>SXGR01576534.1_pt1 | contig 19294 bp, 18 predicted proteins | sample 3174711 | NCBI WGS metagenome assembly SXGR01 (sample SAMN11356860, study PRJNA531348) | freshwater metagenome | isolation source: freshwater sample F1-60 | place: China: Fuxian Lake, Yuxi | collected 2017-12-25
ATCCGGCCTAGACTAGACGCGGTACCGATTTCGGAACTTCAGGATCTTCCCCTTTAGCGACGAATCCTGCCGCGGAAGCCCCGCCAAGACCTGACTGCAGAACGGGTTTATGTTCGCGCCAATGTAGTCTGTGAAAAGCGGCCAGAACTTGTTGTAGATCACGTTCACGCCAATAAACCGTCGAGGCAGCCGGCGTCCGTTGGGCCTTGTTTCGGCTTCCTCCGACGCGGCGGCGGCAAAGAGCTTCGCGACCGCTTTAAGGCTTTTCCTGTCCTTGGGGCCTTCGGGCCGTCCGGTCCGCACAGCCTCGTCGGAGTTCTGCGTCGCTAGGCCGAACTCAAATATGAACAGATCGGCGGTGCGGACGAGTTCCGAGAAGGTTCCGGTCCTGATCGATGCATGGCTCGTGTCCAGCCCCTTGCATTCGTCGGGTACCAGGACGGGTCCCGTGAAGCCCATGGCCCGCCAAGCCACGGCGAAACGGGAGACGAACTCGGCTCGCGTCGCCACAAGCATGACGGCCGTTGACCGCGGATATGTCAGAACCTGATCGCATACGAACGGCAGAGTATGACGAATGTCATAACTGAGATCGGAGTACAGATGCCAAACCAGGCTCGTCGATCGATACGGCTCCGTGGCGGGGTCCAGTGCCGCAGCCAGTCCGACGGTGTACCGCTCGTATGACGTCTCGCGATCCAGACGGACTTCCTCGATCTCGACGTCAGGCCACCCCCATGTCTCGGCCTGAACCGGGAGGTAAGGTGATGAAACATCCCAGATGAAACGATTCTGATCGTTCATCCGGGTGGCGCGCCCCTTGTTGTTGGCTGCCGCAACTCGGGTGTGGTCGCAATGGTAGCCGAATACCCTGTCGATGAGGGTATCGACGCGACCACGATAGAGGGCCAGACGCGCGGCAAGGTTTGAATCGCAGTGCCATCCCAGCAGCATGTCCTCATCGAAACCATGAATGGCGAACATGTCGTCGCGCAGCGCCGCCTGGAAGTCGCCCAAGGCGTCATACTTCATGGGCATGAAGTTATGGACGACCTGGTTCAGGTGGAAACGAACCGCCCAGTCGCGCAGCTTGCTTAGATTGCCCGTGGGGTCCCGGCGATCGAACGCGGCTTCCCACAGCATCTCCGGAAGTTCGAAGCGAGGGATCTGATAAAAGCCATCCGGCAGCTCGCCCAAAATCCCGCTGAGCGATTCTTCCTCGCGTCTCGGCACCAGCAGCATGTCGGTGTTCGTGTAGAGTACCCACCGGTTCTTCGGATTGGATCGCCGCAACGCGATATTGCGTGACTGAGCCTCGAGAGCAACCAAGTGCGTCTTAGACCTCAGGTGGTAATGCTGCTCCGGCCGCACGCGAAATATGCGAAGGACTTTTTTTGCTTTCTCGGTCAGCGTGTCGTGAATCGCCTCGGGAAAGGTCGGATGATCATCAGGCGTATTGTAGTCGACGAACAGAATCTCGTCGTCCGGATCGGACATCACTTCCGCGATGGCGTTGAAGCTGATCGCCGCACGCTTGTGCAGATTGTAGCCGTGACTGTCATTGCGGCCGTAGAGAATCACGGAGAACATCGCGTCCCTCGCCCTTATGTAGCGCTTGCCGACTGAAAGCGCGCCAACTCGTGGCGCGCCGCAGCATGCTCGATCTGGTCCGGCGCCGAACGAGCGACAGTTTCCTGCCAGTACACCCTGGCTGCATCGCGGTCTCGATCGAAGGCCAGGACGCCTTGCTGAAATGTTGCCTCGGCGCGACGGCCATCGGTGTTCGCTTGCGTCAGCACCTCGGCCACGCTCATGCGATCGGAATGGAGCGCGAGCAGCGGGCCAGGCCATGCCTCGAGTACCGGGATCGTTGTCGCATCGAGTGGCAGGCCAAACCGACGCCGCGCGGTCAGACGGTAGAGAAGCCAATATGCGTCATCCGGCTCCTTCGTCAGCGCCAGCTCCAATTCACGAAGTGCCGCCCCGTAGTCGGCCATGCGCAGCGCGACGCAGGCGCACGCCGATGGCCGGCCCTGCAAGAGTTCGAACTGCCGTCGCCAATCGGTATCGGCTTCCTCGAGTCGCCCCATCCCCATCCGCACAATCGCACGCCCCCCGAGGACTTCAGCATCGCTCGGTCGCGCAGCAAGCGCTGCATCGAAGGCCTGAAGCGCTTCCACATAGCGACCGAGCATGGCCAGAGCCTCGCCCTTCAAGGTCGTGATCTCGGGAACGCCTGGCTTGAGCCGTAACGCGCGCTCGTAGTCGGCCAAGGCCTTTGCGGCTTGCCCTGTCGCCAGGTAAGCATTACCGCGCGCAAGATAAGGAAGTGTGTTCTTCGCGAGCGACCTCACAACCGCATCATAGGCCAGAATCTCCGCGGTGAAATGACCACGCTGCCGCAACACGAAATGGCGATCAGGCGCTCCTGGTCGCAATCCGGCACGCACCTGACGCGCTGTCTCGTATTTCTCCAGGGCGAGCGCGCGCTCCCCTAAGGCATCCAGCGCCTCGCCCCATCCTTCCCAGGCCTCATCGTAGGTCGGGTCCATCTCGACCGCCCGGCCAAAAAGCGGGGCCGCCAGATCGAAGGCGCCAGATCGCGCCAACGCGCGGGCTCGCAGAAAAAGCCCGTGAGGATGACCGTGCGCTGGTTCTTTCCAAACAGGGCTTTTTGCCCCTTGGAGACGAAACCCCAGCAATGCCCTCAACATTTGCGCCACGATACGTTCACCACTCCAACACCACCCGCCGATCGGTAGACCAATGGTCGCCTATAAAGACGATTGGCCAAGACATGCAGATGGCTCGCTCGTCAAATGAGCAATACATGACACGATCATCACAGGAAGAAAGCAGGCTCGGCGGCTCCAAAAGACCTCCCGATGCCAACGCGATCCCCATTAGATCGAAGTGGATGACAAAAAACACAACTGCGGACAAGAATCCAGCCGAACAGGCAGGCTCAGCGGGAGCTAGAATGGCCCCCGAAACCGCTTGTAGACATCCGCCATCGAAGCTTCATGCGGTAGCTCCACGCCGTGCTCAGATCCGCGAACTTGGACGAGAATGGCGTTCACCGTGTCGTACTGACTGGGATAGTAGAGATCCTCTAAACTTTTTGCAGTCGGGCAAGGCGCAGGCGCCATGCCAAGCATCGATGGTGGCTGCTTGAGCACCGATGGATCCCGATGGACAATCTGCCGCACAACCTCGCCTGCGACCCCATACTCGAGCCACGACGTATCGGCGATGACCAATCGGCCGGTCTTGCGGACGCTGTCAAATACAAGATCCCAATCCGGATGGCTTATCGAGTTGAGGTCGATAACCTCGACGTCCACACCCGCATGCTCCGCCACATAGCTTGCAGCGCGCACCGCTTCGAGCACCATGATCGATGTTGCGACGACCGTCACATCCCGGCCGGGTCTCAGAATGTAGCTCGTGAGCGAGTCCGCCCGCACTGACTGCGTCGCGACGGTGAAATCGAGGTTGTACAGAAGACGATGCTCGATGCTGATCACCGGCCCCGAGCAGCGATCGATGATCCTAGGGTACATGTCGAGGATCGACTGACTGGACGAGGGCATGACAACCGTCAGACCGGGGTAGTGCGCAAACGTCGCCTGCGGACTCTGCGAATGCTGTGCTCCCTGCCCCCAGCTTCTGCCCACCACCAAGCGGATCAGCATCGGACATCGCATGATTCCGCCAAACATGTAGCTGTATTTTGACGCCAGATTGACGATCTGGTTCATCGCTAAAAAGGCGAAGTCGGCTCGGATGTGCGTCATGACCGGATAGTCACCGACGAGCGCGGCACCAAGCGCAATGCCCGTCATGCCCTCTTCCATCAACGGCACGTCGAAGACACGGTCACTTCCGTACTTGGCGGCCAATCCAGTGGTGGAGCCGAAGATACCTTTGAAGTCGTCGATGCCCTGCCCCATCAGGAAGACATTCGAATGGGTCGCCATTGCCGCATCCATGGTCTCAAGCAAGGCCTGGGCATAGGAGACGACTCGAGTATCGGAAGCCGGAGCGCTGGTGCTGGCGTTCATGTTTCAAAGCTTTCCGCGAACTACAGTACGTCAGTCAAAAGATCGGCCCTCTGAGGTAGTGGGCTTTGCTCGGCATGGGCTACGGCTGCGTCGATCTCCCGGAGCAGTTCCACTGTAAGGTCATCGACGAGTGTCTGATCGACGATCAACGGATCCCGTTCCTTCCACGCATCGATCTCCGCGCGCGAACGGTACTGAAAATGGAAGTCCTCGCCGACACCGACATGTTCCTTGTAGCGCGCGGTCATAACCTCCAGCAGATACGGCTCGCCGTTGCGAACGTGAGCCACGGCCTCTTCGGTGGCTTTCCGAACGGCCATCATGTCCCAGCCCTCGTCGACGCGCCGGCCGGATATGCCAAAGGCGGCAGCGTGCTCGACGACCCGATAGGAATGCCGTTCGGCGAGGTGGCTGTGCACGGCGAGTTGGTTGTTCTCGCAAATGAACAGTACCGGACATCTCTTCAGCGCAGCGAAGTTCAGACTCTCGTGATAGACACCTTCCTCGGTCGCGCCATCGCCGTATACGGCGACTGCTATGCGACCGTCGCCCCGTCGCTTCAATGCCATCGCCGCTCCGACGGCATGTGGGATCGCGCTCGCAACGACCGCAGACGACCCCATAAAGCCCACATCAGGAGCCGACAAATGCATGGAGCCTGCCTTGCCGCCCGAGACGCCGTCGCGCCGGCCGTACAACTCGGCGAACATCGGTCCCAGCCCGCCTCCCTTTGCGATGTAGAAGGCGTGCGACCGATAGGTTGCGAACAGCAGATCGTCCGCGCGCAAAGCATCGCAGATGCCGACGGCCACCGCTTCCTGCCCGATCGACAGATGCACAGGGCTCTGAATGCGATCGGATGGGTAAAGCTCGATAATGCGTTCTTCAACGAGTCTGATCAGAAGCGCGCTTCGGAAGAGCCGACGATAGACTTGGTCTTGGTTCGTCACGCTATGTCGCTCCCCGGCAGGCCGATGTGGTGGCTGTCACAGCGGCTCCCAAACCAAATAAGTGTAGCCGTCATGGTAAAAACTGCCGAAAGTCCTCCTCAGGTCGACGATCCGGGCCCGTCCTTCTGCCTCGAGCTCTCTCATCCTCGCCAGAAAGCCCCTCAGGTAGTTGCGCTTCTCTAGATAAGCCGCAGCCAGCCAGTCAACCAGGTTGTGTTGGTCATATACTTCATAGAGCGTCTCGACGTGGACACAAACCTTCGGCTTTCTCTTCATGAGGAAGTCGACAAAGGGGTCGAAATTGCCCCCCATTTGCTCCAGCGTGCCAATTGTTAGCACCCCGGCGCCGGGCTCGAACTGCAACTGCTGATCAGGCCGGTTCAGATCGAATACATGTCCTTCGACGTTGAGACCGCGATGCAGGCGCAATTCATCCAGTATCTGCTTCGATACTTGTGCCCAGTCGAGGCCGACGAGCTTGGCGTCGGGCAGGTACTTCGCTGCCTCCACCAGATTGTGTCCCGACCCGACGCCGAATTCGTAGAGGGCGCCCACTCCAAGAAAGAACCTCGAGAAAATCCATGCCCGCAGAACGCAGACGTAGTCGGTCTCGAAGGTCTCGCTTTCTGGAAGTACAAACTCACCGTCGAGCCTGATGACCTCCTTCCGGCGTACGAACTTGGGAACGAGCATCGCCGGATCGTGGTTGGACGCGATGAACTCCTTGAGATTTTCACCCCAACCGGCCTCCCAGCGAGGCTGCCTCCCAGGTCCGGAGACTTCAAGATCTGCCTTTAGCGTCTTCAATACCCTGAGGATCGTCGCGTCGCGCTCCACTCCGGCAAGAACGCGATAACGAAAATCGCGGCCGAGGATGAGTTCCCGGCAGGCAGCCGGCATGTCGTGCTCCGGGATGCCGAAATGTCGAGCGAAGTCGTTCACCGTCAGGCTGCTGGTCATAGTGGGCTGTTCAACTCTCCAGAACGTAGACCGGGATTGGCATTGCCGGCCGCGCAATCACCCAGGCCCAGAACTTCTTCACCTGGTCCATGGGGTCGTACGCATCGGCAACATAACGCCCGTCGGACTTACGGTGAACACGCAGCGGCATCGGCAACGCGTCATTGCGAAGGCGTTCCGCCAAGGCCAAGGGGCTGGGCACCAGCAAGTCCTTGTTTGCCCGAGCTTCCTCGATTGATCGGTAAGGCGCCATCTCTGCCGTTCCGACGAGGTCGATCTCATCTGCTGAAATGAAAGTCGGGCCCGTGGGGCTCGCTGCACGAATGCGACTAAGCTCTTCGACTGTAAGGTCCAACTCCAGCGCCCCGGCCGCGTCGTCGACATGTTTTACGCTCGATGCGCGCACCACGGCGACGCACGCTCCATCAGCGAGAACGGCCGCAAGCGCAATCTGGGCCAGAGTGGCGTCATGCTCCAACGCGATCTCCCGCATGACGGCCGTCTGCCTCGAAGACGCCGTCAGTCGCCCCTGGTTGAGCGGGCTGTAGGCAATCAGCAGTACCTCTTCGACCAAGGTCTTCTGGTCTGCAAGAATATCACGATTGAGCAGATTGAATTCGTACTGATTAGTCACGATGCGATTGTTAAGGAGATGCCGCTGGGCTTCGCTGATCTCTCGCGCACAATAATTGCTCACACCGATATGGCGGACCTCGCCATCGGCGACGGCTTGTTCAAGCCCCGCGAAAGCCTCTTCCTCCCGGGCAAACGGATTGGGCCAGTGGACCTGAACGAGGTCTAGGTAGTCAGTCCCCAGTCGACGCATGCTCCCGCGGATCGATTGACGAACGGACCGGCGATCGCAGTCATCATCGAGATAGACCTTTGTTGCCAGAAAACAGCGGTGCCGCATTCCGGCCAGGGCTTCGCCCACGACTTCCTCGGAGAAGCCGCCGCCATAGAGCGGAGCGGTGTCAACGTAGGTCAGTCCTCGCGCGATGCCATGGCGCAACGCCGCGACACGCGCGTCGACCGCTTCTCGATCGTGCCGGTCACGCGTGCCCATCCGCGTAGCTCCCTGGCCGACTTGCGAGATCTCCGCGCCCGTTCCCGGCAACTTCAGCAACTGCATATCTCAGGGACCTACGGGTCCCAGTGCGTACAGGTCCCAGCCTTCGAGCCCATCGGTGTTGTAGTTGGTTCGGCGGGCTCCGGGCGAACGATCGCCGTATTCGGTCAAAAGCCAATTCTTGAGCTGGTTTCGCACGCCGTTCAGCTGATGCGCAAGCTTGAGCTGTGCCGCGTAGTCGCCGTCGCCGGCAGTCATTCTGTCTTTGAGATCCCATATCTGCACATTCAGCTGTGCCAACGCGACAACGACGCCCAGCAGTCGGGCCGTCAGCTTAATGCCGCGTTCGTCGACGATCTGATCGATGTCGTGGTAGAGCGCAGTCATCTCCTCGTGCAGTGCCGGCTTGAGGTCACGCAATCTGACCTCCTTGATTTGATCGACCGTCAGTCGGTCGATCAGCTCGGCCAACGGGAACAACAGTTTTCTGTCAACCATAGAGAGGCTTCTTTCGTGCAAGGGCGCCTTCAGGCTGGCTCGAGAGCCAGGCGATCGTTCGCCTCAAACCCTCCTTGAGCGGCGTTCGGGCCCGATAGTCAAGAACTTCACGCGCACGCGTGACATCGAGCAAACGAACCGGGTCCCCTGTCGGACCTGAAGGGTCCCAGATCACATCGGGGGCGACCGGCACCAGGGAGCAAAGCGTCGTCACGAGATCGCGAATCGTGGTCGCCTCGCCAGAGCCAATGTTGATGGGCAGGCCACCGGGCGCCTTTTCCATCGCTTCAACGGTCCAATACGCTACGTCCTCCGAGAAAACGAAGTCCCGGACCACCGAACCGTCGCCCCAGACTTTCAGCGGATTTTCCCCTGAAAATATGCGCCGAACGAGTGCCGGCACGACCTGGGCAGTTGCAGGATCGAAATCATCGAGCGGTCCGTAGACATTTGCCGGCCGCACGATGCGTACGCCTTCCCAGCCATATTGGAGCCTGTAGGTCTCGGCCTGAACCTCTCCGATCCGCTTGACGAGTCCGGGAATTCGGTCGTTCTGCAGGGGCATGCCATCCCATACCGAATCTTCGGCTTTAGGCACAACACTGCGAGGGTATGCACAGATGCTGCTGACGAACATGAACCGCTCGACGCCGTTGCGATATGCCGCTTCCATGAGGTTGGTCTGAAACAAGCTCATGGCGTAAAAGAAGCTGGCCACCCTGGATTCGCCGACACCAACGGATCCCTTGATACCCACCAGATTGAACACATCCTGAAAGCCAGCGGTGGCTTCCAGGCAGTTCTCCAGCGTGGTGAGATCGAGGCGGCGATACTCTACGTCGGGTCCAAGCACTTCGCCCGCTCTTTCCGTCGAGTCCACCGCAACCACCGTAACGTCGGCCCCCCGGCTTCTCAGCAAACCCACCATGGGGACACCGATCGTACCGGTGCCTCCGGCGACAAGGACCTTCCGACCGGACCAGTAAGCCGACATTTCCCTCACCGAATCCTATTCGACGACGAAGTACGACACGCGAGAGGCATGTGGGAAACGGCGCAGACGCACATTGTTGAGGCCGAACACTTCCATCAAGGCGCGTGTTTCACCGGGCGAATCGGGGTCGTTCAACTCATCGAACCCCAGGATGCTTCCCTTCACGAGGCGCGGGCGAACGGCTTCGAGACACTTGCGCGTAGGCTCATAAAGATCGAAGTCGAAGTAGGCCAGAGCCACGATGGTTTCCGGCGCGCGCTTGAGATAGGCCGGCAGTTCCCGGGTCGCGTCGCCAGCGCAGATTTCGTGCTTCTTGATGTGTGCCAGGGGATTCAAGTCCTCATGCGCCTTGAGGACCTGGCCGAGGAATCCGGGGTATCCTTTCGCCGTTGTTAGCTGTCCGACCTGCATGAGGTCGGACTTGCCGTCCTTCGAAGCAATCGAGGGAAAGCCAGTGAAGGTGTCAAAGGCAACAATACGGCGGTGCCGGTTGAATGGCTCATGGATGCCTCTTAGCGCCGCGAAGAGTGCACTGTTCTGCCCCCAGCGCGTGCCAAACTCCATGACGACACCTTGAACATCGACGATCTGACGGTAGAGAAAATCCATGAACAGGAGACGCGCGAGGTTCTTCGACTCAAGGAACAGCCCCAGGTTGGACAACAGCTGATCGTCCGGCACCGGCGTCGTCCTGAAGAGATGGAGCATTGCATCGCGAGCAGTATCCTCGCTCCGGTTGCTGTACTGCTTGATGTCGGTCTTCTTCTTGATTGCCATAGCTGCGCTCCCGCGCGATCCAAATCAGTTTTGCTCAGGTTTGTCGTCTTCAATCAGAGCAGGGATCGGTGCCTCGATGCCGTAGGCGATCACCCATGCCCAGTACTTCAGCCTTCCCTCGACAAGGCTATAGCGTTGCGATTGTGAATGCCATCGAAGCTTGACCGGCTTTTGCAAGCGACCGCCCGAAGCGATGATCTCGTCCGCTAGCTGTCGTGGACTCGGCGACATTCGGGATGGATTTGCCAACGCCTGCTCGACGTTTCTATAGACAGTCCGGTCATCGCTTGCGTCAACCACGTTGATTTGGTCGCACGGAACCAATGAGGGGCCGGCATCGAATGCCGCCGAGAGCCGTTCAAGATCGGCGACGTCGATCACGACTTCGAGGGCCTGCGCGTTCGCGCGGACATTGGCCTCCGTTGACGCCTTCGGGATCGCTATGACTCCTGCATCCCGCGTGAGCCAAGCCAGGATAACTTGCGAGACTTGAACGCCATACCGCGACGCAAGCTCGAACAGCAAGTCCGTCTGCGACGACCTCTTGAGTAACTTCCCCTGCTGGTAGGGGCTGTAACTTACGAGGGCGACATCGTTGGCCGCACAGAACGGCAGCAGGTCGCGTTCGACCGTTCGTTCCAACAGATTGTACTCGTTCTGCATCGATGCCAGCTCACCGGAGCGAAGCTCGTTGACGGCCTGCCTCCCAGTATTGGCATCGAAGTTGCTGAGCCCCGCGGCTTTCACCTTGCCCGCTGCTATCAAGCGATCAATGGTCCCCAATGTTTCCTCGAATGGCACGTCCGGGTTCGGCCAGTGCGGCTGATAGATGTCGACATGGTCGGTGCGAAGTCGACGCAGACTGCCTTCCAGCGCTGTTGCTATATCCGCTGCTCGGCTGTGCTCTGCGGAGAACTTGGTCATCAGCACGACCTCTTGACGTCGTCCGGAGATCGCCTGCCCTACGAGTTCCTCGGCATGCCCGGCACCATAGACCTCGGCCGTGTCGATTAGCGTCAACCCGAGGTCGATCCCGATCTGCAAAGCCCGGATGTACCCCTCATCGCCATCCTCGTTGCGCTCAAAGTAACCGCCCATGCCCATCGTGCCCTGGCCGATCGAGGCGACGCGAGGACCACTTCGGCCCAATCTGGTCGTTTTCATGAAGGGAGCGATGTCTCGAAAAGCTCGGCCACGGCCGCCTCGATGCCCGACTGGCTCAAGCCAAATTTCTCAGCCGCCCATTCACGGCTTGCCGATCCCAAAAGGAACTGTTCACCGAGCGACATCCTGCGTAGGCGTGGCCTCAGCCCCTGGTCACCAAGTGTCTCAGCGACGATCGTGCCTACGCCACCGGTTGCCACGTTTTCTTCAACCGTCAACACAGCCCGCACATCGGCCATGAGCCTGCCAAGCGCATCGGTGTCCACAGGCTTCAGGCGATATACGTCGATTACACGGACAGATATGCCGCGTTTCGCCAACTCCCGAGCAGCAGCGCGCGCCACCCAAACATGAACTCCCGTGGCCACAATGGCCACGTCTTTCCCTTCGGCGACGACACCGATGCCACCGCTAAAATCGGTCGACTTCCGATCGTACAGTTCATCGAGCTGCTCCTTGTCCATGCGAACAGAGCTTGGACGGCGACTGCCATACGACAAGGCGACGGCGGCACCGGCGGTCGCCACATCGGCCGGATTGTAGATCGTGAGGTTTGCAAGCGTGCGGAGCATCGCGATGTCCTCGACGCCATGATGGGTGGGGCCGTCCACGCCATAGGAGAGGCCGGCCCCGACACCCAGCAGAACGACCGGCAGGTCGGGAACGCAGATATCGATCTTGATCTGTTCGAAGCAGCGCGCGGTGATGTGGGCGCAAATCCCGTAGACGAACACCGACTTCCCGGCAGATGCCAGTCCCCCGGCGACACTCATCATATTCTGTTCGGCGATTCCGACATTGATGACCTGCGCCGGGAGCTCTGCCCGAATCTTGTCGAGCCCCATCGCCCCCATGTCGTTCGTCAATACGATCGCACTACGGTCGCGCCGTGCGACATCGCGCACGCTTTCGAACACTGCATCCCGGAAATCGTAGCCCATCCCGAATCCCTCAGCTGCCTTGCAGGTCGGCAATGATCGACCGCAACGTATCGCGCGCGACGTCGATTTCCTTCCCTTTCGGCATACGATGATGCCAAAGCGGAGAATTCTCCATGAAAGGAACGGACTTGCCCTTGGTCGTGTTGGCAATCAGTGCGAAAGGCTTGCCCTCGCGTCGCGACCGCGCTTCCTGGAGAAGATCGGCAACGGCGCCGATCGAATGCCCATCGCATTCAACCACATCCCAGCCGAAATCCCTGAAGCGAGCGGCCAGCGGCTCCAGAGAGAGACTGTTCTCGGTGAAGTCCGTGGCGCCAAGGCGGTTACGGTCGACGATGGCAATCAGATTGTGTAGGCGCTGGTGGCCGGCAAACATCGCCGCCTCCCAGATCGAGCCTTCATTGCACTCACCGTCACCGAGCAGCACGAAGACCCGCCACAGCGCTGCGTCCAAGCGACCGGCCAGGGCCATGCCCGCACCAACACCCAATCCATGCCCCAGCGACCCCGAGCAGGCCTCGACGCCGGGAATCAAAGTATCGGGATGGCCCGGCAAAAGGCTCCCCCTGCCGGCAAAACGGGAGAGTTCTTCCCTCTCCACGTACCCGAGGTCGGCGAGCAGTGCATAGAGGGTGAGGCACCCATGACCCTTACTCAAAATGAACCGATCACGCTCGTTCCAGAGCGGCTGTGCTGGTCGAATCTGCAGGACCCCGGCATAGAACAGCGCGACGGCGACATCCGCCCAGGAAAATGCTGGAGGAATGTGCCCTTTCCCACCGGCAAGCGCCGTCTCCAGCGCCGCCAGCCTCAATTCGGCGGCCTTGAGTTCGAGCTTACGCAAATTCGGCCTGATCGTCGGCAAGTCTTGCATTCCCATCATCTTAGGTAGGTCGGCTCGAAAAGCCTGTAGCCCAATACACGTCCAGCAGCTATCCCACATTGCCAGCAGACAATGGTATGTTGTAGGCGTGTCTAAAGGTAAGAGCATGGGCTTTCCGGCCTTTGGAGCGCCGGCACCGGCCTGTATCAGCATATGGACATCGCGCAAGTAGTCTTTCTGGTCGGCGGCTTGGGCTCGCGTCTGGGAGACCTGACAACCGAGACGGCTAAACCCTTGTTGCCTGTTGGCGGCAAACCATTCCTCGACTACCTGCTCGGCGAGGCCAGTCGCTTCGGCTTCCGGCGCGCCTTGCTCCTGTGCAGTTATAGGTCTGACGATGTCCGCCGCAACTACGAGGGCCGTGTCGTCAGGGGAATGAGAATTGAGGTCGCGATCGAACCAACGCCCGCTGGCACCGGTGGGGCGTTGGCGCAAGCGGCCGACCGGCTCGACGAAAGCTTTTTCCTTGCAAACGGCGACTCTCTGTTTGATTTCAACTGGCTTTCACTGCCGTCCGCTGGCACCGGCAGGTCCGATTGGGTGGCGCGCATGACGCTTGCCAGTGGCATTTCCGGTAGCCGCTATGGACGGGTCGACGTCGAGCGTGGGCAAGTCCACGCCTTCATTCCAGCCGGCGAATCCAACCGGCCCATCAATGCCGGCATCTACCTCATGCGGAAGTCGATCCTGCGCTGGATCGACGAAACTCCCTGCTCGCTCGAGCGCGACGTCCTTCCCAGATTGGCCGCCGAAGGTCTGCTCGAAGGCTACACCTTCGATGGCCCCTTCATCGACATCGGAATTCCGGCAGACTTCGAGCGCGCGGCGACCCTGGTCCCAGCGATTGCCCGGCGACCCGCGGCCTTCCTCGATCGGGACGGCGTGCTGAACCATGACCTCGGCTACGTCCACCGCACCGATCAGTTTCAATGGATCGACGGCGCGCGAGAAGCGGTCCGCTGGCTGAACGATGCCGGCTACCTCGTCTTCGTCGTGACAAACCAGGCTGGCGTGGCGCACGGCTACTATGACGAAAAAGCCGTCCACCAGCTGCACGAATGGATGCAGGGAGAACTGCACCGCTTCGGGGCACACATCGATGGCTTCGAATACAGCCCCTTCCATCCCGAAGCGACAATTGCCGCCTATCGTTGCGATTCGCCGCTGCGCAAGCCTGCGCCGGGAATGATCCTGAAGTGTCTCGAAGACTGGCCAGTCGCCCCAAGCGCAAGCTTCCTGATCGGCGACCGGCAGACGGACCTTGCAGCCGCTTCCGCAGCAGGTATTCCCGGCCATCTTTTCAGTGGTGGAAACCTCTTCGACTTCGTCAGAAAGATCGTACCAGGCCACCGCGCTTTGCCCAACAGAGGCGGGAGCAACGATCGCGCAACCACGAGTGATGTTGCCAATGCCAAGCCGACCTGACGACCACGCATCGCCTGCCCCGTATCTGAGCATCGTCACCTATGTTCGTAACGACGGATACACGCCCGACTATGACAGGCGAGTGAAGCGAGCCACGCGCTGTCTCGTCCATCAGCTCGGCGTCGCGGGCCTCGAAAGCGAACTGATCCTGGTGGAATGGAATCCGCGAGACGACCGTCCTCTCATCCTGGACGAGATGAATGAGTTCGCCAACGACCATGTGACCGTGCGCGGGTACGTTGTCCCTGCCCACTATCACAACCGCTATCTCGGCAGCAGCGAAGGCGGGTTGCACATCGATGCTCCGAATGTCGGACTACGCCGCGCCCGCGGCAGGTTCCTTCTGCCGAAGGCAAGTGACACCTTCCTGTCGAAGGCCTTGGTCGATTTGCTCGCGACCCGTACGTTGAGCGAGAATGGCATTTACCGCAGCGACCGTTTCGACGTCGAGCAGGATGTAAGCGATCACGACGCACTCGATGATGCGGCTTTCCTCATCTACCTCGAAAACCTCGAAGGCCACCGGTGCACCAAACTTCGCCAGCCTGAGCACTGGCGAATTCGCGACCTCCATACCAATGCGTGCGGTGACTTTACCCTGATGAGCCGGCAGCTGTGGCACAAGGTCCGCGGCTACCCCGCCGACCGGACGACGCTGTCCCTGGATCTCGACTCCCTGCTGCTTCATCTGGCCGCCGCGTCCGGAGGCGAGGAAATATGCCTTCCCGAGGCCTGCCGAGTGATTAAGCCGGTCCATTCCAGGCTTCACGCGCTCAGGACATCCCAGGTGTGGAAGCCATGGCAACGGAAATTGGACAACTATCTTGAGCGCAAGTACGGTCACCTCTTAGCTCATCGGGCGCGGATTTTGCTGAATTACCCGAGAAGGCAGGTTCGCCACATTCCATCCGTGCTAGGACCATCGGCCGAACGCAACCTCGCTTGGCCTGCCTACAGATGGGCACACGGCGCCAAGCCTCGCCTGACCCAAGACAAAGACTGGGGACTGGCTAACGAGCCTCTGGTGGAACGCATCCTGTGCCGGGCCCGCTGGGACGTCGAGGCAACGACCGCGACATAGCATCAGAAGAGATGCCGCGTATTCCGTGATCACCGCTGCTGCAGAACGTCGCTCAACGAGCCGATCAAGGACTCGATCTGCGAGCGGTCCCGGTCGGGCTCCAATGACAGCACCACCCTGTCACCACCAGCCCGGTCTATGCCCACAAAACGATACCGCCCGCCGGGCAACTGAACGTCGCGGACGCATGAGCCTGTCGGGGCAAAAGTGTTCTCATCAGGTCGGATGGCGGAAACATACCGCAGATCGTTGAAGCGTCGTATCTCGACCGACGTGAAGTCGCGGAAGCGGTTCCTGCCAACCCTTGCGCTATCAATGAAATGCGCCGTCAGCGACTTGCGGGAGAACCGTTCGTCCTGAACCGGCAGGGCGCCGTGAATGGTGCGCCCGTGCCATATCAAGGCATCGCCCTTGCGCAGTTCCGGCGCAACCAACTGGTTACGATTGCGACTCGTGTAGTCTTCGATGAGTTTCAGGTGTTCCGCATTCTCGAGTTCCATGGGATGATGTGAGGTTCGAGTTGAATCCCTGTGCGATCCCTCGACGAAATAAAAACGCCCCGCTCGCTCGTCAATATCCTCCAGAGCCAGCCAAAAACCCAGGCAAGCGCCCGTCGGATTCGAGTCGATGTAGTAGATGTCCTCATGCGGCTCGGTTGCCTGGTTCCGGTCGAAGAACATTGTCGCATGCAGCACCCAATCCGAGGCAGGATGCACGTTGGACAGGGAGTCGCGTATGCCTCGGGCGCTGAGAATATCGAGAATGAGAGATGCGAAGAGACGGTTCGACGCTTCCCAGTTGTGGGGATCCTTCAACCCGTTGATGAGGAAGCCATGCTGAGAAACCGCATTCATCTCATCGACGCCATGCGGGTGCGCGGCCTCACCACTCGTGCGCGAGAAGTTGGGCTGCCGATGCATCGGCTCCGTCGACGGCAGGACGTTGTCCTTGAACTCCCGAAGCAGCCGATCGATGGCGAAGTCGGAGACCAGTCCGGGGAGCTTGACCCACCCACGGGCGTCGAAATCTTCCAAGTCCATGCTCCGTTTCCGACAATCTCCGCTACTTGATGAAGTAGCCGTGCGGTTGTGGCGAGAAGGGAAATTTCCTGATGACAGGCTGCTCTCCGATCTCCTTGAAATACTCATCTGCGGCAGTCGACTCACCCTGCCAAGGCACGACGCCATACTCATCGAAAACGACCACGCCGCCTTTCACGACGAGCGGATAGAGAAGCTCCAGCGCCCGCTTGGTCGGCAGGTATAGATCGACGTCGAAGTGGAGGAGAGAAATCCTGATCCCCGGATTCTCCTCCAGAAACTTGGGAAGCGTTTCGACGATATCACCTTCGACAAGATGGCAACGTGGAAAACCCGGAATCAGGTTGTCGTCGTTGTGCAACTTTATGAGCGCGAGAAGCTCCTCCCGCACCGGCGTCGCGTCGAAGCCGCCCTCGTACTTGTTGTCGCCCTGATCGAACACGCCGTCCTTGGGATCGAACTTGCGCAGCCCTTTGAAATGGTCGAAGCCGTAGACGCGGCGACGCCGGTCGCAGGGGCAGAACGTCTCCATAAGCTTGGCCCAAGTGAAGAAGCTCGAGCCGCGAAACACGCCTAGTTCGACCACATGCCCCGGCAGGTCGATGACGTGCTTGAACAGCTCGTAGTGAGCGATAAAGCGCTGAAGGAGCAGGCGGCGCACATAGGTCGGCCACAGGTTGATGATGTGCCGCGGGCCGTGGTCGAACTGGTCGAGAATGCCGAGCATCTTCTGCCAGTAAACCTGGTCTTCGGGGCGCCGCTCGCCGATCGATTCTGCGCTTGGTATGTCGTTATTGTGCGGCGGCCGTTCCATTGTTGGTTCCTCGGGGCATTTGACAGCCGGATTGGCGTTTCTACCTATCCAATGACCCGTGGCGGCGCAAGCGAACCAGGGATGGGCAGGATTTGCCGCGATCCACGCTCCGGATACATGTGCCGCGGAGGGCATCACTTGACGGCACGGCTCCCCGAGGCCATGCACTGCGCCGCCATGCACACCGTCCGCCAATGCCGCCGATTAACCATAAAGGTCCCGCGCGAATGATCACCCCGGAAGTCGCCGCCTCGTTCAGCGATCGATCCGTCGTCGTCACAGGAGGCACCGGCATGATCGGTCGCCAGATCGTAGCGCAACTCTGCGATATGGGCGCCCGCGTCAAGACCCTGTCCCTGGACCGGCTGCAGGCCGACCCTCGGGCTCCGCACATCTACGGCGATCTCGCCGATTTCGCTTTCTGCAAGGCCCAGACAGAGGGCGCCGACTTCGTCGTCCACGCTGCTGGGATCAAGGGGTCGGTCGAGGTGACCAAGAGCCGGCCAGCCAGCTTCTTCGTGCCGCTGATGTCGATGAACACCAATGTGCTCGAGGCCTGCCGCGTGAACGCCGTCGGCAAGGTCGTTTACACGAGTTCGATCGGCGCTTATGCCCCCGGCGAAGTGTTCCGCGAAGCAGACGACTCCTTCGATCAGCCGCCGATGGACATGTTTCCGGGATGGGCCAAGCGCATGGCCGAGATGCAGATACAAGCTTATCGTATCGAGTACGGTGTCTCGAACTTTGCCATCGTGCGGCCATGCAACGTCTATGGTCCCGGCGACAATTTCGATCCGGCCAACGCCATGGTGGTGCCGTCGCTGATGGCACGGCTGCGCGGAGGCGAGAGTCCGCTGCGCATCTGGGGCGACGGCTCGGCAGTCCGCGACATTGCCTATTCCAAGGATGTTGCTGCCGGGGTGATCCTGGCGCTCCATCACGGGACGGGCGACGGCTTCGTCAATCTCGGCAGCGGCACCGGCGTCAGCATTCGACAACTGGTCGAGGCATTGCGCCAAGTCGTGGACTTCGAGTTCGAATTCGACATCAGCAAGTCCTCAGGGTTTCCACGCCGCGTGATGGACATCAGCAAGGCCAAGAAGCTGATCGGCTACAATCCCGCCACGACGCTGACGGCGGGTCTCCGCGAGACCTGGGAATGGTATCTCGCCAACCACGACGAGCATCAAAAGAAGGTCAACTTCTTCCGCTAGGAGCACTTGAATGCAGGACTTTGCAGGCCGGTCTGTCCTTATCGCCGGCGGCGGCGGCTTCCTCGGAACCAATCTCGCGCTGCGCCTTCTGGCGATGGGGGCCAAGCTCCGCGTGACGATCCACGAAAAGCCACTCAAAACAGAGTTGCCAGGCGCCGAGATCATGAAGGTCGACCTGCGCCGCCCCGAGGACTGCGCGCGCGTCGTCACCGGGATGGACTATGTTTTCATCGCCGCCGCACAGACAGCTGGCGCGGCGGTCATGCGCGCCAATCCGCTCTCGCAGGTCACGCCAAACGTGCTGATCAATACCCTCCTGCTGGAGGCTGCGTACGTGGCCGGTGTCAAGCGCCTGCTGTTCATCTCCAGCGGCGCGGCGTATCCGCCGACGGGCGATCGGGCGGTTTCCGAGGGGGAGATGTTCGACGGCGAGCCCTATGACGCCTACTATAGTGTGGCGTGGATGAAGCGGTACGCCGAGTTGCTGTGCCGGACCTACGCGACGAAGATCGCCAAGCCGATGTCAACAGTGGTCGTTCGGCCTTCCAACGTCTACGGCCCTCACGACAAGTTCGATTACGCTACGAGCCACGTGACCGCGGCTCTGATGAGGCGGGTTATCGAGAGGCTTTCACCGCTCGAGGTCTGGGGAACCGGCAGCGACGTGCGCGATCTCATATTCATCGACGACTTCATCGATGGCCTGCTCGCTGCGTTCTCCACCAATGATCAGCACCTCGAAATCAACATCTGTTCGGGCAAGGGACATTCGGTCAGGCAAATCCTGGAGACATTGCTGGAGGTCGATGGATATGCCGGCGCCGACGTGCGCTACGATCCCACGAAGCCAAGCACGATTCCGGTACGGCTGATGGACAATTCAGCCGCACGCGCGCGCCTCGGCTTCGAGGCGAAGGTCCATCTGGCTGAGGGCTTCCGCCGAACCATGCAGTGGTATCGCGCCCAGCCGCACCCGCCGGGAGCGACCAGTCCGGCCTGACCGCCGGGGTAGCAATTGGCGTCCACCTAAACTAGTTTCACGCCGATTCGACGTGGGTTCGTCGAGACGTCGGAGGGAACCACCGGACAAGCAATGGCAGCAAAAAGAGCGCTGATAACGGGTATTACAGGCATGGTGGGCTCCCACCTGGCCGAATACCTGCTCGAACACACGGCCTGGGAGATTGTAGGGATGTGCCGATGGCGCAGCCCGCTGGATAATCTTTCAAATATCTCGGGCCGGATCAACGCCGGCGACCGAGTCTCGCTGCTTTATGGCGATTTACGCGACACCCTGTCCATTCAGGCCGTCGTTGCAAAGGCCAAGCCGGACTATGTCTTCCATCTGGCCGCGCAGAGCTTTCCGCGCACGAGCTTCGATGCACCGCTCGACACATTGGACACCAACATCCAGGGCACG
>SXGR01005222.1_pt1 | contig 19289 bp, 24 predicted proteins | sample 3174711 | NCBI WGS metagenome assembly SXGR01 (sample SAMN11356860, study PRJNA531348) | freshwater metagenome | isolation source: freshwater sample F1-60 | place: China: Fuxian Lake, Yuxi | collected 2017-12-25
TATCTTTATCGGTTAAGGTTAAGCGTGAATACTCGTCTGAATTTTTAACTGTTAACATCTTATCTTTATCGGTTAAGGTTAAGCGTGAATACTCGTCTGAATTTTTAACTGTTAACATCTTATCTTTATCTGTTGTCATTTGTGTAAGTTTCTGTGTGTGTGAATTAAAAAAGTGGAAAGGCAAACAACTCGCCTTTCCACTTTATGAAGAAAAAATAAAAACCCTTACAGAGATTCAAAGGGTCCACGGTCGTGCCGAGGAGCTCCTCGAGCTGTCTGCAGCACATCCATACGGTGCATGCGGATCGACTGTCGGGGTGCAGCCTTTAACATTCGGTGAACCTGCCTTGCGTCCTCTGGTGTTTGTGTTCACCTTTAAGAGTGCAATGTCAAGGTGAATCTCGGGCACATAATACGCGCCTCTGTGTGCTTTACGCTTTGGTTCAACTGCTATCCACGCGGGCACAGCAACATACACACTGCCGGATGTTTCTAATACATCAACAATATTTGCTCTTTCAATGGTGCACGAATCGTAGACCGTGAATGCTGTTCTGTTGTTTTGCATCCAACGAATAAACTCAATCTGTCCAACGGTGTAGGAGGGCGTAATGGACTGAGCCATATCAAGCATTGCTTGTGGTGAACAGTTTGATGGAGCGGGAGTAGGGGTAGGGGTAGGGGTCATATAATTTCCTGTTGTAGAAGGTGTGGTGGGGTGAGGACCTCGACCCATCAAAATGATGGGGTGAGGTGTAGAGGTAGAGGTAGGGGTCATTATTTAATTTTCCTGATTTAACTCTTCAAGAATACAGTCGGCTGCGTAAGATGCGCTGGTCACATCCCGAAGAGCTTTCATATCGTTTATAGATCTAAACTCTTCTCGCAGGACTGCAAGTGTTTGCAAAACACGATCAATGCCGGCTGAGGCGTGACCGGATTGTGTGTGACTCGCAGCGACATATGCGGCAATATCTTGTTGGGAGTGTTCAAACGAATTCTCTGTTAAGTAATTATTTGCAGTGGTGTTTAATTTTTTAATAATTCGATTTGCGACAACAAGGGTGGTGCCCAGCAAATCAATTACTTCGACGAATTCAGGTGCGGAAAGAGGACTGTTAATAGTGGTAATGATTTTCAATTTACGATACTTTCTGTATGGAGCGTGAGCGAATAAGGGGAGTGAGTGGTTGAGGCGTGGTGTAATTCGCAACAGACCGAGCGCCGCGTATACGAGCAAGTCGTACTTGAAGTGATTCAGGAAGTTCCGTGAACGGCATTCCAAAATACTGTGAGGTGCGAGAGGAGGAATACAATACTTTTCTTGTTGTCATTTAATAAGACTTTTCTGTAGAAGGTTTAGGTAAGGTTTTGTCTCGGTCGGAGACAAAAGGGCAGAGTTGAATTTGTTCGCCTGTGCGTATTTTGTGCGCTGCACGCTCTCCTACTGTTGAGTAGTAGGCCAAATAATCGTCGTAGTCAGAGTCTTGCCCCACTAGGTCGATATACGATATCTCCCCTGATGATCGTGTGATCTGGTCACCGTGGAAGACAACGATATTACTTAGTCGTTCGTGCAGTTGGAGATTGGTTAGATGGTTTGTGTTCACAAGAAACACACCTTGCCTAGCCAAGGTCTTTGCAATAGCGAAGATACTGTTTTCTATTTTTAACATTTTAAATATTTCCTGTATTTAATATTTTATTGTTACGACTTGTTGCCGACCAGTCGGAATGCCGCAACAGCTTCAGCGTGAGTGTGTCCGGCCGCTTGCATTTTAGTAATATAATCAGCGGGGACATCCGAGTCGTTTAACTCATCTTGCGACACAGCAACACCCGATTCTGCATCGCATTTGGTGTAGAAGTCCATAAAAGCAGTTTTTGTGTCTCCGTCAAAGCGTGCAACACAGCGCTCGATTGCGTTCATTTTGTTTCCGAAAATAGAGTACGCAAAAACAATGTCACGCAGGCGGCGAGTTGTAATAATTTCTGAAACAATTTGTTGCTTGAAACTTCGGCGAATAATATCCGCCCAATTCACAAGACAATTAACGAAATTTTCGTCTTGGACTCCTAGAGTCGTAGCGTACTTCTGAACAATCTTTTTCTCGATTGAAACTGAAGCGTAATCTTGCTCGTAACAAAAGCGGAATCGTTCCAAGAAAGCTTCGTTCATTTGGTTTGTACCAATGAAACGACCGTCTTCTGATCCTTTTCCTTTTGTGTTTGCGGTTGCAACAATAGTGAATCCCTTTGCCGGGCGAACAAACTTTCCGATCTTTGGAATAAACTTGCCCTTGCCTTCAAGAATGGATTGAAGACACATAACTAGATGCGTTGCAAGATCAACTTCATCCAACAACAAGACTGCGCCTCGTTGCATTGCAACAAGAGCAGGACCAGGACAAAAAATGGTTGCGCCGTTTTGTAAACGGAATCCGCCGATGAGTTCGTCTTCGTCGGTTTGTGCAGTTAAGTTTACACGAATGCACTCACGATTAAGTTGAGCACAAACTTGCTCAATCATTGTGGTTTTTCCGTTACCAGACATTCCTGTTATGAACATAGGACAAAATTCTGAAGACTTAATGATTTTTTTAATCTCATTATGGTATCCCCAATTAATGTAATTAGAATCAATTGTAGGAACAAACGAATCAGAATCTCCGCTTGTGAATTGTTGTGCAAAAGACACAGTATCACCTAGCGCCGATGCAGACGCAAGCGATGTGGATGCCGTCATAGAAATTTGAGCGGACTGCAGAGTCGGCGCGGGGGTTGTTTCCTGCGTATTCTCGATCATTGCGGTTTTACTCGCCTTTGTACGAGACTTATTTACGGATTTGGTTGAGCCTGCGGGGCGACCAATTTTAGCAGTTTCAACTGTGATCTGTCCTGGATCGGCAGAGAATTCTGGCAGAGAGTAGACTCCGCGAGAAACTTTGCGATTCGGCGCCATAATCCATAACGGGCAAATAGAGTATCCTGCTTTTTTTGCCCAAGCATTTAGCATTGCAAACGGAAATTGCGAAGCGGCTTCTTGTACCAATTTATTCTTTGGATCAGCGACAGAACGAATCGCTTGGATGAATTTGTGTTGAGCGGGGGTCAGACGATATTGTGGAAGAGTCTTCATATTTTAATTGTATACGATTTGGATGTGATTGTCAAGGGGAAATTGAAATAATAAACACTTATTATTTCAACAAAAAGGGGGAAATGTGTAATAAAACGCAGTTTATTGGTGTGAAATGATTGTTTTTTGCGGAAACTATGATGATTGATTTTACGGCGCCGGCAGGGGGCTCTTGTGCGCGCACTCGAAAGTGTGTGCTAGACCGAAGTCGTTCAAGAGTCTCCCCTGCCGTATTAAAAATTCTTTGTTATTGAGCGAGTCGATCTCCGATATAACTTGCAACAATCCGCAGACCAACAGAAACACTTCTTTCAGAGACAAACGCTTTTAATAGTGTGCTGTTTGTTTTTGCATTTGCGTACAGTTTTTCTGTTTGGAATTTGCGTGATTCTTCCATCCGCGCTTGCCGCGATTGCGAATTTCGCGAATTCGTAGTCGAGTGAACAGGATTGTCTACTTCAAGTAGTCCAAATTTTCCAGAGTTAATAACAATAGCAGAATCCCATCCAAGAATCGTACCACGAACAAATCCTTCGCGCCTCCAATCACTACCCTTAAAAGGATTCATTAGTGAGCGAAGACTAGGACAACCGGTGGATTGAGTTAATCCAATCCAATGCACTTGCGCGCCGGTTCTACGGCGAATAATATCACAGGCAATCCAAACATTTGCGTTTTGCACACATCTTTCTTTAAGGGTGGTGCTATCGAACGAGCTTCTTAAACTTTCAAGCGGTACTTCAACTGATCCGTAAGAGTAGCAACTAGCACGGCGCGACAGTAAATCAATACCCTCGCTCGCCTGCACGGCGCGCCGGTTAGTAGTAACATCGTAACTGCAGCCGGTTATTGGATCGTCAAGAACCAATGCAGCGTAGTATTTTTTATTCCATTGCAATGCCGTCGCCGCCTGCGGATCAAGTTCTGTGTCCTCTGATTGGAATTTCCAATTGTAGGCAATTGCGTCCGATGGTTCGCCGTCGGTTAACACCACACAATGAGAACATTGAATATTTGACCGGCGAGTAAAATCAGCGATAATGCTAGACACTTCAAGTAATGCAGAACACGTTGGCGTACCACTTAAATTGTACTGGCGGTCGTACTCAGAGGACTTTCCGCCATCGAAATTCGAGAGATCGCAAAGCATACGCCAATTCCAAAGTATGCAACGACCTTTAGCGTAGTCTACTTCCGACATTCTACTAGACAAGAAATTTAAAAGACATATAGGACTTAATTCTATTGCTGAGTTTTGGTACGAAGCTTCAATCTTCCGCACTCGATTTTCTCTTGTTTCGGCTGAAGTCGCAGAGTTTGACCACATTCGATCCGTGAACGCAAAAACTTCAAAAGGAATTCTAGATTGGCGACAAAAGTCTGTTAAGATTAACAACTGTCCAATAGTGGGCTGCATAATGCTAGACATAGACCCCGACCAATCCAAAAGAATAACCACACCGTGATTTTTTCCTTTTGATATTTTAACGGTTCGGCGGAAAATGTCGTCTGTCCATCGGTATTGATTCATTCGTAAAACATCCAATGCGCCTGTACGCGAAACTGTGGATCTTTTGAAGAGGTCTGCGGCTTTTTTGCGTTCAAACGCCATTGCCATTGATTGTGACGCTGACTTCAGGTCTGTACTACGAATCGGAGACCAAAAGTCTTTTGATCGCTGTGTGGGATTTCCTGTATTATCTGTACGGTTGACACAATGTTCAATGTCTTCGATGATCTCGGTGTAATCCACAATATTGCCGTGGGATTCAGGAACAGACATACGAATAATAGCGGGAATTTTGTTTGATGTATCTGTAAGATTTTTTTGAATAGCCTCTTCCATCATTTGGTTGGTAACAGGCATCCGCACCTTTAGATGATTGCTTTTTGAATTGTTTGAAGTGTTTGGTGGAGTTTGCGAACTTCCGATGTCGGCTGTAATTTCACCATCCGACTCGCCCTTGCCCTTTTCTGAAGACTCATCTCCACCCTGTCCTTCTCCGTCTTCCATTTGTGAATCTTCGCCGTCACTACCACCATCAGGAATTGATTGCGATTCTGCAATCTGCAAGAGCAACACACGAATTGTCACTGCAACAACTTCAGAGAAGTGGACGGTTTCGTTCACTTCCCGAAGAATAAGAGCTTCTGAATTAGAAAACGGCACAAACAAGTCGCCGTGTATGCTCATTTTACAGTGCAAATTAATCCTGTCGCCGAAGCACATTTTGGCAATACCCTTTGCATCGGTTAAGTCTCCGAAAAACTTACGCTCAACAAGAGTTTTATACGCAAGAAAAAAGTCTCGTCGTAATCCCGGAAACTTAATTTTAATTAATCGCTCAATGCGCGCGTCTTCTACGATATTTAAATACATCTTTGCTTGTTCGGGCGTGACATTAACTGCACTTACTACGGTGTCGATGCCTTCACGCCACGCCGTAGGATCTGTGTGAAGAGCGTGCGAAACTTCGTGACCCACAAGCATATCGTACAGAGCAGTATCGTCTGTTGACCACATCGGCAAGATAAGTGTGCGAGTTTTAAGATTGAATGCAGCCGTGGCCACTTGCCCGTGCTGAATGTGTATATTTTCTGTTGCCAACAAGCGCGCAAGCGTGGACTTGTGAGCCTGTGGCGCCGTGGAGGATGCGGTAGGGGATGCGGTAACTGTAGGAGAATTCTTCATACTTAAATTATACCACAATTCTCGCATATTTCAACCAAAAGCGGGGATTTTTTTGAAATTATTCACTACCTGTGACCCATAATACCCTCATTATTTGACAAATAACAGGGTTTTTATAGGAGCGGTCATAGACAGGTTATCGGACTGTCGGTCACTCTAAAAAAACTTATCGCTTCTTTTCTTTTGTCGGGAAGCGTAGAGCCCCATATCGCCATCGCCCAGTTGCGGAGGCCGGCCCGGGCCGGCCAAAGGATTTAAACAGTTTAAAACCCAAATAAACAAGTTAATACTTGCGACGCGCGCGTCGCTTAAAGCAGCGGTGACCAGAGTTGTCATTTGTCATTTGTCATTTGTCATTTGTCATTTGTCATTGGTCATTTGTCATTGGTCATTTGTCATTTGTCATTGGTCATTTGTCATTGGTCATTTGTCATTGGTCATAGACAGGTTATCGGACTGTCGGTCACTCTAAAAAAAACAAGGCGCTCCTTTGTGGGGAGCGCCTTGTCGAACTACAAGGGGCCAAGGTGCACCTTGGCGCTACGAGCAGGAGCCGCGCAGGGCGGCAAGTATCACTGGATTAGACGATTGCGGTTCGCTTGCCGTCACGCGAGAACTTGTAAGTTCGGGTGCCGCTGTGCGTATCTTCAACCGAATATGCGCCTGTGATATCGCATTGTGAAACTTCCCAATTTCCGTACTGCTCTAATAGATTTGAAATAACTCTCATCATTCGTGGCATACTCTTAACTCCGAACTTGGCGCGAGCCTGTGCAGAGGTGAGAGAACGACCAGCGACAAGATAATTGATTACTTGACGAGTTGCAGACAACTTTGGGGTTTTGGACTTGATTGGCATAGAATTAATACTTTCTTTTAAAGAAACACACATTAGAGATTGCATTCACGCCTGTGTGCTGACGCAAATGTTTACCAGAGAAGTATACACGATGGTGAGTAGAGTGTCAAGCATTATGCACAGTTTTTCAATATTTAAATGTAATATTTTAATTGTAACATTGCGAGTCTGGCGCGCGCTTACGGGTCCTGCAGGTAGGGGTCGGCGGTCGCAAGTATTAACTTGTTTATTTGGGCTTTTAAACTGTTTAAATCCTTCTCGAAGAGTTCCAGAGTGCAGGAGTGCTATGGGACGTTCTCCCGGGCGGTCCTGGACGCCGGCAAGAATTAACTTGTTTATTTGGGCTTTTAAACTGTTTAAATCCTTCTCGAAGAGTTCCAGAGTGCAGGAGTGCTATGGGACGTTCTCCCGGGCTTCTCCCGGGCGGTCCTGGACGCCGGCAAGCATTAACTTGTTTATTTGGGCTTTTAAACTGTTTAAATCCTTCTCGAAGAATTGCAGCGAGGATCTCAAACATACTAAAAGAAAAAAGCACCCGAAGTTCGGTAATAGACGCCGGCGGCAAGCATTAACCTGTTTATTCGGGGGGTAAAGTAATTAAAAGAGGCCTCTGTGCGAGCGCTAGCGGTGCACGAGTTCAAATGCGCGGGTCGTCTGCGGGTGGCCTGTGTCAGCGAAATAAAAGAAAAGTACACAGAAAAAATTGGTTAAAAAATAATAAAAAGGAAAAAATTGGTTAAAATAATAAAAAGGAAAAAATTGGTTAAAAATAAAATTTAACCGAACGGCTGCGAGTGCGGGCTGAGCCCGCACACCTCTATCCGCCCCTATCCCACTCTATCCGCCCCTATCCCACCTCTATCCGCCCCTATCCCACTTTATCCCACTCTATCCGCCCCTATCCGCCCCTATCCCACCTCTATCCACCTTCCCCACCTCCACATCCCTCCCTATCCGCACCCTATCCGCTCTCCACCGTTCTCTTTTACCCATTCTTTCCCTTTCATTCCACAGCACTCTCCGTGATTATTTTACACCTTTTGAAATACTGTATTTTTTTGTATTGCATTGCCTGTTGTAATTAAAATATTATACGGATTCTTTTGTTTTTTACATTTAAATACAGAAACGCCAGTTGATTTAAATATGAAATCAAGTACGATTACTTCTACATACCAGTAAGGAGAATCCGTATGTCTTACATAAAGAATCCCCGTGTTCAACACTTTCTTAAAACTGTTCGTTCGCAGTGTCGCAAGTGCAACATCACCTTTACTTTAAGTTCCGGCCATCAGGTAAACGCCGGCGACGGCGAACGCTGTCTAGGCTACTTTCAAGAACCTGATCACAAAGAAACCTACGCGGCCAGCGGCAGAGGGGTACTGCGAGTCGCAATCGGCACACGACGCACCCACGAATGGCTCCTTACTGTTGCACACGAATACGTTCACTTCAAGCAGTGGATGCGAGACGATCCTGTATTTCTGTGTGACGATTACGCTAAAATGGAAACAGCAACCGAATTAGAAGTAGCTCTTGTAGTAGCAGAATTCAAACTTCCTATTCCTAAAAGAATTGTTCGTCGTGAACGAGTAAAGTATCTGAAAAAATTGCTAAAGGAAACAGTGTAACTTATGCCTACCTACGACTACCAGTGCTCTGACTGCGCCGCACTCTTCAGCAAGTTTCTAGCAATTTCTGATCGAGATCTTCCTCTTAAAACTCTTTGCTCTTGTGGTGGCAAAATTGCTCGTGCGTGGATAAATCCTCCTGTCGGTGGAGTGGATCGAACTTTAAGTCCTGGTGCAGACTTTAAAGAGCTTATTAATCGCATAACACCCACAGTTCCAAAACGATACCGAGACGGACTTCAACGCTCTGCAAGTCTTCGTGGTGGTCGGTTAGGTTCTCAATAGATTCTTTATCGCTGTAGCTCAGTTGGATAGAGCACTAGATTTCTAATCTGGTGGTCAATGGTTCAAATCCATTCAGCGATGTTTTTCACCAAACACCGTATACAGTTCTTTTCATACATACTGTATTAGATTAATTTAACAGTTGGAAGTCTGAAAAAGATATTAAAATAGATGCAGTCTTAAAATGCAACCATTCAAGGAATATATTCAAGAAAAACAGTCGCTTGAAGCGAAAATTGGTAAGTACTATACTGTACAATGGTTGGACTCTGCTTGGAAACACATTCTTGGAAGAGATTTTGGTAAAAGATCAATACCTCTTACCTCAAAACTATTCCAAAAAATATGGGCCACTCCTATTCGAGTTACCGCATTTCATATAACAGACGAAGACGGAGCAATTCACGTTCTTCGTAATCAAAATAAAAAGGGAACTGCTCTAAGTGTAATGCCCAGAGCGCCGCGGATGGGTAGTCCATTAATGATTAATGGTATATGGAAGTCAGGAGTAATTTTAAAAATGAACGCAAACATTCTTATGGCAGGAAAAAGTGATATTATGAGTGTTCCTGATAGAGGCGGCAGACGATGGGTAGCAATCGAAGAAGTAGAACGAATTGTCGTACCTGAACTACAAGCATCTTTTTTAAAACAGATTACCGACAATTACAACACAGCAGTTGTTTATTTAATAGAGCAACTAGAAAAATTAGTGGAAACAATATCTAATTCTGGTGAGTATGTTACTGGTGCATTTGATGCTGGAGAAACAGGAAATATGGGAGTTATAGAATTTCTTTTGTCTGTAAAGAAAGAGTACACTTCTAAACCAGACGGCAGATACAGAACAAGTGGTAGACTTGTATCGGAAATCGACCGTTTAACCGAGAAGCTGAACGAGAAAGATCAAAAAAGAGTAAACACTCTTCTTTTTACATTTGTTAAAAAACATATTGAAGACACAAACAAGATTATGGAAACATTTTTAAGCAAATCCAGAGAACAGATAGAGCAAATTGCAAAAGGACAAGATTACAATTCTGTGATAGACTTGTCTAATCACGGATACGAAGAATTGGTTGCTAATGAGTATAAAATACTTGCTGTTTTATGGTATCCTGCCGATAAATGGGGAATTAAATTAGAAAAATTGAAAACAGCAGTCGGCGACATTCCGTTCTTTAATCTAGGAATAAAACAGAAACAAAGCACATTTAAAAATTTAGCGGGGGTGAGTACAAGTGTAGCAGGTGGTTGGTTACCGGGTCCTGTTGCGTTCAGGAGATCAGAATACAAAAAATTCAAAAAATAAATACGGCAAAACGCACAAAGGAGACCAGTACCAATGCCAAAAATAGACCATTCCCGATACCCTAATCCACTTCCTAAACAGTTGTGGCCCGCATTTTTTAAAATGGGAGTGCGAGACGGACACATGAAAGACGATATTGTGGGCTCTAAAACAGAGTCGTGGCCTGCAAACAAGTTAAATCCCACACAAGAGGACATATATCTTGCCAAAAGTTTAAGTATGGCGATTGGATCAAAGTCTCGTCCTGGAATCGCCGGAGGATACTTGAAAAGTGTAGTAAGTCGAGACGGATATATTCTTGATGGACATCATCGTTGGGCAGCAACACTTTTAAACAATCCGTCTGCAAAAATAACAGGCATTGAGTGTGATCTTCTTATTGCGGATCTTGTTCCTGTTCTCCGCGCTGCAGGAGACGCGTTTGGTAATGAAAGACGAGGTGCTCCAACAGGCGACAAGAATATATTTCAATCCAATATTAAAGACGCAATGGCAGTCATTCTTGAAGGAAAAGGAATGGACTCTAAATTCTACGACAAATCGTGGGCAATGGAGTGGTTAGCTAATTTAGGAGGAGAAAAGGTTCTTGCCGCCAGAATGGCAGAAATTAAACGACACAAAACTCCTTCCAATTCTCCTTCCAGAAAAGATATGCCTGTTATTGATGCTGACAAAATGCACAACGGCAGATCTCAAGAACAAGCAGTGGCAACATATTTGCGCCGAGGAGTAATTGATATTCGAAAGCCGTACGCGTAATTTATATAAATAGTTGTATATGAAATTTACTCACTACACCAACATCAGAGAAAAGGTTAGAAAAGATCCTAACGAAGAAAAAGTTCGCCTTCAATCTCGACTCAATAGAGCCAAAACACTTGGACAGCAAACTCGCGTCGCCGACGCATTGAGTGCGGCACGAGCCGCCGCTGGAGAAAAAAAACCAAGTGATAAACGAGAATGGGGAGCGTCCACAGGAACAGCAAAAAGATTAAAAACAACAGTTGTTCGACGAACACCAAGTGGCGTGTCTAAACTACTTGCAAAGCGACTTGCGCCCTTGAAAAGAGTGGACACAAGTTGGATTGATGAGGGTGCATCTTCTCCTAAAGTTAAGTTTTCAAAAACTCCTACTATCGGAACATTTCGTGCAGGATTAGATCCAGAATCTCCTAATTGGAGTACAGCATCAAAGACTTTAAAACCTAGAAAATCTACCCCTGATGGATTTAAAAAGAAAGCTCCTCCCAGTGAGTGGATGCGAGAAAAGCGATCTGCGGCAAGCACAAATGCAGTATCAGGAAATCTAAAAAACTCTGATATGCTTTTGCAAACAATGAATCTTAAACCAGAAGGCACAAAGTTTGAAATCTACGGCACAAAGAACGGCAAAGAGTATGTGATTAAAGTTTCAAAGGTTCGCACAATGGGCGAAGTAGTCTATATGATGTCAGGTCGCCGTGAAGTTGTTATCAGTTCATCGGGAGCAGGATTACAAGTTCACGACAAAGAAACACACCGAGCAATTCTTTCCAACGGCAATGATATGATTTGGGAAAGTGCTGACCTCTCCGATGCAGGATGGGTAGTTTGCTTGTAAAGTTTTATTAAATAAACAATTAAATATTGGTAATAGTTCATTTTTTCTGCGTAAACACACTTCTCTCTTTTAAAAAGAGAAGTCATAGACCACGGACATCACAAAAGAACTACATAAAGTTCCCGCAAAGAAAACCCTTTCTTTGCATTGTACTTTGTTTAAACCTAAAGGAGATTCGTATTAATGTTTACAAGTCTATTACTCACTACCGTGATTGCACAAGCAGTCGTTTCACCAGTTGCATCTTCTGTTTCAAATTCATCACCGTTTAAGTTTACGCCAACGGTTGATGCAAATGTTTCTGTGTACTCTTTTAAGAGTTCGGCAAATCTTGTTGAAGTCGCGCCGTCTGTTACATTTGCAGATGTTTTAGAAACTGTGGACATTACTGTTGATCTTCCTCTTTACTTTCAAAACGGAACTTCTTCTGATAAATCAGGAGTGAGTGATCTTGGTGTCACTGCAACAAAGAGTTTGTGGAATGGTACTGCTTTCGGCGGCAAGACTGTTTGGTCTGGTGATTTTGGCATTCTTCTTCCTCTTGCGAACGAAACATTCTCAAGTACTAGCCTTGTTCCTGTTGTTGGTACAAGTGTTCGTACAACATGGGACAAGTTAACGTTTTCGCAAAGTGTGAATTGGACTATTCTTGCAAACGGAAGTTCTTGGAACACCTTACTTAATTCGCAAGTAGACTCTCAATGGGTGAATGGCGAAACACGATTAGATTACAAGCTTGCAGATTCTTTAACCGTTGGAGTTCTTATGAGCGAACAATGGGTTACTACAGGCGAAACAAGTGTGCTTGTGGGACCTGAAGTATCTTGGACACCTGCCACAAACTGGAAGGTTTCAGCAGGAGTTGGATTCGCTGTGTATCAAGACACAAAAGCATACGATTCTGTAAATAACGTTGTTAATGTTGGTATCGGGTTCTCATTCTAATTCTTTTTAAAGGAGTATCAAATGGCTGATAGTAAATGTCCAGTTTCAAATTGCGTAGGTTTCTGTTGGAAGAATGTTTGGCATTGGGTTGTGCTTCTTGCACTTCTTCCGTTTGCTTTTAAAGGAGCGAAGGCAGTCGTTCATGTAGTTACTGGAGGTACAAACGCTGCACAAGTTGGAACTTCAGACGCAAAGTAAATATTAGGGTAACGACATCCTAAAAGACTCTCTCGGCGCACTTCACCTCTGCGTTGAGAGAGTTTTCTTTTACCTAAATACAGTAATGAAGTCATTGTTGCACCACAATAAATTCAAAAATGCGAAATGAGAATTGCATTGAATCTTACACCAATCTTTTGGTGAAAGATTCTGTAAAAAATCAGACTAAAGGATTTCGATGTATTATTGAACACGAATCACTAAATTACTGGCAAGAACCAATTAAATCCTTTTGTGTGTTTCCTCCTCAAACCCTAGAATCTCCTAAAACTCAAGAAGAATTTAATTGGATGTTGGAAAGAAGAGTTACCGATATGAAGGTATTGGGATATAAAAATATAATTATACATAACAAGACCTCATCGATATGGAAACAGTACACTACGAGTCTTAAATGATTACATTCTTAAAATATCTACAAGAACGAGTACGAGACTACAAAAAAGAGTATCGTGAATATCAAGGAAAACCTGCTCAATTAAAATATCAATCAGATTGCCATAAAGCAAGAAGAAAAATGGGTTTGGGTAACAGCGGAGAAAATCCTGGAGTAGAGGTAGATCATATACGCCCTCGATCCAAAGGAGGAAGCAATCAGAAACGAAACCTTCGAGTGGTAAGTAAAACCACCAATCGTAAAAAATCAAACAAATTAAATACATAAATAGAATAGTATTGGACAATATTAAGGTTGTCATTTAAAAAAACTCACCGAAAGGCACAGCAATGGCATTCACAACAGGATCAGTAGAACTCGCAAGAGCAACAAGACTTGGACAAAAATTATCTGCATACCACAATTCAATAGGTGGCGGAATAACTACAGGCAGAGACGCACAACTAATTGATAAACTGTGCAGAAACGGAAGAATGTTTCCTACAGGATTTACCACCGGCAACGGATTTCCTCCTATTGGAACAAACAATACAGAAGGATTAACGCATTCTAATAATGCTGCAACATATAATGCAGGAATTACTTTAGGAGCGAATGTAGGCTTTACTCTTGGTGTTTTCTATAAAACATTCAATACTGCTCTTGTGACTGGAAACGGAAACTCACAAGGAGTTACTTTTGGTCTTGTTGTTCCCTCGTCTCTTAACGGACTCACTGCAGCAATCAATATGATTACTGGTGCTGTTTCGTAAGGCCTTATATGTCCGATACTAATACTGATTTTGATTTTGGTTTTACAGCAGTAGACACAGAAGAGTTTACTAGATCGACAACATCTAGTACTTCTTCTAATACACCTATTGTTGCAGAAGTTTCCAACGAACAGATGCTTGTTCTTTCTAAAAAGATAGCAGACTTATCCACACAGGTATCCGCACAAATAACTGCAATTAAACCTGCGTCTACTACGCAAATTAATAGAGTAGAAGAAAAATTAGATAAAATTTTAGCAATGGAATTGCAGGAATTAAGTTCTAGTATTGCACATCAGGGGGATTCTTTTGGTTCTGTTCTTACAGAAATTGAAACAAGAAGAGTTCAAACACAAACAGAGTGCAGGGAAAAATTAAAAGAAATAGAGGGACTTATTTTGCCCCTACTATTAAATCTAATGAAAAATCCTGAAAAAGAATACATTCATTGGCCAAATCGTTCAGAAAAAATTCAAACACAGATTAATAAAATAGTAAATTGCACTAAAAGTTTTGGAGTTTAATATGAAACACTATACGGATTTTCGTTCTTGTTTACTAGAAGTAATACACAAACCTGGTCAATCGTGGAAAACAGCAAGTGGATGGGGATCAAAAAATCCAGAAGGCTCTGTTGAGTATTTTGAAAACGAAGAACAGGCAACAAATTGGGGAAAAGGAAAATCTCGAATGAGACCCGAAGGATCAATATGCCCAAATAAAAACGATACTTCTTGTCCTGTAAAACTGGACGATGAAGGAAATGACGAAAAAATTTCTCGCAAGAAAAAATAAATTATGAAATCTTTTAAATCTATTAGAGACGATGGAAATTTTGCTGTTCTTGAATCATTTCTTCAATCAATGAGTGGCAAATTAACCGAACAAAAATTACTAATTGATTTGTCAAATTATTCCTCTGACGATATTGAAGAATATTTAAAGTCGAATAATGTAGAGTACACAATACACAACGACGGAACTATTTGGATTACTGATCCTGTAGAAGAAGCAGAAATAAGTATTTCCGAAGAACTAGAAGAATCATTCAGTATATCAGAAGGCGCTGCGCGCAGAAAAATTGTTGTTCGCAAAGGAAAAAAGAAAATTTTGTTTATCTGTGGGCCTGGTATGATGAAAAGAGGACCAAGACAGTGTGTTAGAAGACCATCAAGTAGTTTACGAAAATTAAAATTTAGATCAAGAAAGAGTGCTCGTAAGTCTAAAGCCAAAAGAGGTCAGTCCAATAGGCGGCGTAAAATATCTGTTCGTAAACGACTGTCTTTCGGCATTCGACCAAGAAAAAAGAAGAGATAACCTTCCACATTTATTATGATTAAACACAGAGAAAAATCAAAAGGAGGAGAGTTTACAATACAAACTTCAAAAGGAAGTAGTGTTGTAGAATACACTTTATCCAATTCTGTTGGTTCTGTTTTATGTTTGCGCTGTTTTGCAGAGGGAAAAGAATCAAAAATTATTTCTGGCGTTTTGTCTGCGCTTGCAGAAAAATACCATCCGTCTGTTTTACTGGTTGATTCGTGTTTGCAAGAAGTTTTATATCAAGAAAGAATTGGAGAAATGAGTCGTTACGAAACACAGAGTAAAACTTCTCTCTACTGTAACACAATCACAGAAAAAAACTTAATATGTGATTTGTGGAAAAATAGTTTTTCTTTCGTCAACCTAAAAAAAAACGGAACAGATTATGTTTTTCTTAAAACAATAAGAGAACAAACAAAACCATTTGAGTTTCTTTGTCTAAAGGAAGAATACGATTATATTCAAAAAAAACATTGTGACTCTGTTGTGTTTGATATTTTAGAAATATGTCGTACAGTTTCTTCTGTAGAATCTTTTTCACACATTGAAAAATGTTTACAGAAAAAAATAAAAAAATATAATTTCCAAGAATCCAAAAACGAACTTGTACTGCATTGCACAGAAGAAATAATTATTCCCTCTATTATTAGATTGGGAAAAAACCATCAATTTCCAATTAAATTATTAGAATGTTTTGGAAAGTTTCTTGGAAATTATCATCAAGATAAAGAAGATTTTTTATCAAAGTTTAATTCTCAAAATAAATATTAAATGCACTGCGAAAAATCGGTGTGTTTCCTACATAACATTACCGATCTTGTTCCCTAAAATAGGAGATTCGTTATGCCCCAAAATTGTGTTTTTCTGCCTACTCAATTTCAATCTTTTATCCATCTTTCAAGATACTCTCGTTGGCTACACGAAGAGAATCGCAGAGAGTCGTGGACGGAAACAGTTGGTAGGTATTTTGATTTCTTTGAAGTACACTTAAAAGAAAACACAAAATTCTCAATGAGTAAGACTCTACGATCTGAACTAGAATCCGCAATTCTACATCTTGAAGTAATGCCGTCTATGCGCTGTTTGATGACAGCAGGAGAAGCACTCACCAAATCAAATATTGCAGGATACAACTGTGCGTACACAACAGTTAATCGTGTGCGAGCATTTGATGAGATTCTATATGTTCTGATGTGTTTAGATCCTAATACGGAAGTGGTCACACTTAACGGCAATAAGAGGATATGTAATATTGATCCAAATGCAGATATGTTATTGACATATAACGAAAAAACACAAGATTATGAATACGAACAACCTATAGAAGTTATTGAGGTAAGAACTGGTTCGCAAGAACCTATTGTAAAACTTACATTTGATGATGGAACGATTCTTGTGTGTACATCAGATCATAAAATTCTTACAAAAAACAGAGGGTGGATAGAAGCACAGCACTTGTCGGAAGTGGATGATTTGGAAATCGTGAATAGTATACATAATACTATACCAGTCCCATTCATTAACAACTTGGGGAATAACGATGAGAGTTTATATAATAGAAAATATGATAAATCATAAAAAATATATTGGTTGTACTACTAAACCTATAGAGAATAGATTTGCAGAACATATACTTATTGCAACAACTAATAAGAGAAATAAGGGATTTAGTTATTTGCATAGTGCTATAATAAAATATGGAAAGGAAAACTTTAATATTTCTCTATTAGAAGAATGCGCTACCTTGCAAGAAATGTATAACAAAGAAACTAAATGTATAGAAAAATATAAAACTTTTGGAGAAGGTGGATATAATCTCACTATTGGTGGGGAAGGTGGGGCTGGAAGAATAGTTTCAAAAGAGACAAGAAAAAAACAAAGTATAATCGCTAAAACTAGAAAATTTAGTACAGAAACAAGAAAAAAAATGTCCATGAGCAGAACAGGTGTAGTTTTTTCAAAAGAGACACGAAAAAAAATGTCCATGAGTCAACTTGGAGAAAAAAACCACAGATACGGAAAACTACACACAGAAGAAGAAAAAAATCACATATCCAATATGATGATGGGTAATAAAAATCACTTCTTTGGAAAGAAACATTCCGAAGAAACAAAGAAGATCATATCAGAGAAAAAAATTGGTGCTTTTCTTGGTGGAAATAATCCCGCCGCCAAAACTTGTATATACGGTAAAAAAATATATGCAACAGGAAAAGAGTTACGAGAAGTAGAAAATATCAAACTTGGAAAATTTTATTCATTATTGAAGAACGGAAATATAACTTATGCGAATGACTAAACGAGATCAAATAACACCAACAGAAAATCTTTATGATATTAAGATGGAGCATAATCATAATTTTATTCTTGCAAACGGACTCGTAGTTCATAATTGTGGAACTGGGGTGGGTTTCAGCATTGAACGCCAATATGTGGAAAGACTTCCGACAATTGCAGAAGAGTTTTCTCAAAGCAATACCACCATCATTGTTGAAGATTCAAAGGGCGGATGGGCGAAATCGTATAAAGAACTTATCTCACTGCTTATCGGTGGTCAGATTCCAAAGTGGGATTTGAGTAAACTTCGTCCGGCAGGCGCACGATTAAAAACATTTGGTGGTCGTGCAAGTGGTCCTGCACCACTCAATGAACTATTTCGTTTCACCACGGATTCTTTTAAACGAGCAGCAGGCAGGAAACTTACATCCATCGAGTGTCACGATATTGTTTGCAAAATTGCAGAAGTAGTTGTGGTTGGTGGAGTTCGACGAAGTGCTTTAATTTCTCTGTCCAATCTTACAGACGAAAAGATGCGAGACGCAAAAACAGGTGCGTGGTGGAATGAAAATCCACAACGAGCCTTATCAAATAATTCTATTGCATATAAAGAAAAACCAGAGATAGGAACTTTTATGGAAGAGTGGATATCTCTTTACAAATCTAAAAGCGGCGAACGAGGAATATTCAATAGAGAGGCTGCAAAGAAAACTATTGAAAAATTAGGTGATCGCCGAGATTCTAGTTACGATTGGGGATGCAATCCATGTTCGGAAATTTTGTTGCGCGACAGAGAATTTTGCAATCTTTCTGAAGTGGTTGTTCGCTCTGATGATACAGAAGAGTCTTTGACTAGAAAGATTCGTATTGCCACAATTCTTGGAACATTTCAAGCATCTCTTACAAATTTTCCGTATCTTTCAAGTGAATGGAAAAAAAATTGCGAAGAAGAGGCTCTGCTTGGAGTTTCTCTTACAGGAATCCTTGACAATAAGATGCTGAGTAAAGTTTCTGTTGATACAAAAGCACTTCTTACTCGTCTTCGCGAATCTTCAATTGCAGTAAACAAAGAGTTTGCAAAGAAGTTAGGCATCAATCCTGCAGCTGCAATCACCTGCACAAAACCTAGTGGAACAGTTTCTACATTAGTGGATTCGGCAAGTGGTATTCATCCTCGACACGCAGAGTATTATATCAGAACGGTGAGAGCAGATCGCAAAGATCCGTTGTGTCAACTAATGATTGATAAAGGATTTCCACAAGAACCGTGTGTGACAAAGCCAGATTCTGTTACAGTATTTTCTTTTCCGATGAGAGCAATTGGATCGGTTACTAGAAAAGATGTAAGTGCCATTGAACATTTAGAATTGTGGTTAATGTACCAGCAATATTGGACAGAACACAAACCGTCTATTACAGTGAGTGTTCGAGAAAACGAATGGCTTGAAGTAGGTGCTTGGGTCTATAAGAACTTTGACGAAATTTCTGGAATTAGTTTTCTTCCATTTTCGGATCACACATATCGTCAAGCACCATTTCAAGATTGTACGCAGGAAGAGTATGAAGCGTTAGTCAGTCGCATTCCTGTGAATGTGGATTGGAGTGAACTTCAAAATTATGAGAAAACAGATAACACAACAAGTTCTCAAGAATTTGCTTGTGGTGGTGGCGGTTGTGAACTCGTGGATATTGTAAAATAATAAATTAGAAAGGATTGTATGTCAAAGATTATTGGTATTGATTTAGGTACAACAAACAGTTGCGTTTCGATTATGGAGGGTGGACAGCCCAAGGTTCTCATCAACTCGCAAGGAAATCGCACGACTCCTTCAGTCGTTGCATTCACAGAAAAAGGAGA
>SXGR01444752.1_pt1 | contig 19274 bp, 15 predicted proteins | sample 3174711 | NCBI WGS metagenome assembly SXGR01 (sample SAMN11356860, study PRJNA531348) | freshwater metagenome | isolation source: freshwater sample F1-60 | place: China: Fuxian Lake, Yuxi | collected 2017-12-25
GATGCGGTCGGTATTGAACAGCGAAGCGCGGCGTTTGATGCCGTGCACGAAGTATCCTTTATCGAGAAGCAGTTCGGTGAGGTAGGCCCCATCCTGTCCGGTGATGCCCGTAATAAGTGCGGTTTTCATAGTGTTAGGGCTAATATTATGCCAAAGATTTTACGCCAAAAGACAAAGATACGAAATCGGCAGTCATCCTTTATTGATACAATTATACGCCGTAAGAATACGTTGTTCTCGTGAATTCTACATTCACAAACCGAGCTCGCGGCGCTGCTGCGCGTCGATGGGCCCCGGTGCATCGATCATGACATCGCGGCCCGCATTGTTCTTGGGAAATGCTATAAAGTCGCGAATGCTTTCACTCCCGCCCATCAGGGCGCAGAGGCGATCAAACCCAAGGGCGATCCCCCCGTGCGGTGGTGCACCAAATTCGAAGGCATTCAACAAGAATCCGAATTTCTGGTTCGCCTCTTCGGGGGAGAAGCCCAACGCCTCAAATAATTGCGCCTGCAGGCTGCGGTCGTGGATTCGGATGGAGCCGCCGCCCACTTCGTTGCCGTTCAACACCAAGTCGTAGGCATTGGCGAGCACAGCCCCCGGCGATTGAGTCAGCAGATCGATATGCTCCGGTATGGGCGAGGTAAAGGGGTGGTGCATAGCCATCCACCGGGCCGATTCTTCATCCCACTCTAAGAGCGGGAAGTCGACCACCCACAGGGCCTGAAATTCATCCGCCCGACGCAAGCCCAGTCGCTCGCCCAATTCAAGCCTGAGCGCACTGGCTCCCTTTAGGGTGAGGCTGTCGCTACCCGCCACCACCAGCAACAGGTCGCCGGTTTGGAGCTGGGCAGCTTCGCGCCATGATTTCAATCGATCGGTATTGTAGAACTTATCGACGCTCGATCTGAGGCTGCCGTCGGCCTCTACCCGCATCCACACCATGCCTTTCATGCCGATCTGTGGTCTTTTTACCCATTCGGTGAGCTCGTCGAGTTGCTTACGCGTGTATTCAGCGCCGCCAGGTAGGGGAATGCCCACCACCCGTTCCGCTGAATCGAATACGCCGAAATCGACGCCGCTGGTGTGGTCATGGCCATAACCTTTGAGGTGCACCAATTCCATGCCGAATCGGATATCGGGTTTATCGTTGCCATACCGCATCATGGCCTCGTGAAAGCTCAGTCGAGGCAGAGGGGGCAATTCCACCCCCTTTATGGTTTTGAGTAGATGAAGTAGGAGTCCTTCGAAGGTCTGGAGGATGTCTTCGCGCTCCACGAACGACATTTCGCAATCGATTTGGGTGAATTCGGGTTGGCGGTCGGCCCTTAGGTCCTCATCGCGGAAGCACTTCACTATCTGGAAATAGCGGTCGAAGCCGCCCACCATCAACAGCTGTTTGAAGGTTTGGGGCGATTGAGGCAATGCGTAGAATTCTCCATTGTGCAGGCGCGAGGGCACCACAAAATCGCGGGCTCCTTCTGGGGTACTTTTGATGAGCACGGGCGTTTCGACCTCCAGAAATGCGCGTTCATCGAGGTATCGGCGCACTTCCTGGGCCATGCGGTGGCGCAATTCCAACTTGGAGCGCACCGGTTGCCTGCGCAGGTCGATGTAGCGGTATTGCATCCGCAGGTCATCGCCCCCATCGGTCTCGTCGTCGACCAAAAAGGGTGGAAGTTTGGAGGGATTGAGTAGGTTAATTCGTTCCACCCGTATTTCAATGTCGCCTGTAGGCATTTTGTCGTTGGGGGCATAGCGTTTCACCACGGTGCCCACAGCCTGAACCACAAACTCGCGTCCGAGCGCCCGAAGGGCTTGAAGCAGCTCGGGGGCTGTTTGTCCCTCCTCGGCCATCAATTGGGTGATGCCATAGCGGTCGCGCAGGTCGATCCAGAGCATCCCGCCTTTGTCGCGCACCCGACTCACCCAGCCGCAGAGGGTAACTAAACTTCCGGTATGTGTCATTCTCAATTCGCCGCAGGTGTGGGTTCGTAGCATAGTCTATTGGATTCTAAATGAGTCTGGTCTATTCTAAATGAGTCTGATCTATTCTAAATGAGTCTGGTCTATTCTATTGGATTCTAGTGGATTCTAGTGAATTCGTTGGGGATGATGCATCACGTACTTTCGGGGCTCAAAAATCGTGATTCATGATTCATTTTCCATACATGCTCAGGTGTGATTTATCGCTATCTGCCCATATTTTTGCAAAATGATGGCGACCTCGTTCCGTTTCGGTTCTTTTTTGTTGTGATTGGTTGTGCTGAACCCCTTCGATGATGCGCATTGGATGCGGCAGGCATTCCAACAGGCCTTAGCGGCCCGCGATGCCGGTGAGGTACCGGTTGGGGCTGTGGTGGTTGTGGGCCAACGATTATTGGGGAAGGGCCACAACCTCACGGAGCGTTTGCATGATGTGACGGCCCACGCGGAAATGCAGGCCATTACGGCCGCAGCTCATGATTTGGGGGGTAAATACCTCACAGAGGCCACCTTATATGTCACTTTAGAGCCTTGTGTGATGTGCGCAGGCGCTTTGTATTGGACCCAAATCGGCAGGGTCGTATGGGGTGCCCATGACCCAAAACGTGGGTTTAGTCGCGTCGGGGCCCTTTTGCATCCCAAAACACGCTTTGAAGGCGGCCTCATGGCGCAAGAATCGGCCGAACTGCTTCAGGCATTTTTCCGCTCGAAAAGGAGTCGATAGACCAACCAAGTATTTTTTTGGATCATTTACGGTAGAAGCGGGTCATGGCCAAGACATGTGGAAAACTCAGGCAGGATAACAAAATAAAAAATAGTCCGGTAGCGCCTTCCGTTTGCCAAACATTGAAGGCATAAAATCCACACCCCAACACCACAGCGCCGAGGGTGAACGGTATGGCTTTCACATATAATTTCCCGTAATGAACCTGAAGCCGACCCCCTATTTGTTGCGCACTTTTGTAGCTGTGATCAAAAAGAAAATAAAGGCCGAAAGCATGGAGCATGGGAATAAAAGGCAGTGTCAGCGCATATAAGCCCCCAAGAAATGGCCTGAAGCCGCGCCCCAGATTCAACGCCATCAACCCAAGCATGCATCCCCATCCCCAATGACTTTGAAGGGTAAAGGGCAGGTCCACCTTCATTTCCGCCAGAATTTGTGTGGTTTCGGTGGGATGCGTTCCCAACACCAATCCGAGCATGAAAACCCCCCAGAGGAAGCTGCGGAAACCGCTTGATTCGTGTGATGATTGGTATTCTGTTTCCCCAAAATGCCAGGCCGAGTAGATCAAGAAAACCAACAGCCCTAGGGGGGCACTCATCCACCAAACCAAACCGATAGCGGCCGAAAGCATCAGGTAGCGCATAATGAAGGCCGGGTCGATTGGCGTTTCTGCCCGTCCGGTCTCCAACAAATGATCAATAGCCCCGTGGGGTAATCCGATCAGGAGAAGGCCTCCTACCATGAGGCCGGCAGAAATGCTGTGCCACCCCCACTGTATGGCCAAAAGCACAAATATGGCTACAGCCCATAATGGCCAGTAGATGCGGATGCGGCGATCAAAAAGATCCCTGAATGCCGCGCCTAAAAAAGGCCGCAAGGGTAGCGCCGCAAGGATGGGGAGTTCCTGAATGACTGATGTTTCTTCGCGCAGAAAACGCACCACCAAGGGCATTTTGGTGGTTTGAAACAGCCGATTGAATAGGGTTTTACCCAAATGAGGGCGCTGCTCGAGTAGGTGGAGGAGCAGGCGGTCGTAGAAGGAGAATCGTGCGGGTTTACACAGTCGGATTTGTGTGCTTGCGATCCGTTCCGCATCGCGGCACGAACTGATGAAGGAATAGCCTGTGCTCGGCTTGATGTTGCCCGCCCGCCCGCCGGTGTCCATCCAATTCGGGTGCCCCACGCCCGGCACCTGCCTGGCCGAACACATGGGAATCACGCCTTGTTCCTCGCCCATAGACCTGTATTCGCCATAGTTTCGCTGGATGTAATGACCCAATAGTTCGTTGGCCTCCGGCTGGGTTAGGGCATGCCGACCAAATCGGGTACACTCTACCAAGGCGGTGGTTTCAGTAAACGGAAGTACGTACATGAATTGGGTATGGCCGTTTTGCGGGATATTGAAATCCAACAGGGTAAAGGCCTCTGGGTCGAATTGTGGGGTGTCTGTTTGGATGTTCCACCCCCTAAAACTCTGCAGCAGCCTGGCCTCAGTGCCCTTGGGTTCTTCAAATTGAGGGGGACGAGAATCGAAGAACTGGCGACCGAAAATCTCGGATCCCGACGCTCGAAGGCGCACCCGGTCGGCGCTTTCGCTGCCCTCCAACACATGATCTTCCACCCAATGGCAGTCGCACGACTTCAGAATCTCGCGCGATGCCGTCAACATGCGCTCGCCCGAGATGTGGTGATACGCATAGGGGGTCAGCGGCTGGGTGCGTTCCCCTGCCTGGCTCGTGCCCCAACTTTTGCTGATGAGGGGGGTGAGGTCCCATAGCGCAAGCTCTTCGGGGGTCGACCAAAAGCAAAAGGTTTTGTGGATGATTTGTTCGGGATAAGGCTCTACAACACACAACCGAAGGCCCTGTAGTTGACCCCGACGGTGAAGGCTGCGCAGCAAGAGGGTGTTGGCGCATCCCATACCGAGGAATACAAGGTCATAAGGTCGATGAACTGCGGTCATAGGGGTCGTGTAATCATCGCGAACCGGTTCTATCCGCTTTGTATGGCTATTGTGTATGTTCTGTCGGTGGCTGGGCACTCAACAGATAGTAGCCACTGGTGGTGAAGAAGTCGCGCAGCCAGGGGATGGCCTGAAGCCACGGCCATTGGAGTCGTTCCTTTAACCCAAATTTATAAGAATAAATGGGGTTAATGAGGTAGAAACGCCTAACCACAGGATGCAGTTCTGCCTCAACTATCCAGCGGTTGAGTGAGCGAATGCCGACTCGGTAGTCATGTATTTCGAGGAGCTCATCATACACTTCCTTGGGTTCTTGAAAGACGCGGAGGACTGCAGCATAGAGTGAACGGGGCAGGAGGTGCACCCAGGGCAACCGGCCAAGCAGGGATGAGCGAGCGATTTGTTGGTGTCCGCCAAAGGGCATCCGCCATGGTGGCCATCCAATGAACAGCAATCCACCTTCAGCTAGAAACCGCCTCATTTGCCGCAAAGCCTCCTGTTTTCGGGGAATGTGTTCGATGACGTCTTTCAATACGATCAGGTGAAATCGCCCAGTAAATTCGGCGGCAATGGCTGGGTTGAATATGTCTTCGGCCCTAAGTTCCATTCGGCCCTGATTGATGTAGGCCGACATGATTCTTTGTCCTTCCCGGATCTTCTTTTCGTTGAGGTCGATTCCTACACAATACGCACCTGCCTCGGCAAAGGGCATGAGGTTGCCCCCTTCTCCGCATCCGAGTTCTAATACACGGCAATCGCTCCAGCGACAGGGCAAGTGGGGCTGAACAAAGGGCATGATGCTCTTGCGGGCATTTTCGGCCAGGAATGCAAGGTATCCTTCGTGGTCGGAATGGAAATCGTATGGCACAGGCCGAAAATACGGGGATTGTGGCGATTTATCATCATTATCGATCAATACCTGGGCTTTTGCTTAATCCGTGATCCAAACCTTAGTGTCGATCCACTTTCCTTCCACCAGTGTACTTATACTGCAACGCTGACTTTCACTTCCAGGATATTTTGACACACAAATTTTGGTTTGATACAAGATCATGTTTCTTTTTTCAAAACTCCAGCGGTAATAATAGGTGACCCAGCTCAGTTCATCTTCCTTGAAGCGCAAGGAACCCAAGAGCGTTTTTTCGTTGGGATTGTAGTCTAATGTCTCGAACTTGATCATCAGGGTGTCCTTTTCAAAGGCCTGATTAGCCGTATTAAACAGGAAAACGTCCCATCCGGCCGGATTTTTCTTGCTCTGAAGTCTGAAGTCTTCATGTCCGTCAAAATTATAATCGCCGAATTGTTTGCTGGCAAAGGTTTCTAAACTGCCATAAGCCGATCGCAAAACCTGCTTGTTTCCATTGCCATAGTTGCTCTCTTCTACAAAAGGAAGGTCGTTTTTTGGGATTTGTTCTGTATTGAGGGTCAGGGTGTCATTTTTCAGAAACACCTGGACAATTTGTGTCGCACTGCGGATCGTTCCTTTGAGGATTTTTTGCTTGGGATAAAATTCGGCATCCTCCATTTGCGAGAAATAAGTGTCTTGATAGTATACCTGCTTGTCTTTCTCGGGATGAAAAATCAAATACGTGTATTGATGCTTTCCCGACATGCTGTTGTACATGCGGATGTCCGGGTATCCGTCGAAATTGTAATCGGCAATCTCAAGGCTATCGAGCCAGTGCGGCACTTCCTTCAGGTAATTCCCATGAAATTCGTATTGACCGGCAAGGCGCTCCCGGCGGTAGATCTGAAGGATTTTAACATAAGACCCCGGAAATCCCTGGGTCTTGTAATCTTTGGGATTGAAGGTGACTTCAAAACTGAATTCACCGGCGCTTTTGCGGAGAAATTGGTGCTTGGAATCTACTGGCCTTACGCCAATGAGGGACGTTAAATCATAAGCGCAATGCTGTGCGTTTACCTGCATCAAACCCGGAAGGAAAAGTAGAAAAGCAAAAGACTGCGCATATTGCCGCTGTGGGTTACCTGTTTATCAATAGCCTTGATCCCATTTCTGAACCGAATCATATTCTCGATAAATAATGAAAAAAAAACAATTTAATTTCTTTACTTTTGATTTATTATGAATCATTTTTTTCGTGGCGTTTTTTTCCTGCTCATGATGAGCATTCAGGCGTGTGGACAGACAGGCGCTCCATCCCAAGCTGGGGCATCGACCGAGCCGGCATCGAATGAGGCGGCATCGAATGAGGCGGCATCGAATGAGGCGGCATCGAATGAGGCGCCCCCATTCTCGGCTTTGAGTCCGGCGCAATTTGCTGAACGGATGAATTCTGATTCCCAAGTGGTCGTTGTGGATGTGCGGACCGCTGATGAATGCCAAGAGGGCATAATTCCTGGCGCTCTACTGGTTGATTTCTACCAGGAGGAAAAAATGAAACAGGCCATGGTGAATTGGGATCCGTCGCGCACTTATCTGGTGTATTGTCGGTCGGGTGGGCGTTCCGGTCAAACCTTAGACCTGATGAAGGCCCGTGGATTTAAACGGGTTTACCACCTCGAGGGCGGCATGAATGCATGGCGTCGTGCGGGCAGTCCGGTTACCGCGCCCTAGGCCGCTTTGGCGTGCCCTCGGGCAACATTCGGGCTCTCCGAGTTTACCATTATTCTGAGCAGTTTTGGATGAATAATCGGGTCCATATCCTCCATTGGTACCGCACCAAGCAACACTTCGTTGCCTATAACCAATGCGCCAAAGATAAAAATCCCGCGCCGACATTCATGCATCAGGACACAATTTCATGCATCTTGACACATTTCGCTGTATTTTTGATGTTTGAGTCTCGATTAACCCCCCCACATTGATGTTGGTTGAACAAATCTATACCGGTTGCCTTGCACAAGGCGCTTATTATATTGAATCGAATGGTGAGGCAGCAGTCATCGACCCTCTGCGAGAATCGGAGCCTTATTTGAGTCGGGCCGACAAGAGTGGCGCCCAAATCAAATATGTCCTTGAAACCCACTTCCATGCCGACTTTGTTTCGGGCCATATCGAGCTCGCCCGGGCAAGCGGTGCCCAGATTGTATTTGGCCCGACCGCACATACCCAATTCGAGGCGCACAACGCCCAAGATGGGGAGCGCCTTCAAGTCGGTGATTTAGAAATTGTGGTGCTGCATACCCCAGGACATACCCCGGAAAGTACCACCTACCTCTTGCGCGATGCCGAAGGGCGCGACTATGCTATATTCACCGGCGATACCCTGTTTATCGGCGACGTGGGCCGACCCGATCTGGCGGCTGGCGCTGCGCTCACCACCGAAGACATGGCCGGAATGCTCTACGACTCCCTGCGCAACAAAATTATGCCGCTCGGCGACTCCGTAATCGTGTATCCCGCCCACGGCGCAGGCTCTGCCTGTGGGAAAAACATGAGTAAGGAGACCTTCGACACATTGGGTCACCAAAAACAAGTGAACTACGCCCTCCGTGCCGATCTCAGTAAGAACGACTTTATACGGGAACTCACCACCGGCATTCCGACACCTCCTGCCTATTTTCCCCTCAACGTTCAGCTTAACAAACAGGGCTACGGGGCCTTGCACGAAGTACTTGATCGAGGCACACGCAAACTCAGTCCCTCGGCATTTCAATTGATCGCAGAAGAAGAGCGCGCACTCATACTGGACACCCGTAAACCTGAAGTTTTTGCTGCCGGTCACATTCCGGGCAGCATCAACATCGGAATCGACGGGGGATTCGCACCCTGGGTGGGCACCCTGATCCCCGATATTAAGCAGCGACTGCTGTTGGTGGCCGATCCTGGTCGCGAACAAGAGGTGGTGACGCGACTTGCCCGTGTGGGCTACGACCATGCCATGGGGTACCTCGACGGTGGATGGGATGCTTGGGTTGCTGCGGGATTCGATATCGCCCACATTCCAAGCATTTCGGTCGATGAATTCGCCCGAATGAAGGCGGAACATCCTGACTATGGTATTCTGGATGTGCGCAAACCGGGGGAGTATGCTAGCGAACACCTGGCTGATGCGCATTTGCTGACACTCGACACCATCAACGGTAACCTGCACCAGGTGAACCCGAATCGCGAATATTTTGTGCATTGCGCCGGAGGGTATCGCTCTATGATTTTTGCCTCGATCATGGCTGCCCGAGGCTACCACAGACTCATCAATGTAGAAGGCGGAATGGCTGCCATTCGCAAATCGGGTCACTTTCCTTTGGTTACAACCGCCTGCACATCCTCCTGATCGCATAAAATTGAGTCGAGGAATCGTGGACTGCATCCAATCAAAGTCCGATGTTTGAGTCGGCCTGTATGAAGGTCCGTGAGTCGCTCTACGGAATTCTTTGCCAAACCGATGTGGGAGGGAGGCCCGTTCATTTTGGCAGCGGCACTGGCTTTTTGATTGCTCCACAGCTCTGCCTGACCGCTGCCCATGTGCTGCACCACGATGGTCAAAAAAATGCGCCCATCCACAGCCGAATACAGGTCATCAGAGCCCCAGAAGTGGGGCAGCCCATGCGCATGGCACGACTACTGGGGATTGATGACGCCCTTGACCTGGCTCTTTTGCAAATCGAGCAAATTAGACCCATCGAGCAAACCAAACGGATCGAGCAAACAGGATTAACTGCCGACCAAAGAAAAGCCGTCCCTGCTGCACAGCAAAGGGAGGTAACCGAGCTCGCATTGCACGGGGAGGTGCCCTACCTCACATTGCACACGGAGGTACCCTTGCCTGGAACGCCCTGTGGTTCGCTGGGTTATCCCCTGAGCACGGTCGGAATGAAGGAACAACACGTGGCCTTTACCCTCATTGAGCGCTTTCAGGGCTCCTATATTTCTTCTCGAAGGCCGGAATTGTTATCGGATGGCCGTCTGGCCAATATCGTCGAAACCGACGGCTTGATGTATGGTGGATCTAGTGGGTGTCCGGGCTTTACAACCGATGGACGCGTGTGGGGTCTGCACTTTGCCACCATCACCGAAAATGTTCAGGCTACACCCGCTCCGCAACAGCCCCAAGCGCGCACAGAACAGGTGCCTGCCCTACCGTCTTCAGGCGCCCGGCTTGCCATTTCGCTTTGGGTATCTTCTACAGAAATTCGGGCCTTTGCCACCCGTTGCGGGGTGGTACTTGCCGATTAGGACCGGCCCGTTTTTTCACCCCAACCACCTCAACGTCGTATTAGGACCCGACCGTTATTTCAACCCAACCACCTCAACGTCGTAAATCACAGTACTGAACGGAGGCACCAAGCCGGCATAGTTACCCTTCTCGGCAAAGGCGAGGTACGATGGGATCACAAGCCGGGCTTTATCGCCCTGTTTCAGCAAACCAACCCCTTCTTCCAGTCCATCGATCAACACCGTAGACCCTTTGGTGAAGACCAATGGATCGTTGCGTTTTCGGGTGTTGTCGAATTCAGTTCCGTCTACCAAAGTTGCTACATAATGCAAGGTTACGGTGGAACCGTCGCGAACAGGTGCCCCTGAGCCTTGGCCCAAGCGGATCACATATAATCCGGAAGCACGAGGAAGAGCGTCGATTGACTGATTTCGGAGGTATGCCTGCAGATCTTTCTCTTCATCGCGCACGTCCTGAATGGCCAATTCGAATCGAAGTTCGTCGCCGGGCTTAATTCCCCTGGGCAGGGGTTGACGAAACATGCGGTTGTATACAGAGTCGGCCGGTAAAAAGAAGGTAGCGGTATCGCCCGCACTGACCAATGTTAGCCCCTCTTCCAGTCCGCCCCTGAACGATGGGTTGGTGCATTGCAGGTAGACTGGCCTTTGGTTTAGACGCGAGTCGAAGAGCACCGAATCTGCCGTACCATACTTCATTTGCAGCACCAAAACATCCCCCAACTCGGCCCGCGCACCTGGCTCGTCGTGGTGCATGATATAAGAAAGGCCACCGGGTGTCTTGGTGCGCACTTCACCAGCATCCTTCTCCCCATTTTGCACACATCCCGATAGAAAAAAGAGGCCTACTACCGCCCACCGCATCCGATTGATCAGGAGGCCTACTGCCACACACCGTATCCCATAGTGGGTTGGAAACATACGCGTTGTAAAAAGTCGGCTGTTTATCATCATCGGTCAATACCCATCCTTTGCGTTCTCATCGAATCAGAGCTGTTTGGTGGGCCCCTGTTCTCCCCAACTGAATACAAATTCGGGAAGGGCCTCAAGGAAACGTGCTTCGGTGCGCTCCAGCGTATCTGGGCTTTGTCCACCCGCCGCATTGTAATGTCCACCCCCTTCAAACCATTGCCGCGCGAAATCGTGCACCGGCACCGCACCCCGCGAACGAAACGACATTTTGACCCGCTCATTACGGTCGATGATGAGGGCCGCCATTCGTACGCCTTCTATGTTCAAGGCGTAGTGAACCAATCCCTCCGTATCGCCGGTTTGTAACCCAAAACGCCGAACCTCATCGGCCGTAATCGCAAAATAGGCCACGGCGTATTCCGGCAACAACCGTAGTTTTTCGGAGAAGCAATAGCCTAAAAAGCGCAACACATGCACCCCCATTTGATCATAAACCTGACTGTGTACCTTGTAATGATCCGCGCCGCGCTCCATCAAATCCGCAATCATCCGATGAACAGAAGGGGTGGTCGACGGGAACTTGAAGCTTCCGGTGTCGGTCATGGTGCCGCAATACAGACACTCGGCCACATCCGCATCGATGAAGGTCGACCAGCCAAATTCCAGGGCCAGGCGGTATACCAATTCGCAAGTCGATGAGGCCGCAACATCATGGTAGCGGTAGGCATCGAAGGCCGATGGGTGGGTATGGTGATCGATCATCACCATTGGGCATTTGAGGGTTTTTACCACCTCGCCCATGCGATAAATCCGGCCTAAATCGTTGAAATCGAGGCAAAACAACAGCTCCGCTTCGTTGAGCACCTGCTGGGCGGATGCCGTAGCGGATTCGAAGTCGATGATCTCAGCCGATCCGGGAAGCCAATTCAGAAAAGACGGCCAATCGCATGGACTCACCACCGTGGCCTGATGGCCTAGGGCATTCAAGATCCTACACAAGGCGAGCGATGACCCCAAGGCGTCGCCGTCGGGCTTGTGGTGTGTGGTGATGGCCAGCCTACGGGGCTGCGCAAGGAAGCTGATGAGTTCGGGTAATCGACGGGCGTCCACCGTGCAAATGTACGTGTACAATTTGCATTTTAAATCTTCGTATTTTGCGAGTTATGCCACGTCGACCTATTTTCTGGCGGATTCTTGGGCCTGCACTTGGGTTCATACTCAAGCTCGCACTTGGGCTCACCCTTGGAATCCCCTGCAGCGTTTCCGCGCAACAGTTGCTCGCGCTCTATGACTTGGAAGACCGTAATACGGCACTCACTTACGATACTACAGTTTCGACCGACCCCCTCCAACTCAGCTCAGGCAGCATACTCTATCAGAACGGTACCGATGGAGGTGGATTGCGCATCGGCTATGCCGCATCGTGGAGCACCGGCGCCTTCAGCAGCAACGGCAAATTTATTCAATGGGTCGTGCGCGCAACGGGTGGACGGCAACTCAACCTTACACAGATCAGCTTTCGGTTGGGTCGAACGAGTACGGGCCCCACTCAATTTACCCTTCAGAGCAGTACAGACAGCTTCATCAATCAGTCAACCACCCTAGTGGCGGGTGGCAGCATTGGATCGACAGATGTCAATGCACTCGACTCTATCGAAGTGGGGCAAAATCTCCTTTCAGGTGGCGTATCCGTACTTTATTTTCGACTATGGGCCCACCAAGCGAGCGGAACGGGCAACCTGAGGTTTAACAATTTTAGGATCATCGGGAGTACAGGCGGGGGAAGCAGTGGCGGAGGCACAGGAGGCGGTGGAGGCGGCACAGGAGGCGGTACAGGAGGTGGTACAGGAGGCGGTGGAGGCACCGTACCACCCTACGGCAGTCTCAGTATTACAGGCATCCGCACCCGCATCAGCCAGCATTCCTTTCAACCCACCAACGAGCTTCAACGCGATAGCCTCCTGTTGTGGGTCATCAACGACGGGCCTAGGGCACATCAAGTCCGGGCAAAGACCTATGCGCCACCCCTACATCAGGCATTCAACACGCCTGATAGTCTGTTTACCCTCACCGCTGGCGACAGCATCCGCATCCGGATTTATTTCAAACCCATTCATAACATCGAGCATACGGGGACTCTGCTGCTTCAACCCGACGGAGGCAGCGGCCCGGTTGGGGTGCAGTTGAGTGGACAAGGTCGTTACAGTATAACATACTACGACCCCACCCAAAACCTACAGGGAGCGGCACTCGTGACGGCCCTTCAGCAGAGGGTTTCATCGCCCTATACCAGCTTAGGCTACACCGGCACCAACAACGCACGCCTGCGCATGTTTGGCAACATCGACAATTGGAAGGTAAACGGAAGGGAACCAAACCATGTGAACCCCTACAAAAACGAATGCATATACACAGGGCGAACCATCTCATACACGACTACGGCCTTCAACACCTCCACCCTCAACATCGCCCCCTACGAAATGAATACCGAGCATACCTGGCCCCAGAGCTTTGGTGCCTCGGCCGAACCCATGCAGAGCGACCTCCACCACATTTTCATCGCCGATGCCAACACCAACTCGGCCCGGGGAAATAAACCCCTCGATTGGGTAATAAACCCAACCTTGACCTACCTTGGTGGATCCAAAGCCAACAGCACCACTTTCGAACCCCGCAACGAACACAAAACAGCGGCGGCGGCGGCGATGCTCTACTTCCGTTTGCGCTACAACGGTACTGCCGGCGTCGATATCAGCTACATGACAACCGCTATGGAGCAAACTTATCGACAATGGCTGATCCAGTACCCCCCTGGCGCCATCCAACGACAGCGAAACAACGACGTGGCCAATTATCAGCAAAACAGGAACCCCTTTATTGATTATCCCGCCTTCCTCGATCGCATCGGTGGAAGTTTATCGAGTCCAACCACCCCCAGTGTGCAGGCCTATTACGTGCCCGACACCGTTCGGGCAGGACAAATATTACCCGGTGAGCGCCGACTGCTGCGTATTCCTGTGGTAAACCTTGGCACATCCCCCATCAACCTAAGCCAAATACAAGCGACAGGTGGGGCTATATATGTGGGTTCTACAACGGCCACCATAGCCCCAGGAAGCAGAATTGACCTCCTTATAGAACTCCAATGGGGCACAGAAGGGGTACGAATCGGTACCCTCAGTGCACAAAGCGGGCTAAGCGGGTCGCTGGCCACCTTCTCCACCGTATGGACCGCCCAGGTGGTGCAGAATCGCTTCCAGGGTCTGGGCCCATGGAACAACCCCGCCCTGTGGAGTTTAGGATTTGTGCCTCGTTTGGTCGATCGCCCCCTCATCGCATCAGGAGAAGCGCGTGTAAGTGGATGGTGGCCACAATCCGGCCTCTCCATCGCCCCTGGCGCTGTCCTGCGACTCGACAGTGGAGCCGTGGCACTTCCTGAACAATGGCACAACGACGGCTTGGTGGTGATGAACGATGGCAGCCGCTTCGTTCCGGCCGACACGATGATACCAACGGGCAACGGACACTTTCGTATTCTGCGGTGGGGACACACCCAACCCGGCATGCTGAACCTTTGGTCGACACCGGTGGCGGGGGCCGATCTTTTACAGAGCTTCCCCTCGGCACGCCCAACGAGTATTCGCTCCTACAGCGGGGGTAGTTATGGTCAGGTGGGGTGGAATCCCATACCGGCAACAGGCGTTATGGTGGGCGGACATGGGTATGCCGTAGAAGCAGGCGCCCTGGCCACCTTCACCGGAATTCCCCATCAAGGCCCGCTTCCGCTTTCTATAGGCAGTCCTCTTGGCTACTACCTTCTGGGAAATCCCTATCCCGCGCCCATTTCGGCCGATTCCTTTCTAAATACCAATGGAATCGCCGGCAGTGGGGTAGTCGGAAATGCCATTTACCTGTGGGACCAGCAAACTTCCGCCTTGCATACCCATCTTTCGGGCACCGATTACGCTGTTTGGGCCGGTGGAACAGGTGTCGCGGGCAGCGGTTCCAACGGAGGCGCAGGTGCGGCCATTCCCGACGGTAGCCTGGGGATCGGGCAAGGCTTTTTTGTTCCCGGAGGCACCCAGACAGGAACAGCATGGTTCCGTCCGTCTATGCGATTAACCGCCACGGGCGGGGGAGCCCTATTGCGCTCAGCTTCGGGTGGCAACAGCCATTCAACAGGTCCACAAACACAGCAGTCCATCGGGCGGTTGTGGATTGGAATTCGTGAGGCCGACACCAGTCTGCCGTTTAGAGCCTTCGGACAAACAGCCGTTGTGCTGCGCCCCGATGCCAGCTATTCTTTCGACCCCCTCTACGACGCTCCGCGCTGGGGAATACAGGCTCCCTTGGCGGTGTGGACATACGGCGCGCAACAAGCCCTCGCCATACAAGCAGTCGATTGGCCGATGCCGGGTACTTCTAAATCCTTTCCCATAGGGGTTCACAACCAACAAGTGGGATCGGTTATTATTTCGATCGATTCGCTGCACAACCTGCCGGTATCCGCTTCAGGGGCATGGAATTCAGGCACTCAACCCACTTCATCCACAGGCACAGCAGGTTCAGGCACGGCAGGTTCAGGCACGGCAGGTTCAGGCACGGCAAGCAACGACTTCCGCATTTGGCTTGAAGACCGACTAGAAGGCCAGTGGTACGACCTGCTCCAGGCGCCCGCGCGTTGCCACCTACCTTCTCCCGGTATTCACCAGCGCTTCTTCTTGCATTTGGGCCAACTTTCCCAATTAAGCACCGCCACCCACGACCAAACTGAAACACTTCGTCCCTATCTGCTGCATTCCGAAGGCGAAATTCGGGTGGTGGGACTGCAAACCGGCGCCGAAATTCAAATCTACGATCTAAAAGGCGCACTCCTCAGCAGGCTGCATCCGGTGGTCGACGGGGCATGGCCAATCCCCACCGAATACCTGCGCCAAGGAGCGCTCGTCATGAGGATCCGACAATCAAAGCAAATCTACAACCTAAAAATCGGTCGCACCGGGTAAAACCAAACGCCCATTTCATTGTTGTCATTAGGTTAACAATACCCAATGACCCTATATCCACACACCAATGTCTGCGATTTACTGCAGCAATTGCCCATTGCGGCCGGTGTATTGAACAAAATGGGGGTTCCCGATGCGGCGATTATCCGTTGCGACACCTTGGGTGATATCGCCGAAATCGTAAAACTCAACCTTGCCGAGCTTCAGGCAGCCATTGATCAATTGGTTGGTGCGGCCTACGAACCACAGACCTTCGAGGGCATCGATGGAATTGATCACCTCCTCGAGCACCTGCGCCATGAGCATCACCAAATTCTCACCCAACACCTGCCGCAAATCGCCGATTTGATGAAGGAGATGAGCCGCCACCACGGCCATGAATCGATTGTTTGGGATGAACTTCACCTGTCGTTTGCCCAATACAAGGCCACCCTATCGGAACACATCCTCCGCGAGCAAGACGAGTTGTTTCCCTACATCGAACAATTAATGTTGGTGCGTTCACGCGGCCTTGCCTCGGGGATCGATGAGGAACAGCTGCTGCGCAACGGCGAAAGTTTATGCAGAATTCTGGAAATGGACGAAGACAGCGGCTTCTTGAATCAAATTGAACTCCAGTTGGCCGATGGTGCCCCCCACGACAGCGATATGGTGCGCACAAGACTACGCCACCAAATAGAAGAACTGAGGTATCGAACCGATCAACACGAATCCCTGGAAACAGATCACTTGCTTCCACTGGTACTCCGCCTCGAGTCTGAGGTGTTCCGAAGCCTGAAGGCCCACTAAAGCCCCACGGGCACACTTCGATTAAATTTCTCTCATTAGAGCATCTCCTTGCGGGATTCCACACAAAGACAAGCACATAATGTCTTCCACTTAAGGACTTCCCCAACGGAAACCCCTATTTTTGTGCACCAGGATATTTAGCCCTTTGCCCATGCACATCGATTCACGCATCTACATAGCCGGTCACGACGGAATGGTCGGCTCCGCATTGTTGCGCGCCCTCAAAAAACGGGGGCACCACCAATTCATTCTCCGAAGCAGCCGCGAACTCGACCTGCGCGATCAGGCAGCAGTAGCCCAATTCTTCAAAGAAGAAAAACCCGAATACGTGTTTCTCGCGGCCGCCAAAGTGGGCGGCATACACGCCAACAACACACTTCGAGCGGAGTTCCTTTACGACAACCTGATGATACAGGCCAACATTATCCACCAGAGTCACCTCCATGGCGTTAAAAAGCTCCTTTTTCTGGGAAGCAGTTGCATTTATCCACGTCTTGCACCCCAGCCACTCCAAGAAGAATCGCTGTTATCGGGCTATTTAGAAGCCACCAATGAGCCCTACGCCATCGCCAAAATCGCTGGCATCAAGATGTGCGATGCCTACCGCGCCCAGTACGGCAGCCAATTCACCAGCATCATGCCCACCAACTTATATGGTCCGGGCGACAATTACCACCCCGAGAACAGCCATGTGCTGCCGGCACTTATCCGCAAATTTCATGAGGCCCACAGCTCGGGTGCACCGGAAGTGGAGATTTGGGGGACCGGCACGCCCCTGCGTGAATTTTTGTATGTCGACGATATGGCAGAGGCCTGCCTCATCGTGATGGAGCGCTACAACGACTACGGCTTCCTCAATGCAGGGTTCGGAAGCGACCTTAGCATAGGCGAATTGGCCTCCACCGTAGGTCGTGTGATTGGATACAAAGGTGTATTACGTTACAACACCGACAAACCAGACGGAACGCCCCGGAAATTGATGGATTCTTCGCGCTTAATGGCCCTCGGTTTCAAGCCCCAAGTGCAACTCGAAGAGGGAATAGCCCTGGCCTACCAAGATTTTCTGGAACGCTACGCCCCGTAAAGGAGTCATCAAACAATGAGCGATATGCACCCGACATCCACCGAACAAACACCCGGCTATCGCGTGCTCCTGTTGGGAGGTGGCGGTCGCGAACATGCCCTGGCCAAAGCCCTCAGCCAGAGCCCGCACTGTTCAGCACTTTTTGTGGCCCCCGGCAATCCGGGCACAGCCTTATTGGCCACAAACCTCGATTTGGTGCCTTCCAAAGCAGAGGCTGTGTCGGCCGCCATACACCAATACCAAATCGACCTGTTGGTTTGCGGTCCTGAAGAACCACTGGTGAACGGCCTGGCCGATCGTCTGCGCGATGAATTTGGCCATCAAGAGCTGCTTTTTTTCGGGCCGGGCGCATCGGGTGCCCGATTAGAGGGAAGCAAAGACTTCAGCAAGGAATTTATGGTGCGGCATGGCATTCCCACGGCACGCTACCGCAGCTTCACAGCCGGGCAAATTGAGGCGGGTTTGGATTACCTCAGGGAGCACCCGCTGCCCGTGGTGCTGAAAGCGGATGGATTAGCGGCTGGGAAGGGCGTGGTCATCTGCACCACCACCGAAGAAGCCTGCGAAACCCTCACCGATATGCTCATCAACCAGCGCTTCGGCACAGCGGGTAGTCGCGTTGTGGTGGAGGAATTCCTCGAAGGAATCGAAATGTCGGCCTTTGTGATCACCGACGGGTTCGACTACCTCCTGCTGCCTGAGGCGAAAGACTACAAACGCGTGGGAGAGGGAGATACCGGCCTCAATACCGGCGGAATGGGTGCCATTTCACCTGTTCCCTTCGCCGACACGGCATTCATGGTCCGTGTGGAGGAGCGTATTATTCGTCGCACCCTCAACGGCCTGCAAGCCGAAAACATCCCCTTCACCGGATTCGTTTTCTTCGGACTCATGAAAGTGGGCAACGATCCCTACGTCATCGAATACAATGTGCGCCTGGGCGACCCCGAAACGGAGGTGGTCGTGCCCCGCATTCAATCCGACCTTCTGCAGCACCTCGTGGCCGCCTGTAGGGGCACACTGAAGGCAGAGCGCCTCCAAACCAACCCCCAAACCGCCTGCACCGTTATGCTCGTGTCGGGCGGCTACCCGGGCAATTATCCCCGAGGCTTCACGATTTATGGCGATACCCATCAAGCGCTCACCTACCACGCCGGAACACGTACAGCCCACGATGGAAGTCTGCAAACCGCCGGTGGACGCGTTCTGGCCGTAGGGGCCTTCGGTGCTAATGTGTCGGAGGCGCGGAAAAACGCCTACACACGCGTTCAAGAACTGTGCTTCGATGGGGTCTACTTTCGCCGCGATATAGGCCTCGATCTGGGCGGGTAAGACAAATTTGGACAGCAAATTGTGAAAACTCAAGCTTGTCATTGCTCATGAAAACTTAAGCTCGATGATTTGTACATCTAAACCTTGTGGCGGGATGGGATTGAGGTGCGGGAGGAGGCTCATGGGCAGAACGAAACCTGAATCGATGGGCTCTCTGAATGACAGGCTTCCCGGCCCCGCCGCAATGCAGATAAAATAGTCACCCCTGAGGAAAACGCATACATTGAGGCCTTTCACAGTATCCTACAAAGAGAAGTCATCAAAAGGCATGAATTTAATAGCTTCTATGAGGCTAAAACCACTTTTCAGCGGCATTTGAATTGGTATAATCAACACAGAAA
>SXGR01612390.1_pt1 | contig 19270 bp, 18 predicted proteins | sample 3174711 | NCBI WGS metagenome assembly SXGR01 (sample SAMN11356860, study PRJNA531348) | freshwater metagenome | isolation source: freshwater sample F1-60 | place: China: Fuxian Lake, Yuxi | collected 2017-12-25
AAATCCGCCAAGCGATATAACAAAGCCGAACGCTTTTCGACCGACATCCCGGACCAGGCCGGAAAAGCCGCCGCCGCCGCCTCCACCGCCATCGCAACATCGGAGGCATCCGAATCCGGAAACCGCCCCATCACCTGTCCCGTGGACGGATTCACATTCTCCAACCAAGTCCCCCCCAGCGCTGGCTGCATTTGACCGTTGATATAATTCAAAAGATCTTCACCAGGCTCCCACAAAGCCGAGCGCATCGGATTAACATGGACATCGTTCATAGGTATAAGTTATTTAACTGACAAAAGACCTGAGGGCAAGATCGGTTTTTTGGCTTTTATTCGAGGCTATTTCAATTTCTTTTTATCTTTTGCGGGAGGTAAAAAGTTTTCTCCTGTTACCACCCTTTTATCTGTTTTTGATTCTAATTCTTTTCTGGCATTTTTGGCTACCGCACCACCTTTTTTGCTGGCCAAGGCATTTTCTTGGATTCCTTTTGCCTTCGTTGTTTCTGCTATTTGTCTTGTTGAGAGTTCAGCCAATGCAGTAAAAATCAATTCCGCTTCACTCATATGGTCACGAAGGTTTTGAGATTTTAAGCCTTTTAAATCCTTATGTTCCTTTACGGTCAATCCTGTCCATTCTTGATGAATAATATTCGTTAATGCCGCAAACTCATCTCCTTTTTTTACACCGCTCTCTTGCCAATAATCGGTTAACTTATTTCGGGTTTCTTGCCCTGTCATTCGTTGCTGAATCCATTTTTCGCTTCTTCCTAATATTTGCCAATTTTCCCTGGCTCTATCGATGCTTTGGCTGGGGTCGTTCATTTCTTGTAATCGCTCATAACCTACTTTGGCAAGCCATTGTTTAAAGGGTTCTGCTTTGGGTGAGGGGATGGACTGTATAACCCGGAAAAGGTTAGGTGTATCCAAGCAATCTGTTGCATATTTTTTTCCATCAGCAGCTTCAAATTTCAGTTGTACGATTTTTTCGTACAACTGGCTTCCTTCTTTGGCTAGCTTCTTTTTTAAATCAGCCCAATACCTTTTAGGGATAGTGCTTCCTGTTAATATTTCTATGATATCAATAACAGAAAAAAACCAAGTTTCCCTTTCTGCATCCCAATGGCTACGTACTTTTTTGTTTTCAAATAATTTTATGTCGCTCATAGGGGTATTGTTTATGCGGTACTACGGACCTTGAAATCATTTGTAAATTATATTTCGATTTCCGTAGGTTTAGTCAATTTTATCGCATACTTTTTAGATCTTCAGGCTGTTTGTTAATTCTTGCACGAACGCTTTCTTGTAAGATTGCTGCGAACTAAATTTTTAAACCATATGGCCGGCTATCGTCTTTGAAACTTCGACCCCAAGCCATTGGCCAAAACTACAAATTAGGCGTACGGCCTCCATCCACCGGCAAATGAATGCCGTTGATGTATCCTGCGACCGGCGAAGCCAAAAAAGCTACCGCGGCAGCGACCTCTTCGGGAGTTCCAAAACGCCCGGAGGGGATTTCGGCCAGCATTTCCTTTTGGATATCCTCCACGCTGTACCCTGTGGACGCCGCCTTGCCTTCGATAATGGAAACCAAGCGTTGGGTCAAGGTGGCGCCTGGCAGAACATTGTTGACCGTGATCCCCCAAGGAGCCAATTCCACCGAGAGCGTTTTGGACCAATTGGCCACCGCCGCCCGGATCGTATTGCTTACGCCCAATCCCCGAAGCGGGGCCTTGACCGATGTTGATATCACATTGATAATTCGTCCGTAGCCGGCCGCCTTCATTCCCGGTAACACCGCCCGCATTAATTCATGGGCCGCCAACAACTGCTGTTTCCACGGCGCATCAAAGGCCTCCGTGGCCGACGCATGCAGCGCCCCGGCCGGAGGTCCACCGCTGTTGTTCACCAGGATATGCACCACTTCTTCTGAACCACTTCCCCAAGAACCGTACCCCTCCCGGACCTGCTCTAAATTCTGCAAATCCACCGCCCAAACCGCATGTCCATTGCCCCCCAATTCTCTCAATCGCTGCTCCAATGCCTCGGCGGTTCGGGCTACCATAACAATACGTGCACCGGAAGCGGCCAAAGCCTTGGCCGTGGCCCATCCAATGCCCTGACTGGCCCCACAAACCAGGGCCGTTTTGCCTTCTAAATTTCCATAGGGTTGCATTCGCTAAAAATACAACCCGTCCTGCCTACCCCGCCTTGGAACCTGAATTCCTGCGGAAATAAGCGCAACAAGCCTGCAAGCCACAGTCCCCGCATCGGGGATTGCGGGCCACGCAAACCCTCCGGCCGTGCAAAATCAGCCAATGGTGGGCCTTGGGAACCAAAGCCTCCGGGATATGCCGCATCAATTGAACCTCGGTGGCCAACGGGGTTTTGGCGCCGCGGGTCAAGCCCAATCGAGCCGAAACCCGAAAAACATGGGTATCTACCGCCATCGCCGCCTCCCCGTGCAGAACCGAAAGGATCACATTGGCGGTTTTGCGACCCACCCCGGGCAAGGCCATCAAGTCCTCCCGAGCCGACGGCACATCGCCCCCATAACGCTCCATCAATAGTTGGGCCAAACCCGCCAAATGCCTGGCTTTGGCGTTGGGATAAGATATCGAAGCGATCAATTCCCGAATGACGTCCTCCCCGGCCGCCGCCATCGAAGCCGCATCCGGCAAGCGGGCAAACAAAGATTGCGATACGATATTCACCCGCTTGTCAGTGCATTGGGCGGACAAAACCACCGCCACCAGCAATTCAAACGGATTGCGGTACAGCAATTCCGTCTCCGCCTCCAGCCCACTCTCCTCAAAATACCGAAGCACCCCGGCATAACGCTCTTTGATCGTCATGCCCCAAAACTACCTCCGAGGGGGTTCGCCTTGGTTATCCTCCTAATCCAGCATCAAGGTTTCCAACCTCGCCAGCACCGCGGGGGAAACGGAGGGTGATGGGGAAGAGCTGAATTCAGCCCGTAACAAATGGAGGAGGTTGTTCATTACCCGGTGTTCCTCCTGCAATTCCGGGTCGGATATCAACTGATGCTCAAAAGCAACCGACGCACCCGGTGGCAATTCGTTGAATACATGCAAAATAAGTTGATCCTGGAGGGTTAGATTTTCGTTCATAGGCCATTTTGTTTAGCATAACGCAGACCTTTCCCCTTTCGTATCCCAAGAGGCATATTCCTCAACGAATCAAGTCGGCCCAAACGCCGTAGCCCAGGGCTACAAGACGATGCCCTTCTGGTGAATCAATTTGCGCAGATTGCTCAAGGCGTAGCGCATACGGCCGAGTGCGGTATTGATGCTCACTCCGGTAGCTTCTGAAATTTCTTTGAAGCTCAGGTCCCCGTAGATCCGCATAATGAGGACCTCGCGCTGTTCTTCGGGCAGACGGCTGACCAGCTGCTTCACCTTGCTGATGGACTGCTTCATCATCAATTTGTCTTCAGCATGCATCTCGGTATCCGTCATTTGCTCCATAGGATCCCAATCGTCATTGGCCCGTACCAACGGCATTTTGCCATTCCGCCTGAAATGATCAATGCAGAGATTGTGCGCAATCCGAAGGATCCAGGGCAGGAATTTCCCTTCTTCGTTGTAACGACCGGCCTGCAGGGTCTGCATGGCCTTCAGGAAGGTGTCCTGAAACAGGTCCTCGGCCAGCTCTTGATGCCGGACCAGCTTGTAAATGGTGGTGAAAACGCGGGATTTGTGGCGGTGCATTAACACCGACATGGCGGCCTGATGGCCTGAAACATAGCGCCGAATCAGCTCCTGATCGCTAACGCCCATGACTTGTGAAGACATAGAGAGGGGTTTAAGTTAGCGTAGGGTCTGCTTCGATAGGCGCTTGTTTGGGTTTATAGTTTGACTTGTGAAGTCAAAGTTATTCAGAAAAGTGGGAAAACAAAGCCTTTCTGAAATTTTTGTTTTGTAACCCAAAGCCGCTGACCTTTGCAGTCCATTTTGGCCAAACCTCGAATGCCTAGCCCCCCTAAAGCTACCAAATCCGCCCCCAAGCCTGCCCCCAAGCCGGTGACCTCAACCCAGGGAGCAAGTTCAACATCTCCTCCCAAGGGTATCGAGATACGCAATGCGAGGATGCATAACCTCAAGGGGGTCCATGTCACGTTACCAAGACACAAGCTGGTGGTGGTGACCGGGCTCTCCGGTTCAGGGAAGTCCAGTCTGATTTTTGACACCCTTTATGCCGAAGGGCAAAGGCGTTATGTCGAAAGCCTCTCGTCTTATGCCCGTCAATTTCTGCAGCGCATGCCCAAGCCCGAAGTGGACGATATCCGTGGGCTAAGTCCGGCCATGGCCATTGACCAGCACCATCTAGCCAGAAACCCACGATCTACCGTGGGTACCACAACCGAGATCTACGATTATATGCGCCTGCTCTTTGCTCGTTGCGGGCATACTCTGGACCCCGAAAGTGGTCGCGAGGTCAAGGCCCATCGTACAGAAGATGTGTTGAAAGAGGCAATGGATTGGCGAAAACAAAATCCTCATCAGGAGCTCAGCATTTGCTCGCCTTTGCCAAACTTAGAAAGCGCAAGGAGTCAAGAAAATTGGCCCTTGTTACAACAACATCTCGAAGATTTGCTGCAAAGAGGTTATACTCGGCTCAAAATCCTGTCAGCGGCAGACGGAGAATCCAAACTTCTCGGCATTCAAGATGTACTGGACAACAAGTCCCTCGCTAAGGCCGCCAAGACCAATCAAGGCGCTTGGCATTTAGTCCTCGACCGTCTCGTCCCTGAGGACCTCGAAGGCTTGAACCGTTTGAGCGAAGCCATCGAGCAAGCATGGGTGGAAGGAGATGGCCAAGCCTGCCTGGTCATGGGTAACGCGGTGAAGGCCTACAGTCAACGGTTTGAACTCGATGGGAAGGCCTTTGAGGCGCCATCGCTGCAATTGTTTAATTTTTCTGGCCCCTACGGCGCATGCCCCCGTTGCGAAGGCTTCGGTTCCATTCTGGGGATAGACCCGGACTTGGTGATTCCTGACAAGCGAAGGAGCATTTACGACGGCGCCATTGCCCCGTGGAAAGGGGAGAAAATGGGTGAGTGGAACGAGGCCCTTATTCATGCAGCAGCCAAATTTCGCTTTCCGATTCACAAGCCTTACCAGGATTTGAGTGATGAATTCAAAAATTTGTTGTGGAAAGGCAACAAACACTTTGAGGGACTGGATTCGTTCTTTCGAATGCTGGAAGAGAATACCTACAAAATCCAATACCGGGTAATGTTATCGCGTTACCGTGGCAAAACGATGTGCCCAGAATGCCAAGGAACCCGGCTTCGTCAGGATGCTTCTTGGGTCTGCCTTCTAGGCGAGGACGGAACACGGTGGAACCTGCACCAGTGGATGACCCAGCCTGCGGGGGACCTTTGGGTATTGTTAAAGAATTTTAAGGTCCAGGCTTCGGATGCAGTAGCGTCTCGGCGACCGCTGGAAGAAATTGTGCGGCGGCTCGGGTATCTCTGCGAGTTGGGTCTCGAGTACCTGACCATACATCGTTTGAGTAATACCTTGTCGGGAGGTGAGTCCCAGCGAATCAAATTGGCCACAACCTTGGGGAGCAGTTTAGTTGGCTCCCTGTATATCCTGGACGAGCCCAGCATAGGGCTGCATCAACGGGACAGCCTCCGCTTGGTGCAATTGTTGTACAAACTCCGGGATTTAGGAAATACGGTGGTGGTGGTGGAACACGAGCCCGATCTCATCTTGGCGGCGGATCATGTGGTGGATATCGGACCGGGTGCGGGCCATTTGGGTGGGAATCTGGTCTTTGAGGGGCCCGTCTCTGCCTTGCTTCAGGATCGTCAGAGCATGACGGCGGCTTATCTCAGCGGCAGAATGGGGATGCCTTCTGCGGTAGAAAGCAAGGCGCAGCGCAAAAAAATTCTTCTTGAAGGGGCCAGCCTACACAACCTCAAGCATGTTAATATAGCCTTCCCCCTGGGCGTCTTGTGTTGCGTAAGTGGGGTAAGCGGTTCGGGTAAATCGAGTCTTGTCAAAGGAGTGTTATGGCCTGCACTGGCGAATGCCTTAGGACAACAGCCCGCCAAAGCAGGACCGCATGATCGATTGCACGGGGATTTGCATACCCTGACTTTTGCGGAAATGGTGGACCAGCACCCCATCGGTAAATCATCCCGCTCCAATCCAGCCACCTATTCCAAAGCCTACGACCCCATTCGAAACCTCTTCGCCCTTCAGGGCCTGAGCAAGCAACGAGGCTACAAGGCTTCGCATTTTTCCTTCAACGTGGAGGGTGGAGGGCGTTGCGAAACCTGTCACGGGGAGGGCTTGGTGACGGTTTCCATGCAATTCCTAGCGGACCTTCACCTGCCTTGCGAAGATTGTAAAGGCCTTCGTTTCCAAGAAGATTTGTTGGAGGTACGCTACAGGGAGAAGCATATTGCCGACGTGTTGGCAATGACCATTGCCGAGGCGATTACCTTCTTCGGTGATCAAAAGGAAATTGTTCATAAACTGTTACCGCTTGCGGAGGTCGGTATGGGGTATGTGCAATTGGGTCAGTCGTCCACCACTTTATCGGGCGGGGAGGCTCAGCGCGTCAAACTGGCCTCTTACCTGGGTCGGGGACACAAAGACGGGGCCGGCTTTTTCCTTTTTGATGAACCCACGACCGGCCTGCATTTGCATGATATTGCGCAATTGCTCAAAGCCTTTAGGGCCCTGATTGCAGAGGGTCACAGTGTGTTGGTCATTGAGCATAATCCCGAGGTTTTGATGGCTTCGGATTGGATCATTGATATGGGCCCGGAGGGAGGGGCGAACGGCGGACAGCTGGTTTGGGAGGGAACCCCTACCGACATGAAGGAACGTGGTGAGGGCCATACAGCGGACGCGTTGCGCAGCCGTTCTTTAGCTTTGTAGGCATGCCGCGGTTCATCGCCCTCGATTACGGCCGCAAGCGATGCGGTATCGCGCATTCCGACGCGGATGGACGCATTGCTTTGGGTCTGGACACCATCGAAACAACGGCTTTGATGAAATATCTCGATGCTTACCCTGCGTGGAACGAGGTCCAAGCTCTTGTCCTGGGTTTGCCCTTGCAGGCCAACCAAAGTCCTTCCGAAAATGCGGAACGAACCCTAGCCTTTGGACGTAAACTTGCCGCCAAACGACCAGAGATCCCCATTTATCTGATGGATGAGCGGTTCACTTCGGTCATGGCACATCAAAGCTTGATTGAATCCGGTGCTTCCCGTAACATCCGTCGTGACAAAGGTGTTGTGGATCAAATCGCGGCGGTTATCCTATTACAGGATTTTCTTGAAATGTATCTTCACCATCGAACCGAACGACTTCCTATCCTTACCCTATGATTCTTCCCATCGTCCTCTACGGGGATCCAGTATTGCAACGTCGTGCCGAAGAGGTGCCCCCCAATTTTCCCGACCTTGATGCACTGATTCAAAACATGTTCGACACCATGTACACAGCCAGCGGGATAGGCCTTGCCGCCCCTCAAATTGGGCAATCCTGGAGGCTCTTTGTGCTTGATGCGGAATTGGCGGATGAGGTTGTCTACAAGGGCCAGAAAAGGGTTTTCATCAACCCGCTTATTCTTGAAGAAAGTGGGGACCTATGGCCTTATGCAGAAGGTTGCCTTAGCGTCCCGGAAATTCGAGGCGATGTTATGCGACGGGCTACGATTCGCTTGCGTTACGAAGATGCCCAAAGGGTGGTGCACGAAGAAACCTTGGATGGCATGTTAGCCAGGATTATTCAACACGAATACGATCATATTGAAGGGCGACTCTTCATCGACCTCCTTAACCCGCTACGCCGGCGTCTGGTTCAGAAAAAATTGCAACTCATTCGAAACGGCAAACTTCGCCCGGAATACAAGCACCGCCCACGATAATTCCTTTCTCATAATTCCTTTCCAACATACTTTCAGTCTTTCCGTCGGAAATCTCCGCGTCGCAAGGCCTGAAAAAATTGGGTCCATGCCCCTGGGCTCAATAAGGTGCTGGGAATAGGAAAGGCGTTGGGACCTCCAAACTGGGCAAATGGTTGCTGACCACCCGAATAATAGGTCTGGGCAATGACCTTCTGCATATACAATTTCTGATTCTCACTGGCATCCATACTCATCGCCGAGGCTAACTGAACCAACAAGTCTTTCTCCAAATTACGCCTTGCAATGGAGGTCGCATCATCTTTGAGCTCCAAAGCGAGAAATTCCTGACGAAATGCTTCCTTACTGGGCCAAGGGTAAATGACCGCTGTTGGCAAATCCACGGTATCTCTTTCCATGGGTACCAAAACTGAATAAAAATTTTCGTTCAAGCGACCGGGCATCACAAAGGTGGAAGCCCTGTAACCCACAGCACTGAACACCAAAGAATCACCGGGCAAAAGAACCATCGAAAAAAATCCTTTGAGGTCACTCACTGTTCCTTTGAAGCGGTTCTTGACCAAGATAGTGGCAAAGGGAACCACACTCATGCTGTCCGAAGTCAAGGTCAATCCAGAGAATTGCACAGGTTTCCCCTCTTGAGCCAATGAGCTGCATGGTAAGCTGCACAGCAAGTAAGCAAGGACGACCCATCCTGAAACCCATGATAACGGTTTCCTTATTCGCCATCCTAGATTAATTCGATTCCGAAATTTCATATTGTGGTAAACCATCATGACAGGGTTTCAAGGATCAATAGACAGGTTCATAAGGGTCAGAGGAATGGAGAACGATACAAAAAACCTAAGCAACGAACTCGGATAAAGGTAAAGCCTTGACAAGCATACCTCATGTTTCAACAAAACGCGCGAGTAATCCGATAAGATTCAAAGATTTTTTTTGTGTCAAGGGATGTCACAGTTAGAATCAACCTTTGATCATCTTAAAGAAAAATCATGAAACAAAATGCCAATTTGACCTCTCAATTGAATTATTGGGCGGATTGCATCGAAATGTTGGGACCGGATGATAGCCCAATACCGTGTTTGTTTGAACAGCCCATGGCTGGTTTGAGGCTGGTACGTAAGCCACAGGTGGGCTCCATGCCGTGTGCACAAAAGAATGCGCGGAAAACCAAAGCCCCGGCTCAATGGTTGCTGTAATTTTAGACTTTATCCATCGCCCTATTCAACCCTATCCTTTACAACCCCAACCATGAGTTTACAAAACGAAAAATTGAAAGCCCTTCAGCTGACCCTGGACAAACTAGAGAAAACATACGGCAAAGGCGTCGTCATGAAAATGGGCGAAGCCCGCGTTGTTAATGTGGATGTCATCCCCACCGGATCTTTGGGCCTTGACATTGCATTAGGAATAGGCGGTCTTCCCAAGGGCAGGGTGGTTGAAATCTATGGGCCTGAATCCTCCGGGAAAACCACGATAGCATTGCACGCCATTGCCCAAGCACAACGCAAAGGCGGAATGGCCGCCTTCATCGATGCGGAACATGCCTTCGACAAAGGCTATGCCGAAAAGTTGGGTATTGACACCGAAAACCTCCTGATATCCCAACCCGATAACGGAGAACAAGCCCTGGAAATTGCCGATAATCTCATCCGTTCCGGGGCCATCGATATTTTGGTCATCGACTCGGTTGCCGCCTTGGTTCCCAAAGCTGAAATTGAAGGGGAGATGGGCGACTCCTCTATGGGATTGCAAGCTCGCTTGATGTCCCAAGCTCTTCGCAAGCTAACCGGCAGCATCAACAAAACCGGTTGCGTTTGTATTTTCATCAACCAACTTCGGGAAAAAATCGGTGTCATGTTCGGAAACCCCGAAACGACCACCGGGGGTAACGCTCTCAAATTCTATGCCTCCGTTCGTTTGGATATCCGACGCATTGGGCAACTCAAGGAGGGCGTCGATATCTACGGTAACCGCGTCCGAATCAAAGTTGTCAAGAATAAAGTGGCTCCACCATTCCGCCAATGCGAATTTGATATCCTCTACGGGCAAGGCGTTTCCAAAGACGGGGAAATTGTGGATTTGGCGAGTGATCTTAACATTATCAAAAAGAGTGGGTCTTGGTACTCCTACGGCGAAACCAAATTGGGACAAGGCCGGGATGCCGTTAAGCAGCTCTTTGCCGATAATCCTGAACTTGCTGAAGAAATTGAAACCAAAATCCGCCAGGCTACCCAATTGGCCGTTACTCCCGAACCGGAACAACCAGCAACAAAGTTAACATAATAACGTCCAATGCTTGTCCAATTAAAACGCATGGCAGCCCATTATACATGCCTGTCCAAAAAAATTATCAAATAATAACTTATCCACAGGATAGCTGAATATTAAATTTTGTTCCCTTAACTTTACATATCTAAACCATATAACCATGAGTAAATTTCTTACATTTTTTCTCTTAATGGCTTTTTGCTTCAGTTTCGCAGAGGCCCAATCGATCAGAAAGCCTGTCAAAGGAGATTATTTATTTGAGCTTAGCGCAACAGGTATTAACGAACTAGGCGCAGGCCTCAATGCTACTCAGGGCGGTTTGATGATTCGTGAATTTACTTCAGATATGAAAGCTCGTCGTATAGCGGCCAATTTCAATATTCAATTTGAACTTTTTGACTCACTAAAAGTCAACCCTGAATTTACTCGCCCCGGGAAGAAGCGTATTAATGAGATTTCTCTTTCGTACGGTATTGAAAATCACATGAAAGGATCAAACCGTATGTCTACCTATTGGGGATATGCCGGTGGCCTAAAAATGGCTTCTACAGACTACATTGCTCTGTCGGGTGGCGCTTTCACTGGATTTGACTATTACTTGGCCGACGGCCTTTATGTTGGAACCGAAGTAGGATATAATGCCTTTTTAACATTCCGTGAATACGGACAAAATGCGTTGGGCTTTTCTATGCCCGGTACCGCTATTAATGCAGCTTTCCGTATGGGATACCGCTTCTAATTCAAGACGCTTCCTGTTTTGAGAGTTTATTGCCCAAGGTAATTCTTCTAGCAAAATTTAACCCGGTAATGCAATTTGAACCCCGCCTCAATGGCGGGGTTTTTTATGTTATATAGATAAGGGGGAGGTAACGGGGGACGCGAAAGCCATGAATATGCACTTGAAAATAACGGCACAAGTCCTCTAGATAGCGATGAACAAGAGCTTGATCCTCAGAGATCTGGGCTGCATCCTGTTCCCTGTAACAATCCAAGAACCTGCAGTAAAGGCGACTGCTCTCAGGATTCATACACCACGAATCCTCGCGTGTTATCTCAAGAGAAGCATCTATCCAGCGCCCGCTTTGACCATGAAGAACCTGTCCGGGCTTATAATTTTCGGTACCCGGTGCAAATCCCAGGTGTCGACTTAAACCAGCGAGCAAAGTAGCCAGACCCATCAAACACTGACCATAGGTCAAGGCCAACGGTAACATAACACAAAAATCGTCGTAGTAGGCTTCTTCGTTTTGCCCTTCGGCAAGCACAGCAGCCAACCATTCGGCCAACAAAGAGAAGGCGGCGATTTGCTCGCCTTGCAAGTCCCGAATGGATTCGGGGTGAATGGACATTTCTCGCACTCGATGAACAAGGGCGGATACGGCTCCAGTGGATACGATTTCCAGACGCTGCATAGGTCGCAATTGCCCTGCTGTTAACATTCCCGGGTTAGATCGGGAAGCATACACCGAATAGGACTGGGGTCCACTTTCACGCGTCCACAAGTACAGCATATACTGCCTATCCTTATACGGTACGACGCGCAATACCAAGCCCTCAGCCTTGACCACCTCGATTTTATTTAATCTTGCCCGGTAATAACCACCGCTTTGGCCACGATAGTTTGCGCTGATAAATCCAAAGAATCGAAAGCCACGGAATGAATCAAATAAACCCCACTGCGAACCCTGCGACCGGAGGGGTCTCTAAGATTCCAACTGACCTGACCGCCATCGGCTTTGGTTTGATATACCAAGGCGCCTGATGCATCGGTAACCTTGATCCAGGCATCCGTGACCAAGCCACGCACCGACAATAATCCCTCGAAGTTCGGCTCAACTGGATTTGGAAAAACCTGCACCTGTTCCTGTTGGTCCGCACCCTGCGTAGAAGTGCTTCGAAAGCCCATCAAGCCTTTATCTGTTCCCACCAAAACCTCACCGCTTGAGGGTTCTATCGCCAAGGCCAAGATCGAATTGGAAGGCAACGGAGCATTGGCCATGGTAAAATGCTGAACAAGCTCCGTGCATTCCGGGTTGAAAAGCCAAAGACCGTTGGCGGTACCAAACCATTTGCGATTAGCTCCATCAATAACCAACGATTGAATTAGCTCGGTACCAAGGAGATAGCCCACAAATTGTTCTTGACGGATTTTGATGCGGGTCGCGTTGAACGAAGTGCGAAAGACGGCTGAAGGGTTGTAAAAGACCACCGGGCCCTCGGAAGTTCCTATCCAAATGGAACCGTCCCGATCTTGAGCCAAGCTGATGACTTGGTTCGACGGCAATCCTCCATTCCCCTCCGCATTGGTGACATTAACATACCGCGTATTGGACGCATCCACCACCACCAAGCCTCCATTTCGGTTTCTCATCCACTTATTCCCAAGACGATCGACCAGCATATCCAGGAGTTCTGTTTGCGGGCCTGCTCCAAAAGACTCCCACAATCCGTTGGCCCTGCGCACCACCACCGGGCGAGCAGTTCCAAAATTGCTCATCCACAAATCACCCCTGCTATCCATATCCATACCGCTAACACGAAATGTTCCGGTGGTCCCTTGTTGCGGCTGCAAAGAAGAATTGGAATCGTTAAATATCACGGCCGAATCCCCTTCAACCATTGCGACCCCTCGACCCCAAGTGGACAGCCATACCCTTGCGACTCGGTTTGGATCGGGCAAAGCGCCAATAACATCGTACAAATTGCCTACGCCTCTGATAGTTTCCCGATTAAGAGCTTTCCAGCGATTAATTTGAAGAAGAGAGGCCCCGGAGGGATCGAAAGTGTTCCCAAAGCCACTACCCACTTGGTAGGCTCCTCCAGCGACTGCTACACCACCAGCATTGGCCTTCAATTGAAAGACCTTGTTGGTGGTAGGTCCTTCGGGCAAATAGCGAAAATATTCCCAAGGCGTAAAGCGAAAAAGGCCGCCTCCATCATCACCCATCCAAACTTGGTATGAATCGTACAACGCACAGGTGGGACGAACAGACTCATTGGCAATAGGGTAATTGTTGAATTGCAATTGCTCGTCCAGGCGAACAGCGCGCAAGGTATTGACCACCTGGAGCTGCCCTCCCGATACTCCCAGAAAAAGATTGGGCGATCCAGCATTGACAACCATCATGCGATGACCCCCGCTCTTGTACCATAACAAGGAATCGCCCTGATAAGAAACCAAGCTATCCCGATAAATTACCAAGGAAGGAAAGGGTTTTTTGCCCCAATACGAGTCTCGTGTCCAGAATTCAAAGCTCTGAAGATTAGACGCATCTGTAGGGGCTGAGTAGAGTCCGCTGTCTGTGGCGGCCCACCATTTCCCCTCCATTTCCACCAACGCGTTAACACCCAGATAAGCTCCTTGAGGACCAATCACAAAGGTGCTCCGAATTTCAGTCTTGAACAAATCCAATTCCACAATACCGAATCCATAACACAAATAAACAAATCGATCGGCTTGGCGGATAGATCGGATCCTTTTGCCGACGGGAACATTTGCCTTCAAAACCGCATCCAAGGTCTCGATCTGCCCGTTCTTATATAAATCCAGATTTCCGTTGGCATAGGCGATGACCAAGGTTTGGTAGGCGGGGGAATACGACAAGGCTGCTACTTCGACATCGTTCAAACCATTGACTCTGGTGATGCGCTCCAGGGATTCATCCTCCAAATCGTAAACGAACAAGCCTGCACCGCATCCTGCGAAGATCTTGTTGCCAACCTTCTCCACACAGGTAACCCTACCAAATGGCAAGTGACTACGCCACTGCCCGACGGCAACTGACGGGGCGTTCCAAGCAGTTGCCTGGGCATGAACCCCTTGCTTGGAGAGAAGGACGGCTAGACCCCACACCGAACCCCATGCCAAAGCGAAGAAATACTTCGAGGGCGATTTCTTAGATGAAGGCCTTAGGTTGCTCACAAGACGAAGCTACGGCGTATTTTTGATCTTCGCGGGCCTAACCCTCCTCGCCTGCGGAGCCTGCCCTTACCCTATGAGCGACTCCATCGGACACGAATGCGGCATTGCCTTAATCCGCTTACTCCGCCCTCTTTCGTATTACCACGAGCATTACGGTTCTCCATATTATGGCCTGGAGAAGTTATACCTGTTGATGGAGAAACAACATAACCGGGGACAAGACGGCGCTGGGGTCGCCACCATCAAATTGAATATTCCTACGGGGAGTCGTTATATCAGCAGGGCTCGATCCGTGGCCTCTCAACCACTCAAAGATATTTTTGAACGCATCTACCGAAATTATCGCGAAGCAGGGATACGGACCGAGGATTTCTTAGGTCAAACCGAGGCCCTGCAAGCCAAACTCCCTTATTTGGGAGAATTACTTTTGGGCCATTTGCGTTACGGAACCCACGGACAGAATTCCATCGAAACCTGCCACCCGTTCTTCAGGCAGCACAATCACCGGAGCCGTAACTTGGTTTTGGCCGGAAATTTCAACCTCACGAACGTGGATAGACTTTTTGAGAAATTGGTCAAATTGGGCCAACATCCCAAGGAGCAATCGGACACGGTCACCGTGATGGAGAATATCGGACATTTTCTCGATCAAGCGCATCGCGAATTGACAGCCGCTTTGGAGACGGAATATCCCGATCGGCAAAAGCTGGAAGAACGTGTAGGGCAAGATTTGGACTTGACGCATATCCTTCGCAAAGCTTCTCGGGATTGGGATGGGGGATTTGCCATGGCCGGGATGCTAGGGCACGGAGATGCCTTTGTGTTACGGGATGCGAATGGTATTCGCCCCGCATACTGGTATGCCGATGATGAAGTGGCCGTCGTGGCTTCCGAGCGTCCTGCCATTGCAACAACCTTCCATGTGCATCCGGATTCAATCAAAGTCGTGCCTCCTGGGCATGCCTTGCTGATACGCCGCGACGGAGAAATCCTCTGCCAACCTGTCTTTGAGCCGGCCCCTGTTACGCCTTGTTCCTTCGAGCGCATATATTTTTCGAGAGGGAACGATCCGGCGATATACAAGGAACGCAAAGCCTTAGGTAAGTCCTTAACGGACAAGGTCTTGCATTCTATCGATCAGGACTTGGCGCATACGGTTTTCAGCTATATTCCTAACACGGCCGAAACTGCTTTCTTAGGTCTCCTTCAAGGCCTTGAAGGGCATTTGGAAACTCAACGACTACAAGCTCTGAACACCCTGAGGCCAGAAGATTTGGAAACCCGTCAAGGAGAGCGCTATGAACAATTTATGCGCTGGATGAAATTGAGGCCACGCGTCGAAAAGGCTGCCATCAAAGACGTTAAATTGCGGACTTTCATTGCTGAAGACAGTGGCCGCAACCATATGGTTCGCCATGTGTACGACACAACTTCGGATATTTTGATTCCCAACCTGGATGCCCTTGTGGTTGTTGATGACTCTATCGTAAGGGGAACCACATTACGCGAGAGCATTGTTGCCATTCTTGGTGGACTACAACCTCGATCGCTGATCATTGTGAGTTCAGCCCCTCAAATTCGTTATCCGGATTGTTACGGAATTGACATGAGTCGACTCAGCGACTTTGTGGCCTTCCGGGCTCTGGTGAAAGTACTGGAAAAGAAAGGGCAAGTTCATCAGATTAATGCACATAGCCAGGCAGCATTGGCGGATTTAGAATTGGAAGAGCACCCCATGTCCAACCATCTTCAGGCCCTGTATTCCTTGGTGAATGAACAAGAGCTGTCCGAACAAATTGCCCTTCTCATTACCCCTCCAGAGATTAAATTCCCTGTTAAAGTCGTGTACCAAGAAATAGAATCCCTCCACAAAGCCTGTCCAGACCATTGCGGAGATTGGTACTTCAGCGGCGCATATCCCACAGCGGGTGGACATCGGGTCGCCAATAGAGCCTTGGTTTATTATGCTAGACAAATCTCTAACAGACCGTATTAACCATTGATTTATCAGCCAAATTCAGTCAATTTTTGAATATTTGGACAATATCAAACAATAATGTATTTTTATTGCTCACTTTTGTAAGATTTTGGTATCATCGCTCTTCCGAATTTGGAGGCCATGAAGCACGCCGGTCATACCATACAAGCCCTTCTGATCAATAGTGGAATTAGCATAACGCATACAGCCAAGCATATGGGCATCCAACGATCAACCCTGTACAACCTGTTCGAACGCCCTAGGTGGCCTCTTCATCGAATTCAAGCCGTCGAAAGACTTACCCATCAAGACCTTCGGTCTATTTATCCCCACTCAGAGTTTTCTGCGCCAATTTCTTACGACATCAGCCGTGAGCAAAATCTTTTTCTTCAAGAAGAAGTCAAAAGGCAACAGGGACTCCTGGATGAGGCCTGGGAAGAAATCGCTAGGCTCCGAGAAACCGTTACCAAATTCACTCGAATAACTTAACCCCAATGCACCCACTGCACCAAATTGTTCAAGTCCCCGGAAACGGTGGCATCCATCGCATCATCACCACCTCCAAGCAAGGATATATTTTGCAGAGCATTGATGCCGAACAACGTCGATGGCATGCTCCGGTCCAAACCAAGGTTGCTACATTGGAGGAAATAGCCATTTATACTCAAGAAGATCAAGTTCCTTTGTGGAATGTGTTTCGGAAAATTTGGGGTCTAGAGCTTGACGATTCTGAAATCCAATCAGCTCTGGGAAATGAAGCAGATACCAAAGCCATGTTTTTGCGATTCCTCCCCAATTACGATTCAGGTCGGGTCTATATAAGCGATATGCGGAAAGTGCTTCGTTGGTATCTTGCGCTCAAGACAGTAGTGGATTTTGGGGCTGATCTTGCCGACTCGGAGAAGTCAGCATCCGAGGGTGCCTGAAATGGTACGCCTCCATTAAATGTTCTGGGAGCAAACCGCTGGCTTTCTCAATCTCCGCTATAGTCAAAGCCACGCGCAATAGCCTATATATCGCTCGCATGCTCAATCCGCCTTGCTCCATCATTTGATCCAAGATCTGCCTGCAGGCGGGGTCCAAAGACTGTTCTAGACTTTGATCATCTTGCGCAATACCAGTTGGGGGCTCTATGCTTAGTTCAGAAGCCGGCATAGGCACTTCTACTTCAGTCGAGGACAATTTCCATTCCGAAGTTTTGACTCGATCCATACAGACCACCAAGTCCATGCGATCCAACAGGGGGCCGCTTATTTGACGTTGGTAACGGGTCACAGAATTTACTGCGCAGGTGCATCGTTCATCGGCGCTTCCATAATAACCACACGGGCAAGGATTCATGGCCGCTATCAGCACAAACTTGGCTGGATATACTGCGGATAATCGTTGACGATTCAAAACCACTTGACCTTGCTCCAAGGGCTCGCGCAATGCCTCCAATACCTCCCTTCTGAATTCCGGTAATTCATCCAAAAACAATACCCCGCCATGGGCCAAGGATACCTCTCCGGGAATTGGCCATTGACCGCCGCCAACCATGGCCTGAACCGTTATGGTATGATGCGGTTTACGAAAAGGGATTTGTTCCGCTGGATTTCGAAATTCTAAGCCTCCGCTCAAAATGGATTGCAATTGAGACTGGATTCGTTTATCTGTCCCCGTGAGGGGTGGCATGAGGCCGGCTAAGCTATGGGCTAACATTGTTTTGCCGCAGCCTGGAGGGCCAATCAATAACACATTATGACGGCCAACGGCTGCAATCCGCAAAGCCCTCTTCGCCAATGCTTGGCCCTTGATTTGACTCCACTCCACCTTAGGCCTTGTCTCGCTTCGCCTTGGCGGTGGGCAATCTATAGCCCTTAGCGACGAGATTGGTTGCCCCTCTCGAAAAAAGACCATCACCTCATGCAAACTCTCAAAGGGTAAGGCCAAAATCTCAGGGTGCAAGACCGCCTCCGGCGCATTATCCAAAGGCATGATAACTCCTTTGTATTGATGTTTGGCCGCCAATTCCATCACCGACAAGATGCCGCGTACCCCTTTGATGCGTCCATCCAGGGACAATTCCCCCATGACCAAGTATTCCGACAAGGTCGTGCCGTTGAGGTACCCGGCCTCGGCCAACATGCCCAGGGCTATTGTCAAATCGTAAGCCGCCCCCTCTTTGCGTAGATCCGCAGGGGCCAAATTGATCATATGCCTGCAGCGTGGCAGGCTATACCCCGCGTTGCGAATGGCTGTTTGGATTCTAAGCTGGCCTTCCCGCACTGCGTGGTCGGCCAAACCTACCAGATAGAACCCAAAGGATCGTGAATCGGTATCCACTTCCACCGTCAACAAACGGGCGTCCAAGCCTCTTAAAATTCCGCTGTAAACCCTAACCATCGCCCTGCAATTTTGAGGGATCACCAGGCCTCGATCCGTCTTTAACCGTTTAAATAGCCTTGATGCGACGTACTTTTGCATTCCTCGGGTGATTAGCTCAGCTGGTTTAGAGCACTGCCTTGACAGGGCAGGGGTCACAGGTTCGAATCCTGTATCACCCACCCAAGACCCTCCCTTCCATCGCGCCCATGGCCGTTTTGCACAATCCGGTAAACCGCGAGCTCCTTCGCAAACAACTGATGGAGGAAACCTTTCACCGGGTCACCCTGTCCTTTTATCGGTATGTCCGTATTGCCGATCCCTCGGCTTTTCGCGATCAGCTCTACCAAGAATGGCAGGCCCTCGGGTGCTTTGGCAGAATCTACTTGGCTGAAGAGGGCATCAATGCTCAAATGTCCGTTCCAGGGCATGTTATGGACGCCTTTCGCCAAAATCTTGAACAACACGACGCCCTTCGCGGTGTTCCCCTCAAAATCGCGGTGGAAGACGACAGAAAGTCCTTCTACAAATTAACCCTCAAAATCCGTCCCAAAATCGTGGCCGACGGCATCGACGACCCGGCCTTTGATTCTTCCAAAGTAGGACGCCACCTCAACGCGGCCGAATTCAACGCCGCCATGGAAGAACCCGGAACCCTGGTAGTGGACATGCGCAACCATTACGAAAGCAAAATTGGCCACTTCGAAGGGGCCATCCTCCCGGATGTGGACACCTTCCGCGAAGAATTGGAGCAGGTCCCTCGCCTATTGGCTGGGCAAGAAGACCGCAAAATCCTGCTCTACTGTACCGGTGGTATTCGCTGCG
>SXGR01158461.1_pt1 | contig 19261 bp, 15 predicted proteins | sample 3174711 | NCBI WGS metagenome assembly SXGR01 (sample SAMN11356860, study PRJNA531348) | freshwater metagenome | isolation source: freshwater sample F1-60 | place: China: Fuxian Lake, Yuxi | collected 2017-12-25
GAAAGACTCAACCAGCTGCACGTAGGTGTGGCCGCCGCTTCGGGTGAGCTTGGTGAACATGGCGCGAAGTGTAGCAAAAACCTTCTCGATAAGCAATAAAAATTGCCAATACTTAAAGCCAACGATATTGCCACTACATAAAAACTCAAACGACAGCGCTAAGTGCTTGATTTTGTTAGGGTCGAAGGGTTAAAAACCGGGGAAAATGGAATTTGGTGTCGAACTCGGGGGAGCAGGTGACGGTTTGCTCTGGACTCAGCGATGTGACGCGCACGGCCATCGATCCAACTTTCAGACCGTCGGCGACGCGTAGGTATAGGCCGTCTTTACGATGGAGTAGAACTCGCGCGCCGTTGCGCCCTGTTCACGCGGACCGAAAGAGGAGGCCTTCCGCCCGCCGAACGGCACATGGTAGTCGGCCCCCGATGTCGGCAGATTGCCCATCACCATGCCGGCTTCGGCGTTGCGCTTGAAGTGCTCGGCTCGGGCGAGACTTTCGGTGTAAATGGCCGCGGAGAGGCCGAACGACGTGTCGTTGGCCAATGCCAGCGCGTGCTCGTAGTTCGAGGCTTCGATCACACACGCAACAGGGCCGAATATTTCATCGCGCGCGATCCTCATGCCCGGCGCGGTGTCGACGAAGAGAGTGGGCGCGTAGTAGTATCCCGGCGTACGGCACACGAGCGGCCCGCCGCCCGCCGCGACCTTCGCCCCTTCGCCTTTGCCAGCGACGACGTAGCCGTCGACGAGCGCCAATTGATCGGCACTGGCAAGCGGGCCGATCTGCGAGTAGGCATCGAGCGCGTGGCCGATTTTCAGGGCCGCCATACGCTCGACCATGGCCGCAACGAATCGCTTGCGGATGCTCGGCGTCACGATCAATCGCGACGAGGCGGTGCATCGTTGCCCGGTTGAATAGAAGGACCCAGACACAGCGCCTTCGACAGCCCGATCGAGATCCGCGTCGTCGAGGACGATCATCGGATTCTTGCCGCCCATTTCCATTTGCAATCGTTTGGGAGGGGACGAAGCCGCGCACGCGGCCGCGATCCTCGCGCCGGTCTCGACGGAGCCGGTGAAAGAAACGCCCGCGACGGCGGCGTGACGGCACAACGTGTCGCCGACCGCCGCGCCGCGACCGAGGACCAGGTTCAGGACTCCCGGAGGCAGCCCGGCGCGCAAGAAGATTCGGACGAACTCGTATGCGCAAGCCGGCGTGTTGGCCGCCGGCTTGAAGATCACGCAGTTTCCCCAAGCGAGGGCGGGCCCGATCTTCCAAGCTGGAATCGAAAAGGGAAAGTTCCACGGCGTAATAACGCCGATGATGCCAAGTGGCTCACGCGTGACCTGGACGCTCACGTTCGGGCGCACCGAGGGCCCTGCTTCGCCACCCAGGCGCAACATGTCGCCGGCGAAGAACTCCAGAGTCTGCGCTGCGCGCAGCACTTCTCCGACGCCTTCGGCGACAATCTTGCCTTCCTCACGCGACAGCAAGGCGCCGAGCTCCGCGCGGCGATCCATCATCTCGGCGGCTGCGCGGCGAAGGATGTCGTGACGCTCGATCAATCCGGAACGGGACCAAGAACCGAAAGCCGCTTGCGCCGATGCGATCGCGGCGAGCATGTCGTCTGCGTCGCCCGTCGGCGCAATGGCGACAATGTCGCCGGTATCCGAGGGGTTGACGATGGCGACGGTCGCGGCCCCGCCCACGGGCGCGCCATCGATGATGTGGGATAGAGTAAACCTCATGCGGTGCAGGCTACCAGATCGACCGGCGATCGTCGTCACCTCTGCGCTTATCGGGTCATGAGTGCTGGTTATTTGCCTTGGCGGCTGCGGCTGCGGTGTAATCGTTTGATGAAAATTGATTGCGACATTGCCATCGTCGGCGCTGGTTCCGCCGGTTGCGCGTTGGCCGGGCGTTTGGCGCGCGAGACGAACTGGCGGGTCGTACTTATCGAGGCGGGCGGGCGGTCGAGGGATCCATGGTTGCGCATTCCTGCGGGCTATTATCGGACGGCCTATAGCGACCGCTATAGCTGGCGTTTGCGGACGCTGCCGCAGGCGCACATGGGCGGGCGTCAATTCGAATGGCCGCGCGGCAAGACCCTTGGCGGTTCCAGCGCAATCAACGGTCTCGTATACATCCGCGGCCAGGCCGAGGACTATCGGGGCTGGAGGGCTCGCGGCTGCGTGGGATGGGACTGGGACGACGTCTTGCCGCTGTTTCGAAGGTCGGAGTCGTCGTGGCGTGGTGCTGGCGCATGGCATGGCGGCGAGGGTCCATTGCATGTCGGGGCGATTCCGATGCGGCATCGCCTGCTGGATCTCTTTATTGCCTCAGCAATTGATGCCGGCGTTCCACGTAACGATGACTTCAGCGGCGCGCACCAGGAAGGCGTTGGCTACTTCGATCTGACGACCAAGAACGGGTTTCGATGCAGCGCGGCTCACGCCTATCTGCGCGAACCGCTACCGCGCAACTTGACCATGCTGACCGATCTCGAAGTCCGCCGAATCGAGGTCGAGCAAGGCCGTGCCCGCCGCGTCTTGGGCACGACACAGGGCCGCCCGATCAGCATCTCCGCCGCCGGGGCCGTCGTGCTTTGCGCGGGCTCGATCGGCAGTCCGGCTTTGCTGTGGGCATCGGGCGTTGGGCCGGAAGCTAGCCTGCGCGCGAGCGGCGTTGCGGTTGTCCGCGACGTCCCCGAACTCGGCGCGAACCTTCAGGACCATTACCAAGTCAAAATCGTCGCGGAGGTGGATGGACGCGACAGCTATAATCTGATCTTTCATAACGCGCTGCGCAGGATCGGTGCGGCCTTGCGTTTCGCGCTTTTGCGCCAAGGACCGCTCGCGGCGCCCGGAGGCCAGGTGGGGTTGTTCGCCCGCGCGCATGCCGGATCCGCGAGTCCAGATGTCCAGTTCCACGTGAGTCCACAAAGCACGGTCGATCCGGCAAAAGGCCTGGATCGATTTCCGGGATTTACCGTTGGCGTTTGCCAGCTTCGCCCGCAGAGCCGCGGCACGATCGAATTCGCGCGGGGCGGTCCGGACGACGTGGCGGCACTCCAAGTCCGGATCGATCCCGCCTATCTCAGCGCCGAGCGGGACAGAGCTGAACTAGTCGCAGGCTTGCGCTTGGCGCTGAGGATCCTCGGCCACTCGCCCTTGAGCGCCCATGTCCGCGCCATTCGCGGGGCGATCGCTTCCGGCAATAGCGAAGACGCCATCCTCGATTATGCGATCGCGACGGGAAACACCGTCTACCACCCTGCTGGAACCTGCCGCATGGGCGCGGACGCATCGTCGGTTGTGGACCCCGGACTGAAGGTGCGCGGGCTCGGAAATCTCTACGTCGCCGACGCGTCGATCATGCCGACGCTCGTTTCGGGCAATACCAACGCCCCGTGCATCATGATCGGCGAAAAAGCGAGCGACATCCTGAGGCGCGATCTTGGCGCCGCATCATGAGGATCCGTCATCGGGCGATCACCGATGCTTTATTGAATGGCGGGCGAGTAAGTGTTTCAATTCGAAACGGTTAAGGGGTTCATCGCAATGGCATTCGTTCGGTTCGACAACGTCTCGATCACCTTCTTCAAGCAGCAGGGGCTCAGACCCTTCACGGCGGTCGAGAACTTTGATCTGTCGATCGAAGAGGGCGAATTCTTCTGTTTGCTCGGCCCGTCGGGGTGCGGAAAGACGACCGTCCTCAACATGTTGGCCGGCTTCGACCTACCGACCGATGGGCGAATCACGAAGAATGGCGCTGACGTCCAAGGGCCAGGCCGCGATCGTGCTGTGGTCTTCCAGGGCGAGGACAGTCTGTATGGCTGGCTGTCCGCTTCGGACAACGTGGCCTTCGGGCCGAAGCTCGCGGGGATCCCGATGGCCAAGCGCGAACGTATAGCCGAACGTTACCTGTCGCTCGTGGGTCTCGCCGAACATGGCCATAAATTACCCAACGAGATGTCGGGTGGGATGAAGCAACGCACCCAGATCGCGCGCGTGTTGGCGAACGAGCCGGACATATTACTGCTGGACGAGCCTTTCGCCGCGCTCGACTCGCAGACGCGACGGGTTCTGCAAGGCGAACTGGTGCGCATTTGGAAGGCCACCGGCAAGACCGTGTTGTTCATCACCCACGACAGCGAGGAAGCCCTCATTCTCGGGACGCGCATCGGTGTGATGCGCGCGGGCCCTGCTTCGGCGATCAAAGAGACGATCTCGATCGAAGGCGTGGACACGCAGGACCGGCGAGGCAAGAATTTCCTCGAGTACTACCGCGTTGTCCATGATCTGATCGAGGACGAAGTCGGCAAATCGCTCAAAGGAGAACTACCATGAGCGCGCGCGGGGAACCCGCAGGCATGCTGCTGGCCGGATCCCAGCTCGACGCGATGAAACGCGAGAAGCATGCCGCGAACCTGCGCGTCCGCCGGCAATACATCACCTATCTGGTCTCCTTCGTCACGATCTTCGGTTTATGGCAGATTCTGGCGACTTACGTCATTCCCTCGGTCCTGTTCCCGCCGCCATGGCCGGTCGTGCTGCGCTTGGGCCGGATGATCGCATCGGGCGACCTATGGGCGCATGTTTCAATCAGCATGCAGCGCATCATGCTCGGGTTTTCGCTCGGCTCGATAGCCGGGATCGCCATTGGTTTGCTCATGGGCAGTTTTGTCGTAGTCCGGCACTTCTTCGAACCTTACGTCAATTTCTTCCGGTTCATTCCGGGTATCGCGCTGATTACCGTGGCGGTGATTTGGCTCGGCATTGGTGAGGAGTCGAAGGTATTCCTGATCATCTACACGACGATCTTCATCGTCATCATCAATACGATGGCGGGGGCGCTTGCGGTCTCGATTAACAAGGTGCGCGCGGCGCGCTGCCTCGGCGCGAGTGAGACGCAGGTCTTCTGTTTCGTGATAGTGCCTTCGACCGTCCCCTATATCGTCACCGGCATGCGCATCGCGATGGCGAACTCCTTCGCGACAATCGTCTCCGCCGAAATGCTCGGCGCGTCGGCGGGTCTTGGCACGGTCATATGGACGTCGCGACTTTTCATGCTGGTCGAGGACGTGTTTGTCGCACTCGTCGTGCTGGGCGCGTTGGGTTTTGTCGGAGATCGGATTTTCGTGCTGATCAGCAATCGGTTTGGTGGTCGTTACGGCTCGGTGGCATGACGCCGTCGCGCAATCGCGATTTTTTATGGAAACAGCCGATCGATGGATCGGCGCAAGTATGGAGCGTCAAATGAAGAGAATCAAGAATCTGTTGATTTCGGCGGCGGCGGCTTTCGTCGCATCGATCTCAGTTGCCACGGCCCAGGATCTAGTCGTGGGCACGGGCGTCGATCCGACGTTCAGCCCGCTCTACGTAGCACAAGAGGCAGGCTTGTTCGCCAAGCACGGCGTCAATGTGCGGATACAGGCCTTCGCTTCGGGCTCGGCCGCGGTCGATCCGATTATCTCCGGTGAAGTCAACGTTGCCATGACCGGTCCCGCACGGCCGCTGCTGGTCCATGCGCGCGCGCCGAAGGTCGTCATGGTGGCGCAGTTCGTGACCCAGCGGGGTTACACCGATCTGATCGGCCTCAAGTCGATCCCGAACGTCCAAGCCTTGCGCGGACGGCGCGTCGGCTACGAACTCGGCACCACGACCGAGGTCTTCGCGCTCGACGTTCTTGCGCAGTACAACATGACCCAGCGCGATATCACGCATCGCAACGTGCAACCGCCCGAAGCGCTCGCCGCACTGGAGAACAAAAACCTCGACGCGGTTTTCTCCTTCAAGCCGTGGAGTGATCGCGCTATCGCCGCGATGCCGAACGACTTGCACCTGATACCGGGGGCCGAGAAGTTCTTCAGCCATCTGCACATCTTCGCCGACAAGGAATGGATCGAACGCACGCCCCGCAACATGGAGTCGATGGTGAAGGTCCTCGCCGCGATCCGCGAGGCGGCGGGCATGATCGCCGCCAACAAAGATCAGGCGGCCGCATTGGTGGGCAAGCACTTGCGCATGGAGATCAAAGCGGTGCGTCCGTTGCTTGACCTCAATGCTTACACGCTGGTTTTTAACCAGTCCTCGATGGATTTGTTGATGCGCGAGGTCGACTTCCAGATTCGCAGCGGACGCGTCCAGGCGAACTTCGCCTACGCGCCGTTTGTCTTCACCGAACCATTGCGCCGGCTGGACGCTTCGCTGGTGAACTACCAACTGCCCCGGTGAAGCAACGATATGCGTCGGGTGCCAGGCGAGTTCACCCGGCACCCGCACGGACTTGCATGGAGGGCACGCCCGCATGAAACCCGACGATCTCCCGCTGAAAGCTCAACTTGACCTCTATCGGACGATGCGGCGGATTCGCCGGTTCGAGGAGATCGCACTCTACCAATCGACCCAGGGCAAGATCTACGGTGCTTTGCATCTCTATATCGGTGGCGAGGCGGTGGCCGCCGGTGTCTGCTCTGCCCTCAACCACGAGGATTACGTCGCCTCGACCCATCGCGGTCACGGTCATTGCCTCGCGAAAGGGGCGCGCCCCGATCGCATGATGGCCGAGCTTTTCGGCCGATCTACGGGTTACTGCGCAGGTAAAGGTGGTTCAATGCACATAGCCGATTTCTCCTGCGGGATGCTTGGCGCCAACGGAATCGTGGGCGCCAGTCTCGGGCTCGCCACGGGCGCGGCGTTGCACGCCCGCGTCGCTGGGCACAATCGCGTGGCGGTAGCGTTTTTCGGCGACGGCGCCGTGGCGCGCGGAACCTTCCACGAAGTCCTCAATCTCGCGGGCCTATGGAAGATCTCCGTTGTCTTCGTGTGCGAGAACAACGGCTACGCCCAGTGGGTCTCGATCAAGGAGAATCTGGCCCAGCCGGACGTGTCCGCCTTCGCGGCGAACTACGGTATGCCGGGCGTGGCGATCGACGGCTCCGATGCTCGCGCCGTGGCGTTGGCAGCGCGCCAGGCGGTCGATCGCGCGCGCGGGGGCGACGGCCCCACTTTGATCGAAGCCCGAATGCATCGCTTCTACGGCCACTCCCTGGGCGACATGGAAACCTATCGGACGCGGGAGGAGGTGGCCGATCTACGCCGCCAAGCCGATCCGTTGATCCGTTTGCGGAACGAGTTTGCAAGCGCCGGCCTGTTCGACGTCGCGACGATCGAAGCGGTCGATGCCGAAATCGAGCGCGAGATCCTGGACGCTGTCGAGTTCGCCGATGGAAGTCCGTTCCCGCTGCCTGCAGCGCTTCACGACGACGTGCCGTCCGCGCGCGCCGCCGGGGGAGAGTGAACATGCCCATGCTCAGTTTCCGCGACGCGATACGCTCGGCGCTGATCGAAGAAATGCACCGTAGTCCGGCGATGTTTGTCATTGGCGAGGATCTGATCCCGCAAGGTGGCAGCTTCGGCGTGCACAAGGGCCTCGCCGAGATGTTCCCGGGACGGATTCTTCAAACCCCGATTTCGGAGGCGGCGATCGTCGGCGTCGCGGTCGGGGGCGCTCTGGCGGGCGGGCCGGTCGTGGCGGAGATCATGTTCTCAGACTTCATGACCTGCTGTATGGACGAGATCGTCAATCAGGCTGCCAAGCTGCGCTACATGTCAGGGGGGCAAGCGCGTGTGCCGTTGGTGGTACGCACGCCGTGCGGGCTCGGCAAAGGCATCGGCGCACAGCATTCCCAGGCGCTCGAGGCCTTCTATATGCACGTCCCGGGCTTGCAAGTTGCGGTCCCGGCGACGCCCGCCGACGCAAAGGGCCTGCTGAAGACAGCGTTGCGCAGCCGCGACCCGACGATCTTCCTAGAGTACAAGCTGCTTTATGCGATCGAAGGCGAGGTGCCGGACGATCCCGACTTCACCATTCCGTTCGGCAAGGCGCGCGTCCATCGGCAGGGGGAGGACGTGACGATCGTCGCGACTGGCCGCATGGTCCATTTCGCCCTGACCGCGGCGCAGACACTCGCCGCCGAGGGGATAGACGCCGAAGTGATCGATCCGCGCACGTTGTCGCCGCTCGATCTCGACACGTTGACCGCGTCGGTCAAGAAGACGGCGCGCGCGGTCGTGGTCGACGAAGCGGTGGTGACCTGTTCGCCGGCGTCGGAAATCGCCGCAAGTCTCTCGGAGACGTGCTTCGGATGGCTCGACGCCCCGATCAAGCGCGTGGCGTCGCCGCACGTGCCCAAGCCGTTCACGCCGGTTCTCGAATCGCTCTCCGTTCCGGACGTCGCCGCGATCCTCGTTGCCGTCCGCGGGATATGCAAGGCGCGCTCATGAATCCGAATGCGGTCCTCGCGACCGAGACGCCTCTGCGCGGCGCCATCCCCTCGAAGCCGAAGGCGGCAGTGCTGGGCGGCGGCAATGCCGCATGGGCGCTGGCCGCCGATCTGTCGTTGCGGATCGTCGAGGTGCGCATGCTCGAGTTTCCGGGCCGGCGGACGCGGCTAGCCGAGATCGGACGGCGGGGCGCGATCGACATCGTCCGCCAAGGGGAGCGCAAGACGGCGGCGATTTCGCTGGTCACCCAGAACCCTGCGGCCGCCTTGCGCGACGTCGATCTCATCGTCGTCGCCGTGCCCGCTTTCGCCCATCGCGACTTCGCAGAGTTGGTCGTTCCCCATCTGCGCGGCGACGAAACGATATTGGTCTTCACGGCATCGTTCGGCGGCCTGGAGTTTGCCGCCGCCGCCCATCGCGCCGGGCGGACCCATCGTGGCGCCATCGTAGAGGTGGAGAACCTTCCCTACACCTGCCGCACCGCGGGCGGCAGTGACGTGGTCATCCACGTCGACGTGCCCAAGTTGACGGCCGCCGTCTATCCGGCGCGTGCCACGGCGGATGTGGCACCGATGCTGACGGCGCTGATCCCGGGCATCCGATTCGGCCGCGATCTCCTGGAGCCGCTTCTGGGCAACATGAATGGCGTGATCCACCCGCCGGCTATTTTGCTAAACGTGCCGACGATGGAACGCGCGCGAAACGAGCCTTGGTGGATTTGGGAGGTGGGGGTCACGCCGGCGGTCGCGCGGGTCATCGAGAGCCTAGACCAGGAGCGCCTGGCGCTGGGCGCCAAGCTGGGAATCGGGCTGGAAACGGTCGCGGATCTGTTGTGGCGCTCCGGGTACGGGCCCCGTGGAACGATTTTCGAGACGATTAACGGATGCGCGGGATTGCGCAACGTGCGCGGGCCCGCCAACATGTCGCATCGCTGGTTCGTCGAGGACATTCCGTTCGCCTTGGCGCTGTGGGCCGACCTAGCGCGCTGTTGCGGCGTCCCGACGCCGACCATGGACTCCTTATGCGGGCTTGCGAGCGCGCTTTTGGACCGCGACGTGCGGGCCAGCGGCCGCACCCTCGCGAGCGTCGGCCTGCAGGGCCGCGACGCGGGCGGCATCATGACGGCACTCCAGGATGGGTACCGCCCAGAATGAACGTGCGTCGTGTGGCATTGGTGACAGGAGCCGCCGGCGGGATCGGCGGCGAACTTTGCGCGGCGCTCGCCGAGGCGGACTACACCGTCGTGGCGGTCGATCGCCACGAACCTGGCGCCGCTTTCCAGTTCATCGCATCGGATCTCGCGTCGGACGAAGGACCGAGTGCCGCGGTGTGTGCGGCGATCGCGTTGTTCGGCAGGCTCGACCTCGTCGTCCACGCGGCCGGCGTGTTCGACAGCCGCCCGACCCAAGCAGTGACCGTGGCCGCGTGGGACGTGGCGCTGTCCGTCAATCTGCGGGCGGCGTTTTTCCTCGCCCAGGCGGCCATCGCGGCGTTGACCATGTCAAAGGGAAGCATCGTCAATATCAGCTCCGTCGCGGGCCACTATCCGCGCGCCGATCAAGCAGCCTATTGCGTGTCCAAGGCCGGGCTCGAACACCTCACGCGCGTGCTGGCGCTCGACTTCGCGCCGCGCGGGGTTCGGGTGAACGCGGTACGGCCCGGCGTCGTCGAGACCGGGATGGCGCGCGAGTCCTACGGAACCGAAGGTCTCGCGCGGTGGGCGGCAGCCGTGCCGCTAGGCCAGCTCGCGCGGCCTTCGGACATCGCCGAAGGGGTTCTTTATCTTGCGCGCGCGCGTCACGTCACGGGACATGTTCTGACGGTCGATGGCGGCCAGACCATCAACTTCGTCAGGAGCGACTAAGTATGCGCCGGGAATTGGTCGCAGGCGTCGATGTTGGCGGGACTTTCACCGACGTGCTGTTATTCGACGCGGCGGGGGGGGGATCTTTCGCCTGGAAACTGCCGACGGATCCGGACGATCCCGCGCGCGCAGTGGCTTCTGGCATCGTCGAAGCCTGCCGCGCAGCGGGCTTCGACCCGGCTTGGGTCCGGCGCGTGCATCACGGCACGACCATCGCGACCAACGCGATGGTCGAGCATCGCGGCGATCCGTGCGGTTTCGTCACGACGGCAGGCTTTCGCGACATTCTGCACATCGGCCGCCATCAACGGCCGTTGAACTACTCCATCATGCAGGACATTCCCTGGCAGGTGCGCCCGCTCGTGCGGCGGCGCGACAGATTCGCCGTGGTCGAGCGCATCGTACCGCCGACCGGAGAAGTCGAAACTCCGCTCGACGAAGCCGCGGTCCGCGCGGCCGCCCGCACCTTGCGCGAACGCGGTATCGCGTCGATCGTGATCGGCTTCCTCTTCTCGTTCCTCAATCCCGCGCACGAACGACGCGCCAAGGAACTGGTGCTGGAGGAGTTTCCTGAAGCCTTCGTGACCCTGTCTTACGAGATCACCGGGCAGTTCCGCGAATTCGAGCGGTTCACTAGCGCGGCCATCAACGGGTTCATCGGGCCGAAGGTCCGGGGCTACGTCTCGCAACTCGAAGACCGTCTCGCAGCCGCCGATCTGTCGATGGAATTGCGGGTCATGACATCGAGCGGTTCGGTCGCGTCCGCCGAGCGCATCACCCGCAAGCCCGTCTTGACGCTATTGTCGGGGCCCGCAGCCGGCGTCATTGGGGCAACCGCGATCGGGATCGCGGCCGGACGGCGCAACCTCTTCACCTGCGATGTCGGCGGCACCTCCGCCGATATCGGCATCGTCGTGGACGGCGCCATCCGGGAAGCCGGCGCGCGCGACATGTCGATCGCCGGATTTCCTGTCCAAGTGCCGATGTTGGACATCGAAACGATCGGGGCAGGCGGCGGATCAATCGCCTTTCGCGACGCGGGCGGCGCTTTCCGGGTCGGTCCGCGCAGCGCTGGGTCGCGGCCAGGGCCGGCGGCCTATGGCCGCGGCGGTACGGCCCCGACGGTGACGGACGCGCACGTGGCGCTGTGCCGTCTCGATCCCCAGAGGTTTCTTGGAGGACGGATGCGTCTCGACGTCGCCGCCGCGCGGCGCGCGATTGACGCTCTCTCCGGCGAGCTCGGCATCTCCGCTGGCGAAACTGCGGCCGGTATCTTGCGCGTGGTGAACGCCAACATGGCCGAGGCCATCCGCAGCCGCACGATCCGCCGCGGTTTGGACCCACGCGAGTTCGCGCTCGTGGCTTTCGGCGGCGCCGGGCCGCTCCACGCCGCCGAGGTCGCCGCGGACCTCGGAATTCCGGAAATTGTGGTGCCGCCTTATCCCGGTCTTACCTCAGCGGTCGCCTTGGTCGGAACCCAGACGCGCTACGACCGAATCCGCAGCGCTTTCCTGCGCGACGATCGGAATGATGGCGCGCGTCTGGAGGCGTTGCTCGACGAAATGCGGGCGAGCGTCGAAGCCGATTTCGCACGCGACGCCATCGCGACGGCCGACGTCGAATTCCGCTGCGCGGGCGATCTGCGCTACATGGGCCAAGGGTACGAGCTTCGCGTGCCGCTCGAACGCGGCGGCGGCGCGGGCCTGCTGTCGCGGGCAAGGGCCGGTTTCGACGCGGCCCATCTCAAGGATTACGGCCGGGCTTTTCCCGACCGCGTCGTCGAAATCGTCAATGTTCTGGTGTCCGGCGTGCGCCGCACGTCCGGAGAGAGCTTCGCCTCGGCGCCGGCGTCGAGCGAAGGCAAGGCGGAGGTCGCGCGCGCGACCAGCACTTTCGCGATGCCCACCGGCGTCGAGAGCGCCGAAACGCCGTTCCTGTTGCGCGCGCGCCTGCGCGCCGGCGACGAGATCCTCGGGCCGGCAATCATTCTGCAGGACGACACGACCATCGTGGTACCGCCCCGTGCGCACGCGCGCTGCCTTCCCTCGAAGTCGATCCTGATCTCGCTGCCGACGGACGGTGCCGCATGACGAAACCGGATCCGATAACCGTCGCGGTCATCCAAGGCGCGCTGGACGGCATCGCAATCGAGATGGGCCACAAATTGATGCGCATGGCCCATTCCAGCATCATCCGCGAGTCCGAGGATTTCGGTGCCGCCATCCTCAATGCGCGCGCCGAGCAGTGGTGCGAATCGATTCATTCGACGCCGTTGCAGTCCGGGCCGATGCCGGGATACCTCCGGGGAATTTTCACCGCTTTCGAGCGACGCGGCGAGGCGTTCCGGCCCGGCGACGTGGTCATGCACAACGACCCATATGGTGGGGCGTCGCATGGGCCTGACGTCGTTTTCGTCGTCCCTATCTTCGTCGACGAAAGGCTCGTGGCGTTTTCTGGCATCGCCGCGCATCACGTGGATATCGGCGCGATGTCGCCAGGCAGCTCCGGAATCGTCGAAGCGATAGACGCTTACGCCGAGGGTTTGCAGTTCAAGGCCATCAAGGTCGTCAACAATGGCGTGTCGAACGACGCCGTTTGGCAATTGCTGCGCGACAATCTTCGTGTCAGTCACATCGTCATCGGTGATATGCAGGCGCAGATTGCCGCGGCCGAGACCGGCGCGCGGCGATTCGAGGACCTCGTCGCGCGGTTCGGCCTGGAGACCGTGCTCGCTTCGGGCAAAATCATCCTGGATCAGTCCGAACGCCTGATGCGCGCCGCCATTGCCCGATTGCCCGACGGCGTCTACCGCGCCGAGAACGCGCTCGACGGGTTTCTCGATAGCGCGGACCCGCGTCATCGCGATCTGCGCATCGCGGTGGCCATTACCGTCGCGGGCGATTCGATCGACGTCGACTTGACCGGAACGTCGCAGCAACTAGACGATCGGCCCTTGAACATGCCGCTCGTCGGCACGGTCGATTGCGCGGTTTGGCTGACGTTGAAGTCGGTTCTGCTCGACGAAACCGTACACGGGCCTGCGCCTCACAACAGCGGGCTGGTTCGTCCGATCTCGATCCGCGCGCCACTGGGAAGTCTCGCCAATCCGCGCTTTCCGGCGCCGACCATTGCGCGCGCTTGCGCTGGCAATCATCTTGCCGACACGGTCATGAAGGCGCTCGGCCAATGCATACCCGAGGGTATCTCCGCAGGGATCGGCGCACCCAAGGGAGTCGCGTTCACCGGACATGATGGCGATGAGCACTGGGTCCATCTCGAAGTCTTCGACGGCGCTTATGGGGGGCGCAATGGAAAAGACGGCATGGACTCCGTCGATACGCTCTACGTCAACACCCGCAACCACCCGATCGAGGACATCGAGATCCATGCGCCGCTGCGTGTCGAGCGCTACGAATTGCGCGAGAACTCGGCCGGCCCCGGCCGTTGGCGCGGCGGCTTCGGGTCGGTCCGCGCGTTCCGCATGCTGACCGACGGGGGCTTGTCGGTCGAAGGCGACGGGCACGCCCACAAACCGTGGCCCTTCGCCGGCGGCGAACCGGGCACGACAGCGCGGCTGGTACTGCGGCGCGCCTCGGGAGAGATCGCCTCGCTGCCGTCCAAGGTCTCGTATCGGCGCGCGACTGCCGGCGATCTGTTGACAGTCGTCGGCGGATCGGGCGGTGGCTACGGTCCGGCAATCCTTCGTGAGCCGGCAGCGGTGCTGGCCGATGTCGAGGACGGGTTGGTATCGATAGATGCGGCGCTGCGCGATTACGGTGTCGTGATCCACGATGGACGCGTCGATCAAGCGGCGACGCGGGCCGTGCGCTCTGCCCGCGCGGAGCCGACGACCTCGGCGGGCGAGTACGAACTTGTGCTCGAGCAACTCGATCCCGCGACCTTCGCTCCCTTCGGAACCGTTCTCGACATAGACGCATTTGCCGGCCGTCCGGCCGACATCGGCCACGGCGCGCAGATCGTGTTCGACACCAAGGAAACCCCAGCGTTGCTTCACGTTCGATTCGCGACAACCGACCCGGCGTTCGATTTGGTGGAGCGTCACCTCTTCACCGATCAAGCCTTCGTCCCGCTCGAGTCCAAGCCGGTGATCATGACCGCCGGCCTCGAACCCAAGCCCGAGGCGATGCGTGCGTTCCTGCTTGACGGCCGGCATGGCGTGGTCTTGCGAGCAGGCGTTTGGCATTCCCTCCCGCGGTTTCCGGTCGAACCGGGCGGGGCGCTGTTTCTGATGGCGACGGGCAAGGAGACGGAAGCCGAACTGCGCGCGCACGAAGCCGGCATTGGAGAGCTCACGCGGACAGAGTTGGTGTCGCTCGCCAACGATGCCTATGCTCGGGTACGCGTCGTCGATCGCGACGGTTTGTTGGCGGCGCAGGGGTAGAAGTCATGTGGAAAATCGGTATGCCCAATCTCGGGCACACAATGGAGTTCGGGAAGGTCGTCTCGTGGCTCAAGAAGCCGGGGGACAACGTGGCCGCAGGCGAGCTTATCGCGATCGTCGAGACCGACAAGGTGACGGTGGACGTCGAAGCGCCGGCCGCAGGCGTTTTGCTCGCGATATTCGCGGAACTCGCTACGTCCATCCCCGTCGGAGCTACGATCGCGGTCATCGGCGACCTCTCCGAGGCAGCGGCGGCCAAGGCGGCCGATGCGCCCGCGCTGGTGGCGACGCCCCCAGAAATCGCCGTCGGCGCCGTGCGCCCCCGGGCGACTTCCGCGCGAGCCGGTCGCTCGCCGATTTCTCCCGCAGCGCGGCGGCGCGCCGAGGAACTCGGACTGGATCCTGCGGGGATCGTCGGAAGCGGCGAGGGTGGACTCGTGGGCCGCGCGGATGTGGAGCAGGCGTTCGCGCGTCGCTCCGCGCCGCTCGTTCTTTTGCATGGGTTTGGTGCTGCGCCAGACTTGTTTGCGCCGATGCGCGCCGTGCTGGACTTCGCGCGCGCGGTCGAAGCGCCGGCGCTTCCCGGCCACGACGGCGGCCCCGATCTGCCGGCGGCGCCGGATGTCGCCGGCCTCGCGCATTCGATCGTGCAGGGCGCGTTGTTCGCCGGCATGACGCGGTTTTTCCTGTGCGGCCACTCGTTGGGAGCGGCGCTCGCGGTCGAGATCGCCAAATCCGAACCCCAGCGCGTCGCCGGGTTGGTCCTTGTCGCTCCCCCCGGTCTCGGCGCGCCGATCGACACGGATTTCGTCGCGGACTTCCTGGCCGGCGCCGAGCCGGCGCGAGCGGACGCCGCGCTCGTCAAGCTGGTCGCGCGGCACGGCCGCATTTCCAGCGCCTTCCGGGACGAGACGATCCGGCGGATGGGCGATCTGAATCGTGTCGCCCAGCTTCGCCGGATCGCCGAAACGTGCCTGATGCCTTGGGCCGCGATGGGACCGACGATCGCCGCGTTGCGCTGTCCGGTCTCGATCGTGTGGGGCCGGGAGGATCGCGTCCTCGCGCCGCCCGCGTTCGACGCCATGCCATCCGGCGCCGATTTCACGTTCGTCGCCGGGGCCGGCCATCTGCTGCCGGTTGAGCGGCCGGCGACGCTGGCCCGCCACCTGGCGGCGTTTATTGACGAACATTCGGAGAGAAACACATGAAAGCCGGCTTCATCATCTACTCGGATATGACCGAGATCGAGTTCGTCTGCGTCCACGAATGCCTTTCGAAGGTGTTCCAACTCGGCTTTCCGGATCCGCCCGAATGCCACGTGATCGGATTGACGCCGGAGATCGTCGGTTGGAACGGAATCCGGATCTGTCCGCACCACGTCTATACCGACGTCGACGCGGACGAATTCGACCTGATGATCGTGTCGGGCGGGCTCACGTCGCGAACGGTGCGCTACGACAGTAACTTTATGGCTTGGCTCGGCCGCCGCGACCGCGCTAAGCCCATCGCGTCGATTTGCTCGGGTGCGCTGATCCTCGCCGAGGGCGGGTTCCTCGATGGCAAGCGCGCCACGACCCACACGCTCGCCAAGCCGCAGCTTTCCACCTATCCGAAGGTGACAATCGTGCACGAGCGGGTCGTCGACGAGGGAACCGCGATCACCTCCGGCGGGTTGATGGCGGGCTTCGATCTGGGCTTGCATCTGGTCGAGCGGTTCTGGGGCACCGAGGCGCGCCGCATCATCGCCCAGCAGGACGAGTATCGCGACGTCGAAAAGCACCCGGATGCGGCGAAGCTCGTTCGTGAGCTCGACGTCTGGCATGCAGGTGGCCATCGTCGCGCGAATTTGCGGCCCGCCAACTGGGTTGCGCCGCCGCCCGACGATGGCATCGAGCGGAATACGGTCGACTACGTGCAGCGCCGTCGGTCTGGAGCCGCGGAATGAGAGCCCGGATGTCGCCGATCGCTTCGATCGAAACCTTGTCGGTCGCGTTGCCGACCCGACGAAAGCACTTCTGGACGGGGCTCACCGAGTCGATCGGGGCCTACCTGCTTGTCAAGGTAACGGCCGACGACGGCAGCGTCGGATGGGGAGAGGCGCCCGCGCTCAAGGACTGGGGCGGCGATTTCGGCCGCTACTTCGGCGAGAGCCGCGCCACGAGCAAGTTGCTGATCGAGAAATACCTCGCGCCACTCGCGATCGGACGCGATCCGGCGGATATCGTCGGCCTTCACCAAGCTATGGACGCCACGATCAAGGGATACCCCTACGCCAAGGCGGCGGTGGAAATGGCGATCTATGATCTCGCTGGACGTCAGCTCTGGCTGCCGGTGGCCATGCTTTTGGGAGGAGTCGCGCGCAACCGCGTGCCGGTGACGCATTCGATCGGGTTGATCGACATCGACGAAGCCGTCGCGGAGGCCGTCAAGGTAGCCGCCGAAGGCATTCGTACGATCAAGATCAAGGTCGGCGTAGATCCGCGCCGCGACATCGAGATCGTCGGCGCGGTGCGCCACGCAGTCGGCTCGGCCGTGGCGCTCTGCGTCGACGCCAATTGCGGCTACGCTACGCCGGGCGACGCGATCCGGACAGTCCGAAAGATGGAGCGCCATGATCTTCTCTACGTCGAGCAACCGGTTGCTGGATTAGTGCGCCTCGCCGAGGTCCGGCGGGGTATCGGTGTGCCGGTCATGGCGGACGAAAGTTGCTGGGGGCCGCCAGACGTGATTGACATCGTGCGCCTTGGAGCGGCGGACATCGTGTCGATATACACCACCAAGCCTGGCGGTCTGTACAAGGGCCTCGCGGTAGCCGCGACGGCGCAAGCGGCGGGGCTGGTGTGCAACCTCAACGGCTCGGTCGAGACGGGAGTGGGCAATCTTGCGAATGTTCATCTCGCGGCGGCGGCACCTGCGGTCACGTTGTCTTGCGTTGTGCCGGTTTCGACGCCGGAGCAGGAACTCGGCGATCGGATCGCCGGCATCTACTACCGCGACGATCTTCTAACAAGAGGCTTGCGCTTCGAGGATGGCGCGATCGTGCTGCCCGACGGTCCCGGCTTCGGAATCGACGTCGATCCGGAGAAGATCGCGCGCTATCGCATCGAGAATTGAACTAGAGAGGAGCAGACATGCGCCAGGAAATCGTCGAAAAAGTGAGCGTCGCCGCACGTAACGCTGGGCTGGATGCGGTCATCGCCATCTCGCCAGAGAACTTCGCCTATCTGTCCGGCTTCGTCGTGCCCTCGCAGCCGCTGATCCGGCACCGACACGCGGCCGCTATCGTCACGGCGTCGGGCGGAACGGCGGTGTTCGGGGTCGATATGGAGGCCTCGACGATCCGCCGACGTCTCCCCGATCTGCCGTCGGCGATCTGGAAGGAGTTCAGCGACGATGCGATGATGGTGCTTGCCAGCCAGTTAAACGGGCTTGGGTTCGGGGGCGGGCGGATCGGAATCGAGATGGACTATCTGCCCGCGGGCGATTTCCTGCGTTTGACCGCGGCGCTGCCGAAAGTCTGCTTCGAACCGGTCGAAGGTTTGCTCGCCCGCCTGCGGCAAATCAAGACCCCTAGCGAGATTGTGCTTCTTCGCCGCCTGTCCCGGATCGCGGATCAGGCGATCACCGATGCGTTGGCGAGCGTGAAGGCCGGCGACAGCGAATTGGATATCGCCGGCCACCTCACCAAGAACGTCTACTCGCTGGGCGCTGAGCATTTCAAATTGCTGATCATCGCGACGGGCGATCGCAGCCGCCTGCCCAACGTCGGACCGTCTGAGCGCCGTTTGCAGAGAGGGGACATCTGTCGGGTCGAGATCTTCTCGGTGATCGGCGGCTATCAGGCCGGCGTGTGCCGGACGGCGACGGTGCAGACGCCGCCGCCGATGGCCGAAGAAATCTGGGCCCACCTCGTAGAGTGCAAGTACATGCTGCTCGACATGATTAAGCCGGGGGCGAGTTGCCTCAAGATATACCACGCGTTCATCGACAAATTGTCGGAAATGAAGTTGCCGCCGATCGGGTTCGTCGGCCATGGGATCGGTCTCCATCTGCACGAGGATCCGTATATCGGATCAACGCCCATTCTTGGTCGCCCAGGGGAAGACGCGACGATCGAGGCAGGGATGGTGCTTGGCTTCGAGCCGCTGTGCTACGAGACCGGCTACGGCTTCGGTATGCAGAACAAAGACATGCTCGTCGTCACGGAAGACGGTTGCGAATTGATTTCCGACTACGCGAACACCGACAAACTGATCGTGGTTCGGTGAAAGGCGGTCAGGCGGAATCGGCTCGAGAGCAAGTTTCACCCGTCGATCTTGTGAAATTCCTCGGCGCGCGAACGCGCGTAACACCGGGGCAATCAACCATGAATACGGGCAGGAATGGTTGCCGCGCCGTCTTCTCGAGCCGGAGCACACGCTTTGGGCAATCCGTCGAATGCCGCACAAGAGGCTGGTTCTGCGTCGATTCCACGGTCGCTGGGGCGTCGTCGGCGGGCCTCCTGGAGTTCGCCGATCGGTCGCAAATCAGTCGGGTGAAGTATTTTCCAATTCGGGTATGAGCCCAATACTGTTTAGTTAGATAAAATACGAAGGGTTGGATGACACGGCTGATTGATGGGGTCTCCTCTGTTTCTCGCCCCTTAGTTGCTGGTTCTTTTTCTGACTCCTCGAATATTTCGTTTGCCTCGACTGGTCACAGCGCGA
>SXGR01076863.1_pt1 | contig 19253 bp, 16 predicted proteins | sample 3174711 | NCBI WGS metagenome assembly SXGR01 (sample SAMN11356860, study PRJNA531348) | freshwater metagenome | isolation source: freshwater sample F1-60 | place: China: Fuxian Lake, Yuxi | collected 2017-12-25
CGCGCCGCGCGGCACGGATCGCCCACGGCGGGGCTGGGGGGCGTACGCCGGTGCGGCGGGCGCCTGCGCCACAGGCTGAGCCGGCGACGTCCCGGGCGCCTCCTCGCGAGGGGCTCCGCAGTGGACGCAGAACCTGCTCTGACCCTCGTGCGGCGCACCGCAACCACCGCAGAACTGCGACACCATCAGCAACCGCTCTCGCCCAGCAGGCGCTCCCCACGAGCCCCCGTGGCACGAATGGTGGCGCGTCCCCGCGCTCAGCGGAGCCAATTTCAGAAACTGCCCCGGCTGCACGCGGACCCGTTGCTACGGTGCGCGACGAGCAGCGGGGTGCTGCCGGGAATGTGGGGGACACAGATGGCCAAGTTCTGCGGACAGTGCGGCGCGCCCGCGGGGGACCAGCGCTTCTGCGGGTCGTGCGGAGCACCTCTGCACGCGGCCCCCTCGCCGACGCCTGCCCCCGCCCCGGCTCCGGCTCAGGCCGCTCCGCCGCCGCCGGGGTCGGTCGCCCCGCCACCCCCGCCTGCTGGTTCGTGAACCGAGGTCCGGTCATTCGGGCCGGCCTGTCGGCGGTCATCGTGGCGCTGGTGGCAGCGTCCTGCGCACCGCCTCCACCCCAGCCGCTGCCGGACCTCTCGTCGCGGCCGGCGTGCGCGCAGGCCGCAGTGCGCTCGTGTGCCCTGCCGTACCCGTCGGACGAGTTCACCGTGGCCGACCCGTCGACCGCCACGGGCCGACGTGTCGCTGTTCCCGACGGGGTCGTGCCCGAGCGGCTGGAGCGGCAGTTCGGATCGGGACTCACGATCGACGAGGTGTTCGAGGGCGCCGACGGGTTCTCCGCGCTCGGGCCGGTCACCTTCGAGCTGGACCGTGCCGTCCGGGTGCTCGACCTCCCGCCGGACGGTGGCGACGTGGTGGCCGTGTTCGACCGGTCGACCGGCCGGCGGGTTCCCGTGCGGATCCGTCACGGGGCGGACGGCATCACCCGCGGAGGGGCGAGCCCCGTCGTCACGGCCTGGCCGCAGACTCGATGGACCCCGGGGGCGACCTACGTGGCCCGCATCACCACGGACGTGCCGGCGGTGAGCGGCGATGTCCTCCGGCCCGCCGGGATGGAGCGTCCGGCCGGGTACCTGGCGACGGTGCGCGACGATCTGCGTCGGATCGAGGGCGACCGCTGGTCCGAGTACGCGTCGGCCACGCGGTTCACGGTCCGTTCGGAGCCCAACGCCAACGCCGCGATGGACGCCATGGTGGCGGCGACCAAGGCGACCCCCCATCCGGTGCGGGGCCTGCAGGTCTGGCCGCCCGGCATCTTCGCCGACGCCTCGGCGGTGGTGACCGGTCAGGTGCAGGTGAGCGACTTCCGGGGTCCGACCGGCCGGGTCGACGCCTCGACCCCGCCCCGTCCGTCGTGGGAGCGCTTCCTGCTCGTCCTGCCCAACCGCCCGGCCGGCCCGGACGGTGCGCCGGTCGTCGTGTACGGGCACGGGCTGACCATCTCCAAGGAGACGCTCTTCCTCGTCGCCGACGACAACGCAGCCCGGGGCGTCGCCACCATCGGCATCGACGTGCCCAACCACGGGGACCGACAGGACGAGGGGGGCTACCTGCTCGACATCACGAACCCGGCCGGCTTCGGCCGGTTGTCGTCGATCGCCAGCCAGTCGACGGCCGATCACGTGGCCCTGATCGCAGCACTCCGGACGTCGCTGGCCGACCTGGACGCCGCGCCCTGGCGGCTCGTCGGTGAGGACGGCGACGGCCGGGCCGACCTGGACCCGTCCCGGATCGCCTACGTCGGGACGTCGATGGGCGGCGTGCTCGGCGCCAGCCTGCTGGCCTACGAGCCGGAACTGCTCGGCGGCTTCCTGCAGGTCGCCGGGACGGGCATCGCCGAGATCCTGTTCACCTCGCTGCTCTGGCCGCTCTTCAGCGGTGTCGTGCCCGCCGAAGCGGAACCGGGCGACGCCGCGGCGCTCCAGGCGGCGGCGACGATGCTCCTCGACGTCGGTGATCACGGCAACCTGGTGGACCGACTCCGGCGGAACGGGCCGCCGGTCTACCTCCAGTACGGGGTGGGCGACGAGGTGGTCGGCAACGAGTTCTCGGACCGGCTCGCGTCGATGTTGGACCTGCCCGTGGTGGGCCCCACGACCCGGACGCCCGGGTTGCCGCTGCGGTCGCTGACGTCCTCGTCGGTGCCGGCGGACGGGCGTGGGGTCTCGCAGACCTACGCCCTCAACTCGAGCGACGAGCTCCGGGGGTTCGTGGCCCACGTGGCCTTCGGTCAGCCGTCCGCCGACCGGGTCTACCGGGACTGGCTGGGCAACCGTTTGGCCGCCTCCGGGCTGCGACGTTGACCGCCCCCGCCCGGTGATCCTGCTCGACGCCGAGGGGCTCTCGGCCAGCCGCCCCGGCCGCCCCCTGTTCGAGGGGGTCTCGTTCAGCATCGCCGACGGTGAGCGGTGGGGGGTCGTGGGCCTCAACGGCTGTGGGAAGTCCACGCTGCTCCGGATGCTGGCCGGCATCGACGCCGGTGACGCCGGTGTCGTCCGGCGCGGTCGGGACGTCCGGTTGGCCGTCCTGGATCAGGACCCGCAGCTCACGCATGCCACCCCGCGTGAGGAGCTCGGGTCCATCGACGGCGTCGAGATCTGGGAGGCGGAGGCCGTGGCCGACCGCCTGGGTTCGACCCCGGACCTCGACCGGCCGGTGGCGCAGCTCTCCGGGGGGCAGGCCAAGCGGATCGCCCTGGCGCGGTCGCTGGTCCAGCCCGCCGAACTGCTCGTGCTCGACGAGCCGACCAACCCCCTCGACCTCGACGCGCTCGCCTGGCTCGAGGACCGGCTGGCCGAGCACCGGGGCGGCCTGATCCTGGTGACCCACGACCGCCACTTCCTGGACCGGGTGACGACCCGGGTGCTGGAGCTGGACCGGGGTGCGAGCCACGTCCACCGGGGCGGGTACGGCTCCTACCTGGACGCCCGGGCCGAACGCGAGGAGGCAGCCGCCCGGGCCGAGGGTCGACGACGGAACCTGGCTCGGCGTGAGCTCGAGTGGCTCCGGCGGGGAGCGCCGGCCCGCACGTCCAAGCCCAAGGCCCGCCTCGATGCGGCCCGGGCGGTCCTCGACGCCCGCCCGCAGGCGGCGGCCCGGTCGGGTGACCTGCCCCTCCACGCCGACACCCCGCGCCTCGGCGACCGCGTGGTCGAACTGCACGGCGTCGGCTACGGGTTCGACGACGGCTCACCGTTGTTCCGGGACCTGGACCTGCTGTTGGACCCGCGGGAGCGGCTCGGGATCGTCGGTCCCACCGGTGCCGGCAAGTCGACCCTCCTGGACGTCCTCGGTGGTCGGTTGGCGCCCAGCGAGGGTCGGGTCGTGGTCGGTTCGACCGTGCAGGTCGGCGTCTACGACCAGCGGGGCCGTGACCTCGATCCGAACCTCCGCGTCCGGGAGGCACTCACCGGACCCGACCGGGTACCGGACTGGCGGGATGCGGCGCTGCTCGAGGCCTTCTGGTTCGACGACGACGCGCAGTGGGCCCAGGTGGGCACGCTCTCCGGCGGCGAGCGGAGGCGACTGCAACTGCTCTGCGTCCTCGTCGAGCGGCCCAACGTGCTCCTGTTGGACGAGCCCACCAACGACCTCGACCTCGACACGCTCCGTCAGCTCGAGGACTTCCTCGACGACTGGCCCGGGGCCCTCGTCGTGGTGAGCCACGACCGGGCGTTCCTGGAGCGGACGGTGACGGACGTGATCGTGCTCGACGGCGCCGGTGGCGCCGGTCGCCGGCCGGGTGGGTACGCGGCCTGGGAGGAGGAGCGGCGGGCGCTCCGGTCCACCCGAAGGGTCGGTCCCGGCCGGACGGCCCCGGCGTCGTCGGCCCCGGCGTCGTCGGTGGGGCGATCCTCGGTGGGACGGTCGTCGGCGGGCGGGGAACGGTCCACTTCCCGGGAGAACCCCACCTCGGTCCGGCACCGGCTCCGTGATGCGGAACGCACGCTGGCCGCGGCCCAGCGGACCTGCGATCGACTCGTCGAGGAGCTCGACGGCTGCGGTGACGACCACGTGGCCCTGGCCGATGTGGGCGCCCGCCTGGGAGCCGCCCAGGAGGAGCTGCGGTTGGCGGAGGAGGCGTGGCTCGAGGTGGCCGCGGTCGCCGAGCAGCTCGGACTGGCGACCTGAGCGACCCGGGAGTGGCTCAGGCGGCGGTCCGGCCCCGCTTGGGTCGGAACGCCTCGGCCACCATCTCGTGGCTGAACCCACCCGGCTCCTCGCCGAGCACCGCGTACCGGTAGAGCGCGGTGCGGAAGACGGCGCTGAGCGCCGAGGAGAAGGCGCTCACCAGGATCGACCAGATGACGAGCAGGATGACGCCCACGACGATGATCGGGACGTTCGAGCGGCTCGCTCCGATGGCGATGATCGGTCCGGCGACGACCAGGCCCACGAGGAACAACAGGAACCCGACGAGTCCGACGCCGCCGTTGCCCACGACGTTCTCGCCCCAGGTGCGCTTGAACGCCGCGGCCGACCGCTTGAGCGCGTCGCCCACCCCGACCTGCTCGATGACCAGGATGGGCAGGACCAGCATGGTCACGAGCGTCCACGCCAGCCCGACGAGTCCGACGACGATCCGTCCGATGAACCCCGCCCGCTCCTGGATCGCCTGGAGCACGACCGAGACGGTGGCGCTGATCAGCGCCCAGGGCAGGATCCGACCGGCGTTGCGGCCGGCCATCTGGAGTGCGCTGCCGAGGGTCGGGTTGCCGCCGGTCATCCGGTCGTTGGCGGCGAGCACCAGGGCGGACTGGAAGAAGATCGTGACGTAGGCGCCGACCACGTAGGCGAGGAACAACAGCACCCAGCCGAGGATGCTCATGGAGACCTCACCGTCGCCGGCGCCACTGATCGAACTGCTCAGGAACGCACCACCGAGGAACGGGGCGACCGCAATGGCCGAGGCGATGGAGGCCACCACCGGCAGCAGGATCAACTCCTTGTCGTGGCGGAGCACCGCCCACGAGGCGGCGACGAGAGCGAATGATCGACGAAAGGTTCCCACGGGATTGAGTCTGCCCGATGGACCGGACCGAGCGGCGCGATTCGTCGCCGACCCGGGACCCCGGGCGGCGTGATCGCCCCCGGCGCGGGTGGGCGGTCCGAATTTCTCCTACTACGGTGTTGGAAATGAGCTCGGACACCACGACCCCTGCGGACGATCTCGAGGCAGCGGCCCCTGAAGATGCCGAACCCGTGCTGACGGTGACCCCGGAGGCGCTCGAGCTCGTCCTCGAGATCCGCTCGGCCGAGGACGACCCCGAGACGCTGGCGCTGCGGATCGCAGTGACCGGCGTGGCGGGAGCGGAGTTCGCGTACGAACTGGGCTTCGAGGAGTTGGACTCGCTCGAGGGCGAGCACGTGCGCACGCAGGTGGGTGACCTGGTGGTGGCGGTGCCGGTGGAATCCGTCGACCGACTGCAGGGGGCCGTGCTCGACCTCCCCCGGGACCCGGGCCAGGGCGGCATGGTGATCCGCAACCCGAACCGGCCCGACCCCATGGGGTCACTCCCCCCAGGGGTCGCCGACGAGCTCTCCGGGACCGTGGCGGAGCGGGTGGAGCAACTGCTGCAGAGCCACATCAACCCCTCGCTCGCCGCCCACGGCGGCTACGCCTCACTCGTCGACGTCAGCGACGACGGGGTCGTCCGGGTGCTCATGGGTGGCGGCTGCCAGGGGTGCTCGGTCAGCGCCGTGACCCTGTCCGAGGGCATCAAGCGGATGATCCTGGAGGCCATCCCGGAGGTCGTCGACGTCGTCGACGCGACGGACCACGCCGCCGGCGAGTCGCCGTACTACTCCTGAGGGCTGCCTACTCCTGAGGGCTGCCTACTCCTGAGGGCTGCCTACTCCTGAGATCTGACTGGTCCTGAAGGCCGCCCGACCGGTCACGGTGACGCGCCGGAGGTCCGCCGAGATGGGGACGACCGGATCAGGAGGTCTCGGCCGAGGACCGGCTCCACGCCAGCACCTCGTCCACGATCCCGTCGGCATCCAGACCCAGTCGGGACAGGATCGTGTCGGGCTTGCCGTGGGACAGGTACACCGACGGCACACCCAGGACCCGGACCAGCGGCCCGTCCACCGGTGCCAGCTTGGACAGGGCGTCGGCGACCGCCGCGCCCACCCCGCCGTCCCGCAGTCCGTCCTCGATGGTGACCACGAGCCGGTGGCGGGCGGCGTCCTCGAGCAGGCCCGGGTCGAGCGGCTTGACGACCCGGGGGTCCCACAGGGTGACGTCGATCCCTTCGGCGGCGAGCTTGTCGGCCGCATCACGGGCCGCGGTCAGCATCTTGCCCACGCCGACGAGGCAGACGGCGTCGCCGCGGCGCAGTCGCCGGGCCTCGAGTCCTGATCCAGCGGTCGACAGCTCGACGTCGTCGGGGGCCGGCGGCATGGTCTTGGGGAAGCGGATGGCGGCCGGGCCGTCGGTGCACAGGTCGAGCGCGTCCTGCAGCATCTGGCCGACCTCGGCGTGGTTGGAGGGCGCGAACACCGTCATGTCGGGAACCTTGGACAACAACACCATGTCGAGCACCCCGTGGTGCGAGGCGCCGTCGTCGCCCGTGATGCCCGCCCGATCGAGCGCGAAGACCACCGGCTGCTGGTGCAGGCCGACGTCGAGGTTCACCTGGTCGATCGCCCGGGTGAGGACGGTCGAGTAGACGGCGACGACCGGCCGGAGACCGCACATGGCCATGCCGGCCGCCGAGGTCACCGCGTGCTGCTCGGCGATGCCCACGTTGAAGGTGCGCTCCGGGAACCGCTCACCGAAGGGGAGGAGCCCGGTGGAGTCGGGCATGGCGGCCGTGATCGCAACCAGCTCCGGTCGCCGGGCTCCCTCGAGCACCAGGGCATCGGAGAACGCAGCCGTGAACGACCCGTCCTTGAGCTCGGAGGTGTCGTGCATGTTCTTGACCTCGTCGGCCTCGGCCGGCCCGTACCCGCGACCCTTCTGGGTCAGCACGTGCACGACGACCGGTCCGTCGAGCTCCTTGGCGGCGGCGAACGCCTCCTCCATCGTCGCCACGTCGTGGCCGTCGTAGGGGCCCAGATAGGTGACGCCCAGCTGTTCGAAGAAGGCCGGCGGCTCGAAGATCTCCCGGATGGCGGCCTTGGCGCCGTCGACGCCCCGCTCGAGGTAGCCGCCCACGACGGGGACGTCGTGGAGCAACCGCTCCATGCGGGCTCGGTTCCGCTGGTAGGTCGACGAGGCCCGGAACCTCGACAGGCTCTCACCCAGCCGGGAGGCGGTCGGGGCGTAGGAGCGGCCGTTGTCGTTGAGGACGATGATGGCCTTGCGGCCCGAGTGGCCCAGGTTGTTGAGCCCCTCGTAGGCCATGCCCCCGGTGAGGGCGCCGTCGCCGATGACGGCGACGACGGTGCGGTCGTCCTCGCCCCGGAGGTGCAACGCCGTCGACATGCCGTGGGCGTACGACACGATCGTGGATGCGTGGCTGTTCTCGATCCAGTCGTGCTCGGACTCGGCCCGGCTCGGGTAGCCGGACAGGCCGCCCTCCTGGCGGAGCGTGGAGAAGTCGTCGCAGCGGCCGGTGAGCATCTTGTGCACGTAGGCCTGGTGGCCCGTGTCCCAGAGGATGATGTCCCGGGGGGACTGGAACGTCCGGTGCACGGCGAGGGTGACCTCGACCACCCCCAGGTTGGAACCTAGGTGCCCCCCGGACTCGGTCACGCGGTCCACGATCCGGTCGCGGATCTCGGCGGCGAGCCAGGTCAGTTGTTGGTGGTCCAGATGGGCCAGGTCCTCGGGCCCGTCCAGCTTCTCGAGCAGCATCGCGCGCGCGGCCTCCTGAACGGGTCTCACCGTACCCCCATCGTCGACGACCGTCAGGTCTCCCCGGTCGTCGGCGTGGACCCGCACCGCCGGGTCCGGATCGGGGCGGGAGGCGGGTGAGGTGGGCGGGATGGTCTGCACCTCCGTGGTTCGTCCGCCATCGGGTTCCCGGATGCGCCGCCCGTCGGCTGGGACGGACGTCACCCGGTGTGATCGGTGTTCACGCCGTCCCGGCCGCTCGCCCTCCGTCGGCGGCGGCCGAGCACGAACGCCGGGGCGCCCGCCAGGCTGGCGACGACGAACACGAGGTAGACGAGGAGTCCCAGCGCGATCGCCTGCTCGTCGGCGACACCGAGCGCCCCGAAGAACAACACGAACGCCGCCTCCCGCACCCCGAGCCCCCCGAGGGTGAGCGGGAAGTTCTGGACGACCGCCGACGGCGGGAAGAACGCCATGGCGGCGAACAGGGTGACCTGGGGCAGGCCGAGCGCGCGGGCACAGGCCCAGACCGAGACGCACTGGAGGAACTGGAACGCCAACCCGGCGCCGATGATCCTTGCCACCCGACCGGGGTGGTGTCGGACCGCGACGATCCCGAGGTGCACCGCCCCCAGGTAGCGCTGCCAGCCGGCCCGGTCCACCAGACGGCCGGCGCCCCGGGGGTGACCGGCCACCCACAGGATCGTTCCGAGGGCGACGAGCGTGACGACGTCGACCACGACCGCGACGAGCGTCGCCGTCCCGAGCGAGGTCAGCCCGGTGCCGGCGAGCAGGCCGATCGCCGAGAGCATCGGCAGGACGAGCCAGCCCGTCAGCCGCTCCAGGCTGGTCGACGCGAACGAGTCGGCGTGGTCACCGACGTCGTCGCCCTGTCGCAGGACGCGCAGGACGTCACCACCGAACGAGGTCGGGAGCGCGTTGGAGACGAACTCACCGGCGAGCAGGTGGCTGGTGAGTCGGCGGAACGGCAGATGGATGCCGAGCGCATCGGAGACCTGGGCCCAGCGGAGCGTCTGCAGGCCGTACGCGGCCAGATGGACCACGACGGCGACCACCAGCCACCCGACGGCGGCCGAGGTCAGGACGGGCAGGAGGTCGCCCAGGGAGACGTCGGGCAGCCGCCAGAACAGGAGGGCCAGGAACGCCGCCGACACCAGCAGGCGGAGGCCGATCCGCCGCCAGTCGTTGCGGGGCAGCACGAGGGGGACAGGCTCGTCGCCGATCTCGGCGAGCGCCTCGGCCCGCTCGGCGGCGTCGGCCTCCTCGGGCGTCGGATCGTCCATCTGCGTCGGGAGCCTACCGACGCGGTGGGTTGGTGCTCAGCGGGCCTTGTCCATGAACCGCTCGACGTCGACCACGACCCGTGTCACCTTGCCGGCCGCCACCAGTCCACGCTCGTCCTTGGCCGAGACGTGGAACACCAGCCGGCGCCCCTCGACCTTCTCCAGCGTCGCCTCGGCGGCGACCCGGCCACCGACGGCGGTGGGGGAGATGTGCTCGAGCTGGACCCGCATCCCGACGGTGCTCGTGCCCTCGTCGAGTTGACCGTCGAGCGCCCGCACGGTCGCCTCCTCGACGAGCGCCAGGATCCTCGGCGTGGCCAGCACGGGCACCTCGCCCGATCGGAAGGCGATGGCGGTGTCGTCGTCGGTCACGGTGAGTTCGACGACCGCGGACAGACCGGTGTGGATCGGCACGAGGGATACCATAAGCATTCGCCGCGGCCCCCACGAAACGGGCGTGGCGGGCCCGCCGGACCGACCGGTCGGCCGGTGCAGAGAGGCGGACCATGATCGACGACGACGTCATCGAGCGGGTGCTCACCGCGGGAATGGCCCGGGGAGCCGACTTCGTCGAGGTGTTCGCCGAGGACAAGCGCTCGTCGTCCGCGCTGCTCGACGACGGCCGGGTCGAGGAGCTCACCTCGGGCCGGGACCGGGGCGCCGGGATCCGGGTCGTGGTCGGCGAGTCGACCGGGTTCGCCCACACCTCGGACCTGTCCGAGGCCGGCCTGCTCACCGCGACCGAGGCCGCCGCCGCAGCCTCACGCGGTGCGGGGGAACCCGGGACGCCGCAGTCGCTCGGTCGGGTCGCGGTCGCGCCGGCGAACGTGGTCGTCGTGCAACCGGCCGATGTGGGCAAGGGTCGCAAGGTCGAGCTGCTCCTCGCTGCCGACGACGCCGCCCGGTCGGTCGGCAGCTCGATCACCCAGGTGTCGGCCCGGTATGCGGACTCGCGGCGCCGGATCCTGGTGGCGAACAGCGACGGGGTCCTGGCCGGCGACGACCAGGTCAAGACGCTGTTCTCGGTCTCGTGCGTGGCCTCGGGTGACGCCGGCATGCAGACCGGCCGGGAGTCCGTCGGCCGGACCGTCGGCTTCGAGCTGTTCGACGAGCTCGACGTCGCCGAGCTGGCGTCCTCGGCGGCGGGACGGGCGATCACCAAGCTGTCGGCCCGACCGGCTCCGTCCGGCGAGATGACGGTCGTCATCGGCCCGGGCGGCGGGGGCGTGATGTTCCACGAGGCCTGCGGTCACGGGCTCGAGGCCGACCTGGTGGCCAAGGGTGCGTCGGTGTTCGCCGGTCGCATCGGCGAGCAGGTGGCGAGCCCGCTCGTGACGCTGGTCGACGACGGCACGATGGGTGGCGAATGGGGGTGCTTCGCGATCGATGACGAGGGACGCCCGGCGCAGCGGAACGTCCTGATCCAGGACGGCGTGCTCGTCGACTACATGTGGGACGGTCTGCGGGCCCGGGCCGAGGGGCGTCCGTCGAGCGGCAACGGGCGGCGCCAGAGCTACCAGCACCTCCCGATGGTGCGGATGACGAACACCTACCTGCTCGGCGGGACGTCGGTGCCCGACGACATCGTCGCCGACACGCCGAGCGGGGTGTACGTCGCCCACCTGGGCGGCGGGCAGGTGAACACGGCCAACGGGGACTTCGTGTTCGGCATGACCGAGGCGTACCTCATCGAGGACGGCCGGATCACCGAACCGCTGCGCGAGGGGAACCTGATCGGCAACGGTCCGGCGGTGCTCGGGGCGATCGACGCCGTGGGCGACGACTTCTCCATGGGTCCGCCGGGAACCTGCGGCAAGGACGGCCAGGGGGTGCCCGTCGGCGACGGGGTCCCAACGCTGCGTGTCACCAGCGGGCTCACCATCGGCGGCACCGCCGCGTAGAGCGGAGGTCCCCCTTCGACAGCCACAGCTCAGCGGCGGCCGACGACCCGTGCCCGCAGGCCGCTCGGTTGGGTGAACGGGCGGGCGGTGGCCGTCAGTCCCCGGCGGCCCAGGTCCAGCTCCAGGTCGAAGTGGTTGACCCAGTTCGAGATCATCTCCACGGCGATCAGCTCGCCGAGCGCCGCCCCGGTACAGCGGTGGATGCCACTGCCGAACGGATTGACGTGCCGGCGCAGCTCAGCGGCGCCCGGCTGCAGGAAGCGCGTCGGGTCGAACCTCTGGGGGTCGGGGAAGAACTCCTCGTCGAGGTGGTCGCTGGCGATCACCACGAGCAGCTCATCGCCCTTGCGGATCTGGTAGCCGCTGAACTCGAAGTCCTCTTCAGCGAACCGCAGCACGGACGACCCCGGCGGGTTGATTCGGACGGTCTCCAAGAACGCAGCCCGAAGGTACTTCTGCGAGGCCGGGTCCACCGGGCCGTCGGCGTCCTCCGAGAGCGCGTCGTGCTCCGCCCGGACCTGGGTCAGCGCGTCGGGGTTGCTCAGGAGCCGGAAGAGCAGGAACGACGAGGCCGAGGCCACGGTGTCGAACCCGGCCAGGTAGGCGCCGTACGGCACCGAGACGAGGTCGGCGTCGGTCCACTCACCCAGCTCCGGCGGCGGCGGGACGCTCAGGTAGTGGCCGACGAGCGTCGAGGCGACACGGTCGGGGTCCTGACGAATCTTGCCGACCAGGTCGAGCAGGTGCGCCGTCATCCGCTTGCGCACCGACTGGTACGCCGGGTTCCAGAGGACGGCGCGCGGGGCGTGGCCGAACGTGGCCCAGATCATGGTGTGCACCACGAGCGCCAGGTCGCGCTTGGAGAACGGGAACGGCTCACCGTTGAGCAGCCGGCTCAGCACGTCGACCGTCTGGGTCTGCGCCTCACTGAGGACGTCGATCCGCACGCCGGGCCCCCACCGGGCGGTGTGCTCGCCGAGCCAGTTCTGGATGTCCACCCGTCGGGTCGACTCCAGGCTGTGGTTCATGAACTGATGGTGCGACTTGCGGATCAGCTGGCGGTTGGGGCCGTCGATCATGCTCGGCAGCCGGCTCTCCATCTCGCCGTCGAGTACGTGCAGTGAGTTGCTCGTCCGCAGCCCGGTGTCGCCCTGGAGCAGAGCGATCGCGTCGGGGCCCATGAGGCACGTCAGCTCGAGGTTGACCATCTTGAGCCGGAATGCGTCGCCGTAGGTCGCTCGGGTCCGGGTCAAGAATGGCAGCACGTCACCGGTGAAGGGACGGAGCGGACCAAGGACCGGTGTGGACTTCACCAGCGGCGGCCGGCCAGGTGCAGTAGTGGTCGTCATGTCACTTCCTCCAGTGGTCGAGGGACCCTGTGACCAGGTCGACAAGCAGATCAGTGCGGCGCCGTCGATCGGTGATCGACGCCTCGTCGGTGGCGAGCAGCCCGAACAGACCCGTCAGGAAGACCATCGTCAGGTCGACCGGGTCGGCGTCAGGTGCCCGACGAGCGATCTCGGCGACGAGCATCAGGCCGAGCGGGTGGTCCTCGACCGAGAGCAGCTGCACGAACTCGTGGCGGAACTGCGCCGCGCACAGGTCGCGCACGAGCTGGCGGCCGATACGTTCCTCGGCGGCGAAGACCGTGTCGACGACCGACAGGAAGAGGTCCCGGATCGCGGCCTCGGCACCGACGGACGCCAAGGCTGCGTCGGCGATGAGCTGCTCCTCGGCGGAGAGCAGTTCCCGCAGGACCTCGTCCTTCCCGGTGAAGTGGACGTAGAACGCGCCGCGGGACAGGCCCACGCGGTCGGTGATGACCGAGATCTCGGTGGCGGCGAACCCCCTCGCTCCGAACTCTCTGACCGTCTCCTCGTAGAGCCGGGCGCGGGTCGCCTCCCGCTTGGCGGTGCGACGGTCCGTTGCGGGCGGGGCCGGCGAGGGTGGGGTCGGTGCGGTGGTGGCCACGGCGCTACGGTAACGCGGTTCACTAAACCGCGTCACCAATGAGTGCGGTGCCGTGCCGCGAGCAGTAGCGCCAGGGATCCACGTGACCCTCAAGGCCCAGTAGCCACTGCAGATGGTGTACCCGTTGACAGTGACGGGGTCCCGACCCTGCGGGTCACCTCGGGTCTCACCATCGGCGGCATCGCCGCCTAGCTCCCCGACCCCGGACGCGGATGGGCCCCCGCCGGAGCAGGGGCCCATCCATGACTCGTGCCGGGCGCGCCGGCCGGTACGTCAGTTGTTGCCGTCACCCATGTCGCCGGCATCGGGCATGTCGCCCCCCATGCTGCCCGCGAGGCTCTGGAGCGTCTCGGTGGCCTGCTGGCTGCACTCCTGGATCGCAGAGCCGAGCGACGGGTCCTGGATGACCTCGCTCGCAAGACCGGCGGCGTCGGTCGCGAGCTGCTGGGCCTGCTGCTCGAGTTCGCTGGCGAGCGTCGAGTCCTTGTTCTCGACCGCGGTCTTGGCGGTCTCGGCGAGCTCGTTCACCTGGTTGCAGAAGTCGTCGACCTTCGCGTTGCCGGTGTTGGAGCTGCCGGAGCTGCTGGAGCCGCCGGACTCGGTTCCGGAGCCGCCGGAGTCGGTGCCGGCGGCCGTGGTGGCCGAGCCGCTCTCGGAGGAGTCGTCGCCGCCGCAGCCGGCGGCCACGCCGGTCACGAGGGCCAGCGCGAACGCCAGGGTGAGGAATCGCTTCATGACGGGGCCTTTCGATGGTGGTTCGGACGGCCGGTCGACCGACCTGCCGGTGCCGCTGGACTCGACCCGACCCCACAGTTCTACCGGGCGACGGGTCGTGGCCGTCGGATCTTCGGGTCGGGGTCGCTGTGGCAGGCTGCACCGGTGGAACCCGACGAGCTCCAGGCGATCGCCGACCGCGTCGTGGCGCTGGCGCAACCGGGTGAGGAGCTCGAGGTGGTCGTCGCCTGGTCGAACGAGACCGAGGCCCGGGCCCATCAGGGCGAGGTGGAGCACTTCGTCGCCGCCGAGTCGGCGGGTGTGGGTGTCCGGATCGTCCGGGACCACCGGCAGGGACTGAGCTGGGCAGGAGTCCTCGACGAGGCCGCGCTCGCCGAGTGCGTCGCCGAGGCCCGGGACAACGCCGGCTTCGGTACCCCGGACGAGCACGCCGGGCTGGCCCGCCCCGATGGTGTCGAGGTGGTCGGGATCCCCCTCCACGACGAACGGCTGCGTTCGGTGACCCCCGAGGAGAAGATCGCGATCGCCGTGGAGCTCGAACGGCGGCTGCTCGCTGCCGACCCCCGGATGGTCGGGGTCGAGTCGGCCGACTACGCGGACGCCGTGATCGCTACGGCGATCGCATCGACCACGGGGATCCGACGGGCGAGCGTCGAGACGTCCGCCTACATCGGCACGTGGGCGCTGGCCTCGTCGGAGGACGACGTGACGACCGGGTTCGGCTACTCGGTCGGGCGCACGATCCAGGACCTCGACGTCGGCGCGGCCGTGGACGAGGCGGTCGACCGGTGCGTCTCCATGTTCGGCGCAACCAAGGCCCCGAGCCGGCGCACGACGGTGGTGTTCGACCCCTACGTGTGCTCGCAGTTCCTCGGGATCGTCGCAGAGCTGTTGTCGGGTGAGGCCGTGCTCCGGGGTCGGTCACCGTTCGCCGGCCGGGTCGGTGAACTGGTGGCCGCACCCGGGGTCACCCTCTACGACGACCCGCTCGACGTCCGGGCCCCGACCGCATCGGACGTCGACGACGAGGGCCTCGCCTGTCGTCGTGTCGATCTGGTCGAGGGTGGTCGGCTCGGGGGCTTCCTCCACAACGCCTACTCTGCCCGCGCCAGTGGGTCCGCCTCGACCGGATCGGCCCAGCGCCCCAGCCACCGATCGGCCCCGGGGGTGGGTCCGAGGTCGCTCCGGCTGGCTCCGGGATCGGGCGCACTCGCCGACGTCGTGGAACGGGTGGGCGACGGGCTGTTGGTGCGTGAGGTCTCCGGCCTGCACTCGGGGGTGAACCCCGTATCGGGTGATCTCTCGGTCGGGGTCGAGGGTCGGGTGATCCGCGGGGGTGAGCTCGCCGAGGCGGTGCGCGAGGTGACGATCGCCTCGACGATCCCGAGGATGCTCCTCGAGATGACCGACGTCGGCGCCGATCTGACGAGGTTCCCGTGGGAGTCGGCCGGGGTGACGGTCGCGATCGGCGACGTGGTGGTGTCGGGGACATGAGCGACGAGGCCGCGACCGCCCGGGTGCTCGATCCGGAGGAGCTCCTCGACGTCGCCCGCGCCCTCCGCGACCGGGCCCGCCCGGACGAGCAGGTCGAGGTCGTGCTCGCCCAGGGCAGCGGGACGACGGTCAAGGTGTTCGGGGGCGGTGTGGAGTCCCTGACCGTGGCCGGTGCCTCGGGTGCGGGGATCCGGATCGTCCGGGACGGCCGTCAGGGGTTCGCCCACTGCGGCTCGCTCGACGCGGACGTGTTGGACGACACGCTCGCCGAGGCCCGGGACAACGCCACGTTCGCCGAACCCGACGAGTGGAACGGCCTGGCCGTCCCCGACGGCGTCGAGCCGCTCGCCGTGGACCGGTGGTCCGAGGCCGTGGTCGGGATGTCCACGGATCGGAAGGTCGAACTGGCCCTGGAGCTCGAGCGCAGGGTCACCTCCTCCGATCCCCGGGTGGCCTCGGCCCGGACGACCTCGTTCGGTGACGGCTGGGCGGTGCAGGCGCTCGCCTCGACCACCGGCATCGAGGTCGCCGACCGTGGGGCCTCGTGCTCGGCCGCGACGCAGCCGCTCGCCCGGGACGGCGACGAGACCCAGATCGGTTGGGCCTTCGATGCCGGACGGGACCCCGAACTGCTCGACTGGGACCGCGTCGTCTCGGATGCGATCGAACGGGCGACCCGGATGCTGGGGGCGACCAAGCCCGGATCGTCCCGGCGGACGATCCTGTTGGATCCCCGGATGGCGGCGACGCTGCTCGGCGTGGTGAGCGTGATGCTCTGCGGCGACCAGGTGGTGAAGGGCCGCAGCCCGTTCGAGGGGCGACTCGGTGAGCAGGTGGCGTCGCCGCTCCTCACCCTGGGCGACGACCCGACGCGGACGGAGTCGCTGGCGGCCGACAGCCACGACGGCGAGGGCCTGGCGTGCCGACCGAACCCGCTGATCGTGGATGGCGTGCTCAACCGGTTCCTCCACGACTCGTACTCGGGACGCCGCAGCGGAACGGCCTCCACGGGGTCGGCCGTCCGCGGTACCCGGTCCACCCCCGGGGTGGGCGCGCAGCTGCTCGTGATCGAGCCGGGCCGTCGATCCTTCGACGAGCTCGTGTCCTCCATCGACCACGGCCTGTGGGTGACGAGCTTCAGCGGTCTGCACTCAGGTGTGAACCCGACGTCGGGCGACTTCTCCGTCGGGGCGGAAGGGATCCTGATCGAGGGCGGCGCGTTGTCGGGACCGGTGCGGGAGGTCACGGTGGCCTCGACGATCCAGCGGCTGCTGCTCGACGTGAGCGAGGTGGGTGGTGATCTGGAGTGGCTCCCCGGCGGTGACGGGTCCTGCTCACTGGTGATCGACGACGTGTCGGTGGCCGGGACCTGATCGGGGTCCCCGCCCGGGTCCGTCCGGCGCACACCCGATCACGAGCCGGTCACGAGCCGGTCACGGGACGGCGGACGGTCAGTCCGACCGGCCCGACGAGCGCCCGTTGTGCGACTCGGGTGGCTTCTCCGTCGGCCACGGCCAGGGTGACGGCGTCCTCCCGGATGTCGAGGACGACCGCGGAGCGGGCCACGACGGTGGCCTCGCCGGGACCGGTGGCCGCGGCGTCGACGACGGGCTCGGGGGCGGCGACGACGTCGACCACGTCGCCCGGGCCGATCGCAGGGGCGTCGTCGGCCAGGACGACGGCGACGCCCGTGTGCCCGGCCGGCAGTCGGGCGGCGAGCGGGCCCGAGGCCGCGGGTGCGACGTCGTTCTCGACGAGGACCTCACCGACGGTCAGCGACCGGACGGCGCGTCGACCGGGTGGGACCCGCTCGACGGCCCGATCGGGCACTGCGACCATCGGCAGCTCGGCAGTCCGGATCGACGAGGTGTCGAGCGGGTCTCCGGCGCTCAGATCCCTCGCCGCAACCAGCACGATCCGTCGGGGCCCCCAGTCGTCGCGGAGTTGCTGGCCGCGGAGCCACTGGCCGTGGGTCAGGACCCCGGCCGCAACGGCGAGGACGATCGCGAGCGAGCGGGTTCGCAGCGCCCGTCTGCCGGCCCGGTGGAGTCGGGAGCTGCGGAAGTCGGCCAGGGCGTCCGGCCAACGGCCCGTCGGGTCGGTGTCGGCCGGTCTGCGGGGCGGCCAGCGGCGTGCGCCGGTGGTCGACCGCGATGGTCGTCGGACCGTCGGAGGGATCACGGGTCACCTCGGGTGACGTCGGGTGACATCGGGTCGGTGGTGGGGGCCCGAGGCCGCCGAGCGGACGAGTCGGTCGTGTTGCACCGACCGTGGGCGGGCCTCAGTCGGCTGGGGTCGCCGGGGACGTGCCGGCGCCGACGCCGGCGTACAGGACCTCCGCCGGCGGACCGTCCGCCGGCACGGTCAGGAGTTCGTGGCCGTCGTCGGTGACGAGCACGGTGTGCTCGAACTGCGCCGAACGCTGCAGGTCGCGAGTGGCGACGGTCCAGTCGTCGTCCCACATCTCGAGCGCCGCGCTCCCCAGGTTGATCATGGGCTCGATCGTGAAGGTCATGCCGGGTTCGAGCACGGTGTCCTGACGGGGGTCGAAGTAGTGGGGGATCTGCAGCGAGGTGTGGAACTGATCGCCGATCCCGTGGCCGATGAACTCCCGCACGACGCTGTAGCCCTCGGGCAGGGCGACGGCCTCGATCGCACGGCCGATCTCGTAGACCCGGGCACCGGGACGGACCACGTCGATGCCGGCGTGCATGGCGGCCCTGGTGGTTGCCACGAGGGCGGCGGACCGGTCGTCCACGTCGCCGACGAGGAACGTCGCCGACGTGTCTCCGTGGACGCCCTCGATGAACGCCGTCACGTCGATGTTGACGATGTCGCCGTCATGGAGCCGCCGCGAGTCGGGGATCCCGTGGCAGATGACCTCGTTCACCGAGGAGCAGAGCGACTTCGGGTACCCCCGGTAGTTGAGCGTGGACGGGTAGGCACCGGCTGCGACCATGGCCTCGTGGCCGATCCGGTCGAGCTCGTCGGTCGTGATGCCGGGCGTGACGTGGCGGCCGACCTCCACGAGCGCAGCGGCCGCCACCCGACCGGCGATGCGCATGGCCTCGATCTCACTCGGGGTCCGGACCGCACGTGCACCCCGGTCCGAGGGGATGCCGGTGGCTGCGTAGTCGGGTCGGGCGATCCCGGCGGGCACGGTGCGGAGTGGTCCGACGAGGCCGGGGACGACCGGGGGTGAGGGAGGCGGGGGGAGCGCAGGACGGCGCTTGCGGCGGGCCATTGGCGCCATGGTACGTGGCTCGTCCCGGTGGACCCCCACCGCCCCGGCGGGCCGCAGGGCCCGGGGTGCTCCGGCGGGCCGCAGGGCCCGGGATGATCCGGCGGGCCGCAGGGCCCGGGGTGATCCGGCGGGCCGCAGGGCCCGGGGTGATCCGGCGGGCCGCAGGGCCCGGGATGATCCGAGGAGTCCCGGGGATCAGGCGTTCGACGTGGTCGAGCCCGAGGTGCTTCCGGACCCACCGCCGGAGCCGGAGCCGCTCGAGCCACCCGAGCCGCTGGAGCCACCCGAGCCTCCTGAGGATGACGCGTCGCCGGACCCCGATGACGTCCCCGACGACCCGCTGCCGCTCGAGGACGACTCGCTGGAGCCGGTCGAGGAACTCGAGGACGATCCGCTGGAGCCGCTCGAGCCCTTGCGGCTGTCGGTCTTGTAGAACCCCGACCCCTTGAACGAGATCCCGACCGGCGAGAAGACCTTCCGGATCTCGGCGCTGCCGCACGAGGGACAGGCCTGAGGGGGATCGTCGTCGAACCCGAGCTGTTCCTCGAAGGTGTGGCCGCAGTCGCGGCACTTGAACTCGTAGAGCGGCACGGTCTCCTCCGTAGGTGCGGACGGTCACCCTACCGCCGGGCACCGAACCCACTGAATCCGCCGCCCCTTGCCCCGCCCCCGCCCCCGCTGCCCCGGCCCGCCGCCCCCGGCCCGCCGCCCCCGGCCCGCCGGCTTTGTGGTGCGAGCGTCATGCATATGCATGACGCTCGCAC
>SXGR01643392.1_pt1 | contig 19248 bp, 20 predicted proteins | sample 3174711 | NCBI WGS metagenome assembly SXGR01 (sample SAMN11356860, study PRJNA531348) | freshwater metagenome | isolation source: freshwater sample F1-60 | place: China: Fuxian Lake, Yuxi | collected 2017-12-25
GGCGATTTTGGCGCAAACCGAAGTCCAGAGCCCCGTCACGAAGTGCTGCGATTTAAGGGATTTCTGAGCGGCCTCGATTGCCGCTGAGCCAGTTCGTCAGTGATGAGGTGGCGGGCGACTAATTACTACAGCAATAATTAGCTCGGGTCCACGGAACCCCTGTCTTTGATGAGGTTTTCGGATTCGAACAAAAACCCTCTCTGACAGTCTCTAGCCGTGAGCTCGCGGGACGATAAAGCGCCCCTCAGAATCACAGAAGTGCTGCTTCAGCGGATCTTCTTTTCACGAGGCCCGGAAGGACTCTACCGCCTCCCCGAACCCATCTCATCAGTTGCTCGCGGGCGCCGAGCCAGTCTTGCTGATTGACCCGCCGCCGAAGGGTGCTGGTCTGGAGCCGCCCCGCCCCGAGATTGTAGGTCCAAGACAGGATCGCGTTGAATCGCGGGGTGCAAACGATAAGCGCCGGGCACGAACGGATAACGACGGGAGCGTATCGCTCACGTAATTCATGCCGCAGCAGCGACTCCGCTAGATCGACGCTGATCGGCGAGTCCCCCATCTGAACTCGGCGCCCGTCGCTGTACCAGCACGAACCAAAGCCAATCGTCTCAACTCCGGCGGGACAGAGATATGGCCTCGCCCGAAAGCCCTCAAATCGCTTACACAGTTCAACCGCAATTTCGATATTCATAACCCGCGCTTCGCGAGCGTACGATCCAAAAACCAGTAATTCAGGGTTCCCGCGACGAGCGCAGCAAAGTCCGCGCTCATCATCTGATTAAAAACAACTTCGGGAGACCCACCGGCGGAAAGCGCGGCGTAGGCATACCAAGTGTGAATGAACGTCCAGAGCGCGAGCACCCAATACGTCACAACGGGCCGCACCGACGCTGAGAGCGCCGCCACGAACCCTCTGCCGCTCGCCTTCACCATCTCGGTTTGCTGGTAGATGGCACTTTCCAGCGCCGACATTGCGCTGGTGTCGATAGCCACCTCTCGCGCCGCGCCGATCTCGCTCAGTTTTTGAGCACTGCGCTGCTCTTCGAGTTTGCACTGCCTTTCAAACATTGACAGTTCGTGCTGACGTTCGTTCTTACGATCTAACGCTTTCAGAAACTCTGGAATCAGACGAAAAGCACCACCTATGACGGAGCCAAGGACTCCGCCGCCAAGCATATCTAGCATCGAATTCCCCCTAACGATATTCCGAAGCGTGATTGCTCTACTTGCGGCGAAGATTTTTTAAGTGCACTGCAATAGCAAAGACGCCGGCGACAATCGCGATACCGCTCGCAACAAAACTGACAATCTCGTTAGCGGAAGCGAACCAAGATGTACCAGCGGCCGCAATGCTTACCGGCGCCGCCGCCTCCGCGGCTCTCGATACGTGATGACTAGCACTCACGATGGACGTTCCTCGTCTTGAATTGGTTTGCTTACGATCTCGATGACTCGTTCCTCAGAAAACACACCCACTTCTTTTAGATACTCGAATGCCGGAATTATTCTTCGATCTGCTAAGTCGACCACGGACGCAAGGTTATAGGTCTCGAGCCATGCAGCGACTGCATTGTTTGTCTTAGCTGCTTGAAGTAGCCCTAGATACTCGGCGTCAGAAAGTCGATATCGAAACGCCAGCTTTGTTATCCAGAACGCACGAGTTGGCGGTGGCGGAACTTCAACTGGGATTTGGGCAGGTTGCATGTCTATGATCCTCACTTAATTCTCTGGTAAGTGCTGAAACTGCTACCGCTCGCCCATGCATATGCATTCGGGGTCCCGACGAGCTGCGGAGTGGCACCGAACCTGCGCCCTTGAACGCTGTACAGCTTTGCTGTGCCGTCGCCGTAGGACTCGCGGCTAGCGAATAACGCATACATGTTGCTGTTAAAGAAAGCCAAGCCGCGGAGGGACTGCCGACCAGTATTCGCTTGGTTGTAGAGATATCGGTCCACTGTCCAAGTTGCACCCCAATCGGTGGAATAGAACATGAAATCGTTTCCGATCGTGTTCTGTGAATACATGATCAAATGGGTACCGTTGAAAAATAGACGCGGAATACTCCATCGTGGGCCGGTTGTACCAACTGCTGCGAAAAAGCCATTGAGTTGGGGATTATTCGCAGCCAGATTCTCGATAGTGAACGAGGTACCGTTCGTGGTCTTCAGAACATAAAGTCCGCCTGTGCTTACGCCAGAGGCTCCCGAGGTGTAGGAGCCAAGCATGATCATCGTGCCATTGACGGGATGATCAACGCAGTGTTGACCGTGCCCCGCTTGCCACGAAACATCCGTTGGCATTACGCCACCATTAGCGCCGGTAATCGATGCGGCTGAAATGGTAGTAAATGAACTTCCATCGGTAGTCGTGAAAATAGTCCCGTTGTTTTTAACAACAACAAATCGATTCCCCAGCTGACTCCAGGTGATTCGCCGTGGATATCGAATGTCAACATTAGGCGTACGGGTCACGATTGAAGTCGCGTTGGTTGTGTAGTACACGGAGTTCGCGTGACCACTTCCATTTCCGTAGCTTTCATGCAGATAGAGAAGCGCGGCTTGCGCGTTCTCAGTTGGATAAATCGTATCGTCATACGCTGGTCGGGCAAGAAATCCGGTGTTAAACGTTGGCGAGTTCGCCGCGCTGCTCGTACACCACCCGAAATACCGACCTGTTGCATCGGTATCACATGACGGAAGATATCCAGCGACAATCAGGCGAGAGTTTATTTTGTTGACCCCATAAACACTCCCCCAATAATCGCCGCTACTACCTGTTTTCGGATTGGCAAGATTTACCCCGTAGTGATGCATCGGGTAGGCATACCCCGAGTAATGCGAACCGACGTAGAAAACATGTTTGTAGGAAAGACCGCTAGCTGAGTCAAAGCCGAGCTCAAACATCTCCGGATAATTGAAGCCTCCTGCATAGTTCCAATGCCCACCGTAGTTAGGAAATTCATACTGAGAGTGCAAAGTGTCCTGCGCGGTGTTAGCGACGCCAATTGGAACAGCCGCTGCAAATTCGGCGTAGTTCGAGTTGTATTCTTTAAAAAACGAGGTCCGCAGGTATTCCTTTGCTCCAACTGTAAAGTTGAACGGCTTGTCGTTGGCGATCTGCGGAATGTACTCACCGAGATAGGAGTCTCCCCCACCGACAAACTGGGTCAAATTGCTCATGAAAATATCCATCCTCGGGTTAAGTCGGCATATCTGAGTTGGATTGCCGCGTAGGCTGAGTCAATCACCAGGTTTTCCGCGATCGACTGTATGTTTTGCCCGTTACGCGCGATCACGTTGTCCGCTCGTGCGTTCGCGACAGTAATCCACACTGACGCCCCACTGATTGGATTGCTCGGCAATGTGACGGTTGTGGCGCTCGCGCTAACAAGCACGTAATGCCGTAGCGCGCTCGCGATCTGCGTCGTTCCAGCGACGACGACAAGTTCAGGTAGCCCGCTCGGTGGCAGGCTGGTCCAGACGACACCATCACTCGTCAGGACGTTGCCAGCTGGGCCGGAAGCGGACAGCCCAGTACCACCACTGGCGGCTGCTAACGTTCCCCCTAAGGTAAGGGTTCCCGTAGTCGAAATCGGGCCGCCAGTAAGTGTCATTCCGGTTGAGCCGCCGCTCCCGGAGAGGCTTTGCACAGTGCCTGATATGCCGACCCAACGCGTAGCGTCCGTACTAGGATCGACACTACTTGCTCCCGGCGCAGACGCTGTACGCCGATAGGTCAGGTAATTCTCAGGCGAGTAGACCGACACGCCCGCCTGATAGGTCTGTCCACTGACCCACATACTGACGCCAGAGGCGATTGTGGCCGCCTGCGCAGAGGCGCTCGCGGAAGCTGCGCTGTTCGCCGCGCTCGTGGCGGCAGAGGCTGCTGAGCTGGCGCTATTAGCCACCTCGACCGCGTTGCTGTAGACGTTGGTGCCAAGGGCATTGGTTTCGGATCGAAATGTCGGCAGCGCGCCTAGAAAGGCATCGCCTCGTGCCGCGAAGTTGGCCGAATCTGCGCGACTTGGCGGAGTCGGAAGCGCTGTGATCGGCGTGGGCGATATAGGCATTAGGTCATACCCTCCACATCCAATGAATAGAAACTGACCTCCGGATAGGCCACGTCGAGCTCAAAATCACGATAAAAGCCAAAAACCGTCAGCGCCTCATACGTCCCCGTGTCATCGCCAATCCAAACTGCCGGAGTTGCTCGAAGCTCAGTAAGAAGCGTTTGGATAGATCCGACTTGGCCTGATCGAACTTGCAGCTTTGCGCGCAGACGTTTCGAGAATTTTCCCGTAATTAGGGTGACGATCCCGGTATCCGTATTTGTGTCCTTTTTGGAATAATCACGGATTCCTGCCGTTGCGTTGTAATTAGTTGTGCCAAGTGAATACAACGTCCCGACAATAAGTCCGCCGACTTTCACCGTACCTGTTCCATTGATCGTCATCTCCACACGCATCGTCGGATATGGCGGGAGATCAGTAAGAACGACGCTCCCCCTTTGGGAGTACGGTTCGAAAAAGTACTGATACCAGTCGAGAACGAGTGACTGTTCCAGACTGATTGATTGGGTATAAACGACCGGACCACCGGGCGCGTCACGGACGCTGATCGTTACGGCGGAACCGACCAACTCAATCAAGGCGAGACCGTTACAGTTCTGCCCTGGGTCGACCGCAACCGTGATGGACCCGGTGCTCGCGGTCTGCGTATTTGTCTCGTCATCAAACATTGCCCAACGATTAGTTGGACCGACGTCTTCCCAGTTTATTGAGTCATCGGGTGGGATTGTCGAGGTCGTCCCAGCAATCAGGCGCTTATATTTTCGGTGGTATCCGCCGAGCACATAGGTCACGACAGCCCCACCACTGTACCCATTCGCCGCACTCCAACTTGTCTCACCTGCGGATGGCTCGGCAACAGACGAGTAAATGAGATTGGGGTCTTTGATATTGACCGGCTTGATTAACCTCACGGCGTGTTCGACGTTGTTAGAAGCGATCCGTTGTCGTCCCAAGAATCTAGCAACGTCGCGGTTTGGCGTGTATTTGAGGAGACGGCAGCAAGCCCTGCCTCAACGGACTGCCTTAGTAAATCCAGACTTGAGACCGTGGCCGCTTGTCCCTCACGAATCACGTCCGATACACCACTGATTCCACCGTAAAGACGATCTGTTGCCTCAAGCTGCCGCGTGTCAAAATCCGCACGCGCGAGAGCCTCTGTTTTCGCCCACTCGTAGTAAGCCGCGTCCTGTGCGTATTGCGTATCAGTGAACTCGCGATAGCCGTTCCAATTCTCGCGATACCATTTATAAAACTCATCATCGCGAGTGTCTTGCCTCTGCTGCCACTCCGCCTTTTTAGTTGCATCGTCAAGAATCGACTTGAGGATGGCCGTTTGCGGCGCCATCTTGGCCAGCTCATCGAGCGTCTTTTTGTTTTGCTCTAGGTACTGCCCGACGGGAGCGAATTTTGCAGACAAGTCGAGCAACGCGATCAACTGCTTGCGACCTTCCTCGGTCGACACGTCGATGCTTTCCACCAGTTTTCGGAACTGGTCTCGCGTATTCACATCCTCCGTGATACCGAGCGCCATCAGCGCCGACTTAATTTGTGCAGCTTGAATGCCGAACTGCTCATCTTGCGAGTAATAGTTCGCCACAAATGCTTGCGTCTTCGCGATGAATGATTCGATTCCGCCCGCAAAGGCTAAGAGCTGCTCTTTGGCATCGACCGATAGCAGCGCAACCGTGGAGAAAATGCCGCCGACTTGATTGATGTCTTCGGAAAACGACTGCAGCGCGGCGAGCCGTTGCAACGTATCGGCGAGCGTTTCACCCGCGTTCTGGAACGGCAGGAGTGCTTCCGAGAAGTGCTCAGCAAGGGCCAAGCGATAAGATTCAAACGCGGCAGCAATCGCTTTTTCGTTTTCCTTCTCGTCCTTGCCGAGTTGAACACGAATTTGCGTGCTGACATCTTTAAGGCCATCAAGCGAAAGCCCAAGTGCCTCGACGTACACCTTGCTCTGGTTGAATACCGCCGCTGCCGTTTGATTAAGCGCCGCTGCGGTTTCTGCAGAGAGCGAGGAGTAGTCAGTGCCTTTCTTGTCGCTTCGAAACCAGCCGCCTTTCTTGATCCATTCGGCGAACTTCTGCGCATCCACTTCGCCGCCGCCGATCGTGCCGCTGATGCCCTGTGCGGTCGTTTGCTTCGGGCCGCGCGAAAAGCCCTTTACCAAAAGCCCGATCCCGAGCGCGATCGGGCCGAGTGTCCCGACGATCGCGCCAAGTGATCCGGCGATACCGCCAAGTCCCGCTGCGCCGGAGAGCCCGTAACCGATGCCGCCGAGCGTCGAGCCGAGTGAAGCGCCACCCAATCCAAGAAGGCCGCCGACTCCGCCCGCGATGCCCGCACCAAATGCCCCGCCAAATCCCGCGAGCTGTCCCACGGTGCCGAGGAGCCCCAATCCGTCGCCTGTCGCGCCGGTCGCGGCGCCCGCAAGACCTGGGGCGCTGCCCATAATCCCACCAAGTACGCTCGCGATCGGCGCCATGACAGCGCGAATTGTCGGCTCCAGCACTAGCGTCTTGAAGGTGTTTTTCAAAACGTCGCGAAAGGCTTGCATAAAGCCTTTCCCATTCTCGAACGCCCGCATCAACGAATCGGTCAACCCATCGAGAATCGACTTGGTGGTTTCCTTCCACGCATCTCGCGCCTCGAAGGCCATCTTGGTGTGGATACCTTCCTCTTTAAGCGTCGCAAGATCCCGTAAGCCTTTTGCCTGCTTTGCGTACTCCTGCGTGAGTTCGTCATTGATTCCTGCCTGAAGACGCTGCTGGACCAGCTGTTCCTTCATGGCAGCCGCATCGAGAAGTCGCGCAATTTCCAATCGCTCGATCTCTGCTGCCGTCTTACCGATCGCGGCGTTCTCCTTCGCTTGCTCCTCAATCTTTTTCTGCAGATCCTCGGTCTCTTTGACCGCTGCTTTCTGTAATTCTTCTTTCGCCTTAATGAGTTCACGAGCTGCGTCTCGCTGATCGAGTGCGGCCATCGCTTCGGCGAGCGACGACTCGATTTGCCTTCGCTGCGTCGCGGTGAACTGAAGCGTTGCCTCATTCAGCGTGGCCCGAACATCGAGTTCCAACTTCTTCGCATCGGTCAGTTTGGTGCCCGCCTCGATCTCTGCACGGGCTGCGAGGGTCGCCTTATCGAGCGACTCCAGGACCTTCTCATAGGCGGCGGTGGTTGCTTTGAGGGTCGCCTGCCGAGCCTTCTCCGCTTCCTCTGTCTTCATCAGACTCTCTTTCGCCGCTGCCGCAGAGTTTGAGTACGCCTCCGCGGTCTTATCCGCTGCGGTTTGCGTCTGCGCTAATGCGCGCTGCTGGGAGCCAAACAAGGCCTCCCAGTTTCGCTGAATTTCCTCAGAGCCTTTTTTTATCTCTGCACTTGCGCCGGCGAAGTCGCCGGTGACGAACTTGACGGTCGCCTTTCCAACCGCCTCGATTCGAATCGCGAGCGTGTCGAAGACACCGATCACTCCAAGGACCGTATTCACAAGCGTTGAAAAGACACCACCGAGAACCTTAGACAGCGTCGCGAGTGTTGAACTCGACCCCGATGCGGCGGCCATTCGATCCGTGAACTCCGCGACTTTCGGTAGTAGCGGAGTCAACGCATCGAGCATCACCGTCGTCATACGCGTCTTCAGCAGATCGAGGCTGTCGTTGAATCGATCTGCTGCCTCTGCGGTCTCGGTATCGATCGTTAAGCCGAGCTCATCGGCGGCCTTTCGCATCAGCGCAAGCCCCTCGCTGCCCTGATTCAAAATCGGGAGCAGGTCTGGTCCGATCTTTTTCCCAAAGACCTCGACCGCGAGCGCCGTCTTATCGGTCCCGTCTTTCATTAGACGAAACCGATCGGCGAGTTCACCAAAGACCTGAATATTCGATTTGGCCGAACCGTCTGTATTTTTCAGCTCAATGCCGAGCGCTTTGAACTTGTTACTGCTCTCGGCGATGTCCTTTGACAGCAAGGCGAACGTCTTTTTTAGCGTCTCGGTCGAAAGTCCCGCTTGCTCAAAGGCGAGCTTTAATCCGCCGATATCAGTCGATGTGACACCGATCTTTTGCGAGAGATTAAAGGCCTCGTCGGCTGCATCGATCGCGCTTTTCGCCCAGCTACCGAGACTGGCAACCCCCGCGACCACCGCGAGCGCCTTGAAGGCACCCCCGACGGCGGCGACCGAGTTCGACATCGTGGCCGAGGCGGAGGCGACCTCGCGCTTGGCGGTATCCATATCGCTCTTGAGGCTAGCGAGATCCGCTGCCATTTTGATAACGAGCGTTCCGACGTCCATCTCAGAGCCTCACCCGTCGCGCCGCCAGCGCTAACGCCGCCTGATCGATGGATAACAACGTGTCGAGTTCAAAAGCGGTCAGCCTCACACCCGTTAAGCGGCTGTACGCTTCGATATCGGTCATTGCGAGCGGGTTGAGTCCCATACCGGTGCGTCGCATCGCAGACAACGTGACAAACAGTTCCCAAATCGGTCGCCCCGCATCGGGAATCGGCGCAGCGATCAATCGCGGATCGAGGCGCCCGGTGGCTCGATAGAGCCGTTGTAAGTGCGTGCGCAGCGAGGCGCCGTCCCCTTGTGGCTCACCGAGTTCGATTTCTCGCTCCGCCGCCGTCACTAGGGCGCGACGGAGCGTTGAATAAAATTCTCCACATCTTCGTACGCCTCTTTTATGGCGCGGCGGAACCAGCCCTTACCCGGGTCGCTCATCAGCGCGAGCACATTCTCCCTTGTGCACTCGAGCGGCTTGCCGGCGCGCGCGATCCCGCGCCAGGCAAGTACGCATGCGACCATGTGCTGCGTCTCGTCCTCTTGCTCCTCAAGGGGATCATCGAGTTCGATCTTTCCAGTGCGCGCGAGTTGCTTACGCATCCGGCGCGCCTTATCCATAGCGAACGCCTTTCGCGTTGGATGCTCTGGGCCCGCGAGCGTCACGAAGACGCCCGGAAGCGCTTGGCCGTTGACTTTAAGGGGTAGTTCCGCCGTACCGATATCGGCGATGGAGTCGACATCAAAATGAGGCGTCATCGTGGTTACTCTCCCAGTGTCATGAAGGGACTTTCCGTTCGCGTTCATGCGTCCGAGTCCTGAATCGAGATCGTGGTGTATTCGCTCACGAGAGCGGCGCCACCCGCGGTGTTAAGAAGCGCGGTAAAGGGCAGTGTCTGGATGATTCCCCCCTCGCCGTCATTTTTGGAGGCGCCACCTAACTTGATGCGCGGCAGAACGAACGACACAAATTTCGCATCCTTATCGCTCGATGCAGTAAACACTGCGAGCAGATCAAGTTCGGTCTCGTCCAAAAACGCATCGCGTAGCGTCGTCGAGTCGAAATAGGCGGTCGCCTGACCCGACACCAGAATGCGACCGGGATACAGAAAGGGCACCGTATTGGCGCCGACGACCGGATCGCCGGTGAAGTTGGAGTTCACATCGAGCGATAGTCCAGTCAGCGTCGCCACCGCTGTCCCACCGACTCGTAACACGCCGTTGACCGAGGCGAGACAACCGCTCGTGCTGGCACTGGTCGGTGATGTGAAGTACTGCGAGGCCGCCGTCGTGACGTTCTGGCCCGTGATGTCAACCGCGACCGTCACCATCCCGGTCGGGGGCATTTGTATCGCGATCTTGCTGGCTTTACAGCCGGAGAACACTTCGCTCTTCCCGAGATCGGAGAACCAATGCTCGATTGAAAAGGAGCGATCCGTTTGAGCGCTTGCCGGGACGAACGTCTTCTTGCCGGCCAGTGTCACCGTACACGATGCGATCGGTCCCTCAGCGATGAGCGATGACCCATTTAGCACGATCACCGTGAGCACCGTCGCCGTGAGTCCTGTGATCAGCAGATTCTTGTTCAAGTTAGCGGCATTGACCGAGCCCGCGGTGATTCGAATGACATCGCCCGCTTTAAGTCCATCGGTCAGAAACGATCCACTCGCTCGGGTCACCGTGTACGGACCTGTTCCTGCAATCGTCACACTGACGCCCGAGATCGCACTTAGCGCAGTGAAGTCGCGTCGCAGTATTTGCGCGAAAAAGTCCTTGTAGGTCGCCGGTGAGAGTTCGCCAGTGATCTGCCCGGTCACCCGCCGAACGCCGTGGCGCATATCGGCAACCTGCTGGTCAGCGCGGATTTCATTCGACTGGTAAGTGTCTTTCGACAAGTCGAGCGTGGATTGCACGCGACGTAGCGACTGGGCCCCGGAGGCACTGGGCACCGTGCCAAAGGTGGACTCCGATTTGTAGGCCAATTGCTTAAATACGCCTGATGCTGGATTGGGCATGGCGGTCACTCCTTAACGAAGGGTAATCAGCCGTTAGCGCGGCTGCGTGGGGACACCTAGCTTTCGCGCAGCGTCACAAGGAAATCGATGCTTTGAGAATAGAGAGTCAAGTCATCATCGCGAGCATCCGGGCCGATGCTGCCGCGAATCACGGAGATCACCTCAACGCCCGCAATCACTCCGCGCTGATAATCGAGTGCGATACGAATGGCTTCTATTAGCGCTTTCTGCTGCGCGTACGTCTTGGTGATCGCCGTGACATCAATTCGACTCTGCACGAGGCTGTACGCGCCACTCGCGCTGATTGTCGGCAGCACGACGGTAGACACGTGCGCATAGGTCACGCAGGGTAGCGCCGTCGCTTGCGGCGTTGGTGCGGGATAAACACGCGATTCGACTACTGCGTTGAGCGCCGGCGTTGCCACGAGTAGGGACCGGATTACCTTCTCCGCTCTCACTCATCGCCCTCCGCCACCGGATCGGGGATATCGATCCCATGCTGTGTCCGTAATCGCGAGCGCACCAACGCAGCGACCGACTCCACCGCCTCTCTTGCGCGCGTGTCGAGCGCCGGTCTCATAAAGGGTCTGGCCACGACACCGGGATGTTGGACCGATTTTCCGACCGCTCGTCCGTTGATGTAGAGCGAGGCTGTACCTGCTCTCACTGCAATCTCATGGGGTATCGCGCCGCGCTCAATGATTTTGGCGTACCAGGCCGATCGCCCATCCTTCAGCCGACCCCCCGCGCGAATGCTCGCCTCGGGTACGCCATATCGCAGTCGTGATCCGATACGAATGGATTTCTGTAAGGCACCGCTCTTTACTGGCGCTCGCCGCTTTGCCTCCTCGGCAACCACCTTCGCGCCTGCACGCAGTGCCGCCCTCATCACATTACGCTGTAGTCGCAGCGGGATGGATTCCAAGGCTTGCTCCAACTCGCGCAGACCGCGAACTGAAATGTCAGTTGGAGTACTCATCACACAACATTGACCAACCGGTCTTCTTGCCGATCACGGCCAAGGATCGAATCTGCAAGTAGCGCCCATCAGCCAGACGGACACGCATGTCGCTCGTCACGCCGGGTACATAACGCAGCGTGATCGAGATAATTCGGCTCATCGTCCGCACTTGCTCGATCACGCGCTCGCTGCTGTGGATCTCGCGAACCTCAGCCCATACGTGCGCGAAGGTGACCCACCCCACAATCGGCGCGCCGTACTCATCTTGGGTCGAGGAGCGAGCCTCAATCGTCACCCGTTGATCAAGCGCCCCGGCTCTCATCCGAACCCGTACACCCGATACGGCTGTAACAGCGCCTCAAACCCCATCGGCAACGAGACAAGAGAGACGCCTGGCATCATCACCGCGTGCTCGCGATTGACGTAGTACGTGCTCACCAGCAACTTGATGGCTTGCTTGATGGGCTCCGGTACCGCGGCACCCGTCGCACCGTACCCCGCATCAAACGTGACGGTGACCGCACCGATCTGCGGCAAGGTGCAAGGCCACGTGCGGCCGAAAACGGGGGTGAGACGGGCGGGCTCGCAACTCGTATCGAGAACCCAGTCCGTGGCCGCCATCGTTGCCCACGTTCCATTCATCTCGAGGTACTGCACCGAAACGACGCTCTGCACCGGGCACTTGGTCAGCAGTACCGCATGCCCGGGCAGACTGAACGAAGCGCGCAACTCCGACACCCACGGCGAGGCGCCGGGAAAGGCATCGAGTACCAAGCGCCACCGCGCCGTTAAGAGTTGTCGCGCCGTCAGCGTCTCGACAGCCTGACGAGCCGCCGAAATTAAGCTACCGATCAGCGCGTTCTCCTCATCCCCTTCCACGCGAAGGTGCGCCTTCGCCTCGCTTAGCGAGACTGGCTCCCCCGCAGGGGTAGAGACCAACTGCAGCGGCATTTATACGATCTGCACAACCGTCGCTTGATTGGCGATCTCGGCGGGCAACTGACGCGGGTTCACGCCGAGCAGCTGCGCAGCGGTGCCGCTCGCCGCAACCCCCACCGTAAGGGCGATCCGTACAAAGCCGAAACCGTTGAGAAGATCTAACTCCTCAGCGCGTACGTTGATCATCGCCTGCTTGTTATCGCCGCTCGCTTTCACGATCTGAGTGATCGCCTTACCGGTAATGTCCTTCGCTCCGGTGCCGCTCACATCACTTGCCTGCTGTAACTTGGCATCCACCGTCGCACTCGCGCCGAGCGTGCCGGTCTGTACGATCGCCAAAAGTCCGTGATGTTGTGCCACAGATACCCAGCCGGTCGTTGCGGTACCGGCGGCCTGACTCGAGGGATCGATCGTTGCGAGAACGGCGAGCAGTTCACTGCCCTTTGCATTTGGAAACATAGCTCTACTCCTCTGCTCGCCTGATTAGCGCGCGCCAAGTTGAATGAAGGGAGACATGGAGGCGCTACCCTTCGCAGGGCTGATCGCCGCCGCAATCTTTGACTGCCCATCCATGCGGAACGTTGTGCGGAAGGCCGTCAAATCGGCATCGAAGTAAAGATGCATGGAAGTCGCGGTTTGCAGGCCGCCGGCTTTCGTGATCGTTTGGTAGTACGAGAGATCCACCAGCAAAACATCGCCCTGCGAGGAGAACGTGTTGGCATGCTGCGAGACAAAAACCGGCCGCCCGAGCAACGTACCGTACGGGGACACCTGGATACCACCGACCGTCAAACCGTTAGGCATGTAGATCGGGTAGTTGCCAAGTGTCAGCGTGAAGAGCGCCGGCAGCACATCGTTGTTAACGATCCACACCGACTTTGCGAATGACCCGGGCGGAAGTCGCGAGATCATTTTGGCGAGATTCTGCGGCACCAAGGTCTGTGTCGCCTGCCCGCTTTCCTTCGCAACCGTCACCGTCGCACCCGCGGTCATGGCACCAATCGGCACGCCGTTTCCGGCGCCAAAAAGAATCGACTCGTTGGTCTTCCAGCGAATAGAGTCGGCGACCTTCTCCGGAAGGTAGCTCGTCAACGCATTGGTATCCTCCAGCAACTCATCGGTCGTGGGCACCAGCGCCATGAGCTTCTTCAGGCGAAGCGTCGCAAGTCCGAGCACCGGCTTCGTCGCCGTCGCTGACGACGCCTCGCCCTGCCAGTACGCGCGAATTCCGTTAGTTCCCCACGGCGTCGTCTCATCTTTCGGAAACGCCATGCTGTTTCCGCTGATCTCGACGTTATCGGTCAGAGGGAGCAGGGAATCCTCGCCGAGGGAGAGACGGAAAATGTCCTGCGAGAACTGCGGCGGCACGAGAAAACCGCCGTCCTGTCCGGAGGCTTCGTTACCGTAAGCACCCGGCGCTGCCGCGCCGCGACCGCCGCCGATCAAGAGCCGCTCATCAAGCGACTGCCCGGGCTTCTCGGCCTGATAGACCGCCTGCATGAACTCACCCACCGACTGAAAGCCGTGGCGCGGATCGGCTGCGCGCGACTCCGACACGCTGATCAGCGCGCCTGAGGGCACCTCCACACTCATCGCCATCTGCGCCTCTTCCGCAATGAGCGCCGCCTCACGATCGATCGCTGCCGAGGCCGCATCGATGCGCCCCTTTAGCGTGTCGAACGCGGTCGTTTCCTCCTCGCTCATATCGCGACTCTCGGTGCTTGCACGCTCAGTCAGCGCGCGCGCCTCTTTAAGCAAGCCCGCCTTACGGGTCTGCAACTCACGAAGTTTCTTACTCATCGAAAACTCTCCAATGTGAAAACGCCGCGCATTGCGCGGCGAAGATGTTCGATCAACGGATCGATGAACTGCCCGATGGGGCGAAATCCTTAGCGAGCGGGAATCCGCTCACCACTAATAACTAAACGGCTCGATGTAGAACGAGCGCTATCCGATCGCTCAAGCGATGCGGTGTCACTTTGAACCGGGCCTTCAGGACGTTAAAGCGCGAGCCACTCCAACTCGCGGCGCGCTTTGGCCAGTTGCGGACGCGCCTTTGACGTACGCCTCGCATCCCGCACCATCTCTTGCAGCAAGCGATCGAAGCTCAGTACACCATCGACCATGTTCGCCGCACGCGCAGCCTCAGCACCCAGCACCCGTCCCTCACCCATACCCTGTCGAACGAGTGAGACCGACGCTGCGCGCCCTTTAGCCACTGCTTTGACGAACGCCGCGTAATACTCATCCACGCGTGACTGCATAAAATCTCGCGCCTCAGCGTCGAGCGCCGCGTACGGGTGTCCCTCGATCTTGTACCGACCCGCTGAAATCAAAGTAGTTGAAATCCCTGCCTGCTCAAATGCACGACTGAAGTCTTGATGCGCCTGCCACACCCCAATGCTTCCGACCTCACCACCGGGAGTCACGTAAAACTCTTTCGCGGCGCTGCCGATCCAGTAAGCAGCCGAGGCAGCGAGCGAGTTTGCGATAGCCACGATGCGCTTGCTCGCGCGAGCGCGATAAATGTCCTCGGCCAACTCCGCCACCCCGTAAACGCTCCCGCCGGGGCTATCGATATCGATCAGGATTTGCTCGATCGAGTCATCAGAGATTGCCGCGTGCAGCGCCGATAAGAACGCCTGCGTGCTCGTCATGCCTGCACCCGACACCTCCTCGATGAGATTGCCGCGTTGCACGATCACGCCGTAGAGCGGCAGGATCGCCACACCCGGCGCGCTCTGTGCGAGCCGTGCCTGACGACGCGCCTCGCGTGCAACCCGTTCGCTGTGTACCTCCGTCAGAAGCGACACTGACGCCGGCACAGATGCCGTCCAACGACTGACCACCGACATAAGCGTCTGTAAACGATCAGGCATCAACGCCCAAGGCGTCGAGAGACACTCAGCGAGTAACAATGATGAGCTCATGACAACATCCCCAGTTGAATCAGTGACTCCCGCAATCTCGCCTCCGACAGCGAATCGCCCGCGCGCTGCTGCGCCCATTGCTGCGCTCGTTGCGGCGATACGGCAAGAGCCTCGGCAATGAGCTCTACGTCGTGCGGATCGATCTTCCCCGCGCGACTGAGGCGCTTCGCCCAGCGGTGTGCACTCGAGTGGATCAAGGCTAGAAATCGCTCATCGACGGCCCAAGCGGACATCGGTCTCGGTGTTTCGGCGGACTCGATCTCGCGATCCTCCGCGCCCTGCTCCGCGTGCGACTCCTCAACCATATTCAGTGGCCGAAGCGGTTCATCGAGCCCATCCATCGGGTTAAGGCTCTCGGCAAGGCGCGCCTCATTACGCGTGAGCCAGCCGTTCTGGATACCGCTTTGGTAGTACGCCGAACGACTTGCCGCATCGCCGCGCATCAGGTTCGTAAAATCAAACTCCACTGTCAGACCTTCGCCCTCCGGAACGAGTATCGACTCGAGCGAGGCCTCCCACCGCTCCGCCCACGGCGTCATGGTGTGCATCACGAACTCGAGTGACTGCTGCTCAATATTTGAAAAGGTCGCGCGATCCAGATCGCCAATCATGTGTGGCGGCACGCGAAAGAGACGCGCGATATCAGTGATCTGAAACTTCCGAAGCTCCAGGAACTGAGCATCCTTGTTACTGACGCCCACTTCGTGAAACTTCATCCCGCTCTCGAGCACGAGGACCTTGCCGCGATTAGCACCCGCCTGTGCCGCTTGGTAAGACTCGCGAAACACGCGCTTTGCTTCGGCATCCTTGAAAGATCCTGGAAATTCGATCCAACCCCCAGTTGGCTTGGCATCGTTAGCGAAAAACCGTGCGCCATAGTCTTGTGCGGCGAGCGCCATGCCTAAGCTCTCGCGGGCGAGTTCGATCGGGTTCATCCCGAGTAGTCCGTCCGAGGACAACGCACGCAGGTGCCACACCTCACCCCGAGGAAGCAGCGTCTCATCGCCAAAGCGGTCGGTTACCCGGTATCGATACTCCCCGGAGCGCAGCACCTCGAGTCGCACGCGATCCGGATGCAACGGGATCAGTTCAACAATCTCGCCTCGCGGGTTGCTGACGATGCGGTTATAGGCATTGCCCCGCAGTGCAAGATGCCCCTGCAACATCTCGCGCCACTCAAACGGGTTCTGATATCGATTCGGTCGGCGACAGAGCAGCGTATGTAGCCAATGATCACTGACACGCTCCTTCACACCGCTCTTCGCGTCCCGATAGACGATCAGCGGTAGCGAGGCCATCGTCTCTGAGAGAATCCGCACGCAGGCGTAGACCGCCGAGAGTCGAAGCGCCGTATCAGGTGAGACACGAACGGCACTCGCGCTTCGCATTGAAACCGAGTCGAACCAAAAATCCCCTGCGGGAGATCGATCCTCGCTGTGGGCACGAAACCGATCGAAGAAGTTAAATACGCCCATCGGATCAGAGCATCACGAGCTCATAGTCCCGACCAATCACCACCCCCTCTCCGGGCTTGATTGCCCTCGAGAGCGCCATGATCAGCGCCACGATTCCGTCGATTTTGTTTTCAGCCCGCTCCTTGCGAGGATAAATGTTGTCCTTCACATCCAGATGCGCCACCACATTGCTCGCCATCCACTCGAGCACCGGATCACCGTCGTGCCAAAGTTTTCTCTGCAGCACGAGCGCCTCCACGGTTTTCATCGGCTCACTGAAGTTCAACACGGTCGGTCTGACCTCGATCATCGGTAGCCCCTCGGCCAGCATCCGCGTCGAGAGCTGCGTCGCCTGGAAAGGATCGAAAGCGACCGCCTGAATGTCGTGACGGGAAGCCAACTCAATTAAATCGGCCTCAATCCATCCAAAATCGATGACATTGCCCGGCGTGACCGTGAGTCGACCGGTACGCATCCACCCTTCATATTGGCTATTACCCGCCGCGGTGACGGTATCTTCCGGGAGGTAATACTTACCGAAGGTGACAAAGCCACCCGCCTCTCGCGGGTGCGCAAAGAGAAGCACCATCGCAGCGATGTCGGTCTTACTTGCCAGATCCAATCCGATCCAACACGGCGCGCCCGCAAAGTCCTCAAGGCGTAGCGAAGAGTCTGCACAGGACTCCCATGCACGCATGTCCATCCATGCGGTGTCGGCGTTGACCCACTCGTTTAGGTGCTTCGTCTTGAAGTTATTCACCGCGCTTGGTAACTGCATAGCTTTTGCCTGCAGCGGCAGCAGCACCTCGGGCCGCACTGAGATTCCCCAATTGGGGTTCGCTTTAACGAGCGCAGTTTCACTCGTCCAGTCATCGCCGTCGTCGAGGCCGAAAATCATTCCAAACTGTGTCTCGTCCTCAAAGACGCTTTCGAGCAGCTTGGTCACGAAGCCACGAATCTCGTAGCAGATCCCGGCACGATTACTACCCGCGGTAGTAATAATCCACAGCAGCGAGTTATCCCGCTTGCCCGTACCGGTTTCCACCACGTCGTAAACGGTGCGTGTCTTGTGAGCATGCAACTCATCGACACAGCCAAAGTGAATGTTCAGCCCATCGAGCGTTGAGCCTTCGGCCGATAGCGCCTCAAACTTTGAGCCGCTCGCGAGAATGTGTAGGTTGTGTGCTCCGACGGTCACGCCGAAGCGATTTCTAAACCCCGCACTGCGGCGCGCCATCGCCTGTGCATCGCCAAAGACGATCCGCGCCTGGTCACGCGTCGTGGCGAGCGAGTACACCTCAGCCCCACCCTCCCCGTCCGCCGCGAGCATGTAGAGCGCTACGGCCGAGGACAGGGTGGACTTCGCGTTGCCGCGCGGCACCTCGATGTACGAGCGTCGGAATCGTCGCTTCCCCTTACCGTCGACCCATCCAAACACCGTGGTAAGTATAAAAATCTGCCAAGGCTCCAAAGTGATCGGCGTCCCGGCAAGCGGACCCTTCACGTGCGTCAAGCGCTCTATAAACGCGCAGAGGTTATCGGCGGGCCTAAACTCGCGCCCGCTACCGTCCGTCAGGACGGGATTGAATCGGTAAGGACTATTTTTTCGCTTATAACGAGCGAGGTCATTCAACTGTCTTTGGCAGGCTTTTTGTACCCAGTGGCAGGCGACAATCTCCCCTGCACAGACCCGCTCCGCGTAGAGGCGTGCGGCCGCTGAGTAACCGAGCTCTTTTGACAAAATTAATCGTCAAATATATGATTTAAGAAGTTGATGAAGTCACCTGTCACCGGCGCCTCTAAAGGAGCTTCATAATGCGAGAAAATAAATAATCTGCATGGATAGATCCTTCTCCCGTCAGACCATCGATTTAGACGCGGCCTGCAAACTGCTCGTCGAGAGCAGCGCCGTCCGGAAACTTCTTATCTCCTCACTGGGCGAGAAAGATTCGTCCGAAGCGATTGCGCTGATGAGGTCCGGAGATCTAACCGGTGATCTTGGCGCGACGATTCATGATCTCTTGAGCGACGTGATAATGAACGAGTCGGTTCCCGTCGGCGCCGCAACCATTCAAGCGGAGCATGACCAATACCCACTTCTGATTAATGAGTATGAAGGTATCTACTGGATCTGGACCCCAGATATCGATCCGATCGGATACTTCAAACTAAAAGCGGACGCTACTTCTTTCATCGAATTCAATTGGGGCGATAGCGCCATAATTGAAGATGAGCAAAATCCTCTAAAGGACAACTAGTTTGGTTGGTGCTCTTTCAATGCTGTTCGGGGCACCTCTTCTTCTGAAGGCGCAATCGCTACAGGAGCTCGGCTTATTCGTTCGGTCGATGACGCTATCGCCGGAAGAGCGGATTGATATAGCGCTGCCGTCCGAGCCAAGTTTTTCTATGTTCATAACAAAATATGCGGATGTTTACGTCGATGCGCTTTTCGACCCGTTCCTACGAGATTTCCGCCCCAATACCTGCCTAGACAGTCAGATCATTATCCGCGCCACACAGGCGATGATTGAGGATCTCTACGGCTGCGCATCCTCGATACACCTAGCCGTGCGCCTGCGCGAATTGGGTTGGAGATGTTAC
>SXGR01169517.1_pt1 | contig 19225 bp, 17 predicted proteins | sample 3174711 | NCBI WGS metagenome assembly SXGR01 (sample SAMN11356860, study PRJNA531348) | freshwater metagenome | isolation source: freshwater sample F1-60 | place: China: Fuxian Lake, Yuxi | collected 2017-12-25
GCGCGTCGCCATCGCCCGCGCCCTTGCCATCGACCCCGAACTGATCGCCTGCGACGAGATCGTCTCGGCCCTTGACACGTCGACACGCGCGCAGATCATCAATCTCCTGCAGTCGTTGCAGGCGAGCCGCGGCCTATCGCTACTTTTCATTACGCACGATCTGTCGATCGTGCCGCACGTCGCCAAGCGGGTGGCCGTGCTCTATCTCGGGCGCATCGTCGAAGAGGGCCGTGTCGAGACTGTCTTTGCGCAGCCCGCTCACCCGTACACCCAGGCACTGATTGCGTCGATACCGGTGGCCAACCCGCGCGCGGGGCGGCGTTCATGGGAACTCGGGCGCGCGGTCGACGTCTCCGGCGAAGGCCGCCCCGAGGGAGGCTGCGCCTACCTGCCGCGCTGTCCCCGCGCGGTCAGCCGCTGCCGCGGCGAAGTGCCGGTTCTCGACGCAATCGACGGGCGGTCGGTTGCCTGCCACGCAACGCTGGCGAGTCGGTAAGGGCAGACCCGCCCGCCTGGGCAAGCTGCGGCGCGCGCACCCCGTCAAGCATCCAGCCAGACCTCGCCCATCTGCATGTTGGCGTAGAAATCCGGCGTGGCGGTCCAGCCCTGCATCGCGGTCGAGTGCGCAGCCCCGTAGCCGACCCAGGCCAGGTTGATCTGGTAGTGGGTCTTGAGATAGGCCAGCTGGAATTGCCGGATCAGCTCGGTGCGCTTGCGGGGGTCGGATTCGCGCGACTGCTGGCGGTACAGGTTGTCGAGCGCCTCGTCCTTCCACTGCCCGTAGTTACGCCCGCCGTAACTGGTGTAGCCCTCGCCCAGGATCTGGTCGGGCGTCGACCCGCCCATGGCCATCGAGTGCACCACCACCTGGAACTCGCCCTTGTTCTCGATCGCGTAGAACGAGGCTGGCTCGCGCACGTCCACCGTGGCATCCAGGCCGATGTTCTTCAACTGCGCCGCGACATTGATCGCCGCATCGCGAAACACCGAGAGGTCGCCGCGGGTCGGGATGACCAGCTTGAAGCCCTTGGGTACGCCGGCCTGCTCGAGCAGCGCCACGGCGCGCTGGCGGTTGGCGGCGACGTTACCGCCGAAGCCGGGCAGGCTATCGTAGCCGCTGAACTGGCGCAGTTCGGCCTGGGTAAGGCTGTACGGGCTGCCTGGTGGCATCAGGCCGATGCTGTGGAACGACGCCCCGGCCAGCGGCCCAGCGGTCTTGATGAAGGCGTCGCGATCGATCGCCAGCGACAGCGCCTCGCGTACCCGCGGGTCGTCGAAGGGCTTGCGCTGCACGTTGGGAATCAGGTTGATGTAGGTCGGCGTCGGCCGGCGCAGCGCGGTGATGCCGGGCACCTTGCGAAGGGTCGTGAGCACCGACTCGGCGGTGAAGAAGAAACAGGCGTCGATGCGCTTACCCTGTAGGGCGGCAGCGCGCTCGACCTCGCCCTTGATCGGAAAGAACTGGATCTTGTCGAGATGCGGCGCTGGGCCGAAGTACTTGTCGAAGCGCGTGAGCTCGTAGATCTGCCCGTCGACCGCCTGCGAGAGGCGGAACGGCCCGGTGCCGATGATCTGGCGCTTCATGCCCTGCCCCTGCGCATCCAGCGGCTCGGCGACCTTCTTCGGCACGATGACATTGCCCGGGTGGCTTACCAGGAACAGGAAGTCGGCCTGCGCGTGGGCTAGCCGCACCACCACCGTGCGCGCGCCTCGCGCCTCGACCGACTCGATGTTGCCCACCAGGCCCTTGCGCGGGCTCACCATGCCCTTGGGCGGATTGCGAATGCGCTCCAGGCTATAGGCGACGTCCTCGGCGGTCAGCGGCATGCCGTTGTGGAAGACAACGCCATCGCGCAACTGGAAGGTGACGGTCCGGCCGTCGGCGGAGACATCAGCCTTTTCGGCGAGATCCGGAATCAGTCGGTTGTAGTCGGCGGGGTCGACGCGCATCAGCGTCGAGTAGCACGGCGCGCCGATGAACAGCGTGAGGTAGGTCGACGACTGGTGCATATCGAAATCCGGCGGGTCGCCGCCGCTGCTGATGCGCAGAGTGCCACCGCGCCTGGGGGTCTTCGGCGCCTGGGCCATGGACTGCGTGGCGCCGAGCGCGCTCAGCCCGGCCGTGGCCGCCCCGGCTCCGATCAGCGCACGACGGGTGGCAGAATTCGAATTGTCGGTCTCGGATGGGCTCATTTTGGATAACCAAGTCAATTACAGTCGAAGGGAAGAAATTCCCGAGCCGTACCCAGGCTGCTGAGTTCTTCGGGAGCGATATTAGCGTCTTTAATTTGCGAATTGGCCGCCTAAAGTGGTCGCCCGTGGAAGCAGCTGGTCTTGTCGAGCGAAACTGGTCGGGTAAAGATATTCCAATCTCAGTGAACGGGACGACTTATCCAAGCATTCGTAAGGTAGCCCACGCTTTTCAAAAAGATTTCAGAAAGGTCTACGATAGGTATTCAAAGAAAGGGTAGACCATCGGGCAAGTATTGGACCTTGCGCCACTGCCGGAAACTGTCAGTTTTATCGGATCTCCGCTTACTGCCTGTGCCAGCCGGCAGGCGTCGCATACAATGTTATCGGTCGGCCCGACGGTCTCGATCTGATCGAGATCAATATGCCCGCAGACTATGCAACAGTTGGTCTTGGCGGCCCGCTGGATGCTGCACAGCCGCCTTCAATCAAATACCCCATCCCCTAAAGCGGCCGCCCCATCCCCGAAATGCAGCAAGCCACTATGAACCAGGAGCCGTCCTGCACCGAACTCGCGCCCGGGCTAAATGTTCCTCGGGTGGTGATGGGGCTCTGGCAGGTCGCCGACATGGAGCGAGGCGGCCGCACACTCGATGCCGAGCGGGCCGCTGACGCGCTCGAGTCACATGTGAAGGCGGGCTTCTTTGCGTTTGACATGGCCGATCATTACGGCAGCGCCGAAGTCATCGCAGGTCGACTGGTTGCGCGCGGGCTTCAACCGCAACCGCGGGCGTTCACCAAATGGTGCCCAGAGCCAGGTCCAATGACCGCAAGCGTGGTCCGCGAGGCGGTAGACCGGGCGCGCCAACGGCTGGGTGTGGGGCAAATTGATCTACTGCAATTTCATTGGTGGCAATACGCGAATCCGGCTTACATCGACGCGCTGCGCGAACTGTCCGCGCTGCGCGAGGCAGGATCGATCGCGCACCTTGGTCTCACCAATTTCGATACCGATCATCTGCGACTGCTGCTAGCCCTCGGTCTGCCGATCGTAACCAACCAGGTCTCCTTCTCGTTGCTCGACCGGCGCGCTGCTGGTCGAATGAGCGCGCTGTGCGCCCGATCGGGTGTCAAACTGCTCGCCTACGGTACGCTCGGAGGCGGTTTTCTGAGTGACGAATGGGTAGGTCGGACCGAACCCACCAACGTAGTCGACTGGAGCAAGTCCAAATATCGCCGCTTCATTGATGCAATCGGAGGTTGGCCGGCGCTCCAAACAATCCTCAGGGCAGCCCGACAGATTGCCGACCGCCATCGGGTGTCGGTCGCCAACGTCGCCGTCCGCTGGGTACTCGAACAACCTGCCGTCGGCGCGGTGATCGTGGGAATGCGACCGGGCAAACGCGACCACTCAGTCGATAACCGGACGCTTTTCTCCTTTGCCTTCGACGACGAGGACCGGGACCGACTCGAGGAGGCCTTCGCAGCCTGCACACCGCTTACCGGAGACTGCGGCGACGAATATCGCCGCCCGCCCTTTCTAACGGCCTCAGGCGATCTGAGCCACCACCTCGCCTCGCTGCCAGCAGCCTTTCCGGTGCATTCCGTACCCGCCGCACCCCACCGCATGCGCGTCGACAGCGGCACTCCGTGGGAGCCACTCGCAGGCTATTCACGCGCGATTCGCGACAGAGACCGCATCCTCGTCAGCGGTACCACGGCCACACATCCGGGAATTGGTCCGATCTGTCCGGGCGACGCTGAAGCCCAGACCATTTATGCGCTGGACAAGGTAATCGCGAGCATCGAGGCACTCGGCGGGCGTCGTGAAGATATCGTGCGCACCCGGATATTTCTGCGCGACACCGCGCGCTGGCAGGCAGTTGCTGAAGTGCACGGGCGAATGCTCGGCGACGTGCTGCCCGCCAATACGATGCTCGGTAACGCCGAACTCATCGGCGGCTATGAAGTTGAAATCGAGGCCGAGGCAAGCGTCCGTTTGAAGTGAACGGACGCCCCGCAGCAGAAAGGGTCGTATGCGGTCCCCCTACCAGCCGATCAACCGTCGATTTTCTTGAAGAGCGCCTGCATGTCCTCGATCGAGATCACGCGATCAGTCTCGATCTTGCCGCCGGTAATGCGCCAGACCAACGCAGGCCCGGTCACATCGCCGTTGGCATCAAACTCAATGGGGCCAGTCGCTCCCAGATAGCGGATCGGCTTGCCGGCGCGAATCAAATCGACTGCCTTGCGATATTCCTCGGGACCAGTGCCAACCGGCGTCCCGGCCGGATCATGCACCTTGCGTACCGCTTCGCGAATCGACGGGCCTGACAGCTCGCGCGCGATGTTCATCGCAAGACCGAGCACCATCACGGCATCGTATTGGGTATGTACGCCCGGGCCCTTGCTGTCGGTATTGAATCGCGTCTGGAAGGCATTGTCGAAGGTCATCACACTTGGGCCAGCGACCTGCGCGTTGTCCATACCGAAGAAATCTTCAACGAAATTCGCGCCGACGCCATTGACAAAGTCAAGCGTACGCATCGAGTTGTTGAGCGCCACTTTGCGGGGGCCACCCAGGGACAGCCATTCCCTGACGATGGTTACCGCGTCCTTGGGAAACCCAATCAGGAGCATCGACTCGGGCTTGGACGCAAGCGCACGGGTCACTTCAGCCCGGTAGCTGGTCTGGTTGTCGTTGTAGGGAATCTCGGCGACGATCTCCCCCCCGAGCTTGGCGACCGCCTGCTTGTAGTAGACAAGCATGTCCTTGCCGAAGTCGGTGTTCACATAAATCACGACTGTCTTGCGAAAACCGCGCTGGGTCGTCTCGGATGCTGTCGCATAGGCCTGGGTCTTGCTGGTCGGAATGGTGCGGAAGAAATACCCGCCGCTGCGTCCGTCGGCGGTAAATGGGCTCGCGGTGGAGCAACAACTCACCTGAACCACACGCGAGGGCGCCGTGACGCTGCTGATGATCGGCCCTGTCACGCCAGAGGAAATCGTACCGGTGAAGGCAGCGACCCTCTCGACTTCGACAAGGTACTTGGCGGCGTCCACACCGACCGTGGGCTGCCCCTGGTCGTCACGCAGAATGAACTGCACGGGGCAACCCTTGATGCCGCCTCCTTTGTTGACGTGTTCAAAGGCGAGCTCCGCCGATTGGGCAATCTTTTTGGTGATCGGTGCCATTGAACCGGTCAGCGGAAGGATACCGCCCACCTTGACGGGGCAGGCCGGCTGTTGCGCAAGTGCCGAGCCAGCCAGAAAAAGCCCCGCGCACATGCCCAGGACCGCAGGGCCGAGCCTGCCAGAAATTCGCCTTTTCATGATCTTGATCTCCTCAGTCAAAGTGAAGTTGCAAAATGGAACCCATTCAATGGCATACGCCAGCCGCCTCACGGGTCGGCGTGACGAGAGACCATCGCACGCTCACCCAACAGCCCGCGCGGCCGGTAGAGCAGCACCAGCATCAGCGCAAGACCGATCAGGATGACCTGAACCGCAGCGCCCTGCGCTGCAAAACTCGGCAGGACAAACTTGGTCACCGCAATCCCGCTTGCGGTCCAGATCGACCATACAACCAGAGCCCCCAGGAGCGCGCCCCGGTTGTTGCCGCTGCCGCCCACGATCAGCATAGCCCAGGCCTGAAAGGTGAATATGGGCAGGAAATCAAAGGGGCTTACGAACCCGATGAAGCTCACGTAAAGCGCACCCGCGAGCCCCATGAGCATCGAGCCGATCGCAAAGGCCTGTATCCGAAAGCTGCGGGCACTCTTGCCGAGCGACACAGCGGCGAGTTCGTCCTCCCGGATGGCGCGAAGCACCCTACCCCACGGCGACCTCAGCATGCGCTCAAGCGCTGCATAGACCGCTGCGGTGACAAGGACCAGCAGCGCAAGAAACCAGAGGTTGAACGCCGCCGGAGTATCAAAGACCACGGCAAGTGGTCGGGCGATGCGGGTCAGCCCGTTCGGGCCCCCGGTGAGTTCGCTCCAGTTGAGCGTAATGAGTTGGATGGTGACCGCAATACCGAATGAGGTGATGGCAAGGTAATCGTCGCGCAGCCCAATGGTGATCCATCCAATCAGCCAGGCAGCCAGTCCGGTCACCGCCATCGCCGCGACGATGCCGACAAGCCACGGCAGCCCAAAATTACCGAAATGACCAGCCGCAGGCGCAGCAGTAAGGATCGCCTGGGTGTAGCCACCGATCGCGTAGAAGCCGACCACGCCCGCGTTGAATATTCCGGTAAAGCCCCATTGGAGATTGAGACCCATCGTGACGATGCCGAAAATCAGCACGATGCAGGCAAAAAAGACGAGGTAGGACGTAAGTCCGCTCACCGGTCCCCCTCCCTACGCTCGCCGAAAATACCCTGAGGCCGCACAAGAAGGACTACCAGCAGAAGCATGAACGACATTGCCTGCTTGTAGCCGGGGCTCACCACAAGCAGCAGTGCATTTTCGGCGATGCCTACGAGCAGACCGCCCACTACAGCGCCTGCAAGGCTCCCAATCCCGCCCAGGATCGCCGCTGCAAAAAGCGGCAGAAGCAGCTGGTGTCCGACGTCGGGATTGACCTGAGGCGTAAGACCGGTAAAGACGCCGGCGGCGGCCGCGAGTGCCCCACCGATGATCCAGGTGGCCCGGATCACCTTATCGACTTCCATGCCGCAACACTGCGCGAGTGCTGGATTCTCGGCGGTCGCCCGCATCGCGATACCTGTACGGCTGAAACGCAAAAACAGATGGAGGGCTACCAGAACGACGAGCGCTACGATCAGGATGAACACCTGATCGGGCAATACGCGTACCCCGGGGAAAACTTCAAGTGTCATCTGGAGCTCGCGCGTGTAGAACCGGGAGTCATGCCCCCAGATCAATACGATCAGGTGGCGAAGCACGAGCGCAGCCCCAAAGGAGGCAAAAACGAGCGTCATGTGCTGAGCACCCCGGTGTCGCAGCCGTCGGAACAGGATCCGGTCCAAGCCCCACGCGGTAAGGCCCGTGAGGAGCGCCGCAAGCAGAAGCACCGCCATCAGCTGCCAGCCGAAAGACAGCCCGGACGTGGGTGATCCTGGTCCGGTAAAGGCAACGAATACCATCGTGATGTAAGCACCCCAGGTCAGCAACTCCGCATGAGAGAAGTTGGCAAAGCGCATGATCTGCAAGGTAAACGACACTCCGATGGCGCCGAGCGAAATCACCGCCCCGGTGAGGATGCCATCGGCAAGCGCCTGCCAGATCATGGCGAAACCGCCTCGACCAGCGCCGTACGGGAACCACGGCGGTCGCCTCGGCCGAGAAAAGCTGCAATGACTTCCTCGTCTGCAAGTAACGCACTCGCCGCGCCTTCAATCCGGTTGCACCCCTCAACCAATACCAGACCGCGGTCGGACTGGCGAAGGGCAGCCTTTGCGTTCTGCTCGACCAGCAGAACCGCAACACCGCTATCAGCAAGCGACTTCAGCTGCTCAAACACCTCTCCGATAACCTGCGGGGCGAGGCCCGCGGTTGGCTCATCGAGAATGAGCAGGCGAGGGTTGGTCATGAGTGCCCGGGCGATCGCGAGCATCTGACGTTGGCCGCCAGACAGCGTGCGTGCCTTGTCACGCCGTTTTTGTGCGAGTGCCGGAAATATCGCATAGGTCCTCTCGAGGCGCTCGCCAAGTTCGCTCCGAACCAGATGTCCGCCCGCGCGGAGATTGTCCTCGACCGAGAGTGTCGCGAAAAGATTGGCGGTCTGCGGTACGAAGCCGATACCGGAGAGCACGATTTCGTGTGTGGGGCAGCCAGCGATGTGCTGCGCTGCGAATCGGACGCTGCCCGAGGCGATACCCACCAGACCCATGATCGCCTTAAGAAGCGTGCTCTTGCCCGACCCGTTGGGACCAATGACGGTGAGAACCTCTCCCGCAAAGAGCTTGAGCGACGCTCCCCGAACGACAGGCAGGCCCGGTACGTAGCCGGCAACGAGTTGAGCGACCTCAAGCACCGGCACGACTGTATTAAGCGTGGGCGCGCTCACGTAGTAACCTCGCCAAGGTAGGCGTCAACCACCCTGGGGTCGGTGCGTACCGTATCAGGCGACCCGCTCAGAATGACACGTCCCTGCATCATGACGATCACTGGGTCGCACACGCTCATGACGAGGTCCATGTTGTGCTCGATGATCAAAAAAGCGATACCGCTGCGGTGAAGGTGTTGCACGCGATCAACAAGCGTCTCAAGGAGCGCCGGGTTGACGCCAGCAGCCGGCTCATCAAGCAGGATGAGGCTAGGTTCAATCATCAGCACGCGAGCGAGTTCTAGCAGTTTTTGCTGCCCTCCCGATAATTCAGCCGCCAGATTCGGCGCCTTGTCGGCTAGAGCGCAGACCTCAAGCACCGCAAACGCCCGCTCGCGCACGGCCCGCTCCTCCTCGCGCACCAGTCCTGGCCGGATCCAGTTGTTCCAGAATCGTTCACCCGCCTGCCGCTCGGCGGCGAGCATGAGATTCTCGAGTACCGTCATCTGTGCAAACGGCCGCGGCACCTGAAACGTGCGGGCGAGCCCCTGATGAAACACACGATCGGGCGAAAGTCCGTTCATGCGCCGACCCTCAAACCGTATCTCGCCTGCCGACGGCGCAAGCGTACCGGCGATCAAATTGAAGAGCGTGGTCTTACCGGCTCCGTTGGGACCAATCAAACCGCTGATACGCCCAGCCATGATGTCAAGATCGACACCGTCGACAGCACGCAAACTGCCAAAATTGCGCGATACGCCGCGCAGGGCGAGAAGGGGCAGCGCCGAGGTACCGACAGATTGTGTCATGGTGCTGACGCCGCTCCGCGCACGCGTGCCGTCACTTCGATCTCGACCTTCGCTGCTTCGACAGCAAGCGGCGCGCACACCGTGGTGTTGGCTGGCCGGGCGCGCCCCAGCCGACAGGCAAGCACCGCACTCACTTGTTCGACGTCAGCCCGATTTGGCACATATACCCGAACGCGCACGACATCATCGAGCGTGGCGGGCACCTGGGCCAGCGCCGCAGCGATCGTATCGATCGCCTGCTCGGCCTGCTCGCGTGCAGTAGGCGCAAATTCCATTGTGGCGAGATTCACGCCCACCGTGCCCGAGACGAAGACGTCGTTACCGTCGACCACTGCGCGGGAATAACCCGCAAGCGCTTCCCAGGGAGAGCCGCTACTGATGTGCCGGCGCTCCGCAGGGTCGCGGCTCTTGGGATTCGATCCCGCCTCACCGCTCACACCGAAACCTGCTGAAATCTGGGTTCGCGCCAGCGCTCATCGCGCAGGATGCCCCGCAGCCGGGACACGGCGTGCCAAAGATCGGCATGCGATACGGTAAGCGGTGCCAGACCAAAGCGAATCACGTCAGGCTGGCGAAATGACCCAACCACGCCGTCGGCAAGCAGCGCTTCGCAGGTCGCGCCCGCGCCCGGGCAGCGAAACGCAATATGTCCGCCCTGACGGTCATGGGCAGCAGGTGATACTTGTTCGACGCCAAACTCAGCGCACTGTTCACGCAGCAGTGCGCCAAGCGTGTCAGACAAGGAGCGGTGCTTGGCAAAGACGTAACCGGGATCCGCGCGGGACCATATCTGCGCAGCGCAGTCCGCCACTACATCCTGAAGTACCGGCATAGTCCCCGTGATAAGCGACAACAGACCTAGCGCTGGCTGATAGTCGTTGACGAAATTCATCCGATCGGCATGACCCAGCCAGCCCGGGATCGCAGGCCACGCGCGATTTTGAAGATCGCGCCGGATGTAGGCGAGCGCTGGCGCACCCGGGCCGCAACTGAGGTATTTGTAACTACAGGCTACAGCAAAGTCAGCGCGGCACGCGCTCAGTTCAATCGGCACCACTCCGGCTGTGTGCGACAAGTCCCACAGCACGCGCGCACCACGCGCATGAACGCGCGCGTTGACCGAAGCCATATCCCACCGATCAGACGTCCTGTAATCGGCATGCGAGAGCAGCACCATCGCCACGTCGTCGCGAAGCGCTGCATCCAGATCGTCCTGTGTGCCGATCGACCGCGCCTGCCAGCGTCCGGCACCATGATGCACCGCGCCCTGCACGACATGGCAATCGGTCGGAAACCCCTCTCGTTCAAATACGATTGTCGAGCGGCGTGCGTCGGCCCTGGCGAGATCAAGCCCGTAATGGAGCAGCCGATGGAGGTTGAGCGTGGTGTTGTCAACAGCGATCAGTTCATCAGGTGCCGCGCCGAGCAGCGCGGCAAAGGCGGCGCCAATTCTTTGCGGCGCATCGAGCCAATCCGCGCTGTGCCAGGCGTGGCGGCGCTCGACCGACCATTCGTCGATCAATGCTCGGGTCATGCGAGCAGGCGCCCCGCGGGGCATTGCACCCATTGAATTGCCGTCGAGGTAGATGCGGCCTGTAACGGGCGAGACAAATTCCGCCTGCATCGGCGCAAGAGGGTCCGCGGCATCGAGGGCGAGACAGTCATCGATACTGATCATGGGCTTGGGTTCAAAGCAGCCGGTGAGGGTTTTGGCGAAGCGAGGAGCGACAGGGACTTAGCCTGATAGACCCTTGTCGCGCTTTCGGGGCTGATCAGTTCATGCGCGAGATCGGCTGCAACGCGGGCAGGCTCGCGCTCCGCGGGGGAACCGAATCCCCCGCCCCCGGGTAGCTCGATCCGCAGGCAGCCATCCTTGGGAATATGGATCGTACCCTTGCCGTAAAACGGTGTCACCCGCCCGTCGCCATCAATCACCTCGACCTTGCCGGGCGCGCCATCCTGTCCACCACTTCGACCGCGAGCCGGAAAGCTGCGACGATCGAAGGTGGCTGCGGCACAGGTAAATGCCTGCTGGTGCACGCTGGTGACGACGATGCGCTGGCCCAGGCCGCCGCGCCAGGTCCCAGCACCGCCGGAATCAGTGAGAAACGTCTTTTCGATGAACACCACGGGCGCCTGCGCTTCGGTCACCTCGACCGGAATTCCACCCACGCCCGAGGGGAACGCCGTCGCAGACAGTCCATCTTTGGTTGGTCGCGCCCCGGTGCCGCCCAGGCCGACGCTCATCACATTGAAACGTGGTTCACGCCCACCGTGTGCGCACACCGCTGCAGCGGCCTGTGCCATGGCCAGAACCCAAATACTACCGGCCGATTCGGCTGGGACCGCTCCCGCAAATACTGCCTCCAAACCACCAAACATCAGGTCAGGCAGCATCTGACCGACGACATGTCGGGCGGTCACCGGCGCGGGCGGTTCAGGATCGACGATGGTACCGGGTGCCGGCAGCACTACAAAAGGTTCAAGCGAACCGGCGTTGTTTGGAACGTCTGGGGCGATGAGGCATTTAAGCCCGTAGACCGAATAAGCGTCGGTATAGCACTTGGGCGAATTGATGCCGCGCGCACTTTCTCGCGATGAACCTGCGTAGTCTACGATCACCTGCTCACCGGCGATCGCAATTGCAGCGCGCAATTCGACCGGACGGTCATAGCCATCTAGCGACATGCTCACGTACCATCGTCCGCGCGGCAACCTCGCGATCGCAGCGCGTGTCGCGTCTCGCGAATGCGCAAGGATGTGCTGCGCGAGACCATCGATGTCATCCAGACCAAACTCAGCCATCATCTCGAGGAGCCGCGTCACTCCCACCTCATTGCAGCTCATCAGCGACAAGATGTCGCCCCGCGCCTCGATCGGATTGCGCGAGTTCGCCTGCACAATCGCCAATACGTCCTCGTTGAGCATTCCAGCCCGCGCGAGCCGCAGGTGCGGGATCCTAGTCCCCTCCTCAAATACCGAACGCGCCTCGGCAGAAAAACCGATACCGCCGACGTCGATCGTGTGACAGGTCGAGGCGAATAGCGCCAGCGGCGACCCGCCACAAGGGCCAAACACCGGCGTAACCACCACGTAATCGAACAGATGCCCAGTGCCCAGCCACGGATCATTGGTGATGAATACATCGCCGCGCTGCATTTGCATGCGGTCGAAGCGCGCGAGAAAATGACCGACGGCACTTGCCATGCTGTTGACGTGGCCCGGTGTGCCGGTGACTGCCTGGGCCAGCATCTTTCCGTCCCTGTCATACACGCCAGCCGACAGGTCCCCCGCTTCTCTCGCGACCGAGCCGAACGCAGTTCGCAGCAGTGCCTGCGCCTGCTCCTCGACCACTGCGATCAAACGGTTCCACATGACCTGCGTGCGGATTGCCTTGAGCGCCGCAGGTATAGCCACGATATCCGGTCCGGCCGCATCAAGCCTGTCGGCGGCGACATTCATTCAAGCGATCTCCTCAAGCTGGAGGTGCCCTGCACTGTCGACCAAGAGCCTCCATCCCGCGGGGACCACGGTGGTCGTCTCTGGCTCGCCGATCAGGGCGGGCCCGGTCAAGGACGCCCCAGGCATCAGTTCCGGGCGCCAGTACCTCTTGAAACTCAGCATCTCGCCTCGTCCCGCCTCCCAGGCCAACCTCGTGCCCCTGGCCGTTGCCTCGTCATGAACGCTCGGCAGCGTCACCGGAGTCGCCAGCGAAGGCGGCGTGGCCAGGGTAAGCATCCAACTCGCCACTTCAACTGCCGATCCAGGTATCCGCAAGCCGTAGACCCGTTGGTACGCCTGCTCGAATAACTCGCGAAGCCGCCCGAGCGCTGCCCAGTCGAGTTCGCCCTCGGGCACTGCGATTCTCAGTTCGTGCCCTTGGCCCTCGTAGCGAAGCTCGACAATGCGTTCGCAGCGCAACGCATTCGGTTCGAGGCTGACCGCGCGCGCTGCCGGTAAAACAATGGCGAGTGCCTCGTCCGACATCTCGGAAAGCCTGCGGTTGGTGGCTTCCAGGTCAAGGTCTGCGAGTCGACCCTGCGCGCTGCGAACCACTTCGACCGCGATCGGCGCCTGCAAAAAGCCGATGGCCGACCCTACTCCGGCGCCCGCAGGCACCAATACGCGGGAAATGCCGAGCTTCTGGGCGAGGCGCGCCGCATGGAGCGGCGCACCACCGCCAAAGGCGATCAACGTGAAATCTCGAAGCGTCTTGCCGCGCTCGATGGCATGCACGCGCGCTGCATTGGCCATGTTTTCCTCGACAATTTCAGACATGCCGGCTGCCGCCCAGAAGGCGTCCATGCCGAGTGCCTCGCCGACATCGCGGCCGAGCGCCGCGCTCGCCGCCTCGGTGTCGAGTTGCAACGTACCCGCAGCGAACGCGGTAGCCTCTATCCGGCCGAGTATCAGGTTTGCATCGGTGACGGTAGGAGCCTGACCGCCTCTGCCATAACAGGCAGGTCCTGGTTCGGCGCCCGCCGAATCCGGCCCTATCGTAATACGCGACAGCGCATCGACCCGACCAATCGAGCCGCCGCCGGCACCAATCTCAACCAGTTCGATCACCGGTATCCGGACGGGCAGACCGCTACCTTTGAGGTTGTGCCAGATGCGGCCGATTTCAAAGCGCCGCGCCCGCTCAGGCTCGCCTGCGGTGATGAGGCAGATCTTGGCGGTCGTGCCGCCCATGTCAAAAGCCATGACCTCGTTGAAACGACAAGCGCGCGCCAAATGAGCAGCGAGAATGGCACCGCCTGCCGGACCAGATTCGACGAGCCGAATCGGAAACCGCCGTGCGAGTTCAAGCGTGGTCACCCCGCCGCCCGACATCATGAGCAGCATCGGACAGGTGATGCCGGCCTGATCAAGCAGTGAGCGCAGCCTCGCGAGATAGCCGTCCATTAGCGGCCGGACATAGGCGTTGGCGCAGGTGGTTGAAAAACGTTCGTATTCGCGCATCTCGGGGCAAACTTCGCTAGACAGGCAGACTGTGACCTCCGGCCCGGTTTCACTCATCAACAGATCCCGTGCGCGCCGTTCATGGGCGGGCCATGAATACGCATGCAGAAATCCGATCGCGACGGCTTCGACATGCCGTGCTCTCATCTCTCGCCCAGCGGCGAGCACTGCCGCCTCATCCAGGGGCTGCAAAACGCTGCCGTCCGCCGCGATACGCTCGCCGACGCCAAAGCGCAGCGGTCGGGCAACCAGCTCAGCCGGGCGCTCGATATTGATGTCGTACTGCGAATAGCGTTTTTCATAGCCCATCTCGAGTACATCGCGAAAACCAGCAGTCGTGAGAAACGCAGTCCGCGCGCCTTTCCGCTCGATCAGGGCATTGGTGGCGAGCGTCGTCCCGTGCACAAACAGGCTCAACTGCTCAGGCGCGACCCCCGCTTGCGCGCATACCTGCAGCATCCCCTGCATCACTGCGAGTTCTGGTTTCCCCGGCGTGGTGAGGACCTTGCAACTATGAACTGCCGATTGCGCCTGCAACACGATATCGGTAAAGGTTCCACCAATATCAGCGGCAATCCGCAGCTCGCCGCCGCTAGTCCAGGGAGAAGGGGTTGGTTTCATGCGGCCGTGATACGGCTCAGACCGACGCGCGCCGGTAACGCGGGTCACGCCACTGTTCGCTCAGCAGCAAGCCACGCAGCTTCGACACTGCGTCCCAAAGATCAGTATGGCGGGCCACGAGCGGGTGAGATGCAAGGCGCAACGCATCTGGCTTACGGCTCGACACGATCACACCGGCTTCGACCAGCGCCTGCGCAAGCGCACTAACGTCACCCTCTGCCTGCGCGTCGCTGAACCTAAGCGTGACATGTCCGCCGCGCTTGGCGTGTTCACGCGGACTGGCCACCGTGACGCCGAATTCTGCGCACTGTTCGTCCACCAATCTGATAAGCAGGTTGGTGAGCGAGCGGTGTCGTTCATCAAGCTCCTGTGGGTCAACATCACACCAGATATCAGCCGCCGCCGACATCGCCGCATTGGCGATCACTGCTGGCGTGCCGGCCTGATGTCGCGACACGCTCGCGGCGGGCCGATACCCAGGTTCAAACGCAAAGGCGTCAGAGTGCCCCATCCATCCGGCCAGCGCTGGCCACACCACCGACTGCGAATGGCGCGGATGCACATAGAGCCAGGCGGGCGCGCCGGGCCCACCACAGAGATATTTGTAGCCACAGCCCACCGCAAAATCGACTCCAGCCTTTTCGAGGGATACAGCGACCGCACCCGCCGCATGCGACAGGTCCCAGAGCGCGAGCGCGCCGTGCGCATGAATCAGTTCGGTGATACCCACAAGATCCAGCCGGGTGCTGCTGCGATAGTCGACGAGTGACAGCGCCACCACCGCCACATCGCCAGCAGCCAGCGCCTCCCCGAGTTCGCCCGAACAGGAGATATCCCGAAGGCGCGCGCCTCGCAGCGCCGACGCTGCCTCAGCCGCATAGCGGTTCGAGGGGAATACCTCCCGCTCGACCACGACCACGTCGCGCGGCGCATTGAGGTCGAGCGCATGATGAAGGAGTTTATGCTGATTGATCGTAGTCGAGTCGGCAACCAGAACGTCGCCGGCCCCAGCGCCCAGCACCCGCGAGAGCGATCCACCGAGCTTGCGGGGCTGATCCAGCCAGTCGGTCTCGTTCCAGCTACGCCGGCGGGCTATGCGCCACCCCTGGTCCAAGACCTGCCGGACCCGCTCGGGCGCTGCCAGCGGCATCGGCCCGATTGAATTGGCATCGAAGTAGAGCGTGCCGGGCGCGCCGGCGGCAAAGCGGGCTGCGAAACCTGCGACAGGGTTGCCGGAGGAATCTGCCCCGTGATCGAGCGCCAGACAGTCGTCGCGATCAAGCATTGCGAGTCAACCCCGGGGCGCCCCGCCAGCTAGCCGAAGCGGAGGGCTCGGCCTCAAGCAGGCTGCGGATCAGTTCGATCTCGGTCTCGTGCGTCCGCGCGAGCCGATACCAGCGTTCGTCGCTCATATCGGCGGTGCGCCAGGCAATTAGGCTCACCAGGCAAACGTCATCCGGATAGCCGAGCGGCGCGCCCGCCAGTACGCGCGCCTCGATGCGCGGGATGAGCTGATCCGGACTCGCGCCCACAAGGTAGTCGATTCGACCGGCCTCGCGATCCAGTCGCACGCGCGCCCAGCCTGTGCCGCCGCCGAACAGGGACTCGCCGGTGAACAGCCCAAGCTCGACCTCGCGGGTATTCCACAGGCCAAGATTCCATCGCGCAATGCCTTGTGCGGAGATCAGCAGGGCAAGCGCTGCAGTCTGCGGGCAGCGGCAGGCTCGGCTGACCGCATGGATTGTCGAGGGCGCGGATGGCAACTCAACTGATTGGGACATATGGTTGATCGTAACAGCCGGGGAATTTCCGTACAATCAAAACGCCGTGAATATCCATTCCAAAAAGTAATAGCGTGAGATCAGCCCGGCCCGTGACGCCTTCGGTAGATGCCGATGCCCTGCATCTGATCGCGGATATCGCCGATGCCGGCAGCCTCAGCGCTGCAGCCCGACGCGCCGGACTGACCCAGCCCGCGCTCACCAAGCAACTTGCGCGCATCGAGCGCTCGCTGGGCGTTGCACTGTTCGCGCGCAGCATCCGGGGCGTTCAGCCCACCGAATACGGGCAGGCCTTGATGCCGAGAGCCCGAACCGTGCGCGCGCAACTTCGGCAGGCAGCCGAAGATCTGGCGCTGCTTCGGGGCCGGCGCGAAGGCCAGGTCACGATCGGGATTTCCCATCTCGCAACCATCGCCCTCCTGCCCAGAGTGATTGGCGGTTTTCGCGAGCAATGGCCGGATGTCGCGCTGCGGGTGGTGTCGCCTGCGTTCCCCTATCGCCTGGGCGGTCTTCGGGAAGGGGCGCCTGACTTTGCGATCGCGCAGTTGCCCGCACAGGCGCTTGGCGCTGAATTTGTGGTGCGTCCCCTGTTGCCGACTGCGATCGTTGCAGTAGTTCGTCCCGGGCATCCCAAGGCGCAGGCACGGGCCCTCGCCGCGATCGAGCGCGAGGCCTGGATCTTCCCGAGCATAGACAGTTCGACCGCTAGCGCTGTCGCAGCGGCATTTGAGCGCGCACGCCTCGCACCGCCCGCCTGCCCGATCAGCTGCGAAACACTGACTGGAATGGAGACCCTGGTGGCGGCGACCGATCTGATCGGCGCCTTCCCTGCCGAGGTTCATGTTGCCCGTTCCCAGGCGACGGGGTTGATCTCCCTTCCACTCGCCGAGCCAATGCCCGGGCGCGGACTGTCGATCGTGCACTGGGCAGATGCCAAGCCCTCACGCGCGGCGCGCGACCTAGCCGAGCGATTTATCCACGCAGCGCGCGCGCTCGCCCGGGCACATCCCCGCTGAAGCACTGCTCACGCGAGAGCGGGCGCGAGTTGCCCGCCGGGTACTGGCGCCAACGCTCAGCCGTTCGTCTGGCCAAGAGGTACCACGCTAAAGTCCGCATGGTGCAGCGCCCGTTTCTCCAGCCGGCTGATTCTGAACCGTGCTCCGCAGGCGGGATCCGACGCTGCGATCACGCAGTCAGAGGTCATCCAGTCATTGGGGTGCGTGGGCCGCTGCTTCGCCGGTATGAAAGGCAGGACTGCGAGCAGGCCGTAGAGCGAAAACTCAGGTCGGTCTTTGGGAAATACGAGCCGTCCACCGATCACGTCGAAATAGTCGCCCTTCTTTACATGCATCACAAAGGGCTTTTCAGACTCGATTACTTCGACCCTCAGGTCGTAGAGTTCGAAAACGTCATCCGTGCTGTTGACTGTTGCCATGGGGCAGGCTCCTCATCCGCGCAATTCATCGAGTCTGGGCGCCAAATTCACGGCCGCTTGCGCCCCGTGTGTATTCTGATTCATCTGCATGATCCGCTTGTGGATGCTCGCCGGGTCGCGCTCGACGCCGTAGCAGTCACCGGGCGGCCCCAGCGCTGCAGCCGCGAGGCGGTCCAATGCACTTCGGTCCTGCGCATCGAGCCGAATGTGGAAGATGTCGAGCGTACTCTCAAGATGTCTTGCGTCCCGCGCCCCGATCAGGGCCACAGCGACCTGTGGTTTGTCGAGAACCCATCGTGCGCACACTGCAGCAATGGTGGTCCGGTGTTTGTCCGCCACGCGCCGAACGCCTTCGAGCAGGCTTTGGAAGCGCTCCCAGCCGCCGTATTCCTCGACCATCAGGCGGTATTTGACCAGCGACCTGTTGGCGTAGGGCTGAGGTGGGTCGGCAACGCCCAGCCAGCGGTTAGAGAGAAATCCACCAGCGACCGTTCCGTAACACAAGAGGTGGATGCCATGTTCGCAACAGAACTGCACCATGCCGCGATCTGGCCGGTTATCGATGAGCGAATACTGCAATTGGTGGGTGAGCAGCCTGATTCCCGCCCCAGCGATCTCCTTCAGGTGCTCCACGTCGAAATTGGTCGTCCCGATATGAGCGATCTTGCCCTCCGTCTGAAGTTCCTTCAGCCAGATCAAGGCCTGTATGCAGCCTGGAAACTGATAGTCCCACCAGTGAAATTGCACCAGATCGAGCCGCTCTACGCCGAGGCGGCGCAGCGACAGATCGATGGTGTGCGCGACTGCCTCGCGGCTAAGCGTCGAGAGCATCGCAAGGTCCGGCGTGTACTTCGTCGACACGCGCAATCGTTTGGCGAGATCGGGATGGCGGTGCCGAAACCGGCCGATCAGTTCCTCGACCCCGACGTAGTGGTCCGCGCAGTCGAAGGCAGTGATGCCGGCCTCAACGTATCGGCGCATATCGTCCACGGCATTATGAGGGTCGACTGGTGCGCCGTGGCGTTCGGCCAACTGCCAATTGCCCTTGGCGACGCGAGATATTACGTAGCCGGGAGCCAGTTCGACGGTTTCAATCGCAGAGTGCATGGGGATTGCTACGGCAGGTCAAGTCTCGACAAGCCGGAAAGGATACCGTCTGCCCCCCGGCGGTAGGGTCACGTAATGGCCGCCTCGATGAAGCGCAGGTCGAAGGCATCTGTAAACTTGAAACTCGACGGCAACTCAGGCTGCTTGCGGGAACGATCATCAATGTTGAGAAACTCAACATTGATGTCGAAATGCTGCTGTGTCGGAACCGGTGTCTTCATATACATACCCACATTATTAGCAAACACCGGCTCAAACAGAGCCACATCGAGGTCTTTAAAATACTACACTGAATACTCTCACTGAAA
>SXGR01633409.1_pt1 | contig 19209 bp, 12 predicted proteins | sample 3174711 | NCBI WGS metagenome assembly SXGR01 (sample SAMN11356860, study PRJNA531348) | freshwater metagenome | isolation source: freshwater sample F1-60 | place: China: Fuxian Lake, Yuxi | collected 2017-12-25
ATATTACACTGAAGGATGGTTTCAAAACTCAAGAGAATCATATAGATTATTACAACATTTTCTAAATACATGTGCTATTTCACAAGATGAAGTAGCCAATATAATTTCAGTAACTGATCCCAAAGTTAGGTCTAAAATTTCAGGTCCATTAATATTTGAATTCTTCAAAATCTATGAAAAATGTAGATTAGATAATTTGAAGATGTATATTACTGAAAAAACATTAAGTCCAGATGACCCCAAAGGTATTATGTTGGACTTCGATATTTATCAAAAAAATAATATTTCATTGTTAGCAGGTAAAGAGTCAGTGTTATCGTCTATAGTCTCTATTTATTTTCAACATTTATTTAAATTTGTAGATTTATTTCAATTCGAAGACGATTATTATATAAATATATTTATAACAAAGCGACCTAAGACTCCTACTATAAATATCGAAAAACAAGTTTATAAAGATGGATTTCATATACTCATTCCTGAAATAATGATACCTAAAAAGGTGCAGACTGCAGTATTATTATCAGCTATACCTAATATAACTGAATTATTTAGAGAAAAATTTAGAGATGAAATTTTAAATATCGATTCTGAGACATCTGGCGGCAGTGAGCGCAAATATAGCGACTTAATTGATAAGGCATGTGCTCATGTTCCTATAATATTATTAGGTAGTGATAAAGTTGGTGAGTCTATAAGACCTGTTCCAGAACTATATTTTTATCAAACTTTAAATGTTCGAAATGGTAATGTCATGTTTAATGATTTTACTACAATACCAATTAAAAAGTTGGTAAAATATAATATATCTTACGAATTGAGTCTTATACATGTCCATGTTGGAATTCAATATAATCCCTTAACTAATAAAAGAAAATTCGCAATTCGAGATGAGGGATTAGTATCTGCAATTGTTAATAAAAATAAATTAGTCACGGCGAAAGAAAGAGATGAATATCAATTATTTGATAAGGATATCAGTATAAAATCCATGTCAGACCCTAATATTAAAACAGTTAGTGAATTATGCGATATGCTCTCGGCAAGTAGAATGACAAATTATGATACTTGGATGAAATTTATTTTATTAATGTCGAGTATTTCTATATGCGGAGATAATGATACTTATAAAGGTATTGCTTTACGGACGGCTCAAAAAAGTGGTAGGTACACTGGAGCTGACAATAGTTTTACAAGTATATGGAATTCTGGCAGGACTGATGGTTGTACTCACCGTAAATATACAATTGGAACATTATATTTTTGGGCATCCGAAGATAATCCGATTCGATACCTTGAATGGCAAAAAACTAATATTACCCATACTATTAAGATAATTTGTGTTCAATATGCTGGTAAAATTAATCATGCCCAAGTTGCTAAAATTTTATATGCAATGTTCTCGCATAAATATAGATATAATATTCATTATAATAAAAGTGCTAAGGATATCTGCGATGGACCTTGGTTTGAATTTATTACGGACAAGGACTACCAAGCTCATCCACTTTGGCATTTTAAGTATATGCCATGCGAGACACCGTCATCTATGGAAGAATATATCGCAAACATTCTTCCAAAAATTATTATGGAGCAAGCCAATTGTATTAAAAACGATTTAGAAAAAGGCTATGATGGTTCTGACAACGGCGGTGGTCGTGACAACGGCGGTGGTCGTGACAACGGCGTGGACAAGTCAAGAATTTCATTACTTAAAATGATTTATAAAAATTTATCATCATCTGCGCATTCATTTGGTATGGCTTCATTTGTCAAAGGAGTTATAGATATGGCTAAGAAAGCATTCAGAGATGAGCAATTATATGAAAAAATTAATTCGACACCATATCTACTACCAGTTCAAAATGGTATTTTAGACTTAAATCCGTTCTCAAAGAATGAAAATGGAAAATTCAAGGTAAGACTTATCCAAGATAAGCATGACTATTTTGTTAGTAATGTTGTCCCAGTCCCATATACTCCGTGGAAGGACATTTCTACTACTATTGCTGAAATTGAAAATCGCATTATTAATAGATTTATTCCAGAAGAAGATATGCGTAGGTATTTTATGCTTTACCTTAGCACTGGAGTAATTGATGGAGTTAAGGATTTATTATTCTTAGAATTAGTAGGTGGTGGCGAAAATGGTAAGTCAATTATTATGTCATTATACGAGAATACTCTCCGTGGATATACTGTTCCAGCTGATATGTCTGTATTAAGTTTTATAACTAATGATCCAAGTAAGCATAGTTCTCATATAGGTGCATTCAAACATATGAGAATGATTAGATTAAATGAGTCAGAACCTAATACAATTATAGCCCAAAGTTCTCTCAAAAAATTATTAAGTGGCGAAGATTTATCTTATCGCGAGGCATTTGGTCGCCAAAGTAAGATGACCCTTTGTGCAAATATCATCGTCACGACTAACTTTGAACCCAATATTCCGACCAACGACCATGGTACATGGCGCCGTATTTTACAATATGTATGTAAGTGTAAGTTTGTTCATACAAATCCAACTAATCAGTTTGAGCATAAAGCTGACCATAGTATTGGAGAATTTATTAAACATCCCCATACTCAACGGGCATTTTTAACATTATTACTTCATTGGTATGAAGTCTTGCAAAATGAGTATGGTGGGACTCTAAAGAACTTATCCCCAAAGGAGTTTCCAACTATTTATCGTGAGACCCAAGAATATCGAAATCGTCAAGATCATATTAATAATTTCATCTTCCGTAAGATAGTTTTCTCACCAAATAATCATGAATATAATCTTACTGAAGTGGCTTTAGAATATAAAAAATGGTATGAAACTCATATAGGAACTCATTGCAAATTCACTATATCTAATCTTGTTATACTCTTCGAAAATTCAAGATTAAAGAAATTTCTTATAAAGCGTCATGGGGATACCTTTCTAATATCTCATAGAATCCTCAAAATTGATGGGGAATTAGACGAAGGTGAGTTAATGATGATCGACTATGATATGCAGAATGATATAAGTAAAGATGAGTTCGAAATTGGTATTTATGATATTGACGATGACGACTCTGAAGATGATATCATGACTTCAATGTTTAATGTCGAAGAACAATATAAATTATTAGACGGATTTGAGTCTGGCACCGAATCGGTATTGTCAGATTTGACATCGTTTAAAGAATACAACCCTGATAATGATGATACAGATGATGAAGATTTATGGGACTGGTAGGTCTGATTGGTGAGTCTGACTGGTAGGTCTGACTGTCCGATTTAAAAAATATATAAAATTTTAATATTTTTTAGAAATTTTAATATAAAGTTTGATTTTTTATATAATATATAATGTCCGTGGAACCGACAACTAAGGCTAAGTTTGGTCAATTTTATACTAAGAATTATGAATATATTTTACAAGGTTTCAAAATTCCAAAAAAATCAAAATCTTGTAAAATAATCGAACCTTTTTGCGGTGCAGGAGATTTAGTAAAATATATAAAATCCGAACTCGGGAATGTGTCTGTAGAATGTTATGATATTGATTCTGAGGTAGGTATTAGTAGAGATACTTTAATGGATCCGCCAAATTATATCGGCAAATTTATAGTAACAAATCCTCCTTATCTTGCTAAAAATAAGGCTAAGGATAAGACAATCTTTAATAAATACGGTGTAGATGATTTATATAAAGCATTCCTTAAGACTATAATTTTGGACGTAACTGAAGGTGGTATTATAATAATTCCTCTTAATTTTTGGTGTTCTATTCGTAAAGCCGATATAGCATTACGTCGAGAATTTCTGCGAAAATATATAGTGCAGAGAATAAATATATTCTATGAACAAGTATTTGAGGATACTACTTATACGGTATGTAGTCTGCAATTTAAAAAAATAAATATACCATTGGTAGAAGCAAGAAAATTAGAAGTAGAAATAATTATCTTTCCAAATAAGGAGATAATTAAGACTATATTTAATTCTAAAAATAATTATATGATAGGCGGACATATTTATAAATTGAGCTTTATTTATGAAGGTTCAGAAACTCGAGGACGAAGTATTTTTGTTAATAGACTTACATCAAAAACTCAAAATGATGACGGTATTACATCTATTTTAGCCAAATGTATAGATGATGCCGATGACTCAAAAATAGGATTATCATTACAAACTGGGAATAAATATTGCGATAATACTCCAAATTTATCTGCAAGAACTTATTGCACTTTAATAATAAATCCTCCTATTTCAGATGAATCTCAAAAAATCTTAGTCAAAAAATTCAATAAATATCTCAACTCTGAACGCATGCAGTATCACTCATTATTTTTAACGAATTACCGAGAAGGCGACCGTAAGCGAATATCATTTGATTTAGTTTATTCTATAATAAAATATATCATTTACGTGGAAAATTTATACTCATAAATATTTTTTAGAAAATCATTACTTGGGTGGGTTCTCCACCTCCAGATTTTTGGTTAGGATTTGACTCTAAATAACATTTTAGAGTATTGTTATATTGGAGTATTTTTTCATTATAAGTCTTGAAAGGACCTTCAGATATTTTTAAATCTGCCATGTATAGTCTTTTTTTAGGAGTTCTTAATGAACATAATTTTTCATAATCTCGAATGGTCATTGTTTATATATAGTATTAAAAATATATAATGATATTATATATAAAATTAAGAAATTTAAAAAATTGGGAAATTTGAAAATACTTGGAATATTAGGAGGAAATGCCGTTGCCGACATTATTGACTAAGGGTGCTATTACTGTTTCAGATGGCAACCAATTGGAAGCTGATAAATATCGTGCTATAGATTATATTACAGGATGGTTATCGAAGAGAGTAACTGGTGGTCCAACTCCACCCACAATATTACCGCAAAAAGCTGGCGATAGAATCTTATTACTGGAGTCAAAAACTGGTTCTGGGAAAAGCACAGTTATGCCTCCAGAAATATATATAGCATTTGGTGAAAAGAAGACTTTAGCAGTAACTCAACCAAAAATTATTTCAGCAGTCCATACTCCAAATGATATCCTTAAATTTTACCCACAATTTAAATTAGAAGATAATTTAGGATTTCAGACTGGAGGTATATCAAAAAGGGCGAGGAAGGGAGTAATCTTTATGACTATAGGAGTTCTTTATCAACAATTGCGTTCTCAGGAAGATGAAGATTTAATCCGTAAATATAAATTTATAATTATTGATGAAGTCCATGAACGGTCCGTCGATTTGGACATGACTTTAAATTTAGTAAAGTTATTTTTAGAACGTAATTGGAAATCTCCAGATTGCCCATTTTTTATATTAACTTCGGCAACCTTTGATATAGAATCCCTGAGGGTCTATTTTGATACACCACCTACGCATATTATTAAAGTAGCTGGAGAACGAGCCTATAGTATTGAAGATAATTTCTTGAAGGTAGGCATTGAAAATTATGTAGATAAAGCTATAGAAATTGCAAAAAAACTACATGACGATAATCCTGAAGATTATAGAGTATATATGGAAGAAGTTGCGAGAGGTCGTCCTCCGCGTGAAAATCCTGCAATAGATATACTTATATTTGCATCTGGGGTTGAAGATATTGCCAAGATAGTAAAAACTTTAACTGCTGATTATGCAGAATCGGATACCCCACCTATAGCATTACAACTTAATAGAAAGATATTAAGTAGTTCTGGTGAAGACTATATGAATATTTATTCACCACTTCATGTTTTAAGAACACCAAGTGGCAAACCTGCAGTTCGAAGAATTATTATTGCCACAGATATTGCTCAAACTTCATTAACTATTTATAGTTTAAAATATTGTATAGACACTGGTATAAGATTTGCAGTTACTTGGAATCCAGATTATAATGCTGATGTTTCTATTATTACTCAAGTGTCGAGAGCCACCGCTATTCAAAGAAGAGGGCGAGTAGGTCGGGTTTCGCCTGGTAAATGGTATCCTTGTTTTACTGAAAAAGTTTATAATTCTTTGATGGAAAATGATTTTCCTGATATGGTAAAGAATACATTGTCGGCTAACTTACTTACTATGATTGTTTTAAAAGAGGATGAAGGTTTGGATGTCACGACAGATCTTGATTTTGTTAATTCAGTACCTACAAGTCTTTTGATGTCATCATTAGAAGAATTATATTTAATATCAGCGATAGATTATAAATCTAATTTACTTCCTGATATTAATGAAGGTATGCATACTTTAGCAGCTGGTCCTGCACGGAGAATTAAAATAGCTGGTCCAGATAAAATTATCGCTACTTCTATAGGTAAAATAATTAATATTTTTCCAATTCTAAATGCCACTGAAAGTCGATTAATTCTTGCCTCATATGAGTATGGAGTTAATACAGTATTGATGATAACACTTGCATGTATTTTAAATAAGGGTGAAATGCTGTTTAAACGTAAATATAAATTACAAGAATTTATACCAAACTTAGCAACTCAATATCTCGTTCATATGGATGATTTTATAGATAAATTAATAGCATTTCAAAAAATAAGCGATTATATTAGTAAAGTTTGTAATGATAAAAAAGCATCAGAAACCAGTCTTAATTCTATTACTGAATATGGTTTAAAACTTGGACTCGGAATTGGTCCAGAATTTAATGAAGTAATCGATTTAAAAGATAGAATTTTACTTGCACTTTATGAGAATAAAATGCCATTAAATGAACAATATCCAAATAAAATTATTATTCCTAACGCAGATGGAGGCAACATGGATGAATTTATAACTCAATGTAAAGCCATAAAATCTTGTATTAGAAGCGCATTTCCACATTATAAATTAGAGTTAGAATATGGGAATATTTATAGGTCCTCATATAAGGGGATCCAAGTTCATGTCAATAGTCCATTATTTTCTCATTTAAGAGATTTAGAAATTAAGCCTAAAATTTTATATACAAATGGATTTAAATTTAGTAAAAGTAAAAATGGTAAAAAATATGAGTTTGCTAATTCTGGCCCAATATCAGTTGTAGATGGCTTTATAGAAGTTGATGATTCTTATGGATTTACTTAAATTTTTGGCTCTTAGTCGCGCGATACTTAAATTAATTGAATTTTTTAGTTTTAAATATCTATTTTGGTCGTCTCATCAGCCAATAATGATTATTAAATTTAAAGTTTTATATAATATGCCTGCTGTAAAGGCGGTTAATAAACTTATTGATATTGTTTGTACATCAAAAACTATTCAAATTACTGAAAACATAAATATTATAAGATTAATATTTGCTAAATTTTTAAGGTCAATTCGAAGTGAATATTGTATAAAATTTTTAGTTCCTACTGTTATCGATATTATCGTTAAAATATTTAGGAAAAGTAAAAATTTACAAGAACTTATTAATAAATTGAGAACAATAAGATATTTAGAAAACAATAATAAATATGTAGATAATATGATATTATGTTCTCATTTAAATACATTAATCAGTGATCTAAAAAATATTTATGAAAATGGGGAATCTCTGCAGCAATCGCTGCAGCAAGAAGTTATAAATCCTAATCTCGAATTCTTTGAAAGAGTTAGACTTATAGATATCTGGGATTAAGTGGCGGTTCGTATGTAGGACTGGGTCCAGATGCATAATAATCTTGACTGGTTGAAGAAGCTCCTCCGTCTGAAAAGAATGCAATAGTAGCTACGAGAACTATAAATATAATAATTATAATAAATAAGAATACTTTTTTATTAATTCCCATAATTTTTTGATTATTAGTATTACCGCTGGTACCGTCGTCGGATACGCTGGCCCCACCAACTTCACCACCTGTGGAACCACTTTCTATATCTGGTGCATTTGATTGAGAATTATCTGATCTAAGCGGTCCTTCGGATAATCTGGATACATCATCAGATATAACAACAGGTGGAGCTCCTGCGCCAGTATAAGTAGGATTATTCGGTCTTGGTGGAGCAAGTGCTGGCAATGAACTTAATTCTGGAGCATCATAATAAGTATTAGTAGTAAATTGTAATGAAACTGTTCCAGATTGACTAATATTACTAAGAATATTATTATTTCCATTAACTTGAATTGAATTATCTATAGTTACTATTGGGGGGCATGATGTTGTTCTCTTAGCAATAATAGTATCAGAATCAATCAATGAATCATATCTATCAGTTTTTTGAGAACATGCTGGAACAAGGCAATCTTTTTTATAACCACCAGCAGGATTAGGTTTATTAAGCGAACTTTGATATTTTGCCTTCATCGCCTGAAATTCAGGATCATCATTATAATTGAGACAGTTGCAAAGAGGATCACGTTCTGCTTGAGGTTTTTTAAGCTCCGCATTACAATAATCGAATTTAACTTTATCGCAAGCAACTGGATTTTTATCGCACCAATCAAAACAAGCATTGGCAGATGCTGCCTGAGCCACACCACCAGTTTTAAGAATTGAATTTGGGCCACGAACTTTACAAATGCTTGCCATTCTGAGCTTACAATTATCAGATGCCGACCCATCTTTATTACTTATATAATAACCACATCTCTCAGCACTAATCATTTTATTATCATGGAAATTACCACCTAAACAGCATTGATCTTTAATATCATCTATTGTAAATGGTCTATCAGATAGACCCATAATTTGGATATGAGTATTTCCAACATTTGATGCTCTTGCTCCTTCTTCATTTACATCATCTCTTAGAAGAGTACATTCCCCAGTGGCATTATTATATGAAGACGCGCCACATTTATCAGTATCTTCACACCATTGTTTGCACGACTCCGCAGATCCAGAATAAGCACTTTTCAGATCATATCCACTATAGGCTATGGGTTGAGTTTTTATAATAGATATAGGATCTTTATAAGGTCTCTTATCGGTAAGTGGTCCTTTGACTGTTGAAATATGTCCAGGACTACTGACATTCCTACCAAGAGTATTCTTAATAAAACATCGTTTATCGTTCTCACGAAATACAGATACTTTACAATCGTCTCTATCCCAGCATATTCTTTCACAATCAGCTACATTATCAACTATTTGTTCATAAACATTATTTCCTACGTAATCTCGGTCATTGGCTCTGAGCTGAATTGGTGGAAGGACGACATTCGAAGGTGCGTTCTTAATATACATATTCATTTTATCATCACGATACATTTGCCCAAATCCATTTTTAAGCCAACATTCTGACTTCCAACTACCATCTGAATTTTTACTATCAAACCAATTTGCACTCGAACAATCGTTGGTTTCATTACATAATCTTTTACAATTTCCATCATCTACTCCTGACTTACTCGCATATTTTATATCAAAATATGGCATACTCCACCCGCGTATTTCACGCGATTGTGCATTTGGATCATTTGGCCAATAATCAACTTTATCGAAAAATATTGATGAAACCTCGTCTTGATATAGATCCCCACGCTTGGAATTATCACCATCCATATGAGTCATAATTCTTTTATTTCTACCAAATCCAATAATCTCGCGTGATAAGTCATTACCACCAGCAATATAAACTGATCCAAACTCTGGTGGGATCACCATACTATTAATTTTTTCATCAAATCCTATACTACTTAAATCTCGTATGGGATTACTAATTTGAACCTCTTTACCACGACATCCGTCATGTTCCCATATTCTTATTTTACCTCGAAGATTAGGATCTTCGAAATATTTATTATATTCTTTCCTACAATTTTCATAATTTTCATCTGTCATTTTATCTTATATAATATTATATATTTTTTATAAAAAAATATTATTATTGAGAAAATATTATTATTGAGAAAATATTATTAAGAATTTATGATTCATTGGTGTTCATAAATTGTCCATCGATTTTATAATATTCGGCTTCTTTTAAATTAAATTCAGATGATTGATCTTTAAGTGGTTTGCAAGATGTAGAATCAGTGGTTTTGACTGGATAAATATTTTTAGGTCTATATTCTACTTGAGGTCTTCCATCTAACTTATCTTTAATAGGTCTCATAATTAATTCGATACTATGGGATACACTTGAGGTCCCATATGATTCGACAAGAGGTAATAATATCTTATGTTGAGGAGAAGGGTCTGACTTTGCAGCTATTTTTTCAATACTATCTTTTAATTTACAATAAGCTATATAATATTCCCTTGCGTGTGTGAGTTGTTTTTGTATTTTACTATTTTTAAATTGATTCAATTTGTTAAAATACATAAATAATAAATATACCATCAATCCCTGTGGGTTTATAACCATCGTCTTTGTTCCGTTAGGTTGGAGAGTAATTTCTGAGGCAGCGAATTTATTTTCCCGATTATCAAAAATTACGAGAGTATGATAATCAAAAACCACTTCGATTCTTGGTAGAACTTTATCTAAAATTGGAGCATATGAGTCATTTTTTAATATTTTTTTACCAAAGTCTTTTTTAAGAGTTGCAAGTAATTCATCAGGATTATTAGAATAAATACAGATTTTACCTTTAGTAAATAATGATGGGGGTTTATCCTTGGATATATTTCTTAAAATATAATACGCGGTCATACCTCCAATACACTGCCCTTCTAAATATTTTTCAATAAATTTGACCTCAAGTTTTGGTAACCGTGAGGTACCTTTGAGTTTTGGAGGCATGGATGCCAACGTCATTGGATATTTATCTTCGAGCATCTGAAATCTGGTCATATCTTTTTTTGTTCTATAATAAATATTTTCAAGTGGAGGATAATTAAGTGGGGTTCCAATTGAGAGGTGCATATCTATACGTTGATAACTTGGGTGAATAAAAATAATATCTTCATATCTAAGAGTAGGAATTGAATTAAATATAAATGGCGGTGAATAGGTTATATCTGCAACCGTTACAAAATTTACTCTGACTTTAATAGTATTAATATGTAGGGCATTTATAATACTAACATTCATATCTTTTTTACATAAAATTTCACCAAGATCTCTTGAATCTTTGATGAAATTTGTGCTTATAAAATCATAATCTGGGAGGACATGATCGTCGTAAAGTTTATCACCTTTGAGTTTAAGTGCGAAGTCTATGGCCATTCCTCCAACTAATATTAATTTACGCTTTGCTATAAAATTTCTTACTTCCTTAAGAGCATCATTTATCATATCAACTTGGGTGTCATGAGTATGAACTATATACTTATAATATTCTTCATCTGGTTCAATTTTCATTTATTCATATATATAATTATATATAAATTTTATATAAACTTTTATATAATTTATTGAATATTTTAAAAAAGAAATATCATGGTTTCGGCTAGTCTTTATTTAGGACAAACTCCTCGTCAATATAATGCATTAAATGGAACTGCTTCATTAATAATAGTCTTATTAATATTTATGTTAGTGGCATGGATAATAATGATGAGCGAAGGAGGCATGTGTATTAATACCGCATGGATACATTGTTTTAGAGCAGTTGGCGTTTTAGCTACCGTAGTAGGACTTGGAGCTGGAATTTATTTCTTATTTAAATACGGAAATCCTGGAGTCCAAGTATATAGTAGTTCAGTCGGAGTCCCACTTCATATCAATTTATAAAAAATATATGGGTTTTTAATTTTATTATTTTTTATAAATTTATATTATAATTAATGAATTTATATTATAATTAATGAATTTTTTAATTTAACTATCTTCTTAATATTTTTACGGAATTATTATATTTTCTTAATATTTTTATGAGCTTATGGCTTAATATTATCGAAATTAGTGGTAATATTTTTTATTATATATTATATCAAAAACAGTGGTGGTAATAGTTTTTTATTATATTTTTATTGGAATCATTAGTGGTTCTTAAATTATAACTATAATTATAATTTAAATTTTGTTATATATTATAGGAGAAACATTGGTAATATTATTATATATTATAATAATAATATATTTTTATATTAAAAAAGTTATTATTTTTAATAATTTAAACTTAGTATTTTAAACTTAGTATTTTTAATTGAGTTTATTAAAATATTAAATAAATTGGAATTAATTCTCTTTCTTTTTTCGTTCTTTTAAAATAGGATTTGTCGAGAACGGTATAGAGAAAGCATTGAATACTGGTTTGAAACATCCATTCATTATATAAGGTTCGATAGTTTCGATGTAAGTTTTGATGCTTGAAAATGATTTATCATCGCATAATTTTGCGAAGTCTGTATTCTTCATCATAGGATTTTCTTTAGTTGAGAGAGCCTTCATGAGAATATAAATAATTCCAGCGCATCTCGTAGAAGTCTTAGAACTTGTTTTCCCAAGGATACATTTATCATTAATTTGACATATTAAATTATATACGAAATTCTTATATTTATGAGTATTTGGGGATTCATCAAGTCCGACCTTGGCAATATATTTATTAATAAATGAAGTAATTTCGTCATCTTCCTCAATTGGCAAAACTATTACTCCAAGTTCATGAAATTTACGTAATTCAGTGCAACCTCTTGTTAAATATTTTTCCTCAATTCCAAAATGTTTTAATATTATTTGAGATGGATATTTTTTACCATTTCTTATAGCTGCATAATGCATACACGCGGCCATAATACCTAATCTTACTTTACTTCTTCTTGTCCCAGACCCGACTTTAATAGAAGATTTTAAATAAGTAGCATATGTAGATGACGTTAAGTTGGTGCTATTTGTGGCAGCTACAGAGCGTGTAGGAATTTTTTCAGTATCTAAAGTAAAAACTGATTCATTATCAAAAATATTACTTAAATGAGGAGATTTTTCAGATCTATTGGGTGTAGTCGACATACTGACTTCATCATAATCATCATCAAATACATTATCTTTAGATAGGTTATTTCTTGAATATTGAACTATTCTATCGAACATAATATTTGCTTCTTTTCCAATAAATGAAGCTATCTCCTTACTATCTTTAATAAGTTTATCAATAGTATTTTGGGAATTACGCTTTTGAGTAACGCAATAAGAACTTGTGGAGTTCTTCATATCATTCTTAGCTAATAAATTATTACCGGTTATAGTAATTTTTTGACCTGAATTTCCATAGGTATTATGACTACTATTAATTGCAAAATCTTGGTATTCCAAGTCATTAATATTACTTCGTTCTTCACCACAGATTTTACAAATATATCCTTGATTATCATTGATCATCATGAGGCCATGACCATTCGAACATTCATTATATGGAGTATCTATACTTGAATTTTTACTTACGGCATACTTAAATAATTCTTCCATCTCGTTGAATGACGATATTGATTTTTCAATCTTTATCAGAGCATTATAATTATATCGGTATATATGTATAATGACTTAAATAAAAAATATTTAACAGACGCTTAAAAATTATTAATGTTTCGGCGGATAAATTAAATATAAATATAAGTTGTGAGATTAAAACTTACAAAAAAATAATATTTCTATTAATTTAAAATTTATAATTCTATATAATTTTTTCAAATTATAATAGGTTATTTGTAAGGAATGGACTTACTCAAAGGTGGTGTTGATGTCAATCCTACATTCTGGGAAATTCCTGAGATGTTCCTTAATAGGAACATATTCCCCACAAGTCTTGCAAGTGATCATCAACGTGTTCGGGTTGCACTTCTCGTTCATCTCGTAATGAGTTTTCAAACTCGGAACATTCGACGAACAAGTCATACAGAATTCAGGATGAAGTTCTGTGGCATGTGGTCCCCAAATCGGAGTTCCAGTCTTGACAAAGATTTTCATACCTTCAACGTCGGAAGGAATCTTGAAACCTTCAGATACTTTCTTCGAAGAGTCAGCGACCAGTTGGTTGGGGACAACTGTCACTGGAACGCAAACTTTGAGATTTCTCTTACCAACAAGAGCCGCACAGTCCTTGCAAGAATGTTCCGCCCACTGCATGATATCCAAATCACCTTCTGGACGTCCTTCATAGTAGCGTTTCATCTTGTCATTGACCTGCTTGAGTTTCTCAAGATACTCTCCAGCATCTTTGGGCAACTTCTTTTCAATTTCTTGAGAAGAAGATTTCTTGGAGAAATACTTGAACCCGTGAGTTGCCTTGGTAAATTCCTTTACCTGAGACTTTCTTTTCTCAATTTCGATTTCTCGAAGTTGAGCTTGCTTTTCTTGAATCTGTTCATCAGCCCATTTCTTGTCAAATGTTTCACGAGCATCAACAGTGATCTCAAGAACATCAAGTTCATCAGTGACATTAGCTTCGGCAACCTTCTCGCAAATGAACTTTCTGCGATTAAGGTACATCTTAGCCATCTTGACTACACAACGATCGAGATCGTCGCAGTAAATGTTGAGTTTTTTCTTCAACATCATACCAAAATAATCGATGGCTTCAGCACTCGTCATGTCCGTTTTTGCAACCTTCACCATGTTCAAGAGTGTAGTAATTTCATCATCACTCTCAATTTTGTCTTCATTAATTGGTGAAGACCTCCCCCAGATGGAGGATTTGGGAAGCGTAGCCTGAGTAGTCATCATTGTAGTAAGCAGCGAACTTGTAAAGTATCGAAAATCCAGAATCCAAACTTGTTATTCGTTAGGAGACAAATATATAAAATAAAATTCAATTTATTCAGAGCTTCACTGGGGCTATACTATGAGGTCGTCGAGTCTCAGTTTTAATGGCTTTTTTTATAGAATTTAAAAATGGATTATCAGAGAGTCCCACAGCTACTTCTTTTTTATAAAGTTCTTCGCATAATTTCTTAAATGATTCAGACCCCATAGTAAAACTTTTAACTGAAATTGATTCATCAGCAACATAATATCTAAATGGACATGGGTCTTCTCGAATATATACTAAACATCTATAATGGGATTTCCAATTATTATATAATTCATTTGATAATGCAAGAGCCTCCTTAATAAGATCCTTAGAGTATGGAACTCCTTTAGTTGTGAAGAAATGATTAACCTGTGTGGACTCTGTAAATATATTAATAAATATACCCTTCTTTATTTCTGGAGGAATTGAGTTTGGGGCATGCAAGATCATCAACATGGTTAAATACCACCAACGCGCTTGTGTGAATATATCTTGAAATGCTTCACCTTGTTTTTTCTGTTTAGATATTGTTATAATCTTCGTTGTCATATCGTCAATAAAACATAATACATAAGGACAATAATTTATAAAATGAACCACTAATCGCTCATCTTCGCTCATCTCAGATAATTTATATTTTACTAAATGGGGTTTATGTTTTGATATTGCTTTACGGACAACCATTTTAATTTCATCTGTGCTACGTTCTTTAATTTTTTGAATCTTACCTTCGCCTCCATTTGTTCCAATATTATTGGCTTTAATTTCATCTATACATTTATTCATTTTATATTTAATATCAGCAATGTCTTGTCTAAATGTTATATCTGGAACATATTTATAAGCCATATTTAATAAAATATTAATATCATTAACTTTAGAATAAATATCGGCCATACTGCGCATTCTGAATGCTAAATTATTAAAACTTTCAAATGTCATGGACTTTGTATATGAACCTTTAGGGAAATGTTTGCCCATACCATTTTTTTCATTGGTACTACCGAGATAACCGACAACCACAGGTATCGAATTTCGCAATGTATATAAAATATTATCTGCTATAATAGTTTTACCAGTATTGGTGCTGCCCCATATAGTCGTAGTTTTATTAAGGAAAATTTCTGGCGAGAATTTAATACTATATAAAGGTCTGCCCGCTACAGATATCGGCGGCAATTTAGGATCATCTGCTAAAGAACCTTTAGGTAAAGTCATTTATTTCTATAAAATCCTATATAATTTATATTAACATATATTTATATAAAAAATATAAATTTTAATTAAATTTAACCGTAAAATTATTATGTAAAATATTCATTATTAACTTCACCGCCGTTAGCTTCTTCAGTATCATCATCCGACTCATCACCATCACTATCAGCGCCAGCTTGTTTAACCACTGATGTGGGCACTGATGTCGGCGCATATACAGATGTAGAGGTCGGAGTCGAATTTCCAAGGGCTGCTCTAATTTTATTTAATTCTATAGTATTTGGATCTTCCATTACTCTGGGAAATTGAGCTGCTCCTATTACTGGCATAACTTTTTTAACTTCTTGGGACACATCTTTATTCATTGCATGATCATGAATATATATTAACCCGACAACAGCTAACATCATATATATAAATGTGCCAACTATATCCTTTGTTTCCATATCATCATGATGAGATAAATAATAAATAAATATAATAGTTAATACTATAATCAATGATATCCCATATGGACTTGCCATAATACCATTAAGTGGCGACCCTTTAATTGCACCATCAACAGCATCCCCAAAAAGATTTGGAATTTCCAAGACCATTTTCTTTATATATTATATTATTTATTTTATGTTTAATATTATTTATTTTATATTTAATATTCTATATCACTTTCAACACTAATTTCATCTGCCTGATCGGCTGCCTGATCGGCTGCCTGATCGGCTGCCTGATCGTTCGTCTCGGTGACTAAGTCGGGCATTTGGTCGGACACGTCAGTCTCAAGATTATCTTCTAAAATTTCATCATTTGTTGCCATATTAGTATTCAAATCGGAGATTATATTAAAATCTGATTCAAGTGTATCTTCACCAAAATTTTCATTAAGATCTTCACCAAAATTTTCATTAAGATCTTCACCCAAATCTTCATCCAAGTGAGGATTTGGGTCATTAATAATTGCATTATTATTGAAGAAATTATCTTGGTCCTCTTGTTCAGGAATATCTTCATCTAAAGAGTTGTTTATTGATATTTCTGTTTCATCGTAATTCATAAGATTTTCTTTTGTTAACGGTGGAGATTTAATGAGTTCTTGATTTTTAGTTTTAAGTAATTCTAATGATCTTACTAAATCTTGATTTTGACGAAGTTGAATATTTAATGAATTCTTAAGATTAGAGATTTCAATAGATTGAGATAAAACTTGGTTATGTTTTGATTCAATGGTCGATCTTAGATTAGTAATTTCTGTATTTTTCGCACTTATCAATTTACGACTATTTTCAATGATTTCTTGTTGTTTCTTAATTAATGTTGTTGCATTATCAAGGTTAGAAACTAATGTATTAAGTTCTTTTTTGATAGATTTATTAATTATAGGAATTGACGCTGGAGTAGGATTTACTATTTTTTCATAAATTTCATTAGATGCTTGCTCTAATGATCTATTATAAGCATCTCTTAAAACCTCAAGAGTATATGGGTCATCTCGTTTAAATACTATCATATCAATATAATTCTTTGAGATTAATTTCATAAAAATCATAAAAGAATTATAAATTGCCGAAATAATCATAGTGGTTTTATCACACATTCTTACTGCTTTTTCATAATCTGGAGGACATATTTCCTTAAAGATCATATCTACAAATATTTGAAAACTTATAGTTGATAAATGAGGTTCTGAGCGTAATTGTTCTTGCATATTTATTAAACTTTGTGAGAAAAATTCACCTCTAAATTGAGGATTTTTTAAAACATTGGTTATAGTAGTTAATTCTTCTTTAAATAATTTATTTAATGATTCAGTATTAGCTGGCTTATTATATAAATTATAAGCATTTCCATATATTTGATTTATAAAATATAAAGTAAAATAAGTTCCTATAATTGAAAATACGGATTGTCTTGTTTTATTTTCTAAATAAGAGTATTCTGATTTTACCGCACTTTTAAATTCTATTCTTGAATTCTTAGTAGTCATTTTTTAAAAAGTATATAGTTATATTAATATTTCTTTATACTATTATATATAGCTAAAAAAATCTTTAAATATACAAAGATGAGTGATGACTCAAATATTATAATATACGATGATACTGGCGACACTCCTATTGACGATAATATCGATGGGAATATTGATGAAGTTGAAGGTGGTAAAAAAATAAATATTATTGGAGTTAATAATATTCAATTAACTTCGTTAGAATTTGAAAATCTTTTAGAAAATACTACGATAAATGGAGAATATTTATATAGTCAAGAAGATATCAAAATTTTTGTTAAAATTTATAACGATATTATAAGTAAATTATTAAGCACAAAAAAAGGAGAAGAATATGATAAATTTTTAATGAATGAGTTATTATTTCAATATTACATTCCTATTAGAATTACTAATTATATTGAAGGAAATAAAGAAAATAAGACTTCACAAAAATATATAAATATTCAAAAAAATATCAATAAAAAAAGAAATATTGGAATTATAAAACATGTTGAAGAAACCATTCAAGAAAAAAAGATATTTACTGGACAACTCATTCAAATTAATTACCCTATTAATGTAATTTTTATCGTTACTAATAATAATAATAAAATTATTATTAGATATGACGCAAATAGTATGATTACCTACAATGGTATTATTATGCCTTCTCATAATGTATCAATTAGGTCATCTTTATTAGAATCTCATTATAAAAAATATCCTATTAAAGATATATTTTTATCTGGATATTACAGTTATAATATACCATTTAGAAGAGAGTATTCTCAATTTATAACATCTCATACTTATAAACTTTCAGATGATAGATCGATTTTACCTATATTATATCCATATTATGGAAAATCCAATAAAAGTAGGATATTATTATATAACGATTTTTATAATGAAGTCAATAAACTTATTAAATACAATAAAAATATTATAGCATATGCAGAAAATTCAACGAGTTGTATTTATAATAATTTAGTTTATAGATATTTCCCAGAAAAATTAGAAACTTTATTAGGTAAAGGAGTTATTAAAACTCCAGATTTAATTCTGAATTTTAATAAACTTGAAGATGAAGGATTCGACATAAAATTTAAAGAAATTTTAGGTAATAAGTTTAAAATTATGATTAAATTAGATAAATTCTTTTTACTGGATGAATTGGGAGAATTAAAATATTTATATTATTATGGGATCGAAGATAGTGATATTAAGACCTTTAAAAATAACTTAGAATCTAATATTAAGATACTTACCCAAAATGACTACCTAAATAAAGTTATGTTAAATAAAATTTTATATAGACAATCTGCAATTTATACTATTGGAAAAAATCCAGATTTAGTTAAACTTAATGATTCTGAAAAAAAGATCGTAGAAAATGAGGTAAAAAAGAGAATATTATTGCAAAA
>SXGR01561539.1_pt1 | contig 19206 bp, 15 predicted proteins | sample 3174711 | NCBI WGS metagenome assembly SXGR01 (sample SAMN11356860, study PRJNA531348) | freshwater metagenome | isolation source: freshwater sample F1-60 | place: China: Fuxian Lake, Yuxi | collected 2017-12-25
CGCTCCGTCCACCAGGCCGCTGCCGTCGAAGTCCACGCCCTGGCCCGACGAGCCACCGCCTGCGCCCGTGCCGTCCGTCCCCCACGCGCCAAGCACCGCAGCAAGCTCAGCGCCACCGACGAAGCCGTCGCCGTCGAGGTCCGCGCAGGCATCGTCGGCGATGATGGCGATCTGGCAATTGCGTCCGAGGTGCAGGAACTTCCACGCGGAGGGAATGATCGCGCCGGTCATCACATTGACCAACGAGCCGTCGTGCCCGCGGACGCACGGCCGGTTCGCGTTCACCATGAGGTCCCACCAATTCCCCAGCTGCGCGGCATCCGGCATCTCGCGGACGATCTCTCCGTCGTCCGGCCACCAGAGGCGCACGGTGCCATCATGTTCGCGAACCACGGTCGCGCTGTATGGGCTCAGGTATGGATCCCTGAACTCCCTCACCTCCACGACACTCGCCAGTGCGGCGACGTACTCCACCTGCCCGGGCTGCGTGTTTCCCCACACCCGCACGCTTCCATCTTCGAGCACCGCATAAGCGCGTTCGCCGACGCACTCCAACCGCGACACGGCGGCTCCCATCCCCGGCGGGGAGAGCTGCCAAAAGTCGTTGCGCCCCCAGAGCTGGATGCTCCCATCGGCAAGCACCGCCCCGCTCAGCCGGTCACCGGCGCTGATGGCGACGACGTCGGACAGTCCGGCCGGCACATCGCACTCGCCGGCCACATTGTCGCCCCAGCATGCCACCGTGCCCCCGGCAAGCAGTGCCATGTCGTGGGAATCGCTCCCGCTGATCGCGAGAACCTCCTGCGCGAACTCCGGCACCTCGCATCCGTCCTGGAAGCAGCGTCCCCACGACGCCACGGTGCCATCCTGGTTCAGGACCACGACGCCCCGGTCGGGGGTCACGTATCCATCGACGGGGACACCGACACCGTGTGGCAGGGCGCGCGCTCCAGTCAGGTTGTCCTGTGATGGCGGCCACCGCGGCGAATCGAGCTGCCCTCCGGCAGTCAGCCCGACGACGAACCCCAGACCGACGTGCACATCCGTGAGCACCGGGGACAGCGGCGGCGGCGGCGAAGTAAGGTGGCTGCCGGCCACATTGGGGATGACCCAGCCGCTCTCGAGTACGGCCACCGCAATGCTGAGGTTGGCGTCTATTTCCACCACGCCGCTCACGGGCATCACGAAGTCGGTGAACTGCTGCGCCCCCCACGAGTAGGTGACCACATCGCCGGTCGCCCGCAGTCCGAGGATAAACGGATCGCCGGCCGCGATCTTGGTGATGTCGTCGGGCCAGTCCGGATCGCCGACGGGCGGGAGGCCAGGCTCGAAGACCCCACCCTGCCTCCCCCAGCATCGCACGACACCGTCCGACTGCAGTGCGGCGACATACGCCCTCCCGGCATCGACTTGGATGACCGCGCCAAGATCGGCTGGACCATGCGCAAGCCCAAGCGGCGTGTAGCCCCACACCCACAGCGCCCCTTGGATGTCGATTGCCGCTGACGTGGCATCCCCCGCCGCGATGGAGTGGGCAGCGCCCAGCCCCGAGGGCACCTCGCACTGGCCGTGCGAATCCAGCCCGACGCATGTCACCCGCGCAGACCTATCCCAAGCCACCAAGTGTGCCCCCCCAACTGCCACACGGTCGATGTCCCGCAGTTTGCGGGCCAGTTCCGCTAGACGCTGGAAGGGCGACTCAGGGGCATTCGAGTCGGTGTGAGCCGAACCAAACACAACGACGCGCCCGTCCTGACGCGCCACCGCCGTCAGTTCGCCATGGACACTCAGCGAAACCAATGGCGCGATGTCACTCCCAATCGGCTGCGGCGTGAATCCCTTTACAAGCCCGGTCCTCGTGTACCCGGCAACCAACTGTGCCATTGCCGATTGCGAGACAGCCGCGACGATGGACAAGCTTCCGACGCACGCGAGCCATCCGCCTCGACGACCGAGGGTCCGGGATTCGGTGCGACGGAAGACCGACCGCCAAGCTGCACCGATCATGCGAGTCGTGATGCTAGTTCCCATCGCTGTTCTCCTCGAGTTGGTGCATGATGGCTGACATCGCCGCGCACTTGCATTCGATTTGGGCAGGTGACCCATCCTTCGCCCACTCCACGAAGTCCTCCGGGCACAGGTGCCCGACATACTGCACTGCGCAATTCAGTCGCTGGACAGCTGCCGTCGGGGTTTCGTCCCGCACGGGCAATCGGCCGGCACAGGCTTCGCCCGGCAACGTGAAGCAGAGTGCGTCGGCACCAGCTGGGTCCAGCGGCATCATCAGCCGCGGCGTGCCGAGCCCCCAATGTGCCACGACCCATGCGAGGTCCACCGCGTCGATGATGAGCGCTCCAGTCTCGTCTCCCGCGATGTCGTATGTCCCCCATCCATCGGGAGTCGTCCCCCAAGCGCCGACAATCGCGGCGAGTTCCTCCGCTTCGACCGAACGATCCAGTCCCTCGTGCCCCACCGCCATGAGCAACGCCGCATACCACGCCCTCATGTTTCCTTGGGCCGTCGGCTCCTCGCGGCTCACCAGGCACAGGATCTCGCCCGAGGGGAGGATGTCGTAGACACGCTCGATCTGCACGTCGACGGCGGGCGCGATTGCGAGCAGCCCCTTTGCCCATGTCGCCGCGAAGTTCGTCGACGACCCGCCCAGCCCTTCCCTCGCCCACACCGTGCCGCCCGATCCATCGCCTGAGGCCCACCCGAGCACGACCTCGCCCTCGCAGCTGCAGTCGATGGACCTCCACCGCTGCGCCACGCTCCCGGCCCCATTGTGGTGGCCCGGCCCCAACGTCGGGTGCGGGAGCTCCTCCCTTGGAGGGAATGGCAGACCTGCCGACCAGATCGCAGCCGCCTCCCCGCACTGGCCGCCTCCGGAGATCGGCGCGCTGAGCCATCCAGCCAGCACCGCACCGCCATCATCCTCGATCCCCGAAGGGCTCATCGAGCGCACGCCGGTCACCTCACGGCACGCCGGGCCGCTGTGCCGACACTCCCACGTCATCGGGTGCTCACCCTCCCAGCCCATCAGCGCCCCCACACGCATCTCGATGTCGCACCGGTTGGCGACGGCTGCCGGGCCGCATGCATCCTCGTCGTGCACGGGCCAGTCAAAGGAGCCCGCTGCCCCCAGCGTCGGCCCCGCCAGGTCGCACGCCCATTCCTCGAAGGCAAAGAAGAGGTCAGACGGAAACTCGAGGCACACCAGCGGCTCACCCGCCGGGATCACGCCAAGCGTCCACCCCCCCGTCCCGCGGTCGAAGTGCAGCGCATCCATCCGCCGGAGCGGAGCAGGCGCATCCATCTCTACCGAGGTGCAACCAAGGACTCGCCCCGCACCCACGATCCGCGGCGCGGCCCCACCAGACGCAGCCGGGTCCACCGCCGTCGCCATCGTCCACGACCATCCTGGCAGCGGCAGCGTGCCACCTCCATCGAGGTATTCGAAGAATGGCACGAGGCACCCGCCGCACCCGATGCTGGGCATCTCCCACTTCGCCGCACGCAGGAGCGTGGCCGCCCCGGTCGTTGGCATCGCCGCCCCAGCTCCCCCCACCACGATCCCATTGTCCGAAATGTCCAGCGCGTAGCCCGCGATCGGCTCGCCTTCCATCAAGTCGTGCAGTCCGCTCCCAAGACCGTACGCCGGAGCCGGCAGCCACACGAATGGGTGCGGCATCCACGACACCGCCGACGGGTCAGGATCGGGGTCGACATCTACAAACATCGTCCCCACCACCTCGCCGTGGGAGTTCATGGAGAGCACGCCATGCCGAGAGTCCGTCCCGTCGCCGTACCACAGACCATCGAAGGATGGCGCATTCTCCACCGCCGGAGTCAGCTGCGCGATCGGCCGGATGTAGTACCGAGCCTCGAAGCCGGACTCGCCTGCGCAGCACGCCTCGCTCCCATCTCCCTGCGCCAACGCCAAGGATGTCGCGAGCAGCGTGGCCAGGAGTGACACCGCCAGCGAAACCGAGAGTGAAGCCAGCAGCACGGCCGGCATCTCGTGCTTCACCGTGGTCCTGGATCCTGATGCGCTCGTGTCTTCGCGACTTCGTGTCATCGTCGCACTCCGCCTCCCCTGCCCGGGTCCCTGCCCGGGTCCATGCCCGGGCTCATGCTTCCAATCCGATCCATACAGGGTACGGACGGATCCAGGCCTGTCAATGGATTCGTGCGCCGATTGGGAGAGGTTCCGCGAGAGGCCGCGATTGAAGGCCCAAGAGCCAGCCAGTGCCATCGGAAGGGCCCGTGATTGATCAATCTCTTGCACGGGGAACGGGAAGCATGCGGACACATCGGACATCGATGCAGGCATGGGATTGCCATCGCGACCGGGGTCGGGGTCTGTCCCGGAGCCTGTGCCGGAGCTGGATTCTCGAATGTGCCTCATGGGTGATCAGCCTTTCTCGGGGAGTTTTCACTCACGCGGTGCCGGGGCCGCGGACCATGCCGGGGCCGGCGCCATGCCGCGTGAACACCCTTACACCGTTTGAGACGGCAAAACCTGACTCGATTCCGTGCGGAATCCTGAAAATCGTCCCAAGAATCTTTCTGGGAGGCGGCTCGGAGTGCCCCTGCCGCGTCAGATCGCATGGCGGAAGTCCACAGACCAACGCCGCCACAAGCGATGCATCGCCTCGAGACGCCGCGGCTCGCGCCCCCGCCACCACTCTCGCCGCCGCCTCGCGCGCCTCGCCACGGTCCGCACGACGGCCGACCGCGCTCCGGCGCACCCCTACGGCCCGCACTCGCCGTACTGGCTGAGCACGATCAGCAGGTCCGCGCCGTCCACCAGGCCGCTGCCGTCGAAGTCTGCGCCTTGGCCCGACGAGCCACTATGAGGCGCTGAGTCGTCACGCAGCGCACCGACGAGACGCTCCGGCGAACCGAGTTACAGAAGGATCGTCTATGCAACGCGGGATCACGGCAGGGCCACCGCATCACGCACGCACGAGCGCACCACGCTATGGGGCCGAATGACAGCCGACTCGCTGCCCCAGCCCATCCATGTCGCGGTCACTCCGCTTCGCATTCGAGCGCCGCGATTGGGAAGATCCCCTGACGGTCGTCCTGGCCATGGAACCATCGGCAGGTCGCATCCAGTTCGCTCGTACTCACCACCGTCATCGCGGGGCCACCCGATCGAAGTCGAACAACCGCGCCAACCTGAATCACGCCGCGTTCCGCACCGTGACTCCCCAACGCTGCGCGTGAGTCCGCATCGCCGGAAAGCCTTCGGCCCCCAAGAACGAACGACGCTATGGCTCCGCCACCCGCACCCAGGAATGCCCCCACACCTGCTGCCAGCCAGCTCTCGGCGAACCACCAGCCACCCCACGCTCCGCACGAAGCACCAAACGCGATCAGCACGAGGTGATGTCGGTCCAGGGGCGTGGACGCGATTCGAACCCTTCCTCCCACAGCAGAACCTTCTGGACTCATGGGATGCATCCCTCGGCCGACGCCTCTTGCCAACACTCCCATGCCTGCACACATGTCGCGGCGACGACCCCAGGCGCCGCAATGATGCAGCCGATGCATGCAGGAGACATCGCCTGCGGCCCCCCACATGCCGCAACGCAAGCAGGGATGCTCCCAAGGGCAGACCCCGCACAGGCAAAGCTGTACGCCTCGCAAAGCAACACTTTCGCGACGCATCGCCAGTATCCAATTTGATTCAACCCACTGAGGAGCTGCAGGTTCACATCGCGCGTGCAGAGCAACAGTGCCTCGCACGCCCTGCTCTCAGCAAAGGACTCGGTCCCCCAGTGGGACCATCCACCGCTGTCGTCCGGCGACACTTCAGCTGCGAGCAGTCCGCTCTCTACGACCTGCACGACCCCGTCCTCCAGCAGCCTGACGGTGAGGAATTCACCACTGCAGCACACATCCATGTCCACCCCACCGGCCTCGGTCTTTGACGTGACGATTGCCGAGAACTCCGTTCCGAGCACCCAGGTTTCGATCACTCCCCTACCACGATCGGTCCAGATGTATCCGGTGATGCCTCTCGCGCTCGCCTCATCATCAGCGACGACGAACCGCGAGGTCGTATCCGCAACGCCGGGAGAGGCACACACGCCGATGGCGACGGCCGGGAACCATACGATCAGCATTCGCGACAGGCGTTGCAACAACCCGAACTGGTCGGCCTGCAATGCAGCACCGACATCTCCACGCTGATTGCTCCACCTTCGGCGCGAGATGGATCTCTCCAGCGAGATCCCCGAATGGATAAATCGACACTGAGTGCACAATCGCTTATCGCTAAAGTTTCCCATTAACAGCAATATAGCTGTGCACCACATACCTGTCCAACCGATATCACGGGATCCCATGTGAAGTCGCGTCCGGTCCCACTGCGACGCCACCGCATCACGATGGATTCGTGTGGCGATTTGTGGAGGTTCCGCGCAAGGCCGCGATTGTTGGCCCAAGAGCAAGCCAGTGCCATCGGAAGGGCCCGTGCTCGAGCCTGTGCCGGGCAATGCCGCGTGGACCATGTAAAGACGGACGAGACGCGCTTTCCTGAGGCTTCTGGCGAAAAATAGCCAGGCAATCTTTCCAGGACGCCGCGCAGGGTGCCCTTGGTGCGTCACAACGCGGAGTTCCACCGAGCAACGCTCCAGCGTCGCAAAGCATCGCCATCTTCACCAAGCAACTCCAAGCGACTGCAAGCAACGCACCGCCCCAGGTCGCGACCGCTCAGATCGCCAGCACTCCCGCTTCCCCACGGCCCGCACGACGGCCCGCCCAAACCTACGCCCTACGCCCCGCACTCGCCGTACTGGCTGAGCACGATCAGCAGGTCCGCGCCGTCCACCAGGCCGCTGCCGTCGAAGTCGGCGCCGAGGGGACCGCCATCCGTCCCCCACGCGCCAAGCACTGCAGCCAGCTCTGCGCCGCCCACCATGCCGTCGCCGTCGAGGTCGATGACGCACCAATCGCCGCCGAGCACGAAGACAGCGCCGGCGTATCCAGCCGTCTCAAGACTCATGGCTTGGCCGTTTCCGGCAGCGACGGTCGCTCGCAGCTCCGCGAGTTGGAGAGGCGATCCTTCCTGCGCACCCCACCCATGGATTCCCCCAAGGGGGTCGACTCCAACCGAAATCCATCCCACGAACCCGACAGCGGCCAGCGCAGGAACGCCCTCGATTCCGTATGCGGTGTCGGACGGCCATTGCACGGGGGTGCCATCATCGGTCAGTGCGAGGCTCCTCCCATCTCCAGCGGATATCGCGACGACCCCAGTGAGCCCCATGGGGACATCAATCTGTCCGCTGGCGTTGCTTCCCCATCCGAACACAGTTCCATCCTGGCGTCTCGCTAGTCCATGCCACCTACTCACGGCGATCTCTTCGACCCCCCAAAGCGTTGTGCATCCAGACGCCAATCCGTAGTCATCCGAACCCCACGCCGTTACGGTGCCGTCAGTGAGGAGCGCGAATGCTGTGTTTTCAGATGCGGCCACTTGTACGACGCTTGCGAGATCACTTGGTACATCACTCTGCCCTTGGTTGTTGAGTCCCCAGCACCGCACCGTGCCGTTGCCTCGCAGGGCCATGCTCCAACCTTGGCCCGCCGCGACACCCACAACGACGCCAAGATCTGGGGGCGGCGTCGCCTCCCCTGAATCATTCTCTCCCCAACCGTGGACGAGACCTGCCTCGTCTAACCAGAGTCCGTGGTAGTACCCATTCGCTACCTGGACTGCGGAATCGATCCCGACCGGCATCATCGTTCGACGGGCGCCAATCCACCAACGCCACACAACCCCATCAGCATCGACCCCAAACGCTGAACCTGAACTCAGCCCGATATCTGCAAGCGCCGGAATCCAGGGCGGGACAATCCACCTCCCACTCTCATGTTCACCCCAGATGACCACACTACCGTCGTTTCGGAGCGCCATTGATCCGACGTCGTCGCAGGTCACCTTCACCACGCCCACCAGTCCGACCGGGACATCGACCTGCCCAACCGAGTTGTCACCCCCCGCGACCACGGTGGCATCGGCGGTCAGCGCAACGACATGCCGCCCGTGGCACGCAAGTGCGACAATTCCGGACGGGTGAGACAGGGCCGCTTCAATGTCGGTTCGCATCCCGGCATGATCGAAGACACGCGCCACGCCATCTCCTTGGAGGACGGCGGTCAACCTGTCTCCAGCCACGACGCTCGACGCAGGTCCAAGGTCCGTCGGCACGAACCAGTTCGCGCCGCCGGGGCGCAGCATGAGCGAACCATCACTCCGGATCGCCGCAAGGTGCGTGAAGCCAACGGCCACTGATCGGACGAGCCTTCCCTCGGCATCGGTCCACCCCGCCCGAGCATTTGAGCGAAGGTGCTCACCCGCGTCGATGGCGAGAACTTGGTTGTACCGACAGTCAACATCCTTCAGACACCCCCACTCAAGAACCTCTCCATCCATGGAGCCGGAGATCATCATAAACCTCCCGCTGGCATCGAGCCCTCCGAGCCCTCCAGACCCGAAGTACGAAAGCCGCAACCGAGTCAGCTAGGTCGCACCGCCCGCTGCAATGACAGAACCGTAAGAGTACACATTGTCTCCGGTCGCTGGTGTGGCGAGGGCCGCGGCGAGTGCCGATGCAATCAGCACGAGCGTGCCCACACGAGTTCGATCACTCATGGCTCATCTCCTCTCGCACCTGCTCCATCACGGCACGGATGCAGGCGCACATGCACTCCAGGGATTCGGGCGAAGTGCTCTTCGCCCACTCGACGAACGAATCCACCGACGGATACCCGATCCGCGCCAGCGCGCAGCACAGGCACTCGGTCTCGATGCGCGGCCCCTCCCGCAGCAAGCCCGTAGGCCGCCTGCGGGAGCCAGACCGCCCCGCGCGGCACGCCGCCCACATTGCGCGTGAAGGCGATCTCGCCCGACGCGTTCCACGACGCCTTGCCGACGAAACTCGCGCCACCATTCGCGTACCAGAAGCGATCGTCCCAGAGCCCGGCGCCGATGATGCTGTCCCCGACCTTCGCGATGAGCCGCACGTGGTACTGCGGCAGGCACCCCGCTCCGTCGCAAGGCACGCCACACTCTTGCATGGCACCCTCATCCCCGTCTCCCTGCGCACCCGCCAGGGATGTTGCGAGCAGCGTGGCCAGGAGTGAAACCGAGAGCGAGGCCGATAGTGAGGCCAGCGGCGCGGGCGGCATCGAGACTGAGGCGGAGAGCGATCGCAAGCGCGACGCCGGCGCATCCGCCGCCGTCTCGCGCCTCATCGTGGTCGTGGATCGTGATGCGCTCGTGTCTTCGTGACTTCGTGTCATCGTCGCACTCCGCCTCCCCTGCCCGGGCTCATGCTGCCAATCCGACCCATACAGGGTACGGCCGCTTCCGGGCCTGTCAATGGATTCGTGCGGCAATCGGGAGAGGTTCCGCGCAAGGCCGCGATCCAACGAAGCCAGTGCCGCCGGAAGGGCCCGTGTGCGATCCATCCCATGCGCCGCGATCGGGAAGCGCGCTTCGAGATCTTCCATCAATACCGCCGCTGAATCGGAACCGGAGTCGGTGCCCGGGCCTGTGCCCGGGCCTGTGCCGGAGCTGGATTCTCGATCGTGCCTCATTGCTGTTCAGCCTTTCTCGGGGAGTCTTCATCCACGCGGTGCCGGGTCCGTGGACCATGCCGGGGCCGGCGCCATGCCGCGTGATCACCCTTACACCGTTTGAGACGGCAAAACCTGACACGATTCCGTGCGGAATCCTGAACATCGTCCCAAGAATCTTCCTGGGTGGCGGCTCGGAGTGCCCCTGCTGCGTCAGATCGCGAAAGTACACCGAGCAACGCACCAGCGTCGCCACGCATCGCCATCGTCACCAAGCGGAGGCAAGCAACGGGAAGCAACTCCAAGCGACGCACCGACTCACATCGCCACCACCCACGCTTCCCTACGGCCCGCACTCGCCGTACTGGCTGAGCACGATGAGCAAGTCCGCGCCGTCCACCACGCCGCTGCCGTCGAAGTCCGCGCCTTGGCCCGACGAGCCACCGCCCGCGCCCGTGCCATCCGTCCCCCACGCGCCAAGCACTGCAGCAAGCTCTGCGCCGCCCACCACTCCGTCGCCGTCGAGGTCGGCGCAGTCTTCGTCACGGATGATGAGTGCGAGCCCGGTGCGGCAACTCGTCCCAAACGATTGCACCCCTTGGTGCACGAGAGACTCGCCCGAGTCGGTCCGCCGGTGCACATCGCCGTCGACATCAAGCGAAAACACCGACGACGGATAGGAAAAGAAAGTCGGATCCTCAGTGCTAACGACTTGGATGTCCACGAGCCCTGTATCGGGTGCGTAATCATGCGAACCGAGCGCTCCCCAAGTCTTGATCGATCCGTCCTCGAGCAATGCCGCGCTGGCATCGCCCCCGCACGCTACGCGTCGTACTGGTCCGAGCCCATCCACGACCTCACACTGCGCGGCACTTCCGAACCCCCAGCACAAGATGCGGCCATCGGCGAGGAGTGCCGCAGCGTGCTTGAGCCCGGCTGACACCGCAGTCGCCGGCACTGGGTCGCCGGGAGGGCTGGCCTGGCCCTCGTCATTCCTGCCCCATGCGTGAATGCTCCCGTCCTCGCCCAGCGCTACGCAGAACCCATCGCCTGCGGCCACCGCACTGATCGGTGGGAGGTCGTCTGGGACTTCCGTCGCACCCCATGCTCCATCCCCCCACGCCACGACTGATCCGTCATCGAGGACGCCCACACCGTGCGCCTCGCCGGCGGCGGCAGTGATGGCAGGGCGCGGAAGATCCGGCACCTGCAACTGCACGGCGCCCGCCGATCCCCAGGCCACGATCGTGCCGTCATCATTGACCGCGAGGCACCACTCGCGCCCGTGTGACACGACCTTTGGCGACTTGACCCCTGCCGGGTACTGAGGTGCGGAGCCGGGGCCGTCTCCCGCGCTAGCGAGCACTCCATCACTCGTTACGCCGACGAATCGGAACACGCCCGCTGCGGCGTCCACGAAGTTCGGGCCCCACGGAGGCGGCAGTGGTGGCGAGGACACGATTCCCGTGGTACCCACCCAGCCGCTTGAGAATCGTGCGCACGCCCCGTCCAAGTCGGCGTCGACATCGAGTATTGGGACACCCGGGAACGCGGGAAGTACCGGAGCCCCGCTCCCGCCGCTCGCGAACCACTCGTACACCACTCCTGACTCACGGAGGACAAAGCACCGATCCAGCCCTGCAGCCGCCTTCCAGCCGTCCGTGATCGGAATCGGCGGCTGCGCAACAGGCGTCGCGCTACTCCAACTCTTCCGGCCCCAAGCGACCACTCCGCCATCGTCGGTAACGGCGACCGCGTATGAGCCTCCGCAGGCGAGCGATCGCACGGCACCAAGCCCGTCTGGGCCGTGCGGCGTCAACTCGACTGGGAGATTCCCCCACAACCGCACACCTCCATCGGTTCGGATGGCGAACGATGAAGTACCAAAGGCACCAACAGTCATCGCCGCACCCAAGTCCGCCGGAAGCGTCACCTGCCCATACTGGTCGGATCCGAAGCACGACACGGCCCCGCTGGCGCTGCGCACGACGACATGGCCGGCACCGATTCCAACCTCCACCGCATCACGCACGAGCTGCAACCCGGGATACCGCGTGAACACGTCGAATTGCCCGAGGACATTCGTGTTGGCTCCAAAGACCTGCACCGAGCCGTCCGCGAGCACCACTGCCGTTGCGTTTTGGTACCCATCGATATCTACAAACATTTGGGTGCTGTCATGAATCGGCGTGCATCCGACATCGCTTCCCCATCCCACGGCGATGGATTGCGATGACGCGGCCGCAACGGAAGCCAAGGCAGTGATCGACATGATCGCAAAGCGTGCCAAGTCGCAACGCGGGCTCAATCCGAAGAGAGTTCCAGCCTCATTGACCATCACGGGTCTCCTTCCTCGCGGCCATGACGCCACGAATCGCTTCACACTTGCAGTAGAACTGCTCCGCAGGCGCCGACGTGGACCAGGCGGCGAAGTCCGCAGCAGCGCCACAGCATCGGCTTTCGCACGCACGGGCTCACCAGGCTTGTCCCACCGGAGGCTTCGTATTCCCAGTAGAGCCCCGAGACGACCGAATCGACGTCGGATGACCCCGTCGAGCTCCGGACTGAAGTCGCCTCATGTTGGGGATCGCCGGTGAGCTCCGTGCGAAGAGTCCACGACTCCGCCACCGTCCCCGCGAGGTGCAATCCTGCAACGAATGGCAGCCCGCAGTTCTCCACTCCAAGCCCGGGAATACAACTTCCCTCCGTGTCGTGCGGGGTGGAGACATGCCCAATCGGGTGGAAACCGGGACCCGCGATGTCGACGGACCATTCATCGACGGAGAAGTACACGTTTTCCTCCGGAAGTGCGTCCAGTTCGCCCACGGCGAGGTTGTGCATATCCCAGTGGCCGTCGGACACTCGAACGAACTCCACCGACTCCGTTCGACTGCTCTCGAGGGATTCATTGGGGCAGCGAGGTGCCCAAGCCCCCACAATGCGCGGCCAGGCGTCACTCTCATGCGTGCCTTCGACAGCGGTCGCCACGGACCAACCCGATGTATCTCCCGCGACTTCACCAGTTCCATCAATGCGGGTGGGTGGGGCGATGGTTCCCGACGCGAGCGAATCCCGCAAGTCCCAGAGGGATGCCCGGGGGCCAAAGCCCGTGTCCGGTGGCTGAAACGCCTCTCCGGCTCCACCAACAATGATCCCAGTGTCCGAAATGTCCAGCGCGTAGCCCGCGATCGGCTCGCCCTCCATCAGGTCGTGCAGCCCGCTCCCAAGACCGTACGCCGGAGCCGGCAGCCACACGAATGGGTGCGGCATCCAGGCAAGCATCCCGTCGGCCAGCTCCACCTGCGCATGCATCGTCCCCACCACCTCGCCGTGGGAGTTCATGCTCAGCACGCCAAGCCGCGAGTCCGTCCCGTCGCCGTACCACAAGTCCTCGACCGTACCTGTCCCCTGGCTGGTCGAAGTCAATCGAACGATCGACCGGATGGAGTACCGAGCCTCGAAGCCGGACTCGCCAGCACAGCACGCCGCATCTGGATCTCCCTGCGCTCCAGCGAGGGATGTCGCGAGCAGCGTGGCCAGGAATGCAACCGAGAGCGTGGCCGAGAGCCACGCCAGCCGCGCATCCGCAGCCATCTCGTGCTTCATCGTGGTCCTGGATCCTGATGCGCTCGTGTCTTCGTGACTTCGTGTCATCGTCGCACTCCGCCTCCCCTGCCCGGGGCCCTGACGGCCCGAACCACCCGTCCCATGCAGGGTACCGCTGCATCCGGGCATGTCAATGGATTCGTGCGTCGATTGGGAGAGGTTCCGCGAGAGGCCGCGATTGAAGGCCCAAGAGCCAGCCAGTGCCATCGGAAGGGCCCGTGTGCGATCAATCTCTTGCACGGGGAACGGGAAGCATGCGAACACATCGGACATCGATGCAGGCATGGGATGGCCATCGCGACCGGGGTCGGTGCCGGGGTCTGTGCCGGGGTCTGTCCCGGAGCCTGTGCCGGGACTGGATTTGCGATTGTGCCTCATTGGTTATCAGCCTTTCGCAGAGTGTCTTCCTCACGCGGTGCCGGGGCCCTGGACCATGCCGGGGCCGGCGCCATGCCGCGTGAACACCCTTACACCGTTTGAGACGGCAAAACCTGACTCGATTCCGTGCGGAATCCTGAAAATCGTCCCTGGGTGAGAGAAAAACGGGATGGAATCTCCTCAAGCGGTGCCCGAAGACAGCATCTCGCTGCCGAGTCGCCGACGCAGTCGCTCCCAACGCTTCTGGACGGCTGAGGTGGTGAGGCACGTGGATTGGGCCACTTGTCCCCAGCTCGCGCCGTCCTGTCGCAGCGCAATGAGCCTTGAGTCCACCGGGTCAAGCTTGGAGAGCGCTCTGCCGAGTCGCGCGACACATTCCTTGTCCGGCTCGACCGAGCCGCCCAAACCTGGCCCGGGAAACTCCCGACTGTCGGTCACCGCGCCACGGATGTGCCCCCGGCCTTTGTAGGTGCGTCCGAGGCGCTGACATGCGGCCCGGAGTGCGTCAATCACAACATCTCGCGCGATCCGGAACGCCATGCGACGGATCTCCTCCTCCGCCAACCCGGCATGCCGCGGCAGGGTCCGGAGCAGGTCGTGCATCGTCGTTGCGACAAGGTCGCTCGTGTGCAACTCGCATGTGCGTCGCCCTTTTCGTCTCGCGCGCACGAACGGAGTAAGGTCGACGAGCAAGTCGGCAGGGTCGAAGTCAGGGGACGAGGCTGGTGGATGGTGCGACGTCAGCATGAGGTCGGTGCGGCGTGGTCACGCCCTGCTGAGCAAGGTACAGCATCGCCGCCAGAATCCCAGCACCAACGATTACGATCCACACGCTGCGCTGGGTGTGCGATCGCCGGACTTGCTCCATCAGGAGTTGCGCGAATCTCGACGCATCCATGGAGCCATTGAGGGCGGCAATCGATGCCTTCGCCAGCGCCTGGCGGGACGAGGGCAGGGGCCGGGGAATCGTTGAGCCGGATGGGGGCAGGTACCCCAGAGAGATCCAGAGCCCCAGCGCCGCCAGGGATCGGACATCGTGCTCCGGCGATGCGCAGCCCACATGCCCGAAATCGATCAGGCGAAAGCTCCCGGTGGCATCCACCATCACATTCATGGGCGTGATGTCACCGTGCCCGGACCCCTCGCCATGCAGGTCAGCGAGCCCCAGCGCTAGGCGGGCGATTTCCGCAGATGCGTGGGCGGGGTCCAGCCCGAGCTCGGCGGCGGCCATCGCGGAGAGAGGAAGGCCTTCAATCCGCTGCATCACGATGTAGCCGCTGCCGGGGCCGGCATCTCCCCACGCCACGATACGGACGCCAACTTGCGCGCCAAACCTCGAGGCCCTCTGCGCTTCCGCGTGCGCCCCTTCGCTCGCGCCGCGGGGCGCGCGAACCAACTTCACGACCAGCGGTGAGTGACTTAGTTGTTCCTCCACCAGATCGGAAGTCGCAGGGAGCACGTCGCCATCTGGTTGCACCCTGTCCAAGCAACAATAAATCGCGCCGCCTGAACCATGGCTCAGCCTCTCTCCAATCATGAATCTCGGTGCCCCGTCGGAGAGAGGGTCACCAACCAGTCGCGGGATGGGCTCATGGCCTGCTGCGGCATCGAACAGGTCCAGGGCGACCTCCGCACGCAAGAGGGGGCGCCTCCAGGCGCGGTATCGGTTCGCGAGCAAGGCACGGACAGCCGCCCGCTCCGCACCGCACGACGCAAGAACCTGATGGGCCACTTCCTGCGCAGACAAGGGGTGGCGGGCGGGATCGACGACGGCGCAATACCGGCGGATCGTCGGGATGCGCAGGTAGCCCTTGAGTCCCTGCTCAACATCTTCGCACACTTGGTCGGCCAGAGCGGCGTCGCACATGAGACGCGTTTGAGCCATTCCGTCGGCATCCGCAGTATGCGGATGCCAAGGCCGGGTCGGACTCTCGGTGCCAACGCGCTCAACAGGCATCTTTGACCCATCGCCGCAGGTGCCTCGCGGCGTCGAGGTACGCGGCGTACCAAAGGATGGCCGACACATTGAGCGAGACGACCACGAAAGCCCAAGACATGTGCCAGAGCAGACTGCCGCCTGTCGTCGGGTACGGCCTGTCGAGGTCCGTTAACGGGAGGGATGCGATCATGCCGGGAACCAACAGCCAGATGGCGAACGCCGCAAGTCCGCTGCGGTGGACATGAACGATTCGCCACGCACGGTGCTGCTGCGCTGGTTCCGCACGGCTGGTCACTCGCATCCGCTCATTGACCCGGACGCGGTAGCGCAGCGCGACCGCAGCCGAGATCGTGGCGACGGAGATCGCGCCGTAGACCACGAGGAGCAACCCAGACTCCTTGAAGACCCCCACCCTCCAACGGAGGAGCATGGCCAGCAGGGCCAACGCCGCCCCGGGAATCCAGGCCTCTCCCAACTCGATGACTCGCCAGACGGGGCCACTGGAACGAAGTGGAACGGCCGGCAGGTGCCGGATGATTGAATCCATCTGAAGTGCGATGTAGAGACCTCCACCTAGAAGTATCCAGAGCACAACGGTCCGCAGCGCGACTAGGAAGTGCGGCATGAAGCCGTTGAAGTGCTGAAGGAGCAGCCCGAAGGCCACCAAGTATGCGATGTAACTCAGTGCCACGCCCGCCCCCCACCAGCGAAATCGGTCGGCGCGCCTGGAGAGTTCGAGGAATGCAATCCGTTCCACCCGCCCTCGTGCCCGAGATTCCACCAGGCAGGAACGGCAGGGCGCGGCTGTGGGAAGTCCTTCGCGCACCGCGCCGCAATAGGAGCAGCGACTTGTCGGGGCGCGCTCTGGGGCGCGGGGAGGATTATCCATCGACGCGGCTGGACCCATCAGTTGGCTCCAGACTCAATTCCGAGGCAGTTCATCCAGGCGGCAAGGTACCGGGCCGCAGCCACGGCCTCGCACGCGCTCGGAAGACTGGACCCATCGCAGCGACAGACTGATGAGCAGTGATCCAAGGAGGCCTGTGCCAGGCAGCAGCCTTGGGTTGGGTTGGCGGGATCGCAACCGGGCGGTATCGGATGCTGCTGAACACAGATCGCGACGCAGTCCGCCGACGGCTCGGCGGACCCCGGAATGAGTGTGTCCGTGAGGCACGCGTCACCCATTGCTCTGGCGAACAGCTGCCACGCGGGGTCCACTTCCAGGTCCTGCATGCCCGACGAGAATGCGGGCAAGTCGGATGCGGCAGACGCAGGGATGACGAAACCAACCTGAACCCCTTCTCGGATGACGGCGAGGGACTGATTTTCCGAAAGCACGACGGTGAGTTCCGACCCCGACTTGGCATGACGGACGACCGCGGAGATGTCGCCCCATTGCTCGGTGACGCTGATTGATCCGGCGACCGACGGTGTGCCAACCACCTGGCAGAACCAACAAGCGTCCTCTGCGGCCGATCCCTCGGCAGCCGTCACCTCGTAGCTCTTGGTTCCTGACGCGGCCTGAACAGCTCCAGCGGGCACGGTGGCTGACGTGTCTGCCCAAGCCATGGCGGTGGCCAGCACCGCGGCGGCGGGGACCGCCATGCCTATCGTGGACGGGTGCGGGAGGGTTCGGCCGGAGCGGTTCCAAGTCAGTCGCATATCGTTCCTCACGAGTGTGGTGCCCTGGCAAGTAGCAGGATTCCACCCTTACACCGTTTGAGACGGCAAAACCTGACTCGATTCCGTGCGGAATCCTGAAAATCGTCCCAAGAATCTTCCTGGGAGGCGGCACGGAGTGCCCCTGGCGCGTCAGATCGCGGAAGTACACCGAGCAACGCACCTGCGCCGAAAAGCATCGCCATCGCCACCAAGCAACTCCAAGCGCCTGCAAGCAACGCACCGCCCCGCCCCAGCTCGCGACCGCTCAGATCGCCAGCACGAACGCCGCCACTCCCCTTCCACCAATCCCGCTTCCCTACGGCCAGCCCTACGGCCCGACGAGCCACCATGAGGCGCTCAGTCGTCACGCGGCGCACCAACGAGACGCTCCGGGGAACCCAGTTGCAGAAGGATCGTCTATGCAACGCGGGATCACGGCAGGGCCACCGCATCACGCACGCACGAGCGCACCACGCTATGGGGCCGAATGACAGCCGACTCGCTGCCCCAGCCCATCCATGTCGCGGTCACTCCGCTTCGCACTCGAGCGCCGCGATTGGGAAGATTTCCTGACGGTCGTCCTGGCCATGGAACCATCGGCAGGTCGCATCCAGTTCGCCAGAACTCACCACCGTCTTCGCGGGGCCACCCGATCGGAGTCGAACAACCGCGCCAACCCGAATCACGCCGCGTTCCGCACCGTGACTCCCCAGCGCGGCGCGTGGGACCGCATCGCCCCAAGGCCTTCGGCCCCCAACAACGAACGAGGCCATGGCTCCGCCACCCGCACCCAGGAATGCCCCCACACCAGTTGCCAGCCAGCTCTCGGCGAACCACCAGCCACTCCACGCGCCGCACGAAGCACCAAACGCGATCAGCACGAGGTGATGTCGGTCCAGGGGCGTGGACGCGATTCGAACGCTTCCGCCCACAGCAGAACCTTCTGGACTCATGGGATGCACGCAGGGTCACGCTAGAGTTCATCCCCAATGCTTCGATTGACCGAGATCGCCCTCCCACTTGACCACACTCCTGATGCGCTCCGTGACGCCGCGCTCGCACGGCTGGGCGTCCCGCCCGCTGACCTGCAGTCGATCGAGGTGTTCCGCCGCGGTGTCGACGCCCGCAAGCGGGGTGCGATCACCTTTGTGTACACGCTTGACTGCACCGTGACCGATGAAGCGCGGGTTCTGGATCGGCTCAAGCGGGATCGGCGCGTGAACGTCGCACCTGACATGCGATACACGCCAGTCGCTCGCGCGCCCGCCGACCTTCCCACTGCTGCCCGACCGATTGTCATTGGCATGGGACCCGCGGGATTGTTTGCGGCGCTCATTCTGGCGGAAGGTGGCTTCAAGCCGATCGTCCTTGAGCGCGGCAAGTGCGTGCGCGAGCGGACGAAGGACACCTTTGGCATGTGGCGGCAGGGAGTCCTGAATCCCGAGTCCAATGTGCAGTTTGGGGAAGGCGGCGCGGGCACCTTTTCCGACGGCAAGCTCCACAGCCAGGTCAAGGATCCGAAGCACTACGGTCGCAAGGTGCTACGGGAGTTTGTCGATGCCGGCGCGCCCGACGAGATCCTGTTCGTCAGCAAGCCGCACATCGGGACCTTCCGCCTGGTGAGCATGGTCGAGAAGATGCGAGCGACCATTATTGCGCTCGGTGGCGAGATTCGGTTCGAGAGCCGAGTCGATGACATCGTTTGCGACCCGATCGTCGATGGGGGGCCACGCATGCAGCGAGTGCGCGCAGTCATCCTGGCCAGTGGCGAGCGGCTTCTCGCGACTCATGTCGTCCTCGCCGTCGGGCACAGCGCGCGCGACACCTTTGCCATGCTGCATGGGCGCGGCGTGTTCATCGAACCAAAGCCATTCTCGATCGGCTTCCGCATCGAACATCCGCAATCGCTCATCGATTCCTGTCGCTACGGCGATCAGGCGTCGAATCCACTCCTCGGTGCCGCGGACTACGCGATCGTGCACCACGCCACCAATGGCCGTTCCGTCTACAGCTTCTGCATGTGCCCG
>SXGR01088538.1_pt1 | contig 19202 bp, 14 predicted proteins | sample 3174711 | NCBI WGS metagenome assembly SXGR01 (sample SAMN11356860, study PRJNA531348) | freshwater metagenome | isolation source: freshwater sample F1-60 | place: China: Fuxian Lake, Yuxi | collected 2017-12-25
CCCGCGCGCTCGCGCTCGAACTCGCCGCAGACCACATCACCGTCAACGGCATCAGCCCCGGCCCCTTCGCCACCGAGATGAACACCCCGATCCTTCAGAACCCCGAGGCGAACGCGCAGTTCATCGCCAAGATCCCCGCCGGCCGCTGGGGCCGCGTCGAGGAAGTCGGGCAACTCGCGCTCTACCTGTGCTCGGATGCGGCGGGTTTCATCACCGGGACGGATTTCCTGATCGACGGAGGCTGGACGGCGCAATGAGCCGCTTTGCTATTTCATCACCACTCAAAACTCATGAGCAAACTACTCGCGGAATACCTCGGAACGACGCTGCTAATCCTCCTCGGCGACGGCGTCGTGGCCAACGTCGTGTTGAACAAGTCGAAGGGCCAAAACGCCGGCTGGATGGTCGTCGCCACCGGCTGGGGCCTGGCTGTCGCGTTGTCTGTGTACTGCGTCGGCGCCATCAGCGGCGGGCACCTGAATCCCGCCGTCACTCTCGCGATGGCGGCGCTGGGCAAAATGCCGCTGGCTGATGTCGCCGGGTACATCGCCGCGCAACTCGCCGGCGCTTTCACTGGTGCCATTCTGGTTTGGCTGGCCTACCTGCCGCACTGGCGCGAGACTTCAGACCCGGCCGCCAAGCTCGGCGTATTCTGCACCGCGCCGGCCATCCGCAGCCCGTTCTCGAATCTCCTCTGCGAAGCCATAGGAACGTTCGTACTCGTGCTCGGCGTGCTGGCGATTCTCAGCCCGGCGAATCTCAGCGCCGAGCAAGGCTTCAGCACGGGCCTCGGGCCAATGCTCGTCGGCTTGATCGTGCTCGGCATCGGCGTCTCGCTCGGCGGGCCGACCGGCTATGCGATCAATCCCGCGCGTGATTTCGCCCCTCGCCTCGCACACGCCCTCCTGCCCATCGCCGGCAAAGGCGGTTCCGACTGGGGCTACGCGTGGATTCCAGTCGTCGGCCCGATCGCCGGCGGGCTGGCCGCCGCCTGCTTCTACAAACTTTGTTGGCCAGCGTGATGTCGGCGATTCGCAGACAGTCCGGTGCAAATGAGACTGACGGTCAAAGGTGGGTTTTGTCGCGCTGCGACAAAACAAGCCCGCGTTCAGCGGGCGGCCCGAACGGCGGCGCAACGCACGTTCTGGGTGTCCGTTGCGCCGCTCTACGCGGCGCTACCGGTCGCAGCGCGACCGGTTCCACCTCGCCGGCTGACCGCCACTTTCGATCACACCCCAGACAGTCCGCTGGTTTGACCTCCGCGCCGGATTGCCGCTAGTCTCCGCGCATGGCGAATTCTTTCGGTCACTTGTTCCGCATCACCACCTGGGGCGAATCCCACGGGGGCGGCGTCGGCGTGGTGGTGGACGGCTGTCCGCCAAAACTCAAGCTCACCGAGGCCGACATTCAACCCGACCTCGACCGTCGTCGCCCCGGCCAGTCGAAGATCGTCACGCCTCGCAAGGAGTCCGACACCGTCAAGATTCTCTCCGGCACGTTCGAGGGCAAAACGCTCGGCACGCCCATCAGCATGTGGGTGAAGAATGAGGATCAACGCTCCGAGGCTTACAACGAGATGGCGTCAAAGTTTCGCCCGTCGCACGCGGACTACACCTACCACGCGAAGTTCGGCATCCGCGCGTGGCCCGGCGGCGGACGCACCAGCGCACGCGAAACCATCGGCCGCGTCGCGGCGGGCGCGATTGCGAAGAAGATTCTCAAAGAACAGTTCGGCGTCGAAGTGCTCGCCTACGTGTCACAGGTCCAGAAGCTCACCGCTGAGATTGACCACGAGCGCGTGACGATGAAGCAGATCGAATCGAACATCGTGCGCTGCCCGGACGCGAAGATGGCGGAGAAGATGATTCGCCTCATCGAGAAGATGCGCGGCGCGGGCGACAGCGTCGGTGGCATCGTGGAAGGTGTGGCGCGCGGCGTGCCCGTCGGCTGGGGCGAACCGGTCTTTGATCGCCTCGAAGCGGATCTCGCGAAGGCGATGTTGAGCCTGCCTGCGTCGAAGGGCTTCGACATCGGCTCCGGCTTCGGCGGCATCGCACTCACCGGCCGAGAGCACAACGACGCGTTTCGGATGAAAGGTGGCAAGGTCCGCACCGTGACGAACCGCTCCGGAGGCATCCAGGGCGGCATCTCCAACGGCGAGACGATTTACTTCCGCGTCGCGTTCAAGCCCGTCGCCACCGTCATGCACGAGCAGGACACGGTGGACGTGACCTACAAGAACACCACGCTCAAAGGCCGTGGCCGACATGACCCCTGCGTGCTCCCCCGCGCCGTCCCGATGGTAGAGGCCATGACGGCGCTGGCGCTCGTCGATCACGCGCTGCGGCACAAGGCGCAGTGCGGATAGAATGCCATGAATTCCGAAGAGCTTCTCAAAGCCGACCGGTTCCCGCGCTCGTCGCGCTACAATCCGGAATGGGTTCTGGCGAACGTCGGCGGCGGTGCCAATGCGCTCTGGCTCACGGAATGGCTGACTGAGGGCATGAATCTTCGGCCGGGGATGCGCGTGCTGGATCTCGGCTGCGGCAAGGCGGTCTCGTCCATCTTCCTGCACCGTGAATTTGGCGTTCAGGTCTGGGCCGTGGATCTGTGGACCGGTGCCTCCGAAAACCATCAGCGCCTTCGCGATGCGGGTTGCGCCGACGGCGTGTTTCCAATTCACGCAGATGCGAGGTCGCTTCCCTTTGCCCGCGAATTCTTCGATGCCATCGTAAGCATCGATTCGTTCCCCTACTACGGCACGGACGATCTGTACCTGGGCAACCTCCTTCGCTTCCTGAAGCCGGGCGGGGCCATCGGCATCGCTGGAGCTGGATTGACACAGGAATTCGGCGACGCCGTGCCGGAACACCTGCGCGACTGGTGGATTCCGCAGACTCCGGAGATCAATATCCTTCACTCCACCGACTGGTGGAAACAGCATTGGGCCAAGAGCGGGGTGCTGGATGTCACGCTCGCGGACACCATGCCCGACGGCTGGACGCATTGGCTCGCCTGGCAGCAAGCCGTCGCGCCCGAGAACAAACCGGAGCTTCAAGCGCTCGAAGTCGACCGAGGCCAATGGCTGGGCTACGGGCGTGTGGTGGGATACCGACGGCTCGAAGCGCAAGTTACCGACCCTGTCGTTGCGTTGCCCGAACACTACGAACCGAAGCCTCTGCTCCGTCCGACCGAGTAATCAGCGTCGCGATCCCTCAACCGACGTGCCCGCCTCGGAACTGTGCACCAATTCACCACCTGCCGCGCTTCCGTATCTCGTCGATCTCCTCCAAAGTATCCGTGTCGCCTCGGGCCACAGCCTCCGCATAACCATCGCGCAGGCAGGCTTCAGCTTGCTCCTCGTTTCCAAGCTCCAGCCAGCGATTCGCCATCCCGACGAGGATGCCTTGAGTGGGCTCCTCCCGCCCCCACGCCCGCGACATGAGCAAGGCCCGTTGATAGATCTGCAACGCCTCACGACCGTCGGCGGTGTGGTTAGCCAGACTTTCGACAAGGTACGGATGGCTGGTATCCGCCTGCTGCATCTCGTCGTGATAGGCGAGGAACTGCTGATAATGCGCAGCAGCCAAAGCGAAATCATCCGCACAAACTGCATTCGTTATCGCAAGAGCCAGATCGAGAATCCGCTCCATCATCTCTGGAGGAATCGTGCTCACTTCTTCTTGTCCGGATACGGCGGGATGGCCGGGATCTTCACCGGGTTCGCCGCCAGCGCCTTCTTAATCTCGTCGATCGCGCGGGCGAGTTGATCGTCCGTGCCGGCGAACTCGCGCGCGGGATCGTTGTCCACCACGATGTCCGGGTCAACGCCGTAGCCTTCCATGATCCATTCCTTCGCCTCGAGATCGAAGCGGCTGAACTCAGGACGATTCAGCGTGCCGCCGTCGAGCAGCGGCAGCGTCCCGCGAATGCCCACCACGCCGCCCCACGAACGCTGCCCGATGATCGGCCCGAGCTTATGCTTGCGGAAGCGGTAGCCCACGATGTCGCCGTCGCTCGCGGAATGCTGATCAATGAGCAGCACCTTCGGGCCAAGCACCTGGCCGCTCGGATCAACATTCACGTTGCCGTTGCGGGCGATGGTCCACATGGCCGGCTCGCGACGCAGCCGCTCGATGATCATGGGCGAGACATTGCCACCGCCATTGCCACGGCAATCCACGATGAGCGCCTCCTTGTGCAACTGGGCCGAGTAGAACTTGGTGAACTCGTTCAAGCCGGTCTGCTGCATGTCAGGAACGTGGACGTAGCCGACCTTGCCATCGGTGGCTTTCTCCACGGCGTCGATGTTGTCCAGCACCCAGTTCAGGTAGTAAAGCGGTTGCTCGCTCGCCAGCGGGAGAATTGTTTCGTCGCGCGCGCCGTCCTCCTTCGCCTCGCCGTTCACGCGCAGCTTCACCTGCTTCCCGGCGGTGCCGACGAGCGCAGCAAACAGGTCGGTCATGTCCTTGGTGGACTTGCCATTGATGCCCACGATGAAGTCGCCGGCCTTCACGTTCACACCGATCTCGGTGAGCGGTGAACGATACTTCGAGTCCCAATTGTGGCCGCGCAGGATGCGGTCAATGCGGTAGAAACCGCTCGCATCGCGGCTGATCTTCGCGCCGAGCAGGCCGAGCGGAATGCGTTCCGGCTTCGGCATATCGCCGTCGCCCACGTAGGCGTGGCCGGCGTTCAACTCGCTGATCATCTCGCCAATGATGTAGGTGAGATCGGCGCGATGCTGGACGTGCGCGAGCAGCGGCTCATACCGCTTCCGCATCGCGGGCCAGTCCACGTTGTGCAGATTCGGCGCGTAGAAGAAATCGCGCATCTGCCGCCAGCACTCGGTGTAGATCTGATTCCACTCGGCGTGCCGGTCGAGCGTGACCTTGAGATCGGAGAGGCTGAGTTTCTTGTCAGCGACATCGAGCTTGCCCGAGGGCAAATCCACGATGGCAAGGTCGCTCCCAGTGCGGACGATCATCTTCTTGCGGTCGGCAGAAATGCGGTAGCCGTTCACGTCACCAATCTCCGTCTCCTTTTCCTTCTCCAACTCGAAGACAAACAGTTTTCCCTTCTTCTGGTAATAAAGTTTGTCGCCGACCGAAACCAGATTGCCGTAGCTCGACGCGCCCGGCGACAGCACGGTGATGCGTTGCTGGAGACCGTCGGTGTCGATCTTCACCACGACCTTGTCGGTCTTGTTGGTTTTCTCGGAATCCTTCTTCGCGTCAGCCTTGTCCTCGGCCTTCGCGACATCTTTCTTCTCGTCCTTGTCGTCCGCCTTGACATCTGGCGGCGCGTTCTTTGATTTCTCTTCCTTGATCTTCACCTCGTCCGACTTCGGCGCGAACGGCGACTTGGTATCCTTCGCAAGCGTCACGAGATAGATGCGCTGAAGATCGCTGTAGATGTGGTTCCACTCCGTCGAACCGTAGGTGGGATTGAACGAACGCTCGGACACAAAGAACAGATACCTGCCGTCGCTGCTGAACTCCGGCGAGCCGACATCGAACCAGCCGTCCGTCACTTGAACCGTGTTCTTCGCTTCGAGTCCGTAGAGGTAAACATTCGGGAAGCGTCGCTGCTCGGGCCTCGTGAAGGTCAGCCACTGACTGTCCGGCGACCATGCGAAATCGTGAATCTCGAACGCCTCGGAAGTCGTCACCAGCGTCACAGCCTTCGTCTCCACCGTGACGAACTGGAGCCGGTTCTTCTTGTCGCCCCACGCGAGATGTTTCGAGTCCGGCGACCAGAGCGGCGAGTACTTGTAGGTGTCGGCGTTGCTCGTGAGCTGACGCGCTTCGCCCGAACCATCTTGCGCACGCACCCAAATCTCGTCCTCGCCGGACTGGTCGCTGACGTAGGCGACCCAACGTCCGTCCGGCGACCACATCGCATTGCGCTCATGCACGCCAGACGTCTGTGTCAGGTTCCGCGTCGGGCCATTCTTCGCCGGCACGCTGAACACATCGCCGCGTGCGCCGATGACCGCGCGCGCACCGTCGGGCGCGATGTCCCACGCGGTGGTTTCCTTCGACACATCCTTCAACCCGCCGCGGCCGATCGCGAAGTCTTCCCGGATCTGGATGCTGATCTTCTCCGCCTTCTCGCTCTTCAGGTCAAAGCGATGGATGAACCCGCCGTTCTCGAACACGATCGAGTCGTCGCCGAGCGACGGAAACTTCACTGCGAACTCCGTGAACTTTGTGAGCTGCCGGATCTTTTTCTCCTCCAGATCGAACACGAACAAGTTCGCCTGCCGGTTCTCGTCGCGCTCCGAGACGAAGTAGATGCGGTCGCCCTTCCACATCGGGAAGATGTCCTGCGCCAGATCGTCCGTGAGCTGCGTGGTCTGCTTCGTCTCGAAATTGTAGATCCAGATTTCGTCCGCCTGACCGCCGCGATAACGCTTCCAGGTGCGGAACTCACGGAAGACGCGGTTGTAGGCGAGTTGCTTTCCATCCGGCGAGAAGCTGCACCAGCCGCCGCGCGGCAGCGGCAGAATCTCCGGGATGCCGCCGCTTACTTTCGCGATGGTGAGGTCGCCCTTGAAGGCGTTCCACTGAGTGCGGCGCGAGCGATAGATGACCGACTCGTTGTCACGCCACGTCATCACGATGTTGTTCGGCCCCATGCGGTCCGACACGTCATCGCGGTCGAGCGTCGCCGTGTAAGTCAGGCGCTTCGGCGTGCCACCGTCGGCGGGCATCACATAGACCTCGGTGTTGCCGTCGTATTGCGCGGTGAACGCGAGGTTTTTTCCGTCCGGCGAAAAGCGCGGGAACATCTCGTAGCTCGCCTCGTCACTAGTCAGCCGCCGCGCGAGGCCGCCCTTGGCTGACACGGTGTAGAGATCGCCGGCGTAGCCGAACACGAGCTTGTCGCCATGGATGGCCGGGAAGCGAAGCAGCCGGGCTTCAGCAGATGCTGCGGCGGTGGATGCTCGTGGAGCAGCCAGAAAACCCAGGAACAATGCGATCGTGAATCGGAGTGAAGTGGCGGTGCGTGTCATGCGCGGCAACCATAGTGAAGCCCGCCGCAAGCTCAAGGATTTGGTCGGCTATCAGCATTCGACTCCGGATCAGGTCGCGCGAGTCGCGGCCAAAGGCACGCAGCCCACACGCCCGCCCCAGCCAGCCACGTCAGCGCCGCGTAGAGGTAGTGCGAGTTCTGAATCCCTGGCACAAAGTCGCCGACGATGCGGGACAGCAATGCGACGATCATCAGGATTCCGGCAAGCGTGAGCCGCCAGTGAAAGCGTTCCAGCAACGCCCGTCCGCCGCTGTGCCCATAAACAACCCGGGCAGCGACGCCCGCCGTGATCAGGGCGAAGCCGCCGATCAATTCGACGTGCAGCCATGTGATTCGAGCGGACGGCTGGAGCGCGGCCAGCAGTATGCCCGCAGGAATGCAGACCAGTCCGGCCAAAAGCTGCCATTGGACGCCGGCCCAGTTCCAACGCAACCGTTCCAGCGGCATCTCGTACCAGAACCACCCTGCAACCAACCCGGCGCGGAGGACGCCGGCGATCCCACTCCAACCGAGCGCCTCGAGAACGTAGCTTCCTAGGATCACGACGCCGAACCCGCGGGCGATTCGCGCCGCGCGCCGCCACTCGAGTGTCGCACCGTCGCCCGCAGGAAGTTTCCGCCGCACGCCAAGCCCGAGAAAACGCGGAAGCAAGAACCCCCCCGCTCCGAGAATGCTCAGGAGGACGAACGCGTGATAGCCGAGCAGCCGCGCCAGCAACTCGATGCCGGACGGAAGCTCCCACTTGCGTCCGACGAGGTGCAGGACGGTGCCAGCCAACGCGCTTCCCAGCCCCAGCCCCACGAGCGCGAAACTCGGCGGCGGCACGGCACCCGTCCCGTGACAACGCCGGCGCAGCAGGAGAAAAAGAGTCGCGAACTCGGCAAGGAACAAACCATCCGCCACCGTGATCGCCTGGCACGCCGCCGCCACCAGATGCGCGAGGAACAACGCGAGCAACCCGAATGCCTCGCGGGTCTCAAATGGCCGCGCATCGATCAGCCGCGGCATTGCAGTACCCATGAACCCCAGGATGAAGCCGCCGAAGAATCCGTGAATCATCAGGCGCGCGTGCGCCGGGCCGGGGTACACCGTCATCCAACCGAGCAACAACATCGGCCAGAGCGCGACACCAACGACTCCGGCGACCATCGCGGCTGGAAAGAAAATCCGAAACGGCTCGCGATGCAGATCGCGAAACTGAATCCGCCTCGGCACTGGCGCGAACAACTGCCCTTGGAGCCGAGCGGCAGCCATTGCCGCAGCACGGGCACGGCGGGGACACTGGCCGGTTTGCGGCTCCGGCCGGGCACCATCGCGCTTGCCGGAATCGGACGGCCGTGCTGGTTCGATCGATTGTTCCACAAGGCGACTTTGACGCGCACGCTGCAACGCGACCAACCCACGATTGCCATCGGGCAATCCATCTTTGCCGTCGGTTCGGCCACACCTGTCCTGTTCGCAGTGACGCTGGGCGCTTCAGCAGGGACTTCATGTTCAACCATCAAGTGACTGACGATTCCGCCGATCCATTCCGTGTGCGGTGACGGAACTACTCCTCAAGCCGCACGCGACGCGATGAATCCGAAAGAGAAAATGTTGGCTGCAGTCGAACAACGACGGGCCGCGCTGTTGCCCAAAGGCGAGATGCCGGTGGGCGACGAGGATTTGTTGCGTCGCCAGCTCAACGGCATCGAGCAGGCGCTCTACGCCGGAGAGTTGCCCGATGAACAATGGGAGCAGCACCAGATGCACTGGCTGGCGCATTGCGCGGATCAGGTGCGCGGGCTCATCCGCCGGAGCGCGGAGCTGATGCTGGTCTTCGAGGACATGGAACGGCAAGAGCCGGAGGTCTTCGCGAAGGAACAGTCCGTCCGCGAACTCCTGCACTGGTGGCGGGATGACGGGGGACGGGAGGAGTATCTCGGACAGATTCCGCTGACGGAACGCCAGGAGCTGGAGGAGATCGAGCGGCGCTGGCGTCAGAAGCGCTTCTGAACCGCCGTTTGGCTACGGCTCGATGATCCGTCCGCGGTAATACCGCTGAAGCGCACCCGCAGTCGTGTCGTGAAGGACGTTTGTTCCAGCGCTCGCCGGAACCACTGGAGAATTCCCCGCCGCATCCCAATGACTCCACGCTTCCGGCGGCACCGGGCCGGGGCTGCGGTCGATGACCACGAGTCGGTTCGGCACACGCGGATACCGAACAGCGACTCCATTGGCACCGCGCGAGATGTCCAACCGCCACACGGACGACGGATCCCACGGCAGCGTTCCCGCAAGCTGCTCGGTGCGGTTGTTTGCGCCGTCGCCGTCAGGATCGGCCGCCGGTTGCGCAGAGGGCGCGTTCGTCGAACCGAAGTTGGCAATCTGCCAATCCGCGAACGTCTGGTATGCCGGGAGTGCATTCGTGATCCAACGCGAGACGAGCGCGATGGCCTGCGTGTCGAGGACGGACGAGCCGAGCGGCGGCATCCGCCGGGCCGGGTCCGGCGACGTAATGCGCGCGAGCAGCATGGAACGTTCAAGCGAACCGGGTGTGATGACTTTGTTGGCGGCGTTTCCAAAGTCGTTCCGCAGCGGGCCGTGAACGATCCCGGCGGCGGAGAGCGGCGTGTGGAACCGCGCGTCGAAATTCCCGAGGCCGTTGCCGCCGGGCTGATGGCACTGCGAGCAGTTCGCCGCGAGATACGAGCGGGCGCGGCTTTCCAAGCTGACCGTCTCGTTGTCGAGCGCGGCGAGGCGGCGAAGTGAATTCAGGTTCGTGACGGGCGCGGAAAAATAGCCCGCATGACTGAGGGCGCGAAGCTGATTGTCGGTGACCCCGCCGTATTGGAAGTCGCGGTTCAACTGCGCAGTGTTGAAGCCCAGCGCGAGTCCGCCCTGATCGGCGCGCGTGTGGCAGGCGAGACATTCGCTGCGCCCCGGAAAGTGCCAGACCTGCGTCCGCGTCACACCGGCGCTGTAGATGATGTTCGTCTCGGTCAGGCCGCCCTCGGGCACGAGAACGGCGTTGTTCGTCGCCGTGCCCCAGCGGTAGCTCAGGCCATAGACCTGCGGTTCGGATGCCGAGGCGTGGCGGACGAGCACGCGAGTCTCGATGCGTTTGCGCGAGGAGGGAACGCCGTTGGTACGTTCGATCTCGAAGTGCTTCACCCAGACGGTGCCAGTCGGGAAAGTCCAGTTGCCCGTCGGATTGAAGTCGATCACGCCGTTGGTCGGCACGTAAACCCAGCGAGTCTTCAGCGCGTGATCCGACCAGAACGGAAGATTCAAGTCGTACGGCACCATGGCCGGATGCGGCGCGAGCGTCGCTGTGTTCGTGAACACGCCGCTATTCGCAAGCGTGGGCGGAGGAGGCGAGGACGGAACCGACACGGCCACGAGTCGCTTGATGGTGTCGTCGCTCTGGTCGGCCAGTAGCAGATCGCCATTGGACGGGTCCTCTCCGAAGCCGGCGACGCCCGTATCGTCCGCGATGCGAAAGAACCGGCTCGCGTTGGTGCCGTCGAAGTCGATGCCCCACACATTGCCCGACACGTAGTCGGCGAAGAAATACTTCCCGTAGAGCGACGGGATGGCGCTGCCGCGATAGATGCGGCCGCCGGTTACAGAGTTACCCTGGTTGGTGCCGCTGCCGTGGGCGTAGGTGAAGATGGGCGAGATCAAATTCAGGCCAGACGGCATGCTGGAGGACTTCGGCCCGGCGGCATTTCCTTCGCGATAAGCCCAGCCGTAGTTGCCGCCGCGCCGGACGAAGTTGATCTCCTCAGCCGCGTCACCGCCAACATCCCCGGCGAGAATCCAGCCCGTGACAGGATCGATGGAGAAACGCCAAGGGTTGCGGAATCCAGTCGCAAAAACTTCCGTACGGACGAGCGCGGGATTCACAGGCGCACCGTTGAAGGACGTGGCACCGACAAACGGATTGTCCGCCGGGACGCCGTAGTTGATTACTCGCCCAACGTGGTTGGTGTTCGCGGGATGTGGATTGGCCGGGAGGCTCGTGGAACGCGGCGGGTCATCCACATCGAGGCGGAGGATGGCGGTCCAGAAATCCTTGTCGATGCGCTGGCTGTTATTGAATACGTCATTCTGTCCGCCCTCATCGCCCAATGACACATAGAGAAATCCGTCGAGGCCGAAGTGCAGGTCACCGCCGTTGTGGTTCCCCTCTTCATCCCACATCGTGAGGAGGCTCACTTCAGAGGAAGCCAGCGCCGCGTTCGCGTTTGTCCCGGTGACCTGGAAGCGGGATAGGATTTGATGCCTCCCGGTGCCCGCGCGGGTCGTGGTGCTGGCCGTAAAGTAGAGGAAGAACCAGCCATTGGTCACGTAGCCGGGATGGAACGCCATGCCGAGCAACCCTTCCTCGCCTCCATCGGTCACTTTGCTCACGAGATCGAGGAACACAGTGCGCGTTGGCGCGGCCAGATTAGTGATCACGCTGACCGTCCCAGCCAGTTCCACCACGAACAGCCGGTTGGTCTCGCCCGGCGGCGTCACCATTGCGACGGGATTCTGGAACGCCAGCGACCCGAACGCATTCGTGAGCATGTAGCCGACGTTTGGTGGAGCCAGCGGAAACCGCAGCGTGGTATGGGCGACTCGTTGAGTCAGACCGTAAGGTTGGGCGGCGGCGAAAGTGAGACCGAACAGCCAAAGCAGGATACAACGCGCGACGAACATCACGGCGAACATGGCCGGTGCAACTCCTCGTGTCAAAACGCGAGATGGTTTTGGACACCGCGATGTCGGCATGACATGAACGAAGTCGCGCGAGTCCTTGCCCGGTTTGAAAGACCGTCTTCCGCCCTGACCGCATCAGCTCACTTCGCTCGACGCCACGACGCGATGAACATTCCGCTGCCGCCGTGTGCCGGCCACAGCCACAGTTCCGGCGTCGGTGCAGCCGAGCGATCCAGCGGATTCCCCAGCGGCTCGGGTGTGAACGCAGGAAACTCCCGGCTGAACCCGCTGGCAATCTCGGACGTCTCCGCGCGCGTCAGCGTGCAGACGGAATAAACTATTCTCCCGCCGGGCTTCACGCTGCCTGCCGCCGTGCGCAACAGATGCGCCTGCACCTGCGACAACTCGGCCACGTCGCCAGCCGTCGTGGTCCACCGCGCATGTGGATTTCGCTGCCACGTTCCGACGCCGCTGCACGGGGCATCCACCAGGACGCCATCGAATTTCGTCTTGGTCGGCGGCCTGTCCCCTCCATCCCACAACACGGCGCGGTAGTTGAAGGCCCGGCTGCGCGCGGCGCGGAGCTTGAGTTTCTTCAGCCGCCAGTCTGCGCGATCGCTCGCCCAGATGAGCCCCTTGTTCTGCATCAGGTCGGAAAGGTGCAACATCTTGCCGCCCTCCCCAGCGCAGGCATCCCACCACGTCTCGCCCGGCTTCGGCGCGCAAACCAAGCCGACGATTTGCGAACTGATGTCCTGCAACTCGAAATCCCCGGCGTGAAACGACGGCGTGCTGAACAGATCCTGCTCGCCCTGATACTCGACGACTTCGCCAAGCTCCCGGTCGGACGGAATGCCGCAATCGCCCAGCGCCATCGTGAGCGAGTGCCGTTCCCCGACACGCGCCCGCAACCACAACCGGGGCTGGGTCTGGAGGTCGCGAACCCACTGCGGCGTCACCGCCACGGCTTCCGCAACCCAGGCCGGAATGGCGCGACTGAGCAGTTCCTCGTCGGAGAAACTCGCAGGCTCTTCGGCGAAGCGCCGCTGAAGAGCGAGCGCCTCGGTGAGTTGGTCGGCGACGGGACTGGCGGCATCCAGCCAGCCGCGCCAGCGAAAGTAGGCGAAGAGCGTGCGGGCCGTATCGCGACTAATATCCGCCGTGACGCCGCGCGCGGCCTTCAACTCGGCGCGCAGGACGGAATCGGCCTGACGTTCGCGCGAGCTTTTGCGGATGACGTTGGTGGCGAGATCGAGAACGCGGTTATTCACTCGGCCGAAGCGTGCCGCATCCGCAAGCAGTTGGCGAAGCGAAATCAACCCTCCGTCATCCTGCGAGAGAACATCCAGCCAAGGATGCACGCCGACGGACGCGGCGAAGACTTCCCGTTGAATCCAGCAGCCCCCTGCCCCACAGTCGCCGCCACGACTTCCGATGATGAAACGATTCATGGCCGACTATGGGATGCTGGGCGCCCTGCTCCTGCTTTGTGCCTTCTTCAGTTGGCGGACTTGGGATGATCAACATCCCACCGGCACCGCAGCCGCCGCGCAACTCGTCGAGATCACGCGCAGCTCGGTTCCGAAAGCGGGCATCATTCTCATCGCCGCCCGCGATCAGGACGACGACCGGCTGTTCAGCGCAGCCCTGAGCAATGACCTGCACGCCGCCGGGTTCAAAATCGCTGGCATCGTTCACGGCCAACCCGCCGATGCGCGCCGCGCGATGGCCGGCATCACGGAGGCCGGCGGTTCGCTGGACGCCATCGCCTGCAATCATGCCACCGCCACGTGGCCAGTCTTCCAGAACCTCGGCGAGAAGATTCCCGCGCTCGCAAAAACCGTCCTGCTTCAGCCACGCACCTATCATTGGCCGAACTTTCTCAAGACCGACAACCTCCTCAACGTCGCCAACCAGATCGTCGTCATTGCCATCATCGCCATCGGCATGACGCTCGTGATCATCACCGGTGGCATTGATCTCTCCGTCGGCAGCGTTGTCGCCCTCTCGGCGGTCGTCGGCGCGTGGCTCATCGCACATGTCGCCGGTGCCGAGCAAGCCGGCGCGGGCGCGATGATTTTCGCGAGCCTCGCAGGCATCACGGTCGGCGCGCTGATGGGACTTTTCTCCGGCGCCATGGTCACCGGCTTCGGCATTCCTCCCTTCATCGTCACACTCGCCATGATGCTCGTCGGCAGCGGGCTCGCCTATTTGCTGGCGCGCGGCGAATCCATTTACCAGTTGCCAGAATCTTTCATCTGGCTTGGCCGGGGCACTGTGGGCGGCGGAGTTCCCATCTCCGTGCTGCTCATGGGCGCGCTCTACGCCATCGCGCACATCGTCATGAGCCGCATGGCGCTCGGCCGTTACCTCTACGCGGTCGGCGGCAATCGCGAAGCCGCGCGGCTCTCCGGCGTCCCCGTGATCGCCGTGCTTCTCTTCGCCTACACCGTCAGCGGAGCGCTCGCCGGCCTCGGCGGCATCATCACCGCCTCGCAGCTCAAGAGCGGCTCCCCCAACTACGGCACGATGTACGAACTCTACGTCATCGCCGCAGTCGTGGTCGGAGGCACCAGCCTTTCGGGCGGCGAAGGGAGAATTCTCGGCACGCTCATCGGCGCATTCATCATCGCCGTGATCCAGAACGGCATGAATCTCACGGGCGTCGAAAGCTACACGCAGAAAGTCGTCCTCGGCCTCGTCATCCTCGGTGCCGTGCTGCTGGACATGCTCAAGAAACGCGGGTGGTTCCAGCGAAGCCACACCGCGCGAGAAGCGCTTCGATAGTCGCGCGTTCCACCCCGATCTTCGGTACGGCGTCCAACAAATCCTGCGCAAGACACGGATACCAATTACGACGTTTCGGATCGCCGAGGCGCGCGAGATTCACAGGCTCGATGGCACTCCGAATCGCCTCCAGCCGCGCCCTTCGCGACTTGCCGCCGCTCTCGTGACAATTCGCGAGGCACTGCCGAAGCGCGGGACCGAAGACTGGATCGTTCTCCAGCAAGAAGGCCGGCCCTTCGTCACTTTCCGAACCTCCAGCCCCCAGCCTGCGCCGCGTCTCCGCCGTCATCGCCGCCGCGAAGTAAAGCGTCGTGACCGCCGCGAACTGCTCGAAGTCCTGCATGCTCGAGTAAAGCGCGCCGACCAGTTCCGCAGTGATCTCCAATTCCCGAATCGTCTGCTGCGCGTAGGACTCCAGCGCCGCGTCGAAGCGTTCCGTCCCCCAGTCGCACTCGATCATCCTCGCCAGCCGCTCGATTCCGAGCAGCGTCAGCGGAAACCCGCTCGACAACAACGGGTCCACAAATCCGGCGGACGAAGGCAGCAACGCCCAGCCCGGCCCGGTCACCTCGCGTGCAAGGAAACTCAACGCGCGCGAGTGGACGAAAGGCTGTACCGGACTCGCGTCCGCAAACTGCGCCGCCACATCCGGCAGTTCATCCAGCAACCTCTCCCACCCCGCCGCACCGCGCCCGAACTCGCAGCGCCGCGCCACCGAATCAGTCGCGGCAACACCTGCGCTGGTAATCCCGTTGTTGAAACGCAGCATCCAAATCCAGCCGCCGGGAAAGACATGATGCACCGCCGCGTCATCAACCGGATAAGGCGGCTGCTCTTCCGCACGATGCATCTCCCCCCAGCGCTTCACGCCGGTGAAGTGCGTGAACAACGCCTCGGTCTTCGGCATGGATTGAATCGCCCGTTCGCCCAGCCCCAGCGCCCGATGCACGAAGCCGCGCGGCCCCGTGGCGTCCACGACCCAGCGCGCCCGAATGCTCAACTCCTGCCCGTCACGCACGCCGTTCAACACCGAACCGCCCGCCACCATCTCGGCCGACACCAGTTGCGTCTCGTCCAGATACTCGACTCCCAACCGCTGCGCCTCTTGGACCAGGAAGTGATCAAAGTCCGCGCGGTACCAGTGCGTGTCAGCGATCGCGTCATTCGGGCTCGCGGCGACCAGAAGTTCATTGCCGCGGTCCGGCTGCGGTGCCCAGCGCTGACCGGGCCGGTGATGATAAAACGTGAAGCCGCGTTTCAGCCCGCAGGCGATCTCGGGATGCGTCCCCTGCCACGTTCCCCACTTCGTCAGCTGCGCGAGTCCGTCGAGCCGATACCGCCCGGCGAGTTGTTCGAGGATCAAGTTTGCCAGCGGCGTGGAAGACTCGCCGATGGCAAAGCGCGGGTGGCGGCCGCGCTCGATCAGCACCACCGAGCGCCCCAACTGCCGGGCAATCATCGCCAGCAACGAACCGCCGAAGCCCGAGCCGACAATCGCAATGTCAAAGTCCCGGCTCATTTCAGCTTCGGGCCGTGAGTGTCCCGCACGTTGCGCAGTGGATTCGCGCTTCTCCGGCTTGCGACAAGTTGATGCATTCGAGACGTTCCTTCCGGCGCGCGAAACATTCCGGGCAGTTCGAGAATCGCTCCAGATCCCAAGTGTCCGCGAAGACCCGGCAACGTGCTTCGCCCAGCACCGCATCCACCGCCGCTTCAAAAGTTTCCAGCCGTGGCGGCGCAAACTCTCCACGACGCACGAGCTCCTCCATCGCGCCGTTGCCGAGTCGCGTCGGAATCAACGTCACCGCCGTCGCACCGCACTCAAAGGCGAACGCCGCCGAGCGCTGCGCCCACTCGACCGCCTCGCCCTCTTCCAGAAACGGCGGCTTTACCAGCACGAAGACGCGCAGCGCGATGCCGTACCGTCGCAGAAACTCTGCAGCGCCCGCGAACATTTCCGGCGTCATGCGCTTGTTGAGCCGCGGCAACACCTCCGGATGAATCGTCTCCAACCCCATCGCTACTTCGAGCACCGGCACCGTTCTGCCACCCGAAGCCAGTTGGTCGCGAAACCGCACTGCTGACTCCCCTACCAGCGCCGGGTGACACTCCACAATGACACGCTCGAATCGGCGCACGCGTTCGGCAATGGCCGGATGATCCTCCACAGGAATCGCGCGCGCGTCGAAAAAGCTGCCGCTGTTGTAGAGCTTGATCTGTCGCGCGACAGGAAGCTGCGAAAGCGCGAAATCAATCTGGGCCGGGATGGCACCGGGTGGAACGGACGCGGCGAGCGTGTTCTGCCACAAGTCGCACATCAGGCAACGCCAGGGACACTCGCGATTCGTCAGAAGCACGGTTGCAACCGAAACCACTTCGCCCGAAGCCGAACGCTCTGGCTCCACGAGAAATGCGTACGGCTTCGCGGCATCAACCTCACGACGCGAACCGCGCCGCTCCAGTATCCAACGATCACGGCCGGCAGCCGTGTCGGGATACGACGAGGCCGTCGCGGAAGCAGCGTTGTGCTCGGGATGAAGCATGCCCGCGAAGGTTGCGAGCTTTGCGGCCGAAGGTCAAACGCGCGACCGCTCCTTGTCGCGATTGAAGATGCCGGTCGAATTCCGTTGAATGACAATCTTGGGAATAACTGCTGGATCTCAGCCCGAAGCAGCTCGTCCAGGCCGTTCCTTGTTCCGAATAAGCAGCGAAGAAGCTCGCCAACGAAATGCTTAGTCGATCTGAGCGGGAAACAGCCTCTCCACTTCGCGTCCTTCGCCTCCGTTCACACCGCGCTGGATGCGGCGGGACTACACTGCGGCGTAACGCGCGCTGATCTCCGCGAACCGTTGTCGGGCGAAGCGGCTCAAAGCCTCGACGCCGGCCGTGTTCAACTCCAGGCGTTCCAGGCAGCCAGGGGAAGGCAGCACCAGTCCACCGCCTTCCAGATGCCGCGCAATCTGATTCGCCAGGCACACCCCGTCACATACCAAATCGAATCCGTCATCCGGCGTGTGGTGATGAATGATCCCGATTACAACTCGCTCGGGAAGATTCCAATGCTGGGCGGCAATCCCGCCGAGTTCCCCGTGATGCACGTTCAGAATCTGCCGTTCCGCATCGAGAGTGCTCAAGCCGCCCTCGGTCTGCGCGCGGTGAATCCATTGCAGATCCTCGCGGCTCATGTGCCGTCCCATGATGAGCTTGCCGACATCGTGCAACAACGCCGCCGTAAAGGTCTCCTGCGGCAGTTCCACCCGCGACTTCTCGCACATTACCTCGGCAACAGCCGCCGTGGCCACGGAATGCAGCCACAGCCGGCCTTCCGCCAACCCGTAGGCGGAGACGTCGCGCTGGAAGGAGTTTCGCACGCTTGCCGCGACGGCGAGGGCAACGATCCGCGCCGTGCCGAGCCGGAACACGGCTTCCACTGCGCGGGTCACGCGAGTGCCGCCGGAGACCGCGGCAGAATTCACCGCGCGTAGCAACCGGAGTGTCAGGGCCTGGTCATACGAGACGATGTCCGCCACCTCGTTGAGATCCACCTTCGGGGAATTGATGACCGATGCGAGCCTCACCACGCTGGCAGGCAGCGGCTCCATCGTGCCGGCCTCATCAATCAAATCGTCGATGGAAACCATGGTGCGAGGGCGGCTATGCGGCAGCCGCAGCGGGCGCGGCCTGTGCCTGATAAACGGTGGAACGCCCGACCGTCACCGCCGTCCACGCTGGATCGATGTTCAACGTCGTCTCCGATGCGCCAAGCAACAGCGTGCCGTGCGGCTGCAAGACCTGCCGGATGCGCCGCAGAATGCTGCGCTTGGTCTCCACGTCGAAGTAGATCATCACGTTGCGAATGAACACGACATCGAACATGGGCAGGATCGGCCACGGCTTGAAGAGATTCATCTGCCGGAACTCCGTGCGCTTCTTCAGCTCGTCCTTGATGGCCCACTTGGCGTCAGCCTTCGTGAAATACTTCAGCAACATCGCCGCTGGCAGCCCTCGGTTCACCTCGAGCTGCGAGTAAACTCCCTGCCTCGCCTGCGCAACGACGGTCGGCGACAGATCCGTGCCGAGAATGCTCACGTTCCAGTCCTTGAGCTGCGGGAAGTGCTCAGCCAGCACCATCGCAATCGTGTAGGCCTCCTGCCCGGTCGAACTCGCCGCCGACCAGATCGCCAGCCGCCGCGCCGAGGCGCGCTGCTCGATGATCTGCGGCAAGATGTGGGTGCGCAGCGATTCGAACGGATGAAAGTCCCGGAAGAACGACGTCTCATTGGTGGTGAGAGCGTCAATGACTTGATCGAAGAACAGCGTCCCGGCGCGGTTGGCTCTCAACTGCGCGATGAAGGCGTCGAGCGTCTCGAAGCCGCTCTGGCGCGCGATGGGAGTGAGGCGCGTCTCGACGAGATACTCCTTTCCCGGTTCGAGCACGATCGCCGCCGTGTCGCGGGCGAAGTCCTGGATGAATTTGAAATGTTCTGGGGCGATGGGCATGAATCTCGGTTGGGTTCGGTTCGTGGCTGATGGTTACGCTGCGCTGGCAAAACTCGCCCGCTGCACCGACACCCGCCGCACGATCTCGCCACGCACCTGCGGCAGTGGAAGAACCGTGTCCGCCAGCCCCGCCTGCACCACGCAGCCCGGCATGCCCCAGACAACGCTGCTCTTCTCGTCCTGCGCGATCA
>SXGR01422044.1_pt1 | contig 19193 bp, 13 predicted proteins | sample 3174711 | NCBI WGS metagenome assembly SXGR01 (sample SAMN11356860, study PRJNA531348) | freshwater metagenome | isolation source: freshwater sample F1-60 | place: China: Fuxian Lake, Yuxi | collected 2017-12-25
ACGGCCCGCCGCTTTCAGCACGCACGCTTCCCGGCGGCGGCACCGCTCGGAACGGCACTGCGGCACGCAGTGCTCGCGGTGCTGCTCCTCGGGTTGCCCGTGAGCTTCCTGTCGCAGGGCGGAGAACACGCCGCGATCTGGTGGCAACGGAACGCCCTCCTCCAATCCACACCTTGGCCGCGCCTGCATCATCTCGAAGTGCGCCTCGTGGGCGCGGAGATGGAGCCTGCGCCCGCGGATGCAACGGAGTTCATCTGGCACGTGGCAGAGCGCACGCCCTTGCAGGTGACCGTCGCCGCTGCCGACGGCACGAAGCTCCCGGACGCCGTGAGCCTGCACATGCAGGCGCTTGAGGGTGACGCCGAATCCGTTGAACTCCCGCTCGGCCGCTCCCCCGGCGGCAACTTCCAGCACATCTTCCCGCCACTCATGAAGTCCTTCCGCTTCCATGTCACCGGCGGTGACGACGACGACGGCGTGCCAACCCACGAGATCCGCGTAGCCCGCGCACCGCGTGTCACCTCGCTCTTGGCGCGCCTCGAGTACCCCGCGTACACGCGCATGGAATCGCGCGAGATCCCGGACCCCAACCTCTCCGCACCTGCGGGCACGCGCGTGAGCGTGGAGTTCAAGGTGAACATGGAACTGAAGGACTTCGCCGTCACCTTCGGGCGCAAGGGCCTCATGAGCGTCGCTCCTGCGGGCGAACTCGCATGGCGCATGGAGTTCGTCATCGAGGGCGCGGACACATGGACCTGGAAGCTGCGCGGTTCGAACAACGTGCCCAGCGCGGACGTGCCGCGCTACGTCATCACGGCGGAGCCGGACCAGCCGCCGCGCCTCAATCTCGTTTCGCCGGCCACCTCCACGCTGCTCGTGAGCCCGGATGGCGTCATCCCGTTCATGGGCACGGCAACGGATGACTTCGGTGTGACGGAACTCGCGCTCCGCTACGGGCCTGAGGGCTCTCCTCCCGCCAGCGTCCTCCCGTGCGCGCCGGAGGATCTCTCGCAGCCACTGGGTGCGCGACAGATTGCCTTCTTCCGTCCGCAAAGCGTGGCGGAGTTCCGTGTGCCGGATGAGTCGGCTGCCGGCGGCATGCGTGCGCCCCGGGAAGGCGACCGCTTGCATGTGCGCGTGGCCCTCGCGGACAACCGCGTCACGGCGACAGAACCGGAGCCGCACCGCCTGCTTTCCGAGCAGGAATTCCATGTGCAGGTGCAATCACCGCCGGACCTGCTCAAGGAATTCAGCCAGCGGCAGGTGCGCCTGAAGGACCGCGCCATCGCCATCGTGGCGCTCTTCGATCAACGCATTGCGGAGTGCGACGAACTGGTCGCGGCTCTCAAGCGCAGCAGCGACGGAGCCCCGGGCGAACCGCGCTTCGTTGCGCTCGAACAGGGCGTGGCGCGAGCGAACTCCGAACTCGGAACTCTGGCCCGCCAGTTCCTCCGCATCGCCGAGGGCTACCTCTGGAACCGCATGGACCGCTCATTCCTCACGGAGAAGCTCATCGAGGTGCTGACGCGCGGCTTCCGTGCCCATCCGGAACAAGAGTTCACGGCCGTCTTCGCCGAGGCGCTCAAGGAAGTGCGGCCCGCCATCGATAATGCAAGCCTCATGGGGCGCGTGGCTTCCATCATGGACCTCGCCCTAGTCGCGGCCTTCGAGCACGCTCCGGTGGTCCAGCAGGGCCTCCGGGCGGTCAATGCCACGCCGCTTCCGAGCCGTCTTGCGCCGCTCGAAGCCTCGGCGGGCCGGCTCCGTACTCTCCGGGATGAAGTGGTGCTCCTCGCCGAGAAACTCGAGGCGTGGGAGAATTATCTTGATGTGGTGCAAGGCTTCCGCGATCTGCTCGACCTCCAGAAGGGCGTGGAGCAGAAGCTCAGGAAACTGACTCGCAAGTGAGGTGGCTCATGACACGTTGCGCGCTCGTCATTTTCGCAGTGCTCGCCGCGCTCCTCCCCGTCACTGCCCAAGACCCTGCCGTGGATCGCGAGGTGCAGGTGATTCTCCGCGAGCAGGAGAACGCGATGCGACGCATCAAGGCGCTGCGCACACGCATCGTGCGGCTCCGCGAGCGGCTCGTGTCCGAGAAGAACGATCGCAGCGTGCAACTGCTCGATGGCGCCCTCGCGCGCCTCGACGGCATCAAGCTCGAAGAGCAGATGGGACAGGTGGCGGAACTCGTGCGCGGTGGCCAGGCCTTCCAAGGTCTCTCGGAAGCAGCGCACACTGTCACCGAAATCCAGAAACTCATCGATCTGCTCCTTGAGAAGCCGGAAGCGGAAACCGAGCGCGAGAAGCACGCCCGCGAGTTGGCGGGAGCCTCTGAACGCATCGGTCAACTCGCCGCAGAAGAAGCACGCCTGAAGCAGGAGACGGAAGCGCTCCGCGATGCCAGCAGCGCTGAATCCAAGGCGGCGGCACGCGCTCTCGCCGCGAAGGTCGCGGCACTCCGCGCCGAACAACGCGCGCTTGAAGGCGAGGTCGCCGCGGCACGCGATCAGGAGGCCGCTCTCGAACGCGCGGAAACGGCAGCGCGCGCTCTGGCTGACGCGGCGGAGGCACTTGCTGGATCCGACCCCGACCTGAAGCTCGCGGAGGCGCTCAGCGCCGCAGCACGGAAGGCTGGCGAACTCGCACGCCGCGCGGCTGCCGCTGCGCAGGCCGCCGAGGCGCGGGGCGAAGCGGCCGACGCTCTGCAAGACGCGAGCAGCGCCCTGAAGAGCTCTCCGGAAATCGGGGGCGTGAACACCAAGGCCTTGGAGAACGCCGCGCAGGATCTGCGTCGCGCGGCAGACCGCAACGCAGCGGCAGCAGAGTCCGCGCGCGAAGACGACGCTGCGCGCGAGGCGGCGAGAAAGTCAGCCGAAGCGCTCTCGAAGGCGGCCGCTGCCGCAGCGACGGCCGCATCGGCCAAGCCTGAAGAGTCTGCGAAGGCACGTTCTGCGGCGGAGGCCGCGGTGCAGCAGGCGACCGAAGCTGCAGCCCATGCCACTCAGGCTGCCGCGGAGTCTGCACGGAAGATCGCTGAGGAAGCGAAAGCGGCCGAAGCCGGCCTTCCCTCGACCGACGCCGTGGACAAGACTGCACGCGAGGACATGAAGGAAGGCGCCGAGCACGCCGAGGCCGGCGCCAAGGAAGCCGCCGCAGGTGCGGATGCCGCCACGGCGCGGGCCATGCAGCAGGCAGCAGAAGCTCTCGCACGCGCGAGCGGGGCACTCGGCGATGCGGCGCGCGGCGCAAAGGAGGCTCAGGGTGCACCGGCCAGCGCTGCTGAGGCGGCCGCTGCGGAAGCAGAGAAGGCCGCGCAAGGATTGCCCGAAGGACAGGCCTCCGAAGCTGCGGAGGCGCTGAAGTCCGCGGCCAAGGCCGCGCAGGCGGCGGCAGCAGCAGCGAAGTCCGGCAACAAGTCCGCGAGGAACGCAGCTGCTGCCAAGGCGAAGGACGATGCAGAGCGCGCCGCGGAGGCGGCCCGGAAAGCTCGCAAGGATCTCTCTCGCAAACGCGAGGAGGAAGCTCAGCGCGCGAAGAAGCAGCGCGACCTCTCACGCAAGATCGAAGCCGTGAAGGAGGCCGTGAAGAAGGAGCAAGGCGACACTTTCGACAAGGCTGCCAAGGCTCTGGATGAAGCGGCACGCCAGCAAAACGTCGGCGCGGAAGCGAGCGAGACAGGCGACGGGAAGTCGGCAAGTTCCGCGCAGGAGGAATCCGGCCGCGCCCTCGACCGCGCGCAGGAAGCGCTCGAGAAGGCCGCCAACGCGCGCGAGAAGAACGCGGAGGCCGACGCAGCCGCTGCGCAGGAACTCGCGCGGCGACAGAAAGAACTCGCCGCTTCCGCCGGCGAACTCGCGGAGTCCATGAAGAAGACCTCGCCGGAGGGTGCACAGCGCACACAGTCGGCCAAGGAGAGCATGGACAGCGCCCAGCAGAATCTGCAGGGTCAGCAGAACAGCGAAGCTGTGGAGCAGGAGGAGGATGCCATCTCCAAGCTCGAAGACGCGCAGAAGAAAGTGGATGAAGAGCGCGGCCAGTACGAAGACATGCAACAGGAAGAGCAGCTCTTCCAGTTGAAGGCCGAAGTGGAGAAGCTCATCGCGGCCGAAAAAGAGATCATCGCCAGCAGCACTGCCGTGAAGTCCGCCTCTGAAGGCGGCAACATCACGCGCAGTGGACGCCGTACCCTCCAAGAGACCGCCGTGCGTCAGAAGACGACCGCGGACAAGCTCGAAGAACTGAGGAAGCCCGTCGCTGAGGAGCAGGATGGCGGCCTGGTGTTCACCTGGCTGATGGAGCGCATCTGCGTGGACATGAACAGCGCGTTCTCCGATCTCGAACGCGGGCGGCTCACGGAAATCACGCTCACAGCAGAGAACGACGCACTGCGCGGGCTCGAAGAGCTCCGCCAGACTCTCGAAGACGAGATCGAAGCGCGGAAGAAGATGAAGAAGGATGAGAAGGAGGATGAGCAGCAATCACCTCCGCAGAAAAACCCGCTGGTGAGTCTGCTCGCGGAGTTGCTCCTCGTCCGCCGCCTGCAGTCGGGTGTCAACAACGATCAGGAACGCTTCTTCGCCCGCAAACCGAAGCTCGGCGAAGATGCCGATCCCATCGATCGCATGGTGCTGGAGCGACTCGCCAAGCGCCAGGCCGAGGTCCGCGGTCGCTTCGAAGTGCTGCTGGAGAAGATGGCGCCCGGCGGCGAAGAACCCGCCGAAGGAGACGGCAAGTGAAACATGCAAGCCTCCTGGCCTTCGTGATCGCGCTCTTCACACCCGTGCTCACGGCGCAGGAACCCGAAGATCCGCAGGTGGATCCGCAAGAACTCCTGCGCCAGATCCAGCGCAACATGCAGGCCGTCGAGAAGGGCCTCGATGAACTCGCCACCGAGGATGCCAAGGCCGCCGGTCGGCGCACGGTGGAAGATCTCGACAAGCTCATCGACAGCCTGAAGTCGAGCGGGCGCCAGATCACATCGGACATCGACACCCTCATTCGCGAGATGAAATCCTCCAGCAGTGGAGGCGGTGGTGGCGGCGGCGGCAAGTCGCAATCGAAGTCGAAGGACCGCAACCAGTCGAAGGAGCGCGGCAGCGCCAAGGACCGCAACAAGCCCGAACCCTCGCAGCAGCCGGGTGGTGGCAAACCGGATTCCGGCAAGAGCGAAGACAACACGGCCAAGGACCAGCCGGGTGGTGCAAACGGACGCGGCAACACGCGGCCCGAAGACCCGAGCGAAAAGTTCCGTCAGGAACTCCTCGAAGGGCGCTGGGGCACGCTGCCACCCGAACTTCGTCAGCGCCTCGTCGAGCGCAATTTCCGCGAATTCACTCCTGAGTATCAGGAGGAACTGCGGGCGTACTTCCGCCGCCTCGCTCGTTGAGCTCGCGGCTCGACCCTTCCTGACCACGCGGAGAAATGGTGAGGTCCATGCCCGTCACGTGCACGCGCAGCGCGCGGCACTTCAGGTAACGACTCTCCATGAGGGGCAGGAGCACCGGATGATCCGGGGCCTGCGTCGCGCGATGAAACTCCTGCGCGCGCACACCGATGCTCTTTGCAGCGCTGGCGAGCATTTCATCGAAGTGCTCTTCCGCCACGTGCTGACTGCATGAGTGCGACATGAGAACGCCGCCATCCTTCACGAGGCGCAAGGCCTTCACATTCACTTCGTGATAGAGCGCGAGCCCGCGCTCGATTTCCGCCCGCTTGTGCACGAACTTGGGCGGGTCCACGATGACCACGTCAAAGCGCCGCCCTTCTTGCGCGAAGTGGTCGAACACACGCAGCACATTGCCCTTCTCGAAGGTCATGCGCTCGGTGAGTCCCTGCACCTGCGCAGCGCGGCGCGCGAGGTCGAGGGCAGGATCGGATGAATCCACCACGGTGACATGTTCTGCGCCGTTCAGCGCCATGCGCAGGCCGAAGGCGCCGGTGTACGAGAACCCGTCGAGAACCTCCTTGCCGCGCGCGAGCTGGCCTGCGAAATGGCGGTTGTCGCGTTGATCCGAATACCAGCCGGTCTTCTGACCGCCGACAGGATCAGCGAACGCCTTCACCCCATGCTCGACAACTTCCACCGCACCGGTGGGAGCGGTGCCGTGCAGCACCGCCGCCGGCCGCACGAGGCCCTCCTCCTCCACCGCCACCTTGCACTCGCGTTCACACACCGCCTCAGGCTGGTAGCGCTCAATGAGCCGTTGCAGCAGGGGCTCAAGGAAACGCGCCATGCCAAGACAACTCACCTGCAACATCAGATAGGGACCAAGCCGGTCCACGATGAGGCCTGGAAGTCCGTCACCTTCCGAGTGCACAATGCGGTACGCATTCGTCACTTCAGAAAGGTGGAGCGTGTCCTCACGCAGCGCAATGGCGGCATCGAGCCGCTTCAGGAGCAGGGCCGTATCGAGCGCGCCTTCGCCCTTGAGGGACGTCAAGCGCACCGCGATCTGGCTCTTGCTGTTCCAGAAGCCCTCGCCGATGAGCCGCCCGGAGTCGTCCACCAACTCGACCACATCGCCGTCGGCGACATTGCCCTTCACGCGGTCGATAGCACCGGTGAAAACCCATGGATGCCCGAACCAGAACGGTCGGGCCTTGCGGAACTTGAGGATCACTCGCGCCATTGGACGGCCTCCGGGGGCGACCATGCTAGCTCGACCGCTGCGGTTCGTCCGGAGAGGCGCGCTGCTATGGTGCGAGCCGCAAAGGAAACGCCCATGGGTGACCCGCTGCTCAAGTCCGATTTCTACGACGTGGATGGCCTCTTCGAGGAAGAAGAGATCCTCGCGCGCAACGAAGTGCGCCGCTGGGTGCGCGAGCGCTTCATGCCCGTGGTGGAGAAGTGCTACCGCGAGGGCGAGTTCCCGCTCGAGCGCGCGCTCGAGTTGGCGCAGCTCGGCACCTTTGGCGCCAATCTCGAGGGCTACGGCTGCGCCGGCATGTCTTCGACGGCCTACGGCCTGATGATGCAAGAGCTCGAGTGGGGCGATTCCGGGCTCCGCTCCTTCGTCTCCGTGCAGGGTGCACTCTGCATGTATCCGATCTACGCCTTCGGCAGCGATGCACAGAAGGAGAAGTACCTCCCCGGCATGGCGGAAGGGAAGATCCTCGGTTGCTTCGGGCTGACGGAGCCGGACCACGGCAGCGACCCGGGCAGCATGATCACCCGCGCAGAAGATCGCGGCAGCCACTATCGCCTGAACGGCGCAAAGATGTGGATCACGAGCTCACCCCTCGCACACTTCGCCATCGTGTGGGCGAAGCTCGACGGCAAAGTCGCGGGCTTCATCGTGGAGCGCGACCGTCCGGGCTTCAGCGCCCCCGTGCAAGAGCGCAAGTGGTCGCTGCGTTGCTCCGTGACCGGTGAAATCGTCCTCCACGACGTTGACATCCCGAAGGAGAACCGGCTCCCCGGCGCCAACGGGCTCAAGTCCGCTCTCGCCTGCCTCACACAAGCGCGCTACGGCATCGCCTACGGTGCCATCGGTGCAGCGCAGAGCTGCTTCGAAACCGCACGGGATTACACGCTGGCCCGCACGCAGTTCGGCAAGCCGCTGGCCAGCTTCCAGCTCATCCAGACCAAGCTCGCCAACATGCTCACGGAGATCACCAAGGCTCAGCTCCTCTGCTGGCGCCTCGGACGCTTGAAGGACGCCGGCAAGGCGGACTTCGCGCAGGTCTCCATGGCCAAGCGCAACAACGTGGGCCGCGCCCTCGAAATCGCCCGCAACGCCCGCGACATGCTGGGCGCGAACGGCATCACCGACGAATACCCGGTGGGGCGTCACATGATGAACCTCGAGACGGTGAACACCTACGAGGGCACCTACGACATCCACGGACTCATCCTCGGCGAGCGCATCACCGGCATCCAGTCTTACGGAGGCTGAGCCCGCATGAAGGCGCTCCTTGCCGCGGCGGAGAAGTTCGGAACGCCGCTTTATGTGTACGAGGAGGAGCGCCTCGCCGCCGCGCTCGCGTGGTGGAAGCGCGCGCTGCCCGGCTTCGCCGCGCACTACGCGCTGAAGGCCAATGCCAATCCGGCGCTGCTCGCGCTGATCCGTCGTGAGGGCTTCTGCGCGGATGCCGTGAGTCCCCTCGAAGTGGAAGCCGCGCTGCGTGCGGGTTTCCTGCCGAAGGCCATCACCTTCACGGCCCATGCGCCCTCCTCTGAAGATCTCGCAGCCGTGCATGCGAGCGGGGTCGAGATCACGGTGGACAGCTTGCAAGCCATCGAGCGCCTCGCGCGCGTGGCACCCGGCGCACGCGTGGGTTTGCGCGTGAACCTCGGCATCGGCGCCGGGCATCACGGCCATGTGGTCACCGGTGGTCGCGGCGTGAAGTTCGGCATTCCGCGCGAGGAAGTCGCGGACGCCATCACGCTGGTGTCCTCGAAGGGACTCGAACTCGCGGGCCTGCACCAGCACATCGGGTCGGGCATCCTCGATCCGAAGCCCTTCATTGACGGAGCGGAGGCGCTGCTGGAAGTCGCGGCGCCGCTGGCGCGTTCGCTCGCATTCCTCGATTTCGGCGGCGGATTCGGCATCCCCTACCGACCGGAAGAAACAGCCCTCGATCTCATGGCTCTGGGAGAGGAACTTGGCAAGCGCGTGAATGCCTGGCGCGGCGAACACGGCGGCAAGGCCGTCATGCGCATGCAACCGGGCCGTGTGCTCGTGGCGAGCTCGGGGTCGTTGCTCACCCGCGTCATCGAAGTAAAGCGAAGTGACGGCGCCACCTTTGTGGCCACGGACACCGGCGCGCATCACCTCGTGCGGCCCATGCTCTATGGCGCCTGGCATGCCATCGAAAACGTCTCGCGCCCGCAAGCGCCGCAGGTGCAGGTCACGGTGACGGGACAACTCTGCGAATCCGGGGATGTGCTTGCCGCCGAGCGAATGCTGCCCTTGCCGCTGGCCGGAGATCTCCTTGCCATCCGCGACGCCGGAGCCTACGGCTTCAGCATGGCCTCGACCTACAACCTCCGCGCCCGGCCTGCGGAAGTGCTGCTGGGCGATCGCGGTGCCGAGCTCATTCGCCCGCGCGAGTCGCCCGAGAGCCTCCTCGGCTGAGTCTTCTTGCGCGCAGCACCGCAAACGCGGCGACCACGCTCAACCGAGCGTGGATGAAGAACCGCTGCGAAAGCCCTCGAGATCGAGAGTCACGAAACGGAATCCGAGGGACTTGAGACCAGCCACCACGGCTGCGCCCGCTTGCGTATCCACGAGCCGCGCCGCTTCGCTCTTGGGCACTTCGATGCGCGCAACACCGCCTTCGTGATGGCGCACGCGGAGTTCGCGGAAGCCGAGTGCAGCGAGGAGTTCTTCCGCGGCCTCCACGCGTGCAAGCCCCTCTTCGGTCACCGGTGTGCCTGCCGGGAAGCGTGAAGCAAGACATGGCGTGGCCGGAAGATCCGCGGTCGGGAGCCCGCGGCGCGCGGACAGTGCGCGGATGTCCGCCTTGCTGATGCTGGCCTCAAGAAGTGGGCTCTGCACCCCGTGCAAACGCGCCGCCTCGCGACCGGGACGATGCCCTGTCGCGTCATCGAGCTGGCTGCCATCGAAGATGACCGCATTGCCATGCAGGGCGTGGAGTGCTGCAAAGAGCGTGTCCTTGCAGAAGAAACAACGCTCGCCGAGGTTGGCCCGATACTCAGGCCGTTCCAACTCCGCTGTGCCGAGTTCCTGCAACGGGATTCCGAGGAGCGTGGCCACCGCGCGCGCCTGAGCCAGTTGCCGCGTGGAAAGCGAGGCGGAAACCCCGATCACAGCCCGGAAACCCTCCGCGCCGCGGCTCTCGGCAAGAAGCGCAAGCAGGTACGAGGAATCCACGCCACCCGAAAAAGCGAGCACGGGATTCCCTTGCAGGCCACGGAGTTCGCCAAGGAGCATGGCCTCGCGCTCGAGGGCGGTCGCGACAGAAGCGGAGCCAGAACGCAGGGGCATCGACGAATGATAGCCATGGGCAAGCGGCGACCGGGAAAGGGGAAAAGAAGCTGCTTTGTGCCGCACACCGCTTTCGGGGACAATACAAGCGCGCGGCCCCCACGGGCGGTCGCGCACGGTGTCGCGTCTCCTGCGCGCCCGCGACCCATCGGGGCGAATCCCCCGGGGTGGCGTAGGCAGCGTGACCCAAGCGGAAAGGAACCCCATGATCCGGACATTCTTGACAGCTCTCGTCGCCGCGGCACTCATCATCCTCCCCTCCTGCATGAAGGGCGAGCAGAAGGTGAACTTCAGCCCCGACAACACGGCCACCCTCGCCTTCAAGATGAGCATGAAGACCGAAGTGATCGACAACATGAAGGCCATGATCGAACAGGCCGGAGGCGAAGAGGGCGGGGATCAACTCGACAAGCTCTCCGAAGCCATCGATCTGAAAACGACCGAAGAGAAGCTGAAGAAGCAGGGCGTCGAGATCATCAGTTCCAAGGCCATCGATGCGGACGGCTGGAAGGGCTACGAGGTCGTCGGCAAGATCGCCAACGTCAATGAGTTCTGCGAGAAGACCGCGAAGACCTTCGATGAGGAGCTCGCCTCGGCAGCCAAGGAGTCCGGCGGCGCCCACATGGGCAGCGACATGGGCAAGATGGTGTTGGCGTTCTACAAGAACGAAGACCCCGCTCTCGGAACCCTGCAGATCATTCCGCCCATGGGCGATCTGATGGAGCAGTTCGGCGGAGAGGAAAACCCGCTTTCCAAGATCGACGAAGCCAGCGAAGAAGAGCTGCAGATGATGGAGGGAATGATGGAGATGATGAAGCAGCAGTTCGCGCTCGACCAGATGGGCATGAGCATGAACATCGGCGTGCCCGGTGAAATCGTGGCCCTGAAGGGCTGCACCAAGTCCGAGGACGGCAAGTCGGTGCTCTTCGCCATCAAGGGCGGCGACATCAATCTGCAGTCCCTGAAGACCATGCTCGGCATGAAGGACGGCGTCTCGGTGGACTTCAAGATCGCCGAGGGCTGCAAGATCGCCTTCAAGGACCGCCCCAAGAAGGAAGCGAAGGCCGAACCCAAGAAGGAAGAGCCCAAGAAGGAAAAGAAGGGCGACCTCAAGACCGGCGACGGCGGCTGAGCGCACGCAACGAACACTGCTGACAGTGCCTGAACGGCGCGGCCACTCGAAGGAGTGCCGCGCCGCTCGCGTTTTCGGCCACGTATCATGCTCTTGAGTCCGCGACGCTGAGAAGTCGCCGAAGAGGACACCATGCTGCGTCCAGTGTTTTTCGCCCTTGGGCTGATGGCGCTGACGAGTTGCGACCCCATCTATCCGAAGGCCGTGCAGCATGTGAACTTCACGCCGGACAACTCGGGCACATTCAACTTGAAGATGTCCGGGAAGCGCCTCGAGCCGAACGACGAGAAGTCCCCGGAGGAGCTCGAAGCTGAGCGGAAGGCGGCAACCCAGTTGCGCAAGGAGCAACTGACCTTGCTGGGCTTGAGCGTGAATCGCAACGTGACCCTCATGGTCGAGGGCGAGGACGGCCAGGAGCAGAGCCTCGAAGTCAGCGCCCACATTGCAGATCTGAACCTGTTCCTCGAGAGCGCACGCAAGAAGGCGCTGAAGACTCTGGCCGATGCCCAGGCCGGGACACCCGACAAAGAGGAGAAGTCGCCTGCCGAACAGTTGCTCACTCTGGCTCTGTTCGGCGGTCCGACAGCCACGCGTGTCGAAGCGGGAATCTCCGGCATGGTCAACCTGCTGCAATACACCTTCTGGAAGACCGCGGATCCTGGCGTCGGCCGCCTCGAGATCATCCCGCCCATCAGTGAATTGATGAAGCAGTGCAGGCTCAGAGACAACCCGCTCGTCGCTCTCGCCGCGCTCTCCGACAAGGATCGCTCCGAGATGGAGACCAGCATTGTGAGAGCCAGACAGTCTCTCTTCGAAGAGCTGAGCTGGGAAATCAAGACCGGAGTGCCCGGTGAAATCGTGGCGACGAATGGCTGCACCAAGTCACACGATGGCAAATCCGTCATCTGGCGTGTGGTACGCGATGACATCGACCTTGAATCACTGAAGGCCATGCTGGCCCGCAAGGACGGCGTGTGGGTGGACTTCAAGATCCCCGCAGGCTGCAAGATCAACTTCAAGGACCCGCCGCAACCCGCAACAAATGCAGTCCCGAAACCTGAACCGAAGAAGGAAGATCCTGCACAGGGGAAATAGCGCGCTCGGCAACGTCGCGTTCAGCGCTGCTGGCCATGTCCATCCACGGTGAATTCCACGTAGATGAAGAGCGGGTCCATTCTCAACAGGAAGTGCGTGAAGACACTGCCTGCACAGGCCTTGGCAAATCCGGCGGCCTCGGCGTAAGTGAAGGCGTGGCCCATGTAGCAATGCGTGTCGGTCGCCAGTTCGGCCTCGACGGTGGCTGACTGGTCGTTGTTCGTCGCGGCGGTTTCACGCGTCACACGTTCGGCCATGTCCTCCAGACTTTCGGCCGTGATGATGCCCGAGAGATCGTGCGGGTCAGCCAGCAATTGGATGCGCATGCGGCCTGTCGGCGACAGGAGCTTCAAGCACTCTGGAACAAGCGCATGAATCACCGCGAGGGGGCAGTGGATCAGCACGGCCGCCGAGAAGATCAGGTCGTAGGTCCGGTCCTTGGCTGCTTCCGGGACACTGGAGCCATCCGTCTCAAAGAATCTCGCCGTGGGGAACCGTGCTGCGCGCGCCTGTGCAACAAAGGTCGGCGCGATGTCCATGCCTGTGTAGCTCTGCACGCGTGGCGCAAGACAGGGGACAAGCCTCCCGTAGCCACAACCCACCTCGAATACGTCGGCCGTCGAGAGAAACGCATCCGGAAGACCCGTCAGGACGAGTGCGCAATCGAGTTCGGCCTGCCGCTGGCGCGCCGTTTCGTCCTGCCATCCGACATGCGAGGCGATGTAGAAGTTGCTGCGAGAGGAACAGGCGCGCTGTTGCCACTCCGCCTTCAGGCGGCGTGACCATTCATGAGCATCGACTCCATCTGGCGGCGAGGAATGTTCGCCTTCGCAGGAATCAGTTCCCACGACGTGCCTCCGGCACTGCGGTCAGGACTTGGCGAAGGAAGGCGATGCGGTCAGCGGCTTCCTCGATCGCCTTGGATGTCGGAGTCCCTGCGCCGTGCCCGGCCTTGGACTCGATGCGGATGAGACAGGGCGGACCGTCCGCGGCCTGCACTTCCTGAAGGCGGGCCGCGAACTTGAAGGAGTGCGCGGGCACCACGCGATCATCGTGATCCGCCGTGATGACCAGCGTCGCGGGATAGCGCACGCCTTCCTTCAACTGGTGCAGCGGCGAGTATGCGAGCAGCGTCGGGAACTGCGTTGCATCGTCTGCGGAGCCGTATTCGGAAACCCAGGCCCACCCGATGGTGAAGCGGTGGTAACGGAGCATGTCCATCACGCCCACCGCGGGCAACGCTGCGCCGAAGAGCTCCGGCCGCTGCGTCATGCACGCGCCCACGAGGAGCCCGCCGTTGCTGCCGCCCTGGATCGCGAGCCGGGATGGGGTTGTCCAGCGCTCGCGCACCAGCCACTCCGCCGCCGCGATGAAATCGTCGAACACATTCTGTTTCTGTTCGAGCATGCCAGCGCGATGCCAGGCTTCGCCGAACTCCCCGCCGCCACGCAATGCAGGCACGGCGTAGATGCCGCCCATTTCCAGCCACGCGAGGACCGCCGCGGAGAACCCGGGGAGCACCGGGATGTTGAAGCCGCCGTAGCCATAGAGCAACGCCGGTGCGGTGCTGTTGGCGAGAACATCGCTGCGACGGACGACGTACATGGGAATGCGCGTGCCATCGCGACTCGTGCACTCCACCTGTTCCGTCACGAAGCGCGAGAGATCGGACTTCACCGCGGATTCGCGCCACACGCTCGTCCGGCCTGTCGACACCTCGTGGCGCAGGATGGAGGGCGGTCGCGTGAAGGATGTGAATCCGAGGAAGATCTCGTTGTGCGACGCGCGCGCGGTGAGGCCGCTCACGGTGCCCATGGCGGGGAACGACACTTCGTGAATGTGCTCTCCGGAGATCTTGTGGATGTGAACGCGGTGCTTCACGGCATCCATGACGAGCACGGCGATGTGGCCGCCTGCGAGGCGCGCGTCCGCAAGCGTGGCCGCCGATTCCGGCACCACACTGCGCCAATGCGCCGGTTCGGATGCTCCCGCACGCACAGCGATGACCCGGCCCTTGGGTGCATCCTTGTCCGTTCTGAAGAGGAGTTCGTCTCCCGCCTTGCCAATGAAGTCGTAGCTGGCGTCGAACTCTCCGAAGACGGTCTCGACAGGCGCATTGCTGCCGAGTCGCTTCAGGAACACCCTGTTGCGTGTGTCGGTGCCGATGCTGGAGGTGATGACGCAGAGCGCGCCATCGTCCGTGACCTCGCCGGCAAAGCCCCAGTCAGCATGGTCATCGCGCGCGAGGATGAGTTCGTCCGCGGCTTGCTCCGTGCCGAGGCGGTGCAGATACAAGCGCTGCCGCTTGTTGATGGCTGTGAGTTCAGAACCAGCCTCAGGTTCGGGATACCGCGCGTAGAAGATCCCGCTGCCATCCGGGAGCCACGAGACCGTAGTGAACTTGCACCAGCGCAGGAGATCCGGGCTGTCCTTCCCCGTCGCGACATCGCGCACGCGCCACTCCAGCCAGTCCGATCCTGCATGCGCAGCAGCCCAGGCGACGAAGCGGCCGTCAGGCGAGGGCTTCCAGTCACTGACGGAAATGCTGCCGTCGGACGCAAGCTGTGCGGGATCGAGCAGAACCGCTGGCGCGCCCTGCAGACCTGCCGCGCTGTAGATCGTCGGCTGATTCGCGAGACCGTCGTTGTGCGCGAAGAAAATGCGTGTTCCGCGCACCACCGGCGGCGACCAGCGCTGGTAGTTCCAGAGTTCCCGAAGCCGCGTCTCAATCCCCTCGCGCTCAGGAAGTGCATCGAGGAATGCGCGCGACTCCTTCTGCCGCTCTGCAACCCACGCGCGCGTGCGTTCTGAATCCACATCTTCCAGCCAGCGGAACGGGTCCCGCACTTCCACGCCATGCAGCACTTCCTTGGTCATGGAGGCGTTCTCCGCGGGACTATCGACCTGTCCGCAGGCCGCGAGCAGGAAAAGCAGCGCGAGCCGCCGCGGCAGTGCCGCGGAAGCTCGCAGTGTCTCGCACGCAATGGGTTGATGCGCCGACATCAGTCGCGGCGATTCCCGAAGAAGCGCAACATGAAGAGGAAGAGGTTGATGAAATCCATGTAGAGGGTGAGCGCGCCGAAGAGCGCGTACTTGCCCGCCTCGGCAGGCGTCGCCTCGCTGCCGATGGCCTTCAACTTCTGCACATCCCAAGCTGTCAGCACCACGAAGATCAGCACACCCACGAAGCTGATCACCATGTCCATGGTGCTCGAGTGCATGAACATGTTCACGACCGCGGCAATGACGAGCCCGATGACCGCCATTCCGGCGATGGCTCCGGCCTTCGAAAGATCGGATTTGGTGACGTAGCCGAAGGCGGCCATGCCACCGAAGGTGCCCGCCGTGATGATGAAGGTGCTTCCGACGCTCCCGAGTTCATAGACCAGAAACACGGCTGCAAGCGTGCTGCCCATCAAGGCGCTGTAGGCGAGGAAGAGCGCGGCCACGCCTGCTGTGGGCAGCCTCCGCGCCGCCGCACCGAAGAGCAACACGATGGCGAACTGGGCAATGATCAACCCGTAGAAGACCACCTTGCTTCCGAAGATGAAATCTCGCACCTCGGGTGTGCCCGCTACCCACCAGCTCACGCCGGCGGTGGTGAGCAGCCCCAAGGTCATCCAACCGAACACGCGCGCGAGGAATGTGCGCGCCATGTCCAGTGCCGCGGTGTTCCCGCCATAGAGATTGCTGTCTGCCGAGCCGTAGCTGTTGTTCATGTGACGCAAAGCCTCCGTGTCGTCATGTACGACGCGGGAAAGGATGCCACTCCGCCTCTTGCTTGCCAATAGATCCGGGGTGGCCATCCTCCGCTAGACTGGGCCCATGGCGGAACTGGACCTGAACGTCTTGAAGGCGCTGCCCAAGGTGGCACTGCACGAACATCTGGATGGCGGGCTCAGGCCTTCGACCATCATCGAGCTTGCTCCGGCTGCGGGCGTCGAAATCCCCACCCGCGACCCGGCGGAGCTGAAGGTTTGGTTCGAGCAGGGGGCCAACAAGGGCTCCCTCGCCGAGTATCTCCGCGGATTCTCGGTGACTTGCGGTGTGATGCAGACCCGCGAGGCCTTGGAGCGCGTGGCTGCGGAAGCCCTCGAAGACCTCGCCGCGGATGGCGTGGTCCACGCGGAACTGCGCTTCGCACCGCAATTCCACACAGCGGGCGGGCTGGGTGTGGAAGCGGTGATGGACGCGGTTCTCGATGGCCTCGCGCGCGGTGCGAAGACCACCGGCATCCGCTGGGGGCTGATTGTCTGCGCCATGCGCTCCTCACCCCCCGACCTCGCGCTCCGCATGGCGGAACTTGCCGTCGCCTTCCGCGACCGCGGCTGCATCGGCTTCGATCTCGCCGGTGACGAGTTCGGCAATCCGCCGAAGGACCACATCGACGCCTTTCACTACTGCCAGCGCGAGAACTTCAACATCACCATCCATGCCGGCGAAGCGTTCGGCGCACCAAGCATCTGGCAGGCCATTCAATACTGCGGCGCGCATCGCATCGGGCATTGCACACGCTTGGTCGAAGACATGGTCATCAAGGACGGCAAGGTCATCGCGCTCGGGCGGCTCGCGCAGTACGTCCTCGATCACCGCATTCCACTGGAGATCTGCCTTTCATCCAACGTGCAGACCGGCGCCGTGGCCTCTCTGGAGGAGCACCCGTTCCGGCACTACCTCCGCCTCAATTACCGCGTCACTCTCAATTCCGACAATCGGTTGATGTCCGGCACTTCACTGACGGCAGAGCACGCGCTTGCGACCCGACTCTTCGGTCTCACCTTCGACGATCACGAGAAGATGGTCGTGAACGCGATGAAGTCAGCCTTTACGCCTTATCGTGAGCGCTGCGCCGTCATCTTCGACGTGATCAAACCTCGCTGCGCCGCACTCCGCCAGCAACTCGGCCTCCCGGCCTCACGTCATCCCACCCGCCCGCTGACGCAATCCTGACACCCTCCTCAGCGCGCAACAGGAATCGCAAGGCATGCTCATGAACAACTCAAGATGGATCGTGGCGCAGGTGGTTGTTTGCCTCGGGATCGCTGCCGCGTGTGTGTATCAAGTCTCTCACGGCGGTTCAGAACATCTGGGCGGAGTCACTGTCCAGCGCTTCTCGCAACTGGATGCCATTGCAATGCATGAGGACAACGAGCGCATCCGGGCCGAACTGGAGGCCGTCAACGGGCAACTACGGCTCTTGCGCGAGAGTCTGGACAAGCTCCCGCCACCTGCTCCGCGCAGTCATGCCGAGCTGATCGCCCTGTCTCAAGGTGCGGGACTTGGTCCTCGGCAGAGCGCCCCCGAACTGGGAGCGAGAGCAGTCGATCCTTCCGCGCCATTGAAGGTCGCGGTTCCGGACAATGAGCGCCGCCGCCGCATGAGCGAGCTAGAACGTGTGCCGAACACGAGCATCGGCACGAGTCACCTGCTGTAGACCATGGAAATGGTCTTGGAACGCTATGGCACCCCTGACACATCCGGCATCAACAATGGCGGTGTGACCTGGTGCTACTCATGGAACGGCTGCTTCCTGGCGTTTGATTTCATCGAGAATCGCGCCGTGCGAACGAGCTTTGACAATCCACCAAGATGATGGCTGCGCGGGCAGCGACCGCGTAGCGCATGGAACCCCTCTGAGCGAAACTGGCGCTGCAAGCACCAAGTGCTGATCGCTCTAGCGCCCGCGGCCACCGCCGCCGCGACCCCCGCCTCCTCCACCACCACGGCCGCCACCGCCCTTGCCACCTTTGCCGTCGCCGCCATCGCCCACGGTGCCGTCCTTCTGAAGATCCGCCACGACATCCTGGATATCCACTTCACCGGTGTAGGGCGCGCCCCCGATCTGCGCAAGCGCCCAAAGGCCCACTGATTTGACCGGATCACGGTCGGATGAGAGTTGGCGCTCGATCAAAGGCTTGGCCTCCATGATCTTCAGCACTCCGATGGCGTGATAGCCCACGCTGCGATGGCTGTTGTTGGACGAAGCCGCGATCTTCAGGATGGCCTTGTCGGTGTCTGCATGGCGTGGTTGCGTCTCGGCCACGAGACAGGCAGCCACCACCTCTGCCTGAGCCCCCGACTTGAGGAGCTTCAGCACTTCCTTGCGGATGATCTCCGCGGCCTTCTCGCAGGCTGCAAGCGCGCGCAGGAGTCGCCCGCGCACAATGTCCTGATTCTCCTTCGAAAGCGTGTCGAGGAGCGCCTTCGCGGATTCGCGCATGCCGATGAGTTCGAGCACCGCAGCTACATGCAGCCGGATCTGCGTGTCTTTCTGCTTGAGGAGCTCGACAAGGCACGGCAACACCTTGGCGTTGCCGCGTGCACCCATGGCGTCGATGGCTTCGAGGCGCTTGACGCTGCTGACCTCGGGTTTGGTCTGCCTGATGAGGAAATCCACGATGCGCGGGTCATCCTCGTTGGCGAGCGCCGCAAGAGCCATGCGCCGTTCCTCCGCGTTGTTGCCGTCAGCCTGCTTCAACAGATCCACGATGCGATCACTGCGTTCGCGGAATTCCGGCGCTGCATTCTTCGGATCGTGGAACGCGTAGGCGAGCTGCATCTTCTTCCGCAGCTCCTGGGCAGCGAGCAGCCACACATGGCGCAAGAGAACGCGCTTGCCATCTGGAGCGAGAAAGAGGAACTGGGGCGCTTCCACCACGGGCGATCCCATGTAGGCCGTGCGTGCACGCACTTCCATGGATTCATGCTGCTTGCAGGTGGTCCCATCGAATGTGGGACAGGGATCATTTGCGCGCTCGGCATGGAGCCCGATGCAGCCAATGAGGCAGACGAACTTCCGGCTCTCCGCCACCACCGTGGCATCGTGCATGTGATTGCGGGCCACGTCTTCGTTGGCGCTCTCGCCCTTCATGAGAAACACGATCATGATGGGCTTGTTGGTGTCGCGGGCCTTGGTGAGGGCCGCGTCGAAATCCGTCTCCCACTGGATCACCTTCGGATCCTGAGCGAAGACCGAGGCGGCAATGAAGAGCAGTGCAAGGAGTGAACGCATGGAC
>SXGR01640377.1_pt1 | contig 19188 bp, 21 predicted proteins | sample 3174711 | NCBI WGS metagenome assembly SXGR01 (sample SAMN11356860, study PRJNA531348) | freshwater metagenome | isolation source: freshwater sample F1-60 | place: China: Fuxian Lake, Yuxi | collected 2017-12-25
GCTTGGACGATCCGGCCGAGCGACAGCGCACCGAACCGGCCGAAGCCGACGGTTTCGAGTTTCTGGGTTCCGATGCCGAACTCGACCAGGTCATCTTCGACGGCTCATCATTCGGAACCGCAACTCCGGCCGGCAGTGACGAGGAGGCGGACTATCTAGGCATCCCCGGCCTGCTCGACACCGCCCAGATGCGAGATCTGTTGCGCCGCAGGCAAGAAGAGCAGCTTGCGACCCGGTCGGCGTCAGGCCTGCCCGCTCCGTTGTCTACCCACCGGCAATTGGGCGAGTTGCGCCGCGAACTGAACACTCTGGTCGCAGCGATCCACCACCGCACCGGCAAGTCTCACGGCTGGATCCACAGCGAGTTGCGCCGTATGTGCGGCGGCCCACCTGTTGCAGCCGCCAACACCGAGCAGCTTTCGGAGCGGATCGAGAACCTTCGCAGTTGGCGAAGTATGTGATCCACCGAGGTCGAAATCACAGCCCCAACAGTGCCGGCAGATCGGCCACTGAGTCGATCACGTGATCAGGCTGCATGGCGAATTGGTCGGTGGCCCAACGATCCAAAGCAGGTTGACGGAACTTTCCCGTCCGCACCAGCACGCCGGTCATTCCGACCACCTGAGCGGGCAGCACGTCGTTGTTGAGATCGTCGCCGACCATGTGCATCTCTTCGGGATCGACACCGATCCGCGCGGCCGCGGCCTCGAAGCCGACCGGGGCGGGCTTTCCCACCGCCGTCACCGAACGTCCCGACGCTTCTTCCAACCCGAGCACATACATTCCGGTATCAACGAGCAATCCCGCATCGGTTTCCCACGCGGTGCTGCGGTGCATCGCCACCACCGGCACGCCTGCGGTCATCCACTCGTAGACCCGGCTCAGCGTCCGATGGTCGTACTCCGGGCCGGCCCCGCCGAGGATGACGACATCCGGTGTGGCGCCGGGGGCCAGCGAGTCGACGATGTCCACGCCGGGCATGTCGGTGGCGATGTCGCCGCTGTTGACCACGAAACAACGGGCCCCTGGGTAGTGCGCGCGGACGTGGTCGGCGGTCAGCAGTGCGGCGGTGATGATCTCCTCGGGCCGCACGTTCATTCCGGCCGCCGACAGGGCGGAGGCGATCTGTAGACGGGTCAATGTCGTGGTGTTGGTCAGGTACGACCGCGGAATCCGATGCTCGTCGAGGGTCCGCAGGGTCGCCGCGGCGCCGGGTATGGGTCGCCAGGAGGTCACCAGAACTCCGTCGATGTCGAACAGCACTCCGCCGACGGCCATGTGCAGAGATTAGGCCCACCCGACGATCGCCTATGTTCTAAGGCATGACTTGGACTGAGAAAGACGTTCCCGACGAGAGCGGCCGGGTGGCGATCGTCACCGGCTCCAACACCGGCCTCGGCTACGACACGGCCCGTGTGCTCGCCGCCCGTGGCGCCCGGGTGGTGATGGCGGTCCGCGACACTGCCAAGGGCGACGCGGCGGCGGCCCGCATCCGGGCGTTGTCCCCGGGCGCGGAGGTGACGGTGCACGCATTGGATCTGGGCTCGCTGGCGTCGGTGCGGGCGGCGGCTGCCGAACTCGCGGCCGCCCACCCGCGGATCGATCTGCTGATCAACAACGCCGGCGTGATGTACCCGCCGAAGCAGACCACTGCCGACGGCTTCGAGTTGCAGTTCGGCACCAACCCTCTCGGCCACTTCGCGCTCACCGGCCTGCTGCTGAAGAACCTGCTCGGTGTAGACGGGTCCCGGGTGGTGGCGGTCGCCAGCATCGCGCACAACATCCGGGCGAAGATCGACTTCGCGGATCTGCAGTGGGAGACCCGCCGCTACGACCGGGTGGCCTCCTACGGCCAATCCAAGCTGGCCAACCTGATGTTCACCTATGACTTCCAGCGCCGGTTGGCGGCGGCGAAAGCGAAGACCATTGCGGTGGCCGCACATCCGGGTGTGGCCGCCACCGAACTCGTCCGCCACGTTCCCGGCGCCGGCCTGCCCGGTGTCAGTTGGCTTTCCGGCCGACTGTTGAACACCTCCGAACTCGGTGCGCTGCCCACCCTGCGGGCGGCCACCGATCCGGCAGTGCGCGGCGGCCAGTACTACGGCCCGGACGGCTTCCGTGAATTGCGCGGTTACCCGAAACTTGTCACCTCCAGTGCGCAGTCGCACGACACCGCTGTGCAGGAACGGCTGTGGTCGGTCTCCGAGGAACTCACCGGCGTCACCTACCCGGTCTAGCGGCGGGGGTCGGATGCGCAGCGTCGAAGAACACCAGCGTGTCGTCTCCCGATTGATCGCGGCGAGGCCCGTGACCACTGCCGGGTTGGCCGATGCGCTCGGTCTGGTGCTCGCCGCCGACGTGGTAGCACCCCTGTCGCTCCCGGTCTTCGACAACTCGGCGATGGACGGCTACGCGATACGGACCGAGGACGTGGCGGGGGCCAGTTCCGATAGCCCGGTGACACTGCTCGTCGCCGAGGACATTCCGGCCGGCCGCACCGATGCGCTCGTCCTGGCGCCGCAGACAGCGCATCGAATCATGACCGGGGCACCGCTGCCCGCAATGGCGACGGCGGTGATTCCGGTCGAAAGCACCGACGCCGGAGTCGATACCGTCGCGATCTACGCGAGCCCGAAGCCCGGCCAGCACATCCGCCGCGCCGGCGAGGACGTCGTCGCCGGCACCACCGTTCTGCAGGCCGGTCGGGTCGTGACGCCGGCCGCACTCGGACTGGCGGCCGCGCTGGGGCTCGTCGAACTGCCGGTGATCGGGCGCCAGCGGGTGCTGGTGATCTCCACCGGCGCGGAGTTGGTGATGCCGGGAACGCCGCTGCGGCCGGGACAGATCTACGAGTCCAATGCAGTCATGCTGGCCGCGGCGGTACGGGACGCTGGCGCTGAGGTGGTGGAGACGATCACCTGCGACGACGATGTGGAGCGCTTCCGCGCGGTACTGGACACCTACGGTGGCCGAGCCGACCTGATCATCACCACCGGCGGTGTCAGCGCCGGAGCCTACGAGGTGGTCAAGGACACCTTCGGCGCCGACGGACGTACCGGCGTGGAGTTCGTCAAAGTCGCGATGCAGCCCGGCATGCCGCAGGGCGCGGGGACTGTCAACGGCACCGCCATCGTGACGCTGCCCGGAAATCCCGTCAGTGCGCTGGTGTCCTTCGAGGTGTTCATCCGGCCCGCACTGCGCGCGGCGATGGGCTTGCCGCAGCCGAACCGGCCGCATCGCCGCGCAGTTCTCGCCGAGACGATCACCTCCCCGGCCGGCAAACGCCAGTTCCGCCGTGGCGTCTACGACCACGACACCGGGACCATCCTGAGCTACGGTCCGCCCGCGTCGCACCACCTGCGCTGGCTGGCTTCCGCCAACTGCCTGGTCGACATCGCCGAGGAGGTCACCGAGGTCGGCGCCGGTGAGCAGGTCGGGCTGTGGGACCTGCACCCGTAGAATCACCGCTCGTGGCCCGACGCCCCCGCTCAGCGGACGACACCGAGACGTCCGGCCCGCACCGATTGCTGAACCTGCTGCGATCCTCGGTGCCGCGCGTGCACCCGGCCGGCCTGCCATTCGTCTCCGCCGGACTGGTCGTGGCGGCCCTCGGTCGCCACCACCGCTGGGTGCGCCGAGTCGGCCTGACCGCGGCCGGGGCTAACGCGGCATTCTTCCGGGAACCGTCGCGCACCCCGCCCATCCAAACCGGAGTGATCGTCGCGCCCGCCGACGGCGAGGTGTGCCTGATCGGTGAATCGGCACCACCACCGGAACTCGGCGTCGGAACCGCACCGCTGATGAGGATCAGTATCTTCCTGTCCCTGCTGGACGCCCACACCCAGCGCATCCCGGTCAGCGGTGAGGTGCTCGCCGTGGAGCACCGTCCCGGCCGCTTCCATTCGGCTGACCTGCCGGTCGCCAGTGCGGACAATGAGCGCAACAGCGTGCTGATCCGCACGCCGGAAGGACACCAGGTGGTGGTGGTACAGATCGCCGGATTGATCGCCCGTCGCATTGTGTGCGATCTTCACGTCGGCGATGCGGTGCGGATCGGCGACAGCTACGGGCTGATCCGGTACGGATCCCGGCTGGACACCTACCTGCCGGCCGGTTCGCAGGTGCAGATCGAGCCGGGGCAGCGGACCCTGGCCGGCGAGACGGTGCTGGCCCGGCTGCCATGATGAAACCCCCTGTGCCGTCTGGCCCCCGGATCCAATCCAACCGGGGGCTGCGCATCCTGCCCAGCGCCACCACGGTGCTCGCGATCTGCGCCGGACTGACGTCAATCAAGTTCGCCCTGGACGGACGCGCACATATCGCGCTGGCCCTGATCGGCGCCGCGGCGATACTCGACGGCATCGACGGCGGCATCGCCCGCGCCCTGCACGCCCAGTCCCCGATGGGTGCCGAGATCGACTCCCTGGCTGACGCAGTGAACTTCGGCGTCGCCCCTGCCCTCGTCGTGTACATCACCCTGCTGCCGACCTCGCCGGTCGGTTGGATCTTCGTCCTGCTCTACGCCGTCTGCATCGTGCTGCGGCTGGCCCGGTTCAACACCTTGCTCGACGACGACACCCGCCCGGCCTACACCCGGCAGTACTTCGTGGGCATGCCCGCACCCTGCGGTGCCGTCGGTGTCATCGGACCACTTGCCGCGATGCTGCAGTTCGGCCACGGCTGGTGGACGTCGCCGGTGTTCCTCTGCGCGTGGTTGGCCGCCAACTCGCTACTGCTGGTGAGCCGGGTGCCTACCCTGGCGCTGAAGGCGATCTCGGTGCCCGCCAACGCGGCACCGATCCTGCTGGTCCTGGTCGCCGCCGCGGCGGCAGGCCTGCTGCTGTTCCCGTACATCCTGGTGTTGCTGATCATCGCCGGCTACCTGCTGATCATCCCGTTCACGATCCGCAGCCAACGCTGGGCCGCCGCACACCCGGAAGCCTGGGACCACAAACCCGGACAACGGCGCGCCGCCCGCCGCGCGGCAAGGAACGCCGGGAATCCAGGACGCCGATCGACGGCCCGGTTGGGCCTACGCAAACCAGGAGGCCGAACCGATGTCTGACGCATCCGAATTGATGACCGGACGACCCGGGCCACCATCGAGCCTGACCCTGACCGCACGGCTGAACACCGCCGCACTCGACTCGCGACGCGGCGTTGTCCGTCTGCACCCGGAAGTGATTGCCGCACTGGGTATTCGGGAATGGGACGCGGTATCACTTACCGGATCGCGCACGACGGCCGCCGTCGCCGGCGTGGCGCCCGCCGGCACACCAACCGGAACCGCTCTTCTCGACGACGTGACGCTGTCCAACGCCGGCCTGCGCGAGGATGCCGGCGTGCTGGTTGCGCCGGTCACCGTCTACGGGTCGCGTTCGGTGACGTTGAGCGGATCGGCCCTGGCCACCAGATCGGTGTCGTCAGCGACCTTGCGCCAGGCGCTACTGGGCAAGGTGCTGACCGTCGGGGACACCGTGTCGCTGCTGCCACGCGACCTCGGTCCGGGTACGTCGAACTCCGAGGCGAGTTCGGCGTTGACCGCGGCGGTCGGGATTACCTGGACATCGGAACTGCTGACCGTGACCGGAACCGACCCCGCCGGACCCGTTTCGGTACAGCCGAACTCCTCGGTGACCTGGGGTACCGGCGGCGAGGTGACCCCCGGTTCCACCGCTGCCATCAGTCCGCCCACGCAGTGGCCTGAGGAACCGGCGGTGAGCATCGACGATCTCAAGGGCCAGCATGTCCAGGCCGGCCGGCTCACCGAGTGGCTCAAACTGGCGCTCGACGAACCGGCGCTGCTGGAGAAACTGGGCGCCAAACCCAACCTCGGGGTGCTGATCACCGGTCCGGCCGGGGTCGGAAAAGCCCGACTGGTCCGCGCGGTGTGCGCGGGCCGCCGACTCGTGGACCTCGACGGCCCGGACACCGGCGCACTTGCGGCCACCGAGCGCCATCAGGGCGTGGCCCGGGCGGTCACCGATGTGATCAACGGCGGCGGAGTGCTCCTGGTGACCGACATCGACGCACTGCTTCCCGATCCGCCCGAGCCGGTGGCGACGATGATCCTGGCCGAACTGAAGAAGGCGGTCGCCACGCCGGGCGTGGCGCTGATCGCTACCTCGCAGGCGCCCGACGTGGTGGACCCGAGGCTGCGGGCTCCCGATTTGTGCGATCGCGAACTGGGTTTGAGCCTTCCCGACGGCGCCACTCGCAAGGCACTGCTGGAGGTACTGCTGCGAGATGTTCCGTCGCAGGAACTGGCGCTGGACCAGATCGCCGACCGCACACCGGGATTCGTGCGTGCCGACCTTGCCGCACTCGTTCGCGAAGCAGCGCTGCGGGCTGCGGCCCGCGCTAGCGACGATGGTGAGCCTCCGGCGCTGACCCAGGAGGACTTCACCGGCGCGCTGACGGTGATCCGGCCGCTGTCGAGGTCGGGAACCGAGGAATTGTCGGTTGGCTCGGTAACCCTTGATGACGTCGGCGACATGATCGAGACCAAGCAGGCACTCACCGAGGCCGTGCTGTGGCCGCTCGCGCACCCCGAAACCTTCGCCCGACTCGGGGTGGATCCGCCACGCGGGGTCCTGCTCTACGGTCCACCCGGGGTCGGCAAGACATTCGTGGTTAGGGCACTGGCCAGTTCGGGCCGGCTCAGCGTGCACGCCGTGAAGGGCGCCGAACTGATGGACAAGTGGGTGGGATCCTCGGAGAAGGCGGTGCGCGAATTATTCCGCCGCGCACGGGACTCAGCACCATCCCTGATTTTCCTCGACGAGATCGATGCGCTGGCACCCCGGCGCGGGCAGAGTTTCGACTCCGGCGTCACCGATCGCGTCGTCGCCGCACTGCTCACCGAGATGGACGGCATCGAGCCACTGCGCGACGTGGTGGTGCTGGGCGCGACCAACCGTCCCGAGTTGATCGATCCGGCACTGCTGCGGCCGGGACGGCTCGAACGACTCGTGTTCGTGGAGCCGCCCGACGCCGCCGCCCGTCGCGAGATCCTGCGGACGGCCGGAAAGTCGGTGCCGTTGAGCGCCGAGGTCGACCTCGATGCGCTGGCCGCCGATCTGGATGGCTACAGCGCAGCGGACTGCGTGGCGCTGCTTCGGGAGGCCGCGCTGACCGCGATGCGCCGCTCGATCGACGCCGCCGATGTCACCGCGGCGGACCTCGCCACGGCCCGCGAGAACGTCCGGCCGTCACTGGATCCCGCCCAGATCGAGTCACTGCGGGCGTTCGCCGGCGAGCGCTGAGCGGGCGGGACTACTCCTCGGGCGGGTCTACTCCTCGGATAGTTGGAACTCAACCATCGCGGTGACCGTCTCGATGGCATCGGAAAGCACCGCGACCCGTTCGGCAAGGGTCGGAGCCGCGAGGACCGCGTACCGATCCGCTTGACCCATCGGGACCCGCGAGGCGAGAGCGTAGACGTGCCGGGATGGATCGTCGGCGATCTCCTCGTCAACGGCCAGTGCGTCGGATCGCAGGTGGCCGCCGCGGGCCGCGATCACGCGCTCGAAGAGTCCGAGGATGGCGTCGACCACCACCGAAATCCGCTCCGGACCCACATCCGGACCGGGTTCGTCGGGCCAGGCCGTCACCACCGCACAGGGGTAGGGATCGTCGGGCAGCCACTGAGAAACCCGGATCCGCTCGCCGACCGACGCGAGAAGTTGATACTGGCCTTCGCCGAGATCGACGTAGTCGGTGATCCGCGCCAGCGCGCCGACATCACTGCGAATGTCGCCGCCGCCGACCTCCTGGCCGCGGCTGATCAGCACCACGCCGAAGGCCGGATCCGGCGAATCCACGCAGTCCCGCACCAGCTGGGCGTACCGGGGCTCAAAGATATTCAGCGGCAACGTCTCCCCGGGCAGTAGTGCTGACTGCAGCGGAAACATGGGGGTCATCGCGCTACCTCATACCGCCGGTGACGACATCGCGCACCGGCGCACTCGGGGATGCGAAGGTGCACAACGCCGTTGCCACCCCCGCCCAAAGATCGGGGTTGGCCGCGACCAGGTCGTTGCCCTCCGCGCCGATCGCGGCGATGACCTCACTGCGGGCGGCGGAGTTCATCTCGGTGTACTCACGGCAGGTGGTGGACGCCAGTGCCGCGCCGGTCGCCGCCTTGCCGCCTTCCCCGGGTGTCGCAACCGGGGTGCCAGTGATCGCCGTGCTGCAGCCGCCCGTGGTCAGTACCACCGCCGTGGCAAGTCCGGCGACAGCCGTCCGTCGGTATCGCGTCATGCGCTACTCCTCGATATCCAGTTCGTCCACGAGTGCGTTGACCACCGCGCCCAAGTCCCCGCCGTGGGATTCGGCGACCCGCCGCTGCCGCTGATACGACGCGCCCCGGCGTGGAATGTCGGCGACCGCGGCCAGTTCGCCGCTGCAGTGCAGGGACTCGGCCACCGGTGCCAGCCGGGTCAGCAGGTCGTCGAGGTCCTCGGTCACCAGACGCTCATTGCTGTCCGCGTCGAGAATGATGATCGCCTCGAGTCCATAGCGGGCGGCGCGCCACTTGTTCTCCTGCACATGCCAGGGCGGCATCACCGGCAGCTGTTCGCCGGCATCGAGGCGACGGTCCAGATCCACGATCAAACAATGAGTGAGCGCCACCAGCGCGGAAAGCTCGCGCAGATTGGACACCCCGTCGAAGATCCTCACCTCGACGGTTCCAAGATGCGGCGACGGTCTTATATCCCAGCGGATCTCGTTGAGATGATCGATGATTCCGGACTTCTTCTGATCATGAACGAATCTTTCGAATTCTCGCCAGGACCGGAATTGAAACGGCAACCCGGCGGTCGGGAGCTGCTGGAACATCATCGCGCGATTGCTCGCATAGCCGGTGTCCTCACCGGCCCAGAAGGGTGAGGATGCCGACAGCGCCAGCAGGTGCGGGTAGTGATTGAGCAGCGATGAGATGATCGGCATGACCTTGTGCGCAGAAGAAACACCAACGTGCACGTGCACGCCCCAGATGAGCATCTGGCGGCCCCACCATTGCGTGCGATTGATCAACTCCGCGTAGCGGGGGCCATCGGTGAGTTCCTGGGCCGACCATTGCGCGAACGGATGGGTGCCCGCGCAGAAGAGTTCCATACCCCGGTCTTCGACGACCGTACGAATCGGAATCAGGGTTGACCGCAGGTCCTCCATCGCCTCGGCGACGGTGTCACACACTCCGGTGACGACCTCAATGGTGTTGCGCAGCAACTCTTTGTGAACGTGGGGGGTCGCACCGATGTCGGCGATCACCTCGGCGGCCTCGTTGTTCAGGTCCCACGACTGCGCATCGACAAGAGCAAACTCCCACTCGACGCCAAGTGTCGGGCGCTCCGAACCCGCGAAGTCGATCCTAACCGGCGCTGATGACACCGCAGGCGACCCGCTTGCCGGAGTCACCGGTGGCCAGCGTGACGGCGTCCGGTCCGGTCGCGCCACCGTCGATCTGCTGATATCGGTCCGGCGGGATGTTCGCGAAGTTGTCCGCGCTCTCGTGGATGATGATCGCCGTTCCCCCGCCGTCGAGTAGATCCGCCCTGTCGAACGCGTTCGAGGTGGTGACCAACATCGCGGTACCGTCGCCGCGCACCTGCAGCGAGCTCAGATCACCGCCGTGGCTGGGGTGCGAGGCAGAACCGCCGGCCTCCAGATGCCCACCGGCCGAGAGGAAATCTCCGGGCGCGCCGCCGCTGGGTCCGACGGAGTTCGCCTCACACTTACCGACGGCATGGATGTGCATGCCGTGCATGCCGGGGCTCAAGAGACCCGGAACGACGGTCTGCACGGTGATGATCGCGAAGCCGTCATCGTCCTTGAACTCGATGGTGGCCGCCGCGACCTGGCTGCCGTCCGCGGCGTTGATCTCCGCAGTGAGGGTGTCGGCTGCGACAACGGCCCGAGGCATGGCCCCCGCGCCCATCGCCCCGGGCTCCATCGCTCCGGGCTCCATCGAACCGTGGTTCATCCCTCCGTGGTCCATCCCCCCGTGCCCTCCACCCATCCCGGCCGGGGCGGGTGATCCGGTCCAGACCGGCGGGACCGTGCCGGGTTGGGTGGCGATGGGTTCGTTGGGCGAACAGGCGCTCAGCGCGGCTGCGGCAACGGCGATCAGGATGGCGGCGGGCGTGCCCGACCCGAGGGACTTGACCATGCCCGAGAGCCTAACCTGTCACCAGCACAATCACACCGGGTGCATCCTCGGCAATTTCGGGTATCCGCGGTTCCACCGGAGCCTCGAGTACCGCGCCGATGGACTCGGCCGCCGCCTGCTCACCGTCGCCGGCTCCGAAGTACACGGTCGTGACGGGCGGCTGAGCCACCTCGGTGGTTGCGGCGGCGGTGACGTTCCAGCCGGCTTCCTTCAAACGATCCGATACCCGGACGGCGGCCGCCTCATCTCCGGTGACGCTGAAGACGCGTACGTCAGCTTTGGGCGCCTCGGCAGTCGTGGTGGTGGCCAGGGTCCGGGCCGGTGGGTCAGCGGACCGATCGCCGGAATTCATCGCCTGGAATCCGACCAGCAGGAAGATCAGGCCGAGGAACAACAGCACCATCACCATGGCGCGCAAGGGAAGCCCGGCGGAGTCGGGCACGCGCTCGTTCATCGGGATAACTGTAACCGGGCCCTAGGCGGGGCCGGCCACATCGCCACCGTCAGGGGAACTCGAAGCCCAGGCGTCGGGCGGCCCTGGCCTTCTGCCGACTGGCCCGCAACCGCCGTAGGCGCTTGACCAGCATCGGGTCGGCCGACAACGCTTCGGGCCGATCTACCAGCGCATTGAGCACCTGGTAGTAGCGGGTCGCCGACATCGCGAAGAGGTCCTTGATGGCCTCCTCCTTGGCACCGGCGTACTTCCACCACTGGCGCTCGAAAGCGAGGATGTCGCAATCGCGGCGGGTGAGGCCCTCTGGGAGTTCGGCCTCGTCAACCGACTGCTCGGCACGTGCCGTGGCGCCGTCCATATAGTTTCGTCGGCCCTTTCCGAATTCCCGGTGCACATTCATATCGGGTGACATTTTCACGAGTGACATGCGCGTCGTTCGCTGGACATTGAACCACGGGCACGTTCTCCAGCACGGCATCGAACCCCGCGCGTCGGCTCACTTTAAGCTAGCCGACCATGGCGGTTCGACCCATCGTGATCCTCGGGGATCCTGTCCTGCACACCGCGACCAGTCCGGTACCGGTCTTAGGCGACGGTTCACTGCCACCGGACGTGGTCCTGCTGATCACCGATATGTACGACACCATGGACGCCGCCAACGGAGTCGGGTTGGCGGCCAACCAGATCGGCGTGGGTTTGCGGGTGTTCGTCTACGACTGCCCCGAGGAGCGTGGCAGGTCGACCTACCACCGGGGCGTCGTCGTCAATCCGGTCCTGGAGACATCCGAGATACCCGAGACCATGCCCGACCCGGAGACCGACGACGAAGGCTGCCTGTCCGTGCCGGGCGAGTCGTTTCCGTGCGGACGTGCCCAGTGGGCCCGTGTCAGCGGCCTGAACGCCGATGGCGAACCGGTCAGCATCGAGGGAACCGGACTGTTCGCCCGGATGCTCCAGCACGAGACCGGGCATCTCGACGGGATCCTCTACGTCGACACGTTGATCGGCCGGCACGCCCGCAGTGCCAAGCGGGCGGTCAAGTCCAACGGGTGGGGTGTGCCCGGGCTGTCCTGGCTGCCCGGAGCCGAACCCGACCCGTTCGGACACTGAACTCATGCCGCGGTTTCCCGCACCGGGCAGTCGGGTCAGCGTCCGATACCTGGCCGAGGGTGCCTATACCGACGTGATCGGACATCTTCTCGCCGTCGGGCCGAGGATCGAAGTAAGGACAAAATCCGCTGGCACGGTATCGATCCCATCGGAGGACGTGGTGGCGATACGGGAACTGAGCCACACCGCGGTACGGGCATCTGAGATCCGGAACCTCGAGCACGCCGCCGCATTGGCCTGGCCGGGCACCGAACAGCATTGGCACCGGGGCTGGCTGTTACGGGCCGGCGGTGGCCACACGAGTAGAGCTAATTCCGCTGTCCCACTGAATTTCTCATCCGCAATCGCCGATCTCGAGCCCATCGTCGAGTGGTACGGCGAACGCGAACTAGACCCGTGGCTGGCAGTTCCGGATCGACTGCTCGCAGTACGGGCCGCCGGCGTCAAACACACCCGGGTCATGGTCCGCGATCTCGACCGGCCACCGGAGAGAGTGACCGCCGCCCTGCGGGATCGGCCGGATGCGGCGTGGCGGGCCGGCTACCGCCGAGACGTGCCGGATGAGGTGTTGACCGCGGTCGTCGACGGCGATGTGGTGTTCGCGACGGCCGCGGGAGTGGCCGGCGCCCGCGGCGCCCTCACCGTCGCGCCGGACGGTACCGCCTGGCTGGGCATCTCGGCGGTCCACGTCGCCGAGGGGCACCACCGCGCCGGTCATGGCCGCGCGGTCTGCGAGGCCCTGCAGGTTTGGGGTGCCGAGCGCGGGGCGCGGCGCGCCTACGTGCAGGTGCTCGAGGACAACGACGCCGCGATCGCGCTGTACGCCGCCCTCGGCTTCGGCTTGCACCACCACCTGCGCTACATCGACGCGCGCCATCTGCTGCGCACTAGCCTCTAGTCATGGCATTACGGGTGGCGACGTGGAATGTGAACTCGATTCGCACCCGGGTGGACCGCGTGGTGGATTGGCTGCAGCGCGCCGATGTCGACGTGCTTGCGATGCAGGAGACGAAATGCACCGACGACAAATTTCCGACGATGCCCTTTGCCGCAGCGGGCTATGAAGTCGCGCACGTCGGATACGACCAGTGGAACGGCGTGGCAATAGCTTCCCGGGTGGGACTCGACGATGTCGCGGTGGGTTTTCCCGGCCAGCCCGCCTGGGGTAAGGACGGCGCGGCCGCCAGGACCGAGGCGCGTGCGCTCGGCGCGACCTGCGCCGGCGTTCGGGTTTGGAGCCTCTACGTACCCAATGGCAGGGCCGTCGACGACCCGCACTATCGCTACAAGCTCCAATGGCTTGCGGCACTGCGTGATTGCGCCGAATCCTGGATACAGCGCCAACCCGAGGCGCAGATCGCACTGGTCGGCGACTGGAACATCGCACCCACCGATGAAGACGTTTGGGACATGGAATTCTTCCGTGACAGCACCCACGTCACCGAATCGGAACGGCAAGCATTCGGTGCGATCGAGACCACATTCAGTGACGTGGTGCGTCCGTTCGTGCCGGGTCCGGAGGTCTACACCTACTGGGACTACACCCAGTTGCGCTTCCCCAAGCGCCAAGGCATGCGGATCGACTTCATCCTGGCGTCGCCGGCACTGGCGCCTCGGGTGGTCAACGCCGAGATCGTGCGCGACGAGCGCAAGAGCGGCAAGAATAGGATCGGGTCGCCGAGTGACCACGCCCCGGTCTTCATCGACATCAAATGATCTTGACCAGCATCTTGCCGATGTTGGCACCGGTGAACAGTCCGTTGAGAGCGTCGACGCAGGAGTCGAGGCCTTCGAGGATGGTCTCCCGGTGATGTAGCACGCCGTCCTGCTCCCAGCGACGCAGTGCGGCAGAGGCCTCGTCGAAGCGATCCCACTTGTCGAGGGCATTGAAGCCCTGCATGGATGCGGTCTTGGCGAGCAGGTTGACGTAGTTGGCCGGCCCCGGGTGATCGCCGGTGAGGTAACTGGAGATCACCCCGCACAGTGCCACCCGGGCCCCGGGAGCCAATCGGCCGAGCACGGCGTTCAGGATCTCCCCGCCGACGTTGTCGAAATAGACGTTGACGCCCTTCGGGCAGTGCTTCTTGAGCGCGGCAGGCAGGTCCTCGTTCCGGTAGTCGATGCAGGCGTCGAACCCGAAGTCCTCGACCACCGCGCGGCATTTCACCGGCCCGCCGGCGATACCGATCACGCGGGCGCCGGCGATTTTGGCGATCTGCCCCGCGATCGACCCGGTGGCGCCTGCGGCGGCGGACACCACCACCGTGTCGCCGGCCTGGGGACGGCCGATGTCGGTCATCCCGAAATACGCGGTGGAACCACTCGATCCGTAAATCGACATGATTGTCACCGGATCGCTCTCACCGGTAATCAGAGTGCTGAATACGTCATCGCGGATGATCGCGTACTCCTGGAAACCGGTCAGTGTGGTCACGATGTCGCCGACGCGGTAAGCACTGCAACGCGATTCGACCACCTCGCCGATCCCGGCGGAACGAATCACCTCGCCGAGAGCCACCGGGGGCAGATAACCCGGCTGGTCGTTGAGCCAGGTGCGCACGGCGGCGTCGACACCGACGTAGGTGGTACGCAGCAGTGCCTCCCCGTCGGCGACCGCCGGCACCTCGGTGGTGACGGCCTCGGTGTCGGTCGCGCCGACCAGTCCGTGGGGCCGCCGGCGCAGCACGATCTGGCGGTTGGTCACAGGCATGAACGACAAAGCTACCCGCTGTTACCGTGAGAGGTTAAGAGGAAGGCACCGTGGACTTTTTAGCGTTGACGCCCCCCGGCGCTACCCCGCCGCGGGTGCTCACCATCGCAGGATCGGACTCCGGCGGGGCCGCGGGAATACAGTCCGACATGCGAACCTTCGCGCTGCTCGGTGTGCACTCACTGGTTGCGGTGACCGCGGTAACGGTCCAGAACTCACTCAAAGTGGACGGCATCCTCGAGGTCCCGGCCGATGTCGTCAGGGGACAGATCGAGGCGGTGGTCACCGATATCGGAGTTCAGGGGGCCAAGACCGGGATGCTGGCCTCCGCACAGATCATCGATACCGTCGCGGAGTGCTGGCGCGATCTCGGGCTGGCCCGCACGGTGCCGTTCGTCGTCGACCCGGTCTGTGCCTCGATGCACGGCGAGCCACTGCTTCACCCGACAGCACTGGACACGCTGCGCACGCAGTTGTTCCCACTCGCGAGTGTGGTCACGCCCAATCTCGATGAGGTGCGACTTCTGGTGGGCATCGACGTCGTCGATGCCGCCACCCAACGCGACGCGGCCCGCGCCCTGCACGACCTCGGCCCGCAGTGGGTACTGGTCAAGGGAGGCCACCTGCGCAGCGCGCCGAACAGCACCGATCTGCTCTTTGACGGCGAGACCTTTCACACCTTCGATGCGCCCCGGGTGAACACGCGCCATGACCACGGCGCGGGCGACACTCTGGCGGCCGCGATCGCCTGCGCGCTGGCGCACGGCTTTGCGATGCCCGAGGCGGTCGGGTTCGGAAAGTCCTGGGTGACCGAGTGCCTCAAAGCGGCTTATCCGATCGGCAACGGACTCGGGCCGGTATCGGCATTGTTCCGGTTGCAGGGGTGAGCCCCGACCTTGAGTCGATCGGCGGTGTCGCCCACCGGCCGGCCGGCCCCGCTGCCGGCGTGGTGGTGCTCACGCACGGCGCGGGCGGAAACCGGGAGTCCCCGTTGCTGATCGCCGTCTGCGAGCAGTGGGCCGTCCACGGCTGGCTGGCGATCCGGTATGACCTGCCCTTCCGCCGCCGCCGCCCGAAGGGCCCGCCGTCGGCGGCGGCCACCGATCTCGCCGGTGTCACCGACGCCATCGCGGTGGCGCGCGACGCGCTTGTCGATACGACTGGAAGCGCCGGCCCGGTGATCGCCGGCGGTCATTCCTACGGTGGGCGGCTGACATCGATGGCGGTGGCGCAGGGCCAGACCGCCGTCGATGCGCTCACGCTGTTCTCCTATCCACTGCACCCGCCGGGCAAGCCGGAGCGGCTGCGCACCGGGCACTTCGAGTCGATCGCCGTACCGACGGTCTTCACCCACGGCGGCGCGGACCCGTTCGGTTCCCTCACCGAACTGCGCACCGCTGTCGCACTGATCCCGGCACCGACCGAGATCGTCGAGATCAGCGGGGCCCGCCATGACCTCGCGAGGCCGGAAGTGCCAGCGTTCGCCGTCAGCGCAGCGCTGCGCCTCAGCGGTTCCGGAAACTCGGGTACCGTCGATTCATGACCGAGCAACTCTTCGACGTGATCGTCGTCGGGGCAGGTTTCGGGGGCATCGGCGCCGCGATCGAACTCAAGCGTCTGGGGTTCGAGAACTTCGCGATTCTGGACCGCGAGGACGATCTCGGCGGCACCTGGTACGTCAACCACTACCCGGGTCTGACCGTCGACGTGCCGACCACCACCTATTCGTACTTCTTCGAGCCCAACCCCAACTGGTCGCGGCTGTACTCCACCGGGGCGGAGATCAGGCAGTACGCCGAAGACGTCGCCGACAAGTACGACATCCGCCGCCACATCCGGTTCAACACCTGCGTGGACGGCGCCCGCTGGGATGCCGAGGCCGGCCTGTGGCGCGTCACAGTGGCCGGCGGTGAGACGATCCGAACCCGGTTCCTGATCACCGCCACCGGGTTCTTGTCGCAGCCGCACACCCCGGACATTCCGGGCGTGCACGACTTCACCGGCACGGTGATCCACACCGCCGACTGGGATGACGCCTTCGACCCCGCAGGTCGACGAATCGCCATCATCGGCACCGGCGCAACCGCCGTGCAACTGATCCCGGAGCTGGCGAAGAATGCCGCCGAGCTCACCGTCTATCAGCGCACCCCTATCTGGGTGGTGCCCAAAGTCGACATCGCCTTCCCCACCTGGGCCAAACGGCTCTTCGCCCGAGTCCCGTTCACTCAGCGCGGGATTCGAGCCATCACCGACACGATCTACGAACTCTTCATCTACGTCGGGTTGCACCACCGGCAGTCGGCCTTCCGGCGGCTCAACCTCGGCGCCAGCGGCATCGCGACGCTCTTCCGTGCGGCGATGATCCGCGACTCCGGGCTTCGCGCGAAGCTGACGCCGGACTATGACCTCGGCTGCAAGCGGCCGACGTTCTCCAACACCTACTACCGCACCTTCACCAAACCCCACGTGCACCTGCAAACCAGCGGGATCGAGCGCATCGTCGCCAACGGTATCGTGGCCGCGGACGGCACCCGCACCGAGGTCGACACGCTCGTACTGGCGACCGGATTCGACCTGTGGGAGGCCAACTTCCCCGCCATCGAAATCATCGGCCGTGACGGCCGCAACCTCGGAAAGTGGTGGCGGGAGAACCGCTTCCAGGCGTATCAGGGTGTCTCGATTCCCTACTTTCCGAACTATCTCAGCCTGGCCAGCCCGTACGCATTCCTGGGATTGAACTTCTTCAACACGATGGAGTACCAGATGCGGCACATGGATCGGCTCTTCAGCGAAGTCAAGCGCCTCGGGGCGGACACCTTCGAGATCAGCGAAAAGGCCAACTCCGAATTTCTTGATTCGATGACCGGGAAAATCGGCGACTCGGTGTTCGTCGCCGGCAACTGCGCGACGTCGCGTTCCTACTACTTCAACCCCCACGGCGAGGCAACCCTGTTGCGGCCGACGACAACCCGGACCGCGATCGCCGCAGCGGACGACTTTCCCCTCAGTGACTACCTCATCGCCTAATGATCTGAAAGGACTACACATGTCGGCAAAAGCATCGATATCCGGAATCCTCCTGGCTGCGACCGGACTTTCCCATTTTGCCAAACCGCAACTCTTCGAATCACTCACCGCGTCGGCGTTTCCGGACAACACCCGTCGGCACATCTACCTCAATGGCGGGATCGAAACAGCCATCGGGGCCGGCCTCATCGCACCCAAGACCCGGAAACTCGCCCTGGCCGGATTACTCGGCTACGCGGTGTACCTCATCGCCAGCGCCACCCGCACCCGCCGCTGACCCCCTCCGAGTTGCACCGCCGGCTTAAGACCGGCGACGCCGTCGTCATCGGCCTGGGTTCGATGATCGGCGCGGGTGTGTTCGTGGTGTTCGCACCGGCGGCAGCCGCCGCCGGATCCGGGCTGCTGCTCGGCCTGGCACTAGCCGCGCTGGTGGCCTACTGCAACGCGACGTCGTCGGCGCGACTGGCGGTTCGCTACCCGCAGTCCGGCGGGGCCTACATTTACGGCCGCGAACGACTGGGCGAGTTCTGGGGCTATCTGGCGGGCTGGAGTTTCATCGTCGGCAAAACCGCGTCGTGCGCCGCGATGGCGCTCACCGTCGGGGTGTACCTGTGGCCGGCGCACGCCCACGCGGTCGCTGTCGCGGCGGTGGTGGCGTTGACTGCGGTGAACTACCGGGGCATCGAGAAATCGGCGTGGCTGACCCGGATCATCGTCGCCGCCGTGCTGGCGGTGCTGGCCGGTGTCGTTGCTGTGGTGTTCGCCTCAGGGGCGGCCGACGTCTCCCGGGCGACGCCGACCGCCGCGAGCGTGACGGGCGTGCTGCAGGCGGCGGGTCTGCTGTTCTTCGCCTTCGCCGGCTACGCGCGGATCGCCACCCTCGGCGAGGAGGTTCGCGATCCGGCCCGCACCATTCCGCGCGCCGTGGGGATCTCACTGGCCATCACCCTTGCGGTGTACACCACCGTCGCGATCACCGCGCTAGCGGTGCTGGGTCCTGAGCGATTAGCAACGGCCGCAGCGCCATTGGCCGAAGCGGTGCGGGCCGCCGGAGCCGGGGGCTTCGAGCCGGTGGTGCGGGCAGGCGCTGCGGCGGCCGCACTCGGCGCGCTGCTGTCGCTGATTCTCGGTGTCTCAAGAACCTCACTGGCCATGGCCCGCGACGGACACCTGCCAGCGGGGCTTGCGGCGGTGCATCCACGCCACGGGGTCCCGCACCGGGCCGAACTCGCCGTCGGTGCGGTGGTCGCGACACTCGCCGCGGTGGCCGACGTCCGCGGCGCGATCGGCTTCTCGTCTTTTGCGGTGCTGATCTACTACGGGATCGCCAATGCGGCCGCGGTGACCCTGGGTCGGCGGACGGTGCCGATGGCGGGTCTGGCGGGCTGCCTGCTGCTGGCGGTCTTCCTGCCGATCGGCTCGGTACTCGCCGGCACCGCGGTGATCGTCCTCGGCGCGGCGATCTACTCAGCGCGCCGTTCGCGGTAGGCCTTCACCGCCGTTGGCAGCGTCGCGAAGATTCGGTCTTCGCCGATCTTGTCCAGCAGGCCCGCGGCGTCGAGCGCATCGCGCAGGTGCCAGGTGACCCGAGCCATCGCGAACTCGATACCTCGGCTGTTCAGCTCCTGCCGCAACGAGTCGACCGCGTCGAGTGCGGTGAGGTCGACCTCGACGTTGGCCTCGGCGTTGAGGACGAACCACTCCACCGGATCC
>SXGR01440257.1_pt1 | contig 19187 bp, 22 predicted proteins | sample 3174711 | NCBI WGS metagenome assembly SXGR01 (sample SAMN11356860, study PRJNA531348) | freshwater metagenome | isolation source: freshwater sample F1-60 | place: China: Fuxian Lake, Yuxi | collected 2017-12-25
GCTCGGTCAACGCCGTATCCCGGTGCAGTTCGCCAAACGGGTGGTGGGTCGCCGTCAGTTCGGTGGTCAGAGCACGTACATTCCGCTCAAGGTCAACCAGTCGGGTGTGATTCCGATCATCTTTGCGTCGTCGGTGCTGCTTTTGCCCGTGTTGTTGTCGAACATGTTGGGGAGTGCCGAAGGCTGGCGCGGATCCATTGCTCGCTTCGTCGACCGTTACTTGATCAACAGCCAGAATTTGCTCTACATCAGCATCTTCTTCGTGATGATCATCGCGTTCGCCTATTTCTACAACTCCATTGCATTCGATCCGATACGCCAGGCCGACCAGTTGCGCAAGCAGGGTGGATTCATTCCGGGTATTCGTCCGGGTCCGCAAACCGAGTCGTATCTCGGCAAGGCCGTCAATCGAATCACGTTGCCGGGTGCACTGTTCGTCGCGTTCATCGCCATCCTGCCGTACGTCATTTTGTGGGTGGGCGATGTGCAGAGCTTCCCCTTTGCCGGCACCACAGTGCTGATTGCAGTAGGTGTGGCGCTCGAACTCATGCGTCAGATTGATAGCCAACTGATGCAACGCGACTATCAGGGCTTCCTGAAGTGACGATTCGGCTGGTCCTGCTTGGCCGGCAAGGTTCAGGTAAGGGAACGCAAGGCGCCCGCCTCGCGGCGCATTACGGCATCGCACACATCTCCACTGGCGAGATGTTGCGCAACGCCATCAAGAACGCCACTCCGGTTGGCAAAGCGGTGAAGGAAATTATCGATAACGGGGGACTCGTCAACGACGAATTGATGGGCAGCCTGGTGCAGGGTCGCCTGGGTGAACCCGATGCCCGCACCCACGGCTATCTGCTCGACGGATTCCCGCGCACGTTGCCACAAGCCTTGGCGCTCGATGACATTGCCCGGGCCCGTCCAATCAACATCGTCGTGGACCTCGAGGTGCCACGCGAACTCGTGATCGAGCGACTCAATGCCCGTCGCGCTGCCGAGCAGCGAGCCGACGATTCGCCCGAGGCCGTCGAACGACGCCTGGCCTTATATGAGGAGCAGACTGCTCCGCTGATTGCCCACTACCGAAAAAAGGGAGTGCTGGCCGTGGTCGATGGGGTGGGGTCGCCCGATGATGTGTATGCCCGTATGGTGTCGGCCATCGTCAATGCCACGGGGATTGTCGCCCCGGGTGGCGACGGACGGTCGTCCCGATAGCGTTCTGAGTCGCCCTGCGGGGCCCGAAGGAGTCAGTTCTGGCAAAAAATAAGGAAGATGCCATCGTGCTGGAAGGCACGATCACCGAATCGTTGCCCAACGCAATGTTTCGAGTGGAACTTTCCAATGGGCGTTCCGTCTTGGCGCACATCTCGGGAAAGATGCGGGTGAACTACATCCGAATCAATCCAGGAGATCGAGTACAAGTCGAGTTATCACCGTACGACCTCACCCGAGGTCGTATCACATTCAGATTCAAATAAGAAAGAGATCACCGTGAAGGTCCGACCAAGCGTGAAGAAGATGTGCGAAAAGTGCAAAGTCATTCGTCGCCATGGTCGCATCATGGTGATTTGCGAGAACCCACGCCACAAGCAGCGTCAGGGTTAAGAGGACTCATCACATGGCACGTATCTCCGGAGTTGACATCCCACGCGAAAAGCGAGTGGAAATTGCGCTCACCTACATTCACGGCATCGGTCGTCCGTCGTCAGCCAAGATGTGCCAGGACCTGGGAATCAACCCCAGTGCACGCGTGCGTGACCTCTCCGATTCCGACGTGAACAAGATTCGCGTCTACATCGAGAACAACCTGAAGGTGGAAGGCGATCGTCGTCGCGACGTGCAGCAGGACATCAAGCGCAAGATCGAGACCGGTTCGTACCAGGGCACGCGTCACCGCAAGGGATTGCCTGTCCGCGGTCAGCGCACCCACACCAACGCTCGCACCCGTAAGGGACCAAAGAAGACCGTCGCCAACAAGAAAGTCGCCGTGAGGAAGTAAATGTCAGACACAGCAGCAACCCCAGCAGCACCGCGCAAGGCCCGCAAGCGCGAGCGCAAGAACGTCAATACCGGTGTGGTGCACATCAAGAGCACCTTCAACAACACCATCGTGTCCATCACCGACGCATCGGGCAATGTCATCGCCTGGGCGTCGTCGGGTGGCGTTGGTTTCTCTGGTTCGCGCAAGAGCACCCCGTTCGCTGCACAGATGGCTGCCGAGAAGGCCGGCCGTGCTGCGATGGAAATGGGACTCCGTCGCGCCGAAGTGTTGGTGAAGGGCCCGGGTTCCGGTCGCGACACCGCGTTGCGCTCCATTCAAAACCTCGGCATCGAGGTCACCAGCGTGAAAGATGTCAGCCCGGTTCCGCACAACGGCTGTCGCCAACCAAAGAGGAAGCGTCCGTAGTCATGGCTCGTTACACAGGTCCGAAAGTTCGTATTTCTCGCCGTCTCGGCATCAACGTGTTCGAAAACGCCAAGGGAACCAAGGCGCTGGAGCGCCGCCCCTTCCCGCCGGGCGCGCATGGCCGCACCCGTCGTCGTTCCAGCGATGGCGAATACCTCAACCAGTTGCAGGAAAAGCAGAAAGCGAAGTACATCTACGGTGTACTCGAGCGTCAGTTCCGCAAGATTTACGACGAAGCCGTGCGCCGATCGGGCCCGACGGGTGAAAACATCCTTCGATTGCTCGAGCTGCGTCTCGACAACGTGGTGTACCGCGCCGGCTGGGCAGCATCGCGTCCGCAGGCCCGTCAGTTCGTGAGCCACGGCCTGATCAAGGTCGACGGCAAGCGCGTGAACATTCCGTCCTACACCTTGGACAAGGGTCAAGTGGTCAGCTTGTCTGAGAAGGCGCGCAACATGATCGTCATCCAGCACAACATCGACACGCTCGGCCGTGCGCCGTCGGCATGGCTCGATGCGCAGGATGGCGGCAAGGCCGTTGCCGTGCGCGACGTGCCAACACGCGAACAGATCGATGTTCCTGTGAAGGAACAACTCATCGTTGAGCTCTACTCGAAGTAAACCCCACCAACAGCCAGGAGATACCACCATGCTCGTAATTCAGCGCCCAACAGTTTCAGCAATCGGCGAGTCCGTCAACAATCGTCAGAAGTTCTCGGTATCGCCACTCGAGCCAGGACTTGGCCACACGATCGGCAACTCATTGCGTCGCATGCTGCTGTCCACCATTCCTGGTGCAGCCGTTACGTCGGTGAAGTTCGACAAGGCGCTCCACGAGTTCACCACTATTGAGGGTGTCACCGAGGACGTCACCGAGATCATCCTCAACTTGAAGGACATCGTGGTGCAGAGCGAGGTCGATGATGTGGTGTCGGTTCGCATCGATGCAACCGGACCAAAGGAACTGACCGCGGGCGACATCAGTCTTCCTGCCGGTGTGGAGTTCGTGAACAGCAAGCAGCACATCGCAACGCTGTCCGCCAAGGGCAGCCTGTCGATGGAAATCACCATCGAGCGCGGCAAGGGATACCTCGGTAGCGACCGCGATGCGGGTCGTCGCACCATCGGTGTGATCCCGGTCGATGCGTTGTTCTCGCCCGTACGTCGCGTGACGTTCGAAGTGGAGCCAACACGCGTCGCACAGTCCACCAACTACGACAACCTCATCCTCGACATCGAGACCGACGGTTCGATCACCCCAGCCGAGGCGCTTGCTTCCGCCGGTGCGACCCTGCGCAATCTGCTCGACCTGGTCGCCGCATTGAGCGACGAGCCAATCGCCATTGAGTTGGGCGAGTCCACCATGAGCGGTTCTGGCTCGCCGGAACTCGACATGCCGATCGAAGATCTCATGCTCTCGCAGCGTCCGTACAACTGCTTGAAGCGTGCGAAGATCGACACCATCGGTGATCTCGTGGCTCGCACCGAGGAAGAACTCGTGGGCCTCCCGAACTTTGGTGCACAAAGCATCGCCGAAGTACGGGGCAAACTCGACGAGCGCGGGCTCGCACTGCGCGTCTGACGCGTAGCCAACACCAAGGAGACGATGAATCATGCCAGAACCACGCCGTAGCAAGAAATTTGGCGGCTCTGCCGGACACCAGCGTTTGATGCTCGCCAACCTGGCTGCGTCATTGTTTGCCGCCGAGGGAATCGAAACCACCGAGGCCAAGGCCAAGGCATTGCGTCCGATTGCCGAGCGACTCATCTCCAAGGCCAAGAAGGCGCAAAACAACGACGCCGCGAGCCTGCACAAGATTCGTCAGATTCAGGCGTATCTCAACGACAAGGAAATGACCAACAAGCTCGTGAAGAACGTGGCGCCTCGCTATATGGAGCGCAACGGCGGGTACGTTCGCATTCTCAAACTGGGTGAGCGCAACGGCGACCGCGCACCAATGGCGCGGATCGAACTCGTCTAGTTCGCCTCGACCGTGAGTTCCGCGCGGGTACGAACCGCGCGCTTGACGATTGCGTACGACGGTAGCCCCTTTCATGGGTTTGCGCCCAACCCCGATGTTCCCACCGTCGCGGGTGCGCTCACTGAAGCGCTGGGAAAAATCACCCAAGCGGAAGTGGAGTTGGTGGCAGCAGGACGAACCGACGCGGGGGTTCATGCGCGTGGACAAGTCGTGAGCGTGCAACTTCCCAGTCGCGTGAAGTTGGATTCGTTGCCCAAGAAGCTGAACTCCCTGTGCGGTCCGCATATCGCAGTTCGCGATGCGCAGTGGGTGGATGCATCCTTCCACGCCCGGTACACCGCCATCTGGCGCCACTATCGATACACCATTCTGAATTCGCCGACCCCGGACCCGTTCATGGCGGCATCGGCATGGCACGTGCGCAACCTGCTGGACGTACGCCCGATGCAATTGGCATCCGATGCCGTGATGGGATCGCGCGACTTCTCGGCGTTTTGTCGCAAACCGGAAGGCGACACGTCAGACAAGCCCGTTTCGATGAAGCGGTTCGTGATGCAGTCGTCGTGGCGGCGTGACGGCGACCTTGTGATGTTCGAGATTCGCGCCAACGCATTTTGTCACCAGATGGTGCGTTCGCTCGTCGGAACGTTCGTGGACATTGGGCTGGGGAAGCGCCCACCCAGCGACATGATGTCGCTCATTCGCTCGGGTCGACGTCAGGATGCGTCGCCGTTGGCTCCTCCGCACGGTTTGTGTTTGTGGGAAGTCGGCTATCCGTCGGCCAGCGAATAGTCGTTGGATTCACGCCCATGCGGATCATCTTTGTGTCCACGTCGGTTGGTCCACTCGGATCGGGAATTGGTGGTGGCGTAGAGCTCACGTTGCGCACCTTGGCTACCGGACTTGTGCGAGCGGGGCACTCGGTGACGGTGCTTGCACCGATGGGCTCGGTGCTCGCATCGACTGGCTCGGTAGTGGCACCTACGGATTCGGCGCTGTCTGCGCTCGACACCGTAGGTAGCGCAAACCACATGGTGGAAGTCGATGGCGCATTGCACGTGCCGAGCCAGACGTTGGGTCGTGCGGCTCCATTGGTGGTGCCGCAGAACTCGGTATTGGAGAACATGTGGCAGCGTGCACTCGAGCTCGCACGCACTGGCGACTTCGATGTCGTGCTCAACTTCGCCTACGACGTGCAGCCGTTCGTCGAGGCTTCGGAGTGTGCGATTCCCGTCGCGCATCTGGTGAGCATGGGTTCGCTCAGCGACGAGATGGACTCTGCGGTGGATGCCGCACTGGAGAACCGGCCGGGCAGCATCGCCATGCATAGTCGGGCACAAGCGCAAACCTTTGGTACCGAGACTGCGCAACGAGCCATCATCGTGGGAAGTGGTATTGCGGTTGACGAGTACGACTTTTCACCGACGTTCACCGAAGACGTTGCATTCGTCGGGCGAATCTCCCGTGAAAAGGGAATCGACGACGTGTTCGCGGTGTCGGCAATGAGTGGCCGACAGGTTCGTGCATTCGGAGTGATGGAGGATCGCACGGTGTGGGACGCTGCAGCCGAGAAGTTTCCCGAGGCCCGAGTGCACTACGAAGGCTTCTTGCCGACCAATCAACTGCAACGCAAGCTTGGCATGTGTGCGGCTCTGATCATGGTGCATCAGTGGATGGAGGCATTCGGCAATGTGGCCATCGAAGCGATGGCTTGTGGCGTGCCCGTCATTACGTACGACCGTGGTGGGCCAGCTGAGATCGTGCGCGACGGTGTCACCGGGTTCGTGGTGCCGCCCGACGACGTGCGTGCCGTGGTGGATGCACTCGGTCGAATCGGCTCGATTCAGCGGCAGCAATGTCGGGCCCTGGTGGCGGAGCAGTACTCCGAACGGGCTTTTGCCGGACGAGTCGCTGCATGGTTGGGCTCACTGGTGCGGCAGTAGTGATGGGCGTATGACCATGTTTCGGGGCGTGTGACCGACCGAAAATCGCCGTATCCTTCATGAGTCGGGTGTGCGCCGCCACCGAGGTGCGCCCGTCAGATCGAAAGGCAAACGACATGCGAACCTATACGGCAAAGCCAGGCGACGTGCAACGCGCGTGGCACGTGATTGATGCAGAAGGTCTCGTCTTGGGTCGTATGTGCACCACCGTTGCCACATTGTTGCGCGGCAAGCACAAGCCGATGTTCACGCCGAGCATGGACACTGGCGATCACGTCATCATCATCAATGCATCCAAGGTGGTGCTGACCAGCGGCAAGGCCGACGACAAGATCGTTGCTCGCCACAGCGGTTTCCCCGGTGGTATTCGTGTGGAGAAGTACTCGCAATTCTTGGACCGCAAGCCAGAGGCTGCGATTCGTCGTACGGTGCACGGCATGTTGCCGAAGGGTCGTCTTGGTCGCGCGATGATCAAGAAGTTGCAGGTGTACCCGGGTGCCGAGCACCCACACCTTGCCCAGCAGCCACAGCCCGTTGACATGAGCGACGCCAAGGCCCGTTAACCAACTTCACGATCGACACGAGAGGAACACAGATCACCATGGCAACAAAGCCACTCACCCAAACCACTGGTCGCCGCAAGAGTGCGGTGTCGCGAGTTCGCCTGCGTCCCGGTTCGGGCAACGTCACGGTCAACGGTCGTGCATTCAACGAGTACTTCCCAACCGCGATTCACCGCAACAACGCCACCGAGGCACTGCGAATCACCAGCACCCTGCAGACCTACGACCTCGACGTCGACATCGTGGGTGGCGGCAGCGCGGGTCAGTCTGGTGCAATGCGTCTTGCCGTGGCTCGTTCGCTGGTGGAGCTGGATCCAACGCACCGTCCAGCGCTGAAGCGCGCCGGACTTCTCGCCCGCGACGCGCGCAAGAAGGAAAGCAAGAAGTACGGTCTCAAGAAGGCGCGCAAGGCGCCGCAGTACACCAAGCGCTAAACCGTTTGGTTGTCGCCCAGTGGTGCTGGGCAGGATGGATGTCGTGAATACGCATCAGGCTGGCTATGGGCGCTGATCGTTTGCGCTTTGGCACCGACGGTGTTCGTGGTCGAGTGGGTGTTGATCTCGACGAACGAGATGTCGAACACCTCGGCGTCGCCGTGGCGCGTCAGTGGCCCGATGTTCGCATCGTGGTGGGCCACGATGGTCGCGAAAGTGGCCCTGCGCTCTTGGCGGCGTTCGCACGCGGCGTGCAATCGGAGGGCAATCTCGTTGTGAATGCGGGCCTGGTGCCTACACCGGCATTGGCATACGCGGCAAAGGCTCGTGGGTGTGTGGCCGTGGCCATCACTGCGTCGCACAATCCGTGGCATGACAACGGAGTGAAGGTGTTTGCACCAGGTGGTAGCAAACTGAGCGACGAAACGCAGCAACGCATCGAAGCACTCTGGCATTCGGGCGAGTGGTCCGAAGCGGCATCGGGTGATGGTGCCACGATTAGGGCAGGCGTGAACGACGCACCGAGCGAGAGCAACGAGGTAGTCGACGAGTACATCGCCGGAATGACCTCCACGCTCGGCGTGGCACCGTTCGGGAACGCCAAGATCGTGGTGGACTGCGCGAACGGCGCTACCAGCTCGGTGGTGAGGCGAATCACACAGCTACTCGGCTTGGACGCCGAAATCCGAAACGATGCGCCGAATGGTCGCAATATCAACGAAGGTTGCGGCGCCTCGCATCCCGATGCCTTGGCGTCGACGTGTTCGCAACGCGGGGTGGTGGGCATTGCATTCGATGGCGATGGTGATCGTCTCATCGCAGTGGATGAGCTTGGCCACGTGGTGGACGGCGATCGGCTCATTGCGCTATCGGCACTCGACATGCGCCGACGTGGTGTGCTCGCTCATGACACGGTGGTGGTCACCAGCATGACGAACCTCGGCTTTCATCGTGCGATGCGCGAACAACACATCGCAACGATTACCACCGATGTTGGCGACCGTGCCGTGCTCGCTGCGATGGAGGATGGCGGCTTCGTGCTGGGTGGCGAGCAGAGTGGGCACATCATCAACGCGCGATATTCGACGACCGGCGATGGTGTGCTGTCGGCGATCCTGCTGCTCGACCTGATTCGTCGCAGCGAGAGTACATTGTCGAAGCTTTCTGCATCGGTGATGACACGCATGCCACAAGTGCTTCGCAATGTTCGTGTGGCAAAGAAGCCGATCGACGTCGCATCACTCATCGCCGACGATCTGGCGCGAGAACATGCGTTGCTCGGAGACAATGGTCGCATCGTGGTGCGTACCTCCGGAACCGAACCATTGGTGCGCATCATGGTGGAAGCAGAGTCACAGACACTTGCCGATGGCGTGGCTGCACGCCTGGAGCAGGCTGTCATCGCGCGTACATAGGTAGAATTGCAGATATGTGCGGCATCATCGCGGTGTTGTCGCGACCCGAAACCCGCGAGGTTCCCGTCGGCGCCACCTTATTGGAACGTCTCGACTCGGTGTTGACCAGCTGGACCGCCTCGGGCCAAGTGCTTCCGGCCGATGCCGACCTGACACGGATGGCTCAAACGGCAGCCAGTGTCGACGCTGCATTGCGTGGCGATGCCGGAATGTGGCTGATGGCGGGCAATCGCGAATTCCTTGCTGGACTCACCAGTCGCCTCGACCAATTGGACGCGCGAATCTTCGAAGCCGATCGTCAACTTGAGCGTGCCGATGCGTCGGTGGGGGCCGCTGCACTCGAGCGGACTGCAAACTTGCTCACTGCGGTGAGGGACGCAGCATGGGCACTTCGCAAGGATCGCATTCGTACGGCTCTCGCAGTTGATGCGATGGCTGGGGCGAGCGCAAGTCGGTCTGCGCTGGCTGCGTACCTCTCCATTCAGCAGGCGTTGTCGGCAATCGATCGACTCGAGGTTCGCGGTCGTGATTCGGCCGGAGTTCATGTGATGGTGTGGAATCACGGTCTGCGTCGGGACGACGTGCGTGTGACAACACTGTTGGGCACCCGCCACGACGACAGCCTGTTTACCTCCGGCTCCGTGCGGGTAACCCGTCACTCATGGTCGTTCGTGTACAAAGCGGCTGCCGAAATTGGCGAACTCGGCGACAACACTCGAGTGATGCGCAATGCCGTGGTGAACGACGATCTCCTGCGACTGCTGGTGAGCCAGCCCGACGCCCGCGTTGCCGTACTCGGCCACACACGCTGGGCGAGCGTCGGCATCATCTCCGAGCCCAATGCCCATCCGGTGAACAGTGAGGAACTGGAGTCGTCAGGTGACACTGCGTATCTCGTCGCCGCGCTCAATGGCGATGTCGACAATCATGCCGACCTGCGTGCTCGACACGAGCTGCGTATGGCGCAGCCCATCACCACCGATGCCAAGGTGATTCCGGCGTTGGTGTCACGACAGCTGGCGAAAGGCACATCACTGATCGACGCATTCCGCGAGACGGTTGCTTCGTTCGACGGGTCGGTGGCGATTGCCGCTGCGTCGGCCGACGAGCCCGATACCTTGCTGCTCGCGTTGAAGGGAAGTGGTCAGGGTTTGTGCATTGGTTTGGCGGAGAACCGTTACGTGGTGGCGAGCGAGCCGTACGGCTTGGTGGAAGAAACCCAGCACTATGTACGTATGGACGGTGAATCGTTGGCGCATCCCGAGCGTCCGTCCAGTCGTGGTCAAGTGGCGGTGCTGGATGGTGCGCGTGCCGGTGCGCCCGAGGGTGTCATGTTGCTGGCATACGACGGCACCGAGTTGCACGTCGGAAAAGGCAACAGCCTGACTGCCGAGGTCACCACGCGCGACATCGATCGCGGAGATCACCACCACTTTCTCGCCAAGGAGATCAACGAGGCTCCACGCAGTTTCGCCAAGACCCTGCGAGGGCGAATCGTCGAACGCAACTCGCAATTGATGGTGGCGCTGGATGAATCGCAGATGCCGAAACGGATCGTCGACGAACTTGCTTCCGGCGCGTTGCACCGCGTACGAGTTATCGGGCAGGGAACCGCGGCAATTGCGGGTCGATCACTCGCCAACCTGTTGAAGCAGCTCACGAACGACCACCTACGAGTCGATGCGTTGCCAGCCACCGAACTCTCCGGATTCGGTTTGGCACTCGACATGAGCGACACGTTGATCATCGCCATCAGCCAGAGTGGTACCACCACCGACACCAACCGCACCGTCGACTTGGCGCGATCGCGAGGCGCGCGAGTGCTGGCAATCGTCAATCGGCGGGGCAGTGAATTGACGGCGAAGGCAGACGGAGTGATCTATACGTCCGACGGTCGCGATGTCGAGATGAGCGTGGCCAGCACGAAGGCGTTCTATGCCCAGGTGGCTGCTGGCGCACTCGTGTCGTGTGCGATCGCCCAGACCATTGGCGCAGGTTCCACCGAGGACCGTCATCAGTTGTTGATGGCCTTGCGCTCGTTGCCCGAAGCCTTGATGCAGGTGTTGCAACTGCGACCGAAGGTGGCCGATGCGGCACGAAACTTCGCAACATCGCGTCGCTATTGGACCGTGGTGGGAAATGGATCAAACGCAGTTGCCGCCGAGGAAGTTCGCATCAAGTTGAGCGAGTTGTGTTACAAGTCCATCGCCTGCGACATCACCGAAGACAAGAAGCACATCGACCTGTCGTGCGAGCCACTCATCTTCGTGTGCGCAGCCGGGTTGAGCGGTGGAAACGCAACCGACGTCGCCAAAGAAATCGAGATTTACCGCGCACACAAGGCCCTGCCGATCGTGGTGGCAACGGCCGGCGAAGGGCGCTTCAGTGCGGCTGCAGCGGTGATCGAGGTGCCGGTCGTCGACTCGCGGGTGGCATTCGTGCTGTCGGTGATGGTGGGTCACCTGTTCGGCTACGAAGCAGCGCTCGCCATCGATGCGCTCGCCCGCCCGTTACGACAAACTCGCGAAGTGGTGGAGCATGCGGTGGAGCGTGGCGGCCAGGGGGCTGCACTGCTGGACAAGGTGCATGCAGAGATTGGCGTCGCTGCAAACCGGTTCTTCGACGCATTGGCAACGGGTACGTACGACGGCAACCTTGAGGCATCCACTGCGGTTCGCGTGGTGGGCATGTTACGAACGGCAATGTCACCGAACCCACTCCAGACGTATCAACGCGATTTCGGGAAGATTGCCACGCCGGAGGCATTGCTCGACGACATCACCGCTGCCCTCACACGCGCAATCGACGAGCTGACTCGGCCGATCGACGCAATCAAACACCAGGCCAAGACCATCACCGTGGGAATCTCGCGTAGCGAGGAAGGTCTGCTCGACCGTTCGTTGGTGAAGGCGGTGTTGAATGCCGGCGCGGCACGTGAGCGTTTGCCCTACGGCGTGCTGAAAGTGCTGGCGGATATCGACCCGGCAATTGCTTCGGTGGTGGGGTTCACCCGCTACCGAATCGAAGGCGATCCGGCTTCGCCGGAGTCAACGGTGATGATCGTTGATCGTGGTGGAATCGCCCGCGACCTGCAATCTCGTGTTGACACGAGCAACGCACTGCGCGGCACCAAGCGTCGCGTAGCGATGTCACAAGAGGTGCTGGTGGCACGCGGGCGTCGCGACAGCCGAACGGTGATTCTGATTCCCGAAACCAAGGGCAGCGAAACCACGGGCATCACCCTGTTGCACGTGTTGTTCCACGACCGATTGCCGGCAGGCGTGATGAAACAGGTGCTGCAGGGCTACGACAATCGCTACGAACGCCTGGTGGATGCGGTGACCGAAACCGAAGCATCGTTCCGCGAAGACCGCCTTGCCGAGGTGTCGGTGGCTGATGCGTTGATCTTGCCGATTACTTCCACGGCAGACATGTGGCGCACCGGTGAGTAAGGCGCTGCGTATATATGGGGATCGCGGGTCTGGCGCATGATCGGGATGGGAATCGACGCCGTCGACATCGGACGTTTTTCGCGAACGTTGTCCCGTTCGCCACGCATGGCCCAACGTGTCTTCACGGACGGTGAACGAGAATTCGCCGCTCACCGCGCGGATGCTTCGGCGGTGTTGGCAGCTCGCTTTGCCGTTCGCGAGGCTGCGATGAAGGCCCTCGGCGTTGGTCTGGGTGCATTCGACTTTCACGACGTGTCGGTGGTGAGTGCGAGCAACGGTCGGCCGTCATTGCTGGTGCAGGGTCGTGCAGCGGAGTTGGCACGCCAGCACGGGGTGTCATCGTGGCACGTATCGATCTCGCACACGGATGATCTCGCCGTAGCAGTCGTTGCCGCCGAGTAGGGGCGCGCGCATCATGGGCGACATCAGCACAGCAAGGGCAACCCGCGCCGAGATTGATCTCGGAGCACTCCGTCACAATGTTCGTGTCTTGACAGCGCATGCAGGTGCGAGCGAACTCTGGGCGGTGGTAAAGGCCAATGGGTACGGTCACGGTGCCGTGCCGTGCGCACGCGCCGCATTGTCTGCTGGGGCCAAAGGGCTCTGTGTGGCACTCACCCAGGAAGCAATCGAGCTGCGCAGTTCCGGAATCACCGCTCCCATCATGGTGATGAGCGAACAACCAACATCCGATGCAGAAGCGCTGGTTGCCAATGACGTGGTGTGTGTCGTCTACAACGAGCACTACATCGGTGCACTTGTTGCGGCTGGGCGTCAATTGGGTAAGCGTGCAGTCGTGCACCTCAAGGTGGATACCGGCATGCACCGTGTCGGCGTGTCGATCGATGCAGCCGTGGAGTGCGCACGTCACATCACGGCTCAGCCGCAGTTGTTGCTCGAAGGAGCAATGACCCATTTGGCCACGGCTGATGACCCGACGCATCCCGCAATGCAGCGACAGTTGCAGGCATTCGCAGACATCGTGCAGCAGATTCGTGCCGTGGCACCCGAACTGCGTCATGCGCACTACGCGAACTCCGCGGCAACGCTGCGTGAGGTGTCACCAGAGAGCACCATCATGCGTGCGGGGATAGCGATGTACGGGCTGAATCCAGGCGAGTGTGACGCGTCGTTGATGGCTGGTCTTTTGCCGGTGATGACGTTGCGCAGTCAGGTGTCCCATGTGCAACGTGTGCGCGCTGGCGAGGGTGTGAGTTATGGGCTTCGCACGGTGCTCGATCGTGATACGACCATTGCCACCTTGCCGCTGGGTTACGCCGACGGCATCGCGCGTCGGGCATGGCAAACGCGGGCTGCAGTGTTGGTTGGAGGCGTCAAACGGCGCATCGTTGGTGTGGTGACGATGGATCAGATGATGGTCGACTGCGGAGACGATTCCATCTCCGTTGGCGATGACGTGGTGATCTTCGGTTCCCAGGGTGCAGAGAGCGTGAGCGTGGAGGACTGGGCGTTGGCACTCGACACCATCTCCTACGAAGTGGTGTGTGCGGTGTCCGCCCGAGTTCCGCGTACGTACTTGGGTCAATGAACATGTTGCACACCACATTGACGGCAATGTCACTCGACGACACGGCCCGGATTGCCCGAGTGATTGCGGCTGAACTTCGCCCGCGAGACGTGCTGTTGCTGACGGGCGATCTTGGTGCCGGAAAGACCACGCTCACCAAGGCGTTGTGCACGGCACTTGGTGTTACCGACGCAGTGACTTCACCCACGTTCACGTTGGTGCACGAATATGTGGGTGGTCGGCTCACCGTGGTGCATTCCGATCTGTATCGATTGGAACGAACGGGCGAACTCGATGACTTGGGATTGGACGATGCTCGACGACGTGGTGCGGTATTGGTGGTGGAGTGGGGCGACCTGGTGTTGGACGCATTCGACGATGCGCTGGTGATTGCCTTTGCTCACGCTGGTGGCGATACGCGAAGCATCACCGTGTCGTGGCGCGGTTTGGGTTGGGAGGCGCGGTTCGTTCGGCTGTCGGATCGACTTCAGGCAGGAGACGGTTCATGATCGTGCTCGGTATCGATACGGCAACTGCCATGGTGAGCGTTGCAGTGGTGAACGGCACGACCGTGCTTGCTTCGAGCGAGTTGCGTAGCGACCGTCGACATGCCGAGGATCTCACGCCGATGGTCGATTTCGTGGTGCAGCGCGCCGGACTCACGTTTGGCGAACTGGACGCGGTGGCGGTGGACGTGGGTCCGGGATTGTTCACCGGCATGCGGGTGGGAATCGCCTCGGCGCAGGCATTGGCGTTTGCGTTGTCGATTCCGCTGGTGGGGGTGGATGGCTTGGAAGCGCTGGTGTCGGCGGTGCCCGCAGCGTCTGCTGAGCAAGCACAAATCATCGTTCCCACCATCGATGCACGTCGTCGCGAGGTCGCCTGGGCCATGCACTCCGTCGAGTCGAGTCGGTTTGGTGTACCGCAGGTGGGTCGAGTTGGTGCACCGCAAGTGGGCGGAATGGAAGACCTTCTGGCCGCCGTTCGTGAGCGCGGTCAGCACTGTTTGTTCGTCGGCGACTTTGCTCGGCGTCACCGTGACGAGATCATGTCCGGGTTGGGGCCGGATGCCTGGATCGTGTCGTTCGGGGACGACACCGTGGACTGGCCGCACGCAAAGCAGGTGGCACTCATTGCTCACGAACGCTTGATTCATGATGAAATGTCGTCGCAGCCGGTACCACGGGTGGAGGCGCTCTATCTGCGCGAAGCGGATGCCGAAATCAATTGGGCAACACGGAGCAGTGCATGAATTGGCGGGACGTCGCATGAACATGTTGAACCGCTTGCTCGGCCGAAAGCAGTCCGCTGCCGATGATGATGCTCTCGTCATCGAGCCGATGCGCCGTTCACATGTGCCGCAGATCATGGAAATCGAGGCCACCGCCTACCCGCAACCGTGGACCGTCGGCGTATTCCACGACGAGTTGGCGATGCAAGTCCGCGGCTCGCGTCACTATTTGGTTGCGCTCTTGGGTGGCCGAGTGGTGGGGTACGGGGGAATGATCTACATGGACAACGCCGCACACATCACCAACGTGGCGGTGGACGTTGCGATGCGACGTCGCGGAATCGCAACAGAGCTCATGTTGGATCTCTCGTGGGAAGCGCGACGTGCAGGCATGGCGTCGCTCACGCTGGAGGTTCGCGAGTCCAACGTGTCGGCACAGTCGCTGTACCGGAGGTTTGGTTTCGTGCCGGTGGGTGTGCGAGCCAAGTACTACGAAAATCGTGACGATGCGATCGTCATGTGGTGTACCGACATCCAGGAGACCGCATTCGAGCAACGCCTACAAACGATCGAAGCAGAACGGAATCCATCATGACCACCCGTGGTAGTGCGCTCAATCCATCGGCTGCCGCGTCGACGGGAACCTCCACCGTGGATGCGTCCACCATTGTGCTGGGTATTGAAACCAGTTGTGACGAGACGGCGGCGGCGGTGGTGATGGGCGGCACCGACGTGTTGTCGTCGGTGGTGGCAAGCCAGCTCGACGAACATGCGCGCTTTGGCGGAGTGGTTCCTGAAATTGCGAGTCGAGCGCATGTGGAGATCCTGCCGCAGGTAGTCGCCGAGTCATTGGAGCGCGCAAACATCGATGTGTCCCGGGTGGATGCGGTGGCGGCAACGGTTGGCCCTGGTTTGGTGGGCGCGTTGTTGGTGGGGGTGTCTGCGGCAAAGGCCACGGCACTGGCGTTGAATGTGCCGTTCGTCGGTGTGAATCATCTTGAAGCGCATTTGTATGCCGCGCTACTTGATGAACCCAACGCACGGTTTCCGATGTTGTTCGTGCTGGTTTCTGGTGGGCACACCTTGTTGGTGGAGATGACGAGTCACGATTCGTACCGCGTGATCGGGCAGACCATCGACGATGCAGCCGGCGAAGCCTTCGACAAGGTGGCGCGCTTCCTGGGTCTTTCGTATCCGGGCGGGCCCGCAATCGACAGGGCAGCAACACGCGGCAGGGACACCGCCGTTGTGCTGCCACGCGCGATGCTGAACGATGGTCTCGACGTTTCCTTCAGTGGCCTGAAGACTGCGGTTATCAACTACGTGCGCGCGAATCCTGGAGTATCCAGCGAGGATGTTGCGGCGTCGTTCCAACGTGCAGTGGTTGACGTGTTGGTGCACAAAACCCGTCGTGCAGCGCGACAAATCAACGCAAACACCATTGCGCTTGGTGGAGGTGTTGCTGCCAACTCGTTGTTGCGCAGCGAGATGACCAAGGCGGGGGAAGCCGACGGCATCTCCGTGGTGTTACCGTCACGGGAGATGTGCACGGACAACGCTGCGATGATTGCAAGTGCCGGCTGGTATCGCTTGCGTCGTGGTGAAGTGACGGCGTTGGACGCCGGCGCGAACCCGAACCTCAAACTTGGGGCAGGACAGCGATGAGCACAGCCGCGGCGACAACTGCGATGAAGCCGCTGGCCATTCGTGGCACCACCACCGACGGCAGCCCAGGTCGCGGAATCGACGTGTGGCCACCCGTGGTCTTGGCGCCGATGGCCGGGGTCACCAACGCACCGTTTCGCTCGCTGTGCCGCAGTTTTGGCCCGGGTCTGGTCTACGTGAACGAAATGATCATGGCTGCGGCCCTGGTGTACGGCAATTCCCGCACGCGATCGATGGTCACCTTTGCACCCGACGAGCACTTTCGCAGCATGCAGTTGTACGGCAGCGACCCGGTCATCGTGGAGCGAGCCGTCGACATCTTGGGCAGCGAGAATCTGGTCGACCACATTGACCTGAATTTCGGTTGCCCCGCCGCAAAGGTCACGCGCAAGGGCGGTGGGGCTGCGGTGCCGTTGAAGAAGAACCTGTTGTCGGAGATCGTTCGCGCAGCAGTTCGTGCGGGTAGTCGCTACGGCATTCCGATCACCTGCAAATTCCGAATGGGCATCAACGAAGAACTGATGACCTTCATCGACACCGGCAAGATCTGTCGCGACGCTGGAGCTGTCACCATCGCATTGCACGCACGCACTGCCCAGCAGCACTACGCACCGAGTGCGAGGTGGGAGGCAATCGCTCAACTCAAGCAACAGGTGGATGGCATTCCTGTACTTGGCAATGGCGACATCTGGTGTGCCGACGATGCACTGCGGATGATGCACGAAACTGGTTGCGATGGTGTGGTGATCGGCCGAGGTTGCCTGGGTAAACCGTGGCTCTTTCGCGATTTGGTGGACGCTTTCAATGGCCGCCCCGTGCGATCAGCGCCGCTCCTCGGGGAAGTACTTGATGTCATGATCTCGCACGCCGAGGCGCTCATGCAGCACCATCGTGATAATGGCCGCAATGACGACACCAAGGGCATTCGTGAGTTTCGCAAACACTGTGGTTGGTATCTCACGGGATACCCCGTGGGCCCGGATGTGCGGCGTCAGTTCGCCGAGGTGTCGACGCTCGAGGAAGTACGTGCACTCGCGGCATCACTCGACCACTCGTTGGCACTCGTTGCCGGAGGAGAACGCTTGCCGCGCGGACACACCAATGGCCCAATTAATGTGGTGTTGCCGCACGGGTACTTGGACCACTTGGACGACTTGCAAGTGCCCGACGACGCGATGCTCACCACCATGAGCGGCGGATGACGCTGCTCCTCGCGCAATGAACGGTCGCCCGCCGTTGGTGCTTGCCTCGCGCTCGTCGCGACGAGCCGACATCCTCACGCAGATGGGTGTGCCATTCGTGGTGGACTCCGCCGATATCGACGAAACTCCGCTTCCCATCGAAACTCCGCGCGAGTTGGTGATGCGTTTGGCGACGGCGAAGTGTTTGGCGGTGGCGGCCCGTCACCCCGCTGACACGGTGGTGTTGGGTGCCGACACCACCGTGGATGTTGATGGTGAAATCTTCGGCACGCCCACCCACATCGATCATGCGCGCACGATGTTGCGCCGACTCTCGGGACGCACGCACCTGGTACACACCGCGGTGTGTGTGGCGCACGGTGGCGACCATCGCGCCGACCGCGGCACCGACCATCGCACGGCACTTGACACTGCAGCCGTCTCCATGCACCCGATTGACGCCGATCTCCTCGAGCGGTACCTCGCGACGGGGGAGTCGCTCGACAAAGCAGGTGCCTACGCCATCCAAGGTGAGGCGGCCATGTTTGTGGAGCGCGTCACAGGTCACCTCACCACGGTGGTGGGGCTGCCGGTGCGGGTGGTGGAACAGCTCCTCGCGTCGTTGTCGGGTCGCTAGGGCCCGCTCGGGTTGTTGCCCCGCCCGCCTCACCCCTAGCATTAGCACTCGCCTGCGGAGAGTGCTAACCGCTTTCCAGGGCGTCAGATAGCCCGTCTCCCGCGTGGGAGACCTGCACGAAAAGGAAACAACATGAACCTGAAACCCCTTGATGACCGAATCGTGGTGAAGCCTTCTGAGGCCGAGCAAACCACCGCATCGGGTCTCGTCATCCCCGACACCGCCAAGGAAAAGCCACAGCAGGGCACCGTGCTTGCCGTTGGTCCTGGTCGCTGGAGCGACTCGGAAGGCAAGTTCTTCCCACTCGAGGTGAAGGTCGGCGACACCGTTCTGTACAGCAAGTACGGCGGCACCGAAGTTGCGCACAAGGGCGATGACTTGCTCATCCTCACCAGCCGCGACGTTCTCGCGATCGTCACCAAGTAATCCACCCGTCAACACACTCTCCACCCGTACTCACGTACACAACAGAAACAGGAACATCACATGCCAAAGATGCTGAAATTCGACGAAGAAGCACGCCGCGCTCTTGAGGCCGGCGTCAACAAACTCGCCGACGCCGTCAAGGTGACGCTTGGACCAAAGGGTCTCAACGTCGTTCTCGACAAGAAGTTCGGCGCACCAACCATCACCAATGACGGTGTGTCCATCGCCAAGGAAGTCGAACTGGAAGACCCATTCGAAAACATGGGTGCCCAGTTGGTGAAGGAAGTCGCCACCAAAACCAACGATGTCGCCGGTGACGGCACCACC
>SXGR01197206.1_pt1 | contig 19179 bp, 14 predicted proteins | sample 3174711 | NCBI WGS metagenome assembly SXGR01 (sample SAMN11356860, study PRJNA531348) | freshwater metagenome | isolation source: freshwater sample F1-60 | place: China: Fuxian Lake, Yuxi | collected 2017-12-25
GGTGCAAGGCCGACTGCTGTCCTTCGAGGTGGGCAACATCGACGTGCCGCAGATGGCGCGCATGGCGAGCGGCGAGCGTCTTCCCGTGTCCGCGGACAGGCGCGGCTTCCGGATCGGCGCGGCGCAGGTGCTGCGTGCCGACGTGCGTTGCGCCAACGGTTGGATCCAGGTCGTGGACCGCGTGCTGCTGCCCGCGGAACCGAACGGCGAGGAGCGCATGAAGATGGCCATCAAGGAAGCGGCGCCGACCAGCCTGCTCGAAGCGCTGCGCGCCGTGCCCGATGGTCGCTATTCGACCTTCCTCGCGGCTGTCGCGGCGAGCGGCGCCGACCAGGACTGGGCCCAGCCCGAGCCCATGCGCAACTGGACCGTCTTCGTGCCCACGAACGACGCGTTCGCCCGCATCGAGGACGCGGAACTCGCGGCCTTGCTGGCGCCGGAGAACCGCGACGCGCTGCGCGCGCTGCTCGACTGGCACGCCCTGCCCGAGGTCAAGCCGTTCGGCTTCGAGTTCGACGATCGCCAGCGCGCGCCGGTGATGATCTCGCGCAACAACGATCGCTTCGTGCTCGACGTGCTTGGCAACGGCATGGTCTTCGTCTACACGCTGCGCACGTCCCGCGAACGCGCCACCGAGGAACCGTTCAAGGCCCGCATCGTCGCGGGCGACATCCCCGTGGGCGGCACGCTGGTCCATGTCGTCGACCGCGTGATCCTGCCGCCGCTCATCGAGGACAAGCTGGTCAAGTCGCAAGCCTACAAGGAGAAGGATGTAGAGGAGCTGTCGGCCGGCGGCAAGGCGCAGTTCTGCGCCGGTTTCGTGTTGTCCGATTTGCTTGACGAAGCGCGCGGGCTCGACGACCGCGGCGCGCTCGCCATGTACAAGCTCGGCCTGCGCCTGCTCGAGGACGTCCTGCCGGTGAGTCGCACCGGCATGATGCTGATGGGCGAGAACGAGGGCGATCCGGCGCAGATGCGGGCCAAGCTGCAAGCGCGCATCGACGATCTCGACCGCGTGTGGTACGCGCAGTTCCTGAAGAACAGCCCCTCGACGCGCACCCTGTCGGGCCCGTTGCCCGGCGTCGTGGCGCGGCCGATCATCGGGGCGGCGAGCGGCGCGAGCGCGCCGCGCGTGGAGGCCTCCGCGCCCAAGGCGCTGGCCGTGCCGGCGCAGGCCCTGCCGGTGTCGGTGGCGAGCGAAGCTGGACCGGTTCGCGGCGCCGACTTGTCGTGGTGCGAGGTGCTCGAGCAAGGCGTCGACGCGAACATCGTCGTCGATCCGGCGTTGCGCGCCGCCATCGCCGCCACCGGCCTGCCGTGGCGCGTGAAGGACAGAACCTCGGGCATCGAGATGCTGCTCGTGCCGCCTGGCAGCTTCCTCATGGGCAAGAGCGTCGGCGATGTGGACGCGCTGGCGAACGAAGCGCCGGCGCACACCGTGACCTTGACCAAGCCCTACTACCTCGGCCGCTACGAAGTGACACGCGCGCAATGGGCCAAGGTGATGGACCGGCAGTCCGCGGGCCAGCAATCAGGCGAGGCCGAGGACCTGCGCGACGAAGGCGGAGCCGCTCCCATCGGCGCAGGCTTGGTCGTCGTCGGCGGAGTCGAGCTCCGCGACCAGAAGGGCAACGTGGTGAAGACCAGCATGACGACCACGCGTGGCGACGACGGCACGATCACCTTCACGACCTCGGGCGTCGATCCGAACGAGGACCGCGAGGCGCAGGCTGCAGGACCGGATGTGCCCGTCGCCGCGAGCGGACAGCAGATCGCCGAGTTCGCGCGCCGCAGCGGGTTGCGCTTGCCCACCGAAGCCGAATGGGAGCGCGCGTGCCGCGCCGGCGTCGATCAACCGCGCTACGGCAAGCTGGACGACATCGCGTGGCACCGCGGCAACTCGCCGCTGCGCCGCAATCCTGTGGGCCAGAAGGCCGCGAACGGCCTCGGCTTCCACGACATGCTTGGCAACGCGTGGGAATTGGTGAGCGATTGGTACGCCGACTACACGCGCCAACCGCAAGTCGACCCCGTCGGCCCGGCGACCGGCACCGAACGCATCGTGCGCGGCAGCTATTTCGACGAGTTCGACGCCAGCTTCTGCCGTGCTTCGCGACGCTACACGATCCAAACGCCGATGAACCTGGGCTTCCGCGTCGCGCGCACTCCGTGACGACCGCACTTCGGTGCCAGAGCGGGAACTCGCGGGCAAGTCGGCGCTGGAGCAGGGAGATCGTCAGTCGTGCGACTGCTCGCGGGGCTCGGTCGCACGGCGCGCCAGCGCAGCCCGGACTTGACGCAAGTAGTAGAAGTACCAGAAGACTCCGAAGAGGACGGCGCTGACCATCGAAGTCAGCAGGCTTCTGGCGGCGAAGGGTTCCGTGCCGAAGATGAGCTTGGCGAGCACCGCCGAGACGGTGGCGAAGAACAAGGCGCTGAGTAGCGCACTGGCGCGAGCCTTGCGCTTGAGCAGTTGTTCGTCCACTTGCAGTTGCATGCTGGTCTTGGAAGCGCGCCGTGACGATCAGTTGCTGGCCATGATGACCACCAGCATGGTCGCGGAGGCCACGAACGCCAAGCATAGGCTCACCGCCGCGCCGACGTGCAGGCGCCGCTCCAGCGGCTTGGCTGCATGGCGTGGAGAGCGGCCTTCCGCGAAGCGCAGCAGCAGCCAGCCCGTGATGCTCAACGGCAACACGAGCAACGCGATCCAGTAGGCCCAGTCCAGGCCCAACGGCAGGGCGAGGAACCCGAGCAGGAGGGCCGACACGCGGGCGAGGAGCGCGCTGTTCATGAGCGACGAAGCATAGCGCCTGAAGTTCGTGCGCGACCAGTCGGCCTTCGTCGCGGCTGCTTGTCAGGCGCGCACGTGCAGGTCGTCGGGGCCGAAGATGAGTCCGAGCGATTCGAGCACGACTTGCTTCGGGCCGGCTTCGACGCTGCCGGCGATCCAGGCTTGGACGCCAGCATTGCGCGCGATCTCGACGGTGCGCGCGGCGTCGGCCGCAGCGACATAGAGCGCGTAGCCGGCGCCCATGTTGAGGTTGCCGTAGGCGGCGCGCGCGTCGCTGTTGGTCTCGCGTTGCAGGAACTGCAACACCTCGGGCACGGGCGGCAGCGTGTGGAAGCGATACGTCAACGCCTTGGCATGGCGCATGACCTTGCGCCAACCGTGGCCGGTGATGTTGGCCTGGTAGTGCGGCACGATGCCGGCGGCGGCCAGCGCCTCGGTCACCGGGCTGTACAGCACCGTGGGCGCGAGCAGCGCTTCGCCGAACAACGCGCCGCTCGGCAGTTTTGTGCCAAAGCCGGCGGGCAGGCGCTCGGCCAGCTTGCGCGCCAGCGACACGCCGTTGGCGTGGATGCCCGAGCTCGCCAAGAGCACGATCGCGTCGCCTGGCCCGAGCTTCTCGCCCAACGTCAAACGCGCCTTGGGCCGCACGATGCCCACGCACGACGCCGCGAGGTCGATGCGATCGTCGACCACGACGCCCGCCAAGGCCGGCGTCTCGCCGCCGCCCCAAGCAACGCCGCAGGCATCGCAGGCCGCGCGCCAACCATCGACGAGGTCCTTGGCGCGTTGAGCATCGTCGAACCACGCGCTGCCGCCTGCGGCCCAGTACGCGTGCACCGACAGCGGCGTCGCGCCGACCGTGATCAGGTCGTTGATCGCCATGGCCAGCGTGTCTTGCGCGATCAGCTCGTAGTACGTCCGGCCGGTCAGCTTGCGCGTCGCGTCCGCGACCAGCGCCTTCGTGCCCAGGCACTCCGTGATCGACGCGAGGTAGAAGTCGCCGCAATCGACGAGGTAGGCGGACTCGCCGCGCGACGCGGCCACTTCGCGCATGCCGTGGCGTTGCAGGTTGCCCGCCGTCGCGGCGGCCGCCTGCTGCGCCAGGATCTTCAGCGGGTCGATCTTCCCGTAGTCGACGCCGGCCTGCTTGTAGTCGATCGAAGCCATGCGCACAGGATGAGGCTTCATGCCGGCAAATGCGAGGCCGGTCTCTCTGGCGCCCCTCTCTAGCGCGTGTACTGCATCATCCAGCTGTAGAAGATCGGGACGTAGTCGACGACGTAGTTCGTGCCGCTCGGGTACTCGTGCGTCATGCCCGGCAGGATGCGGAAGCGGTACTCGCGCGGGCCCGGGCCGGGCAGGGCGATCGTGTTCCAGAGGAACTGGGTGTAGCTCGGGTTCTCGATCGTCGTGTACGTGGCCGAGTTGAAGCCGAGCGCGTCGGTGTACAGCACCAGCGGATCCCACACGCAGGGCGTCGCGAGGACATCCACCACGCGGCGCGGCAGCAGGTCACCCGGGTTCAGGTCGCCCAGCGCCACGCAGTTGTCGCGCTTGTTGTCGTCGAGCGTGCCCACCACCTCGAAGTGCGGACGGAAGTCGAAGCCGTTCGTCGGGTAGTACTGCGCGGCCGTGCCGCCGCCGACGCCGATGCCGCCGGCCGAAGTCGTCGCGGCGAAGATGTCGCCCAGGTCGACGTGGATCTTGGTCTTGACGAACGCCCCGCCGTTCGAGAAGCCCGAGGCGTAGATGCGCGTGCAGTCGATGTTCAGGTGCGTCGCCAGCGAGTTGTACAGCTCGCGGAGGAAGACGACGTCGTCGGCCAGCGGCAACTCCGACGGATCGACGACGTTGGCCGCGACCTCGTCCGTGTGCCATTTGGTGCGCGTAGTCCCGTCGAGCAACAGGTACGGCAACGCCTGCGGGTAGACGACGATGAAGTCGAGCATCTCCGAAGCCTGGTTCCACGTCGTGTTGGTCAGCGCGATCTGCGCCGTCTGCCCGGTGCCGTGCAGCATGAACACGACCGGGTAGGGGGCGTGTGCGGTCGAGTAGGTGCTTGGCACGCGGATCAGGTATTGGCGCGCGTCCGGATCGGCGGCGGTGATGAAGGTGTTCGGCGTCGCGACCCCGGGCGTGAAGCCCACCGGGTGGCTCGTCCCCACCGGGCCGCACGGCGTGACGGGCACAGGTGTCGGCCCCTTGGGCTTGACAGGAGTGCGCTGGGCCGAAGGGGCGGCGAAGGACAGCATGCCGAGCGTCGCGACGAAGAGGATCGTCAGGGGGTTCATGATGCGGCTTCCAGTATCAAGTCCGGGGGGAGGGGGGGCACACGCAGCGCGAGACCGTTCCATGCCGATCTCGATCGGGGTGTGCTTCCGTGAGGGACCCTCACCATCGATCCGTGGATCACAAACCGGAAAAAGAAGTCGCTGGGCGGCGCTGTGCACGGTGCCGCCAACCGGCATCCGCCCCGCGCGGAAGTCCTGATGCAGGTTCGCGCTGCCGCCCGACGAGTCCAGACGCGCGGTCCCCCGCTCCTCACGGCTGCCAGATGGTCGTGACCGAGTTCGTGAGGTTGAACGCCGCGCTGGTGCAGAAGTTGGCCGAGTTGCGGTAGTGCAGCTGGTAGCTGCGCGCGGCACCGGGGGCGGGCACGAGGCCGCGCACGGAGATGATGGCGTCGCCAGCCTCGGGATAGCGCGACGAGCCACCCACAGCGACCTTGGTGCCGAGGCGCACGATGGCGCCGCTCACGCACAAGAGGCCGTCGCCGAAGGGCGTGCCGCCGACGGGGGCGGTGCTGCCTTGGACGAAGCGTCCTGGCGAGTCGGGCAAGAAGGCGGCGCGCAGAGTGAAGGTGTCGGCTGCGAGCGACGGCGTGCCGCTCCACTCGAGACGACCGCCGACGCCGAGCGAGCTGCGGCAACCGGCGCGTTCCGCGGCCTGGCTCGTGTTGCCGCACGGACAAGCGTTGCCAGTGCCGTCGCCAAAGCACAGCGCGGTCGCAAGCGGCTCCAAGCGCCACACGACGACATCCTGCGGAGGCAACGCGTTGGCGCGTCCTGCGACGATCACGCCACCTGCTGGATCGAGGACGACATGGGCTGCATCGCGCACTTCGACGCCGACGATGGGTTGCGCCGAGTAGGTCCAACTCGCCGCGGGAGCCGCACCGCGGGTCAGGCGTTGGACGAGCGGACGCTGGCTGCCGTTGGCGGCCACCTGCAGCACGCCACCTTGGGTCAAGTCGCCGCCGGGGCCGAAGCGCAGCATCGTGAAGCCGGCGTTCAAGCCCGCGCCCGGGTCGAACTGCGCGCGCCACAGTTCGCCGCCCTGCAGGTTGCTCGCCAAGGCGAGTCCGTCGTAGCCGTTCGCGGCGCCTTGGTCGAGCGAGCCTGTGGCCACGACCTCGCCGAACGAGTTGACGGCCACGTCGACGGCTGCGCTGGCGACTCCTGCTCCTTGCACCGTGCGCGTCCAACGCGTGGCTCCATCGAATCCGGCGAGGCTCGCCATGTGGAAGCTCGCGGCGCCTGTGCTCGTCGATAGCAACGAGCCGGCGACATGCACGTCCTGCGCGCCATCGACGGCGATCGCGTTGAGGTATTCGAGCGGGCGCGTCGCGGTCCAGGCACGCACGCCGTTGGCGTCGAAGCACACGACGTAGCTGTCGACAGGAAAGCCGCCGCCATTGCCCACGCTGTACACGCGACCGTTCGCATCGACGGCGAGATCGACGATGTCGTCGGACGTCGGCACCGCGGTGGGCGTGACCCACGCCAGCACTCCCTGCGCGTCGTACACCGCGACGAAGCCATCGCGCGTGTCGGGCGTGGTCGCGAGGCTGGTGCCGCCGGCAACCACGACTCGGCCGTTGGGATCAAAGGTGACCGCGTTGGCTTGGTCGTCGCGCGCCGCCGGACCGTTCCAGCTCGCGCTCCAAGCGAGGTTCCCCTGCGAGTCGTACTCGGCGACGAGCAGGTCGCTCGAGTGGGTGGTGGCGAGCGTGCGCCGCGAGCCCGCGACCGCGATGCGTCCGTTGGGTCCAAGTGCGATCGCGTGCCAGGCGACGGCTTGGCCGGACAAGGTGATGGTGCGCGTGAAGAGCGGAAGGCCAGCTTGGTCCCACGCCGTCAGGTAGCCCTCGGTGGAGGCGCCCGGCAGTGCCGTCGATCCGGCCACGAAGCTGCGTCCGGCCGCGTCGACCACCACGCCTCCAATCCGGTCGTCGAGTGGCTGCGCGTAGGAGCGCGCCCAAGCGAGCGAGGTCTGCGCGTGGAGGGACGAGGCCGCGAAGCACACGCACGCAAGCAGCAGGAACGAGCGGGCGCGCGGTTCGAGCATGACGGAGGCCGGCTAGCAAGCGTACCTCGATCTGGTCACGTGTGCTGGCGGGACGGGTCGGGCGGACAGGCCTCGGGCATCGGTCCTTTGCCCATTCCGGCCGCAGCTCGCTCTGCGCGACGGGTTTTTCGAAGATTGCCTGAAGCTCTGGGCGGCTGCCCGCCACCAAGGGACGTCATGAACGCTGAAACCAAACTTGACGACCTCGATCGCGCGTTGGCGAATGCCGCAGCGCGGACCCCGCATCCGCGGCGGCCTGCACCCTTGCGCCCTCTGTCGTGGAGCAGCCGGCTGCGCCGGTTGTGGGATCGTCATCGCGCGTGGATCAAGATCGCGATCTACGGCTCGGGCGTGGTGTTCCTGCTGACGCAAGGGCAGTACAGCAACCTATTCGTCTTCCTGTTGTTCTTGCTGCCGTTGTGGCTCAAGGACCACGGCGATCAGCGCCGGCAAGCCGAGGCGTTGGAGAGCGACGAAGACTTCCTCAAGGCCGAACGCGAGCGCGTGGAGAAGCGCCATGGGCGCGAGGTGTTCACGCTGTTCCTGATGCTCATCTTCGCGGCGCTGATGGGTGTCGCGGCCATCCTTGGCAAGCACCCCTTGGCTGCAGGTGTCGTGTCGGTACTCGTGCTGGCTTGGGTGGCATTGCGCTGGTTCCTGTTCATGCCCGGGCTCAAGCGCGAGCTCGTCGACCTTGGCGGCGATGCGGACGGCGGAAAGCTCGTCCATGTGCTGACGGCGTGCTTGATGGTGCTCTACGTCCTGGCCTTGCCTTTCCTGATCTCATGGTGGGCGTTGAAGGGGATCTGGCGGCGCTTGCGCGGGTTGCCGCCCGACGACGATCAAGACGACGCCGACGCGAATGCGAGCGGCAAGGATGGGGACGAGCCTCGCGCTGGAGGACGCTCGTGAGCACCGTCGAATCTCAGGCGAATTGGGTCAGTGACTTGCGCTCAGGTATGCGCGATCGTCGCGAACACGCCTTGCAGGAGGTCGTGGCGGCCTACGGTGGAGCGCTGTTCCAACTGTGCCTGCGGGTCACTTGCAACCAAGCGGACGCCGAGGACGCCTTGCAGGAGACGTGGATCGACGTGGATCGCGGCATCGCTGCATTCAAGGCCGAGTCGAAGCTCTCGACTTGGCTCTTCCGCATCGCGATCCGGCATGCCTCGCGCATGCGCAACCAACGCCGGTCGCGAACGACGCTCGAGGTCGACGAGACGTACGACGCCGGGGCGGGCGTCGATCCGCGCCGAGCGCTCGAGGAGCTCGAAGGCGCACGCAAGTTGCTCGATGCCATCGCCACCTTGCCGTTGGAGCAACGCGTCGTGTTGGGCCTCGCGGCCGGCGAGGGACTGCCGCACTCGGAGATCGCCGGGATCCTCGGCATCCCCGAAGGTACCGTGGGTTCGCGGCTCCACACGGCGCGCGCGAGTCTCAAGCAGCGGCTGGGCATCAAGGACTGAGCCCTGGCGGCGCATGTAGGGCACGGACCATGCCCGCACCAAGCACGTGCATGTCGGTCTTCTTGCTGGCGCTTCTTCCTGGAACACCGGAAGTGGAGACCACTCGCACCGGGAGCCTGGCGCCATGGCCGCAGCTGTCCTCGCAGAGGCTGACGGTGGGGGCAAGTGTCGCGGCGGTCTTTGCGCAGTTCGCCCAAGGGCGCTAGGTTCACCGCCTCAATGGCTGGGGCCCGCGACGTCTTGGTGTACTTGCATGCGCTTGGTGGCGTCGTCGCGTTGGCGTCGATGTGGGTTCCGCTCTGCGCGCGAAAGGGCGGAGCACTGCACCGCAAGGTGGGCCTCGTGTACGCGTGGTCGATGGCATGGGTGTGCGCCAGCGCGCTGGCGGGTAGCTGTCTGCGGCTCGTCGATCGGCCCGAAGAGGGGCAAGGGCCCTTGTTCCTTTCGCTCGTCGCCATCCAGTCGGGAGCCGCCACATGGTGGGGCGTCGCGGTCCTGCGCGACAAGGATCGCGCGTCGCGCAGCACTTCGGCGCCGGACTGGATCGCGGCCGTCGCGCTCGTCGCCTCGGGCGTGCTGTCGATCGTCTATTGGTCGCGCGGAGCGATGTTCCTGTTCGCGCTCTTCGGCGCCCTCAACCTCGTCTTCGGCTTGCGCTTCGCGAACGTGCTGGGTCGCGCGCCGCGAGCCCGCTTCTGGTGGTGGTACGAGCACCTCTTCGGCATGGTGGTCGCGTGCATCGGCACGGTGACAGCCTTCCTCGTGGTCAACTACGGCCACGCGCCGGTTGCGGTGCAAAGCGCGATCCCAAGCATCGTCGTGTGGACCGCGCCCGGGTTGGTGGGCGGCCTTGCGATCGCCATTTCGATGCGCCACTACCGCGCCAAGCTCGAACCTGGGCAGCGCTAGCCCGCACGCTGCGTCACGGCTGCCAAGTGATCGAGATGCCGTTTGTCAGGTTGAAGGTGCTGGACGTGCAGAACGCCGCCGAGTTGCGGTACCAGGCTTGGTAGTGGCGCACCTGCCCAGCCTGCGTGACGCCGCCGCGCACCGAGACCGCCAAATCGCCGTTCGACGGGTGCAGCGAGGCGCCGGCGACGTTGACCTCCGTGCCGAGGCGCACCAAGGTGCCGGCCACGCAACGCAAACCGTCGCCGAAGGTCGTCTGCGCTTGAGCGCTGCCTTGGAAGTACAAGACGGGCGTGTTCGGCATGCCGGAGCCGCGCAGGGCCAAGGTGTCGTTCGACAGGCGTGCGGCCCCCTGTCCTTGCAGCAGCGCCCCGGCGGCATTGACAGAGCTGGCGCAGCCGCGGCCTTGCGCTCCGAAGTTGCCGCACGGACACGCAACGCCGCTGCCGTCGCCGAAGCAGTACGACGCTTGGAATGCGGGAGTCGTGCGGTAGGCAAGCACATTGGTACCTACGCCGGCCACGATCAAGGTGCCGTCGCTGGCGATGGCGGGCGCGCCGATGTTGATATTGGGGACGGCGACGGTCCAACGCTCGGTCAGGTCGGCGTTGAAGCTCCAGAATCTCCCGTTCGGGAAGCCACCGTTGGACACGAACACCTTGCCCATCGCATCGACGCCGAGGCGCGGCTCCCACGTATCGGCCACCAAGGTCGCGCTCGAGTGCAGCAACGCTCCGGTGGCGCCGTCGACGCGCTCGATCTGACTCGCTTGGTTCAGCATGTACACGCTGTTGTCGTGCGCGATGGCGAACTCGCTGGCGTAGCAGTACCCCGCCGGGCGGCTCCACAGCGGAACGAGTCCCGAGCCGGTGTCGCGGAAGGCGTACATGAAGTCGACGACCGCGCTGTTCTGCACGCGCGGCAGGTAGATGGTGCCGTCGAGGCCCACCATGGGCGTCGTCTGGTGCAGGAAGCCGTTCATCGTCGGACCGGTGTAGACCTGCATGCCCGAGTTGACGTCCCAGCGGCGGATGGCATGGCCGCCGCCGACGACTTCGGCCGTGTAGAAGGCGTCGCCATGCAAGGCGCCGCCACCGTGGCCGCTGACGGATCCCACGCGCGGACTGGTCCAGATGGTTTGTCCCGTGGCCTGGTCGAAGCGCCAAATACGCGAGTAGGTCGACACGATCGGGTCGCCATTGGGCGCGAACACGACTCCGTCGTAGGCGCCGCCGTTCTGCGCGTCGGCGCTGGTCCAAAGCGTCGCGCCAGTGGCGGCGTCGAGGCAATGCAGGCGCGCGGCGACGCTGCCGCCGTTGCCGCTGCGGGACGCGTAGACGCGTCCATCCTTCACGCCCGCGATCCAAGTCGTCCAATCGCCGGCATTGGAAGGGATGTTCGCGCTCCACAGTTCCGTGCCCGTGGCGAGGTCCTGGCACACGATCGGCGCGCCGAACTGCTCCGGCGGAAAGCTCGTCTGGCGCACCATGTAGACGCGCGAGCCTTCGATGACCGGCTGCCAGGCGATGACCGAGCTGCGACCGCCGCTCCACGCGAGGCTCGGCGCTTCGGGTCCGACGGCAGGTGTCAAGCCGTTGCGACGCGCGTTGCCGCCGTTGTTCGACCAATCGCGCGGCGTGGCGCTCGCGAGCGAGCCGAAGACGAGGAGGGCGAGGAGGGTGATGCTGGAGGGAGGTACGGCGAACATAACCTCCAAAGTCTACCTCCTTGCGGCGATCTCCGCAGAGAGCAGTCCGCCAGCATGGGGAATGCCGGTGTCAGGATGGCCAGCTGCTCGCCAGCGAGGCGTCTCGCCGGGCAACTGCGGGGTTCTCCCGGAGTCCTCGCATCGCGTCGGGACTCGGCGGGACTTGGGCGGGACGGACTAGGCGGATCCGCGCCGTCGATCGAACCTACCCGCCTTGAACGACCTGCATGGCCAAGGCTCTCGACATCGAACAACTGCTGGAGCACTCCGACTGGCTCCATTCGTTGGCGCACCGCTTGGTGCGCGATGAGGCGCAAGCCGACGATCATGTCCAATCGGCCTGGTTGGCCGCGTTGCAGCGTCCGCCGGCGGAACAGGGCGACCTGCGCGCCTGGCTCGCCATCGTGGCAAGGGGCCCCGCCAGGCGCACGGGGCGCACTGCCCAGCGCGTCGTGCGCCGCGAGGCGCTCGCGGCGCGGCGTGAAGCCTTGCCCAGCACCTCCAACCTCACCAACGCAATCTCGGCGACTTGAGGTCGGTGAACCTGCGCCCATGAGCATGCGCCGCTGATCTCGCGGCAACGATGCCAGCGCCTGTTCCAGGCCAGCGCCTGCCTAGATGCCAAAGCGGAGCCCCCGGAGCCGCGCTTCGACGCAACTCCGAGGGCTCGCCAAGCGCCGCGCCGGTCGCTTGAAGCGGGCTGGGTGGCGGCCGCCAATTCAGGGCAGGATCACGCTGTCGATCACGTGAATCACGCCGTTGCCAGCCAGGATGTCGGTCGAGGTGATCGTGGCCTTGTCGATCTTCGCCACGCCGTCGACGACTTGGATGGCGGCCGACTTGCCTTGCAAGGTGGCCACTTCCTTGAGTCCGACTACATCCTTGGCGAGCTTGCGTCCCGCGACCACGTGGTACTTCAGGATGCCGGCGAGGCGCTCCTTGTTCTCGGGCTTGAGCAGCTCCTCGACGGTGCCCGCGGGCAACTTCGCGAAGGCCGCATCAGTGGGAGCGAACACGGTCAGGGCATCCTTGCCGCTGAGCGCATCGACCAGGCCGGCGGCCTTGGCGGCGGCGAGCAGCGTGCCGAAGGTGCCAGCGCCCGCGGCCGTTTCGACGATGTTCTTGCGCGGCATGACGACCGCGTCGATGACATGGATGACTCCGTTGGAGCAATCGATGTCGGCCTTGACGACCGTCGCGCCATCGACCTGCAGGGCGGTCTGCTTGTCGCCGCGCTCCACGACCTGCAGGCGCAGGGCTTGGCCTTGGACGGTGCCGGCGAAGTCGACCTTCACGGCATCCTTGCTCATCACCTTGCCGGGCACGACGTGGTAGGTGAGCAGGTCGGCTAGTTGCTGCTTGTTCTCGGGCTTGAGCAGGCCTTCCACGGTGCCCTTCGGCAGCTTGGCGAAGGCTTCATCGCTGGGCGCGAAGACGGTGAACGGTCCAGGTCCCTTGAGGGTCTCGACGAGTCCGGCCGCCTGGGCCGCGGCGACCAGCGTCTTGAACGAACCGGCGCCGACCGCGGTGTCGACGACGTCCTTGCGCGTCTCGGCCGTGGTCTTGGCATCGGCGTGGACTGCGGAATGGACCAACGGTGCGACGAGGCCCGCGATGAGGGCGAGGGTGAGGATCATCTTCATGACGCTCCGTACGCTGGGCGCCATGGAGGCGGATTGACCGCGAGGCGAGAAACTGTGTAAGGACCCGGTGCGCGCGGGCGGTTCGATCGGCCTCGCGCGGCTGGGGCTCGCCCACCCGTCGAGAGAGCCTGCGCCGCCAGGAACCAGGCAAGCCGCCAGTGCGCAGGCCCCATGCTGCTCTCGCGGGGCCCGGGTCGAAGGGCGCGACATCCTCGACGGGAGCGCGTCGACATCATGTCGCGTTCACATCGCCGCGATGGCGCTCTCGACGGCGCTCGTCAGTTCCGCGTCGTCGCTGGCCAAGAGCTTCACGAGGTCCGGCAGGGCGGTGCGGGCCTTGATCGCCGCCAAGGCGCGCACGGCGCCCAGCACGACGGAGCGATCCTTCGACTGGAGTTGCTCGACGAGCCTCGTGGTCGTCGAGGACTCGAGTCGCGCGGCTTGCATCCACAAGTCGAACTCCTCGAGCGCCTCGCGTTGCTCGCGGAACTCCCTCATGGCCGCCTGCGCGGCCGTGCGCACGTCGAGCGACGAACTGCGCAGCGCGGCGCCGATCACGGGCAGGGCGGGCTCGTGCAAGGTGCGCTGGAAGATCGCCAAGGCCGTCGACACTCCGCCGCCTTCGTCGATCGCCAAGGCCCGCGGCAGCAGCTCGACGAGCATGGACAGCTGGCCCGCGGTCGGCTCGCGTCGACCAGCCGCGACGTCGCTCGGCAGGATGACGAGGCGAGCCATGCATTCAGGCGAAGCCTTGGCCGCGGCGGCGCGGATGATCCCGACACCCTCGTCGTTCGGCAGGTGCTGCGCCAGCACGCTCAGATTGGCCACCAGCACGAGGGCACCGTCGCCCCCCTGGGTGGCCGCGTCGACGGCGAACTCGAGCCGCTTCCCCAGCAGGGCCCTGGTCCCCGCCGCGTCCTCGGCGTGGGCGCGTTCGACGATCAAGCGGCCGGTCCGCTCGGCGCGCGCGCGACCGACCTGCAGGAGGTCGCACAAGCGAGGCAGCAGCTCCTTGACGGCGCTGGTGTCGCAGGCGGCGTAGATGTTCAGGGCTGCGATGGCGAATTCGTCGTGCCGGCCCGCCTGCAGCAGCCATTCTCCCAGCAAGAGCGCGTTCTTCGGCACCGACCCCGCCGGCGGCAAGTTCCCGCGCGCCAGTTCCATGCGATCCTCCACGGCTCTCAGCGCGACCGAGGTCAGGGCCGCGCGTTGGGCGGGCGTGCGCAAGACCAGCGCCAGTTCGATGGCCTCGTTCACGCGTTCCAAGCTGGCTGCTTCGTCCAGGCCCACGCGTCCGCGCGATTGCATCAGCGTCCCGATCCTTTCGAGCATCGCGAGCTCGGCCGGGTCGTCCTTGCGAGCTGCGACCAAGGTCGCGAGTTCGACCAAGGACTTGGATTCGCGCGGATGGGCGCGCATGTCCGGCGGCAGCAAGCGCGTCTGGATGTTGGTCAAGCCCTCCTGGTCGAGCGCGCCGCCGCGCACGTAGGCGCTCGCGGTCACGATGCGATCGACGGCGTTGGTGCCGCTCAAGGCCTCCACGAAGAGCGGCAGCCGGCTGGTGCGCGCCAGCGCGTGCATGCGCGCATCGAGCTCGGGTCCGTGCACCCAGCTGTTCGAACCCGCCTCCTTCTGCGTCACGTAGGAGAGCATCTGGACCAGGAGCCGCGCTGATTCCCGGCGCACCGTCGGACTGGTGCTGGCGAGATGGAGCTGCACCGCCGCTTCGAACGCTGGGAAGCCCTCGGACTGGACCACCCGAGCGACGCTGATCGAGCGGAAGACAGCCACTGGATCCACGCGGCCTGCGCCTTGCTCGGCGAGCGCCCACGCGGCGCGCCAATCGTTGCGCGCCAACCAGTTCGTTCCATCTTCGCAGCCTTGCAGCGCGCGCGCGCGCGCCAGATCGGCGAGGCGCGGGTCGTTGCCCGAGAGCGCCCTGGCGGTCGCATCGGAGCTCAAGACCTCGACCGGATCCTTGACGGCGACGAGCAGCACATCGATGCGTTCGCTGTCGACGACCCGAATCACCGCCTTGCGCACCATCGGATCGTTCGATCCCAACGCTTCGATCAGGGCCTTGTCGGCGGCCGGCGTCTTGATCATGGCCAGCGTCGACACGGCTTCCAGCGGGTCGTTGATGTGGTTGTGCACGCCGTCGCGATGGACGACCGGGATGGCCACGCCCGCCGGCGCGCGGGAGCACTGCGCCAGGAAGGGCACGATCAGGTCGCCGTACAGGGCGAGATCCCGACCACGGGCCGCGCCGTCACCGTCGCCGCTCAAGAGCTGCACGACCCCGGATGGCAACTGTCCTGCCGCCTGTTCCTTGACGGACGCCTTGCCGACTCGCGCGAGCAGCGCGTCGAGCGCGAGCTGCGCTTCCTCGATCGTCTTGGCGTCGCCTGCGCGACGCGCGGCCTCGATCGTCGCGCGGTAGCCGGCCTCGGCCGTGGCGTAGTCGCGCTGCACGCTTTCGGCGTAGTGGGCCGCCTCCAATTGGGCGCGTGGCGAGGTCGCCTGGGCATGCGCGGGCGCGGCCGCCAACAGGCAGGCGCCGAGCGGTGCGAAGAACGGGTGGGCGAGATTGGTCGCGATGACGGCGCGCAGGTTGATCGTGTGCATGGCATGTCTCCTTGGCCACATCAGACGACGTGGCGGCGCGCAACTTGCCATGGACGCGTGACGCGCTTGTCAAACGTTGTCAAAATCGCTTGTGCAGCGGAGGTGGGCAGGCGGAAGGCGTCGCTGCGCGGCCGTCACGGTTCGAGTCGGTAGCCCACGCCGAACGCCGTCAGCAGGTGCCTCGGCTCGGCCGGGTCGTGTTCGACCTTCTGACGCAGCTTGACCATGTGCTGGTCGACCGTGCGCGTGGTCGGGAATCGCTCGTGGCCCCAGACTTCCTCGAGGAAGCGCTCGCGCGAGACAGGGCGGCCGCGCTCGCGCCACAGGAGCTTGAGCATGTCGACTTCGCGCAGCGACAAGTCTTCGACGACGCCGTCGCGCGTCACGCGCATGGCGCGCAGGTCGATCACCGCCACGCCGAGCACGAGTTCATCGGGGGCTTCGTCGGCGGGAGATGCGCGCCGCAAGCGCGCGCGGATGCGCGCCAGCAGCTCGCCCAGGCTGAAAGGCTTGGTGATGTAGTCGTCGGCGCCCGAGTCGAGCCCTTGGATCTTGTCGATCTCCTGGTTCTTCGAGGTCAACAGCACGATCGGCGCGCGGCAGCCATCGCGACGCGCCTGCGCCAGCACCTCGAAGCCCGATTTCCTCGGCAGCATCACGTCGAGCAGCACGAGGTCCGGAGCGTCGGCCCGCAGGCGCTTGAGCGCTTCGGCTCCGTCGCGCGCCACGACCACGTCGTAGCCTGCGCGCACCAAGGCGTACCGCAAGCCCACCACGAGGGCTTCTTCGTCCTCGACCACGAGGATGCGTTGCTTCATCTCCATTCGTCGCGCCTCAAGCAGCTTCCAGCGGCAACTCGAGCCAGAAGCACGAGCCGCCGCCCTCGCGCGGCACGCAGCCCGCCGCGCCACCATGTGCTTGCGCGACGCCGCGCACCAGTGCCAAGCCGAGCCCCACCCCGGGGCGTTCGCGCACCAACTCGTCGCCGAGCCTCTTGAAGGGCACGAACACGACTTCGCGCTCGGCCTCGGGCACGCCCCTGCCCCGATCCAGCACTTCGATGCGCAAGCGCCCGTCGCGCGCCCGCGCCGCGAGGTCCACGCCCCCGGTTGGATCGCCGTACTTGGTCGCGTTGTCGATCAGTTCGGACACGGCGCCGAGCAGCGCGTCTCGGTCGGCGAAGGCGACCAGCGGCGTGCTCGGCCGCTCGACTCGCACTGCGTGTCCGCGTTCGGCCGCGACAACCTCCATGGCGCGCGCCGCCTGCTCCATCAGCTCTACGGCGTCGATCGGCCGCAACTGCGATCGATCGAGTCCGTGTTCCAGCCGCGCGTAGCGCAGGATCCCGTCGACGAGCTTCGCCAGGCGATCCGACTCGCGCACGACGCGACCGCCGAAGTCGCTGGCGTCCTGCGGCTCGAGGCCGCCGCGTTCCAAGAGCTCCGCCAGCAGGCGGATGGAAGCCAGCGGAGTCTTGAGCTCGTGCGTCACCGCGGCCACGAATTGCTCGCGCTCGCGCACCACGCGCTGCTCGCGGTGCAACGCGCGCCATGTCGCCCAGCCCGCGCCACCCGCCACCAGCAGCGCCCCGATCGTCAAGGCGGCGACCGCGAGGAAGCGGCGCTGGTCGGCCGCGGCGCGCGCCACCGTCGCGCGCCCGTGGATGCGCAGCGACCAACCCACCAGCATTCCTCCCAACGGCTCGAGGGCCGTGGTGTCGTCCTCGGCGGCGGAGGCGCCCAGCACCAAGCGGCCATCGGGCGCGTGCAGCGCGGCCACCCAGCCCAGCTCGTCCCAGCCGCCGCGCGCGGCCTTGTCGAGCGTGGCGCTCGCCACCCGCTCGAGCTCCAGCGCGGTGCCGCTCCAACCGTCGTCGGTGCGTCGAGCCGACACGAGCACGCTTGCCGCGTCGGGTGCTTCGGCCAGCGGATCGACGGGCAGGTCGAACAAGCGCACGCCCGCGCCGCCGCGCGCCAGCCACTCCGAGGCTCCCGCCGACCACGCGGCCCGCAAGCGCAACGGACGCGCGGCTTCGACGGCGGCTTGCCGCGCCGCATGCGCGGCTTCCGGCGACTTGGCGGCGATGCGTGCGACCAATCGCCCAGCCAAGGCCGCGTTGGCCGTGTCGTCGAGGGTCGAGCGGGCGCGCAACGCGTCGGCATGGAGCCGAACGAGTCCGTCGAGCGGATCTCCCTGCAGCCGCAGCAGCTCTCCGCGCGCGGCGTAGGAGTGCAGCAGGCCGCGTTCGTCGCGCGTGGTGGGATGAGCGACGATCAGCGCCTCGAGCGCGACTCGCGCCCCGTCGAGGTCGCCGGCGCGTTCGTGGAGTGCCGAGCGCCTCAGCTGCGCCCACGCTCCCAACTCCGGTCGCGGCGCGAGCGCGGCGATGGACGCTAGTCGCTCTACGACGAGCGCCGTGCCGCCTTCGTCCTCGAGTCGCGACAGTTCGCGCTCCAGGTCCGCCTGCAGCGCTTCCACCACCGGGTCGGCCGCGATGCGCACCTTGGTCGCTGGCTCCAGCAGCGCGCCGTCGAGTCCGGCGGTCCACGCCAGCGCTTGCGGCGACGTGTCAATGGCGGCGGCGTCGTCGACGAGCTGCGAGGCGAGGCCACGCGCCACGGCCGCCGATTGTTCCGCGTGGCGGGCGCGCGCGAGACGCGCTTCCTCCGCCAACGAGCGCAACCCCAAGGTCGCCACCAGTCCCAAGGCCGCGATCCCCGACGCCATGAACCAACCGAAGTTGCCTGCCAATCGCACGCCTGAACCATAGCAGACATCGCGAGGCCTGCGTTGCGCGCCACGCGCGGCTCACGTCCCGCAGAAGGTCTGGTAGTCCTTGAAGCTCGCCGGCGGCGCCTCGATGAAGGGCGCATCCGCGGTGGTCGGATCGAAGGGCCGGCGCAGCGCGTCGAGCAACGCGTGCAGCGGTTGCAGGTCGTTGCGCCGTTCGGCTGCGTACAGGGCTTCCTCGACCCGATGATTGCGCGCGATGATGGCCGGGTTGACACGCTGCATGACGGTGCGCGCGACCTCGACCGTCCGCCCCTCGCGAGCCAGGCGCGAGCGCCAGCGCGCCAGCCACGCGTCGAAGGCCGGATCGACGGACAAGGCGAGCGGCGGCTCCGCGCCGGTCGCAAGCGCGCGGAAAGCGATGGTCCAGTCGGCCTTGGCGGCCTGCAGGCGCGCAAGCAGCTCGTCGACGAGCGCGCGGTCGCCTTCCTCGACAGAGCCCAGTCCGAGCTTGGCGCGCATGCCCGCCAACCACTCGCGCTCGTGGACCACGCGGTACTCCTCGAGCACGGCGTGCGCGGCTTCGATCGCCTCCGCTTCCTTGGTGGCGAGCAAGGGCAGCAGCGCCTCGGCGAGCCGTGCGAGGTTCCATTGGGCGATGGCGGGTTGGTGCGAGTAGCGGTAGCGTCCAGCTTGGTCGATCGAGCTGAACACCGTGTCTGGATCGTAGGCGTCCATGAACGCGCACGGCCCGTAGTCGATCGTCTCGCCTGAGACCGCGGTGTTGTCGGTATTCAGCACGCCGTGCACGAATCCGACGCACTGCCATCGCGCGACGAGCGCAGCCTGGCGCGCGATCACCGCGTCGAGAAACGCGCCATACTTGTCGGGCGTACCCGCAAGCGCAGCGTCATGCCGAAGAATCGCGTGATCCGCCAGCGCCCGCAGCGCCGCGAC
>SXGR01529631.1_pt1 | contig 19170 bp, 13 predicted proteins | sample 3174711 | NCBI WGS metagenome assembly SXGR01 (sample SAMN11356860, study PRJNA531348) | freshwater metagenome | isolation source: freshwater sample F1-60 | place: China: Fuxian Lake, Yuxi | collected 2017-12-25
GCCTTGATGAGTTTCAGCGCGACCCGCTGGTCGAACTGTTCGCGCCGCTGTGCGAGCCAGACCGTTCCGAAGCCACCTTCGCCTATCTGTGTGACGAGTTTGAAGGGACCAATCTCGTCGCCAGGATTCTCAAAAGAGTCGGCCTGCGTCGTGGGTCGCTTTGCGCTTGCGTCGCCGGCTCCTGCCCCTCGGCCGCCCGCGCCACCCATGGCGCTCACGAATTCGACGGTTGCGTGATCGTCTTTCGGCAGGTTTGAGTCGCCGCCTGGTGAACCCGCCAGTGTTTCATCGCTCACAAGCGCATTCTAGATCGAATTGGGTCGATTTCAATTCGAGGGGCCCAAGCTCGCGAGCATGCGACGAGTCACCCTCACGGTGAGCCAAACAAAGAGTGAACAGAATGACAGACTGAACACCCCGATGCCAACTGGGAAAGCACTCATCCAGTCTGCGCCTGGATCGAGCACGGTCTGTGTGGGATCTGATGGGTTGATTGAGAGAGCACACGTCGACTGCAGGGGGTGTGCATCGACGATGCTCTGCGCGTACTCACGACTTCGTGTGATGGTGCGAAACGAAACTTTCGAACCGGTCATGGCAATTCCGTTGTGCGTGTAGGCATACTCGACGGTCGGAAGCCAATCAGTTCGCCAACCCGACTTCGTGTGATGGCGTGACTCAGTCACCCGACTCGACACAATCGTGCACGAAGTGGTCGGCCACGAAGTTGATTCGACCGCGAGCATCCACTCGCGTGTGCCCATGCCAATAAAGAAGATCGCGACGCAGGCGATGATCGACGCAACGGCGATGAAAAAGACGCGAATGCGCCGCACGATTGCTGGAGTCAGCGCGCGCGCGCGGGACGAGTGCCTTGCGAAGCTGGGTCGCATTCGAAAATCGTAGAGTGGGGGGTGCTTCTAGACTCACCCCAATGCCCGCACTCCCGCGCCGACGAGGGAACAAACCGAAACTGCTCTCGGGGGGCAATCCACAGATTACGAAGGCGTACGGCGACGCACCAGTGCAGGCGTACATCGCGGCAATGCCCGAATGGAAGCGCGCCATTGGCCAGCGGCTTGATGCGATCATCGTGCGGGCGCTGCCAAAGGTCGTGAAGGCAGTGAAGTGGAACTCACCGTTCTACGGAGTCGAGGGCGATGGTTGGTTCTTGAGTTTTCACTGCTTCGCGAAGTATGTCAAAGTTGGGTTCTTTCGGGGCAGCGCGCTGCGACCAGTGCCCCCCGGCGAGTCAAAGCAGGCACACGTGCGCTACCTCAACATCTATCAGAGCGAACAACTCGATGAAGTGCAGTTCGCATCATGGGTGAAGCAGGCGAGCAAGCTTCCGGGCGAGCGGCTCTAAGAAGTCACGCTGCGCGCGAGCACCTGTTTCAAGCACTCTGCAACGCTCCTTGCCTCTTTCTTGAGCAGCGGAAGCGCGGACGAAGTCACTCGTGTCGGATCGGCGGCCGTGACCGCAGCGGGTTTGCACGCGTGCTCGATCTCTTCACACAGCGCCCCGAGCCTGTCGGCGCCAACGGTGCGCGACGACGACTTGAGTTTGTGCGCGATCTCGCCAGCCTTGCGCCAGTCACGCTCACACACAGCAACGTCGATCGACACAATGAATTCATCGAGTCGCGATGCATACCCACGCAGCAACTGTTCGATCATCACCCGATCGTCACCGACCTGCGCACGCAGCGCATCTGGGCGCACCGACACGTGCTGCGGGACCCAGCGCTCGAGGCACTCTCCGAGATCTGCAAGCAGAAGCGGCTTCGTAAGGTAGTCATCCATTCCTGCCTCGCGGCACTTTGAATCAGTCCCCTTGAGCGCGTCGGCGGTCAACGCGATGATCGGCATTCGAGTCAGGCTGTGCTCGCTCTCTTCACGTCGGATGGCCTGTGCGAGTTGGTAACCGTCCATATTGGGAAGGTGCAAATCGGAGAGCACAATCGAGTACCCGCCAGTCTTCCACATCGCGAGCGCGTCGACACCATCAGCGGCGACATCGTTGGGATATCCAAGCAGATCGAGTTGGCTTCGGATGACTTCTTGGTTGATCTCATTGTCTTCGGCGACCAAGATGCGCGCTGTGTGCTTGCGCGCTGCAATGCGCGGCTCGGTGATCGCGCTGGCTGGCTTCGGATCAGCGAGCGCCTCAACACTGGCACGCCCGAGTGCAATGCCAATCTCTGTAAGCAGCGCCTTGCGTGTGATCATCGCACCATCTAACTGCACCATGTCTGGCGTACGAAGTGGTGGCGTGAGTTGAGCTGCACATGTCAGCACAATGAACGGAGGCGGCGCCGGGTCCTGACTCATGCGATAGGCACGCACGTGGTCGCGAATCTCAACCATTGTCATGGAATCCGATGGGTTGACGATCCAGACATATGCATCAGCCTTCGTCGCCGCGTTGAGATCACCCACCAATGAGGCGTGTGCTCCCGCATGCGCTAGGTACGCAAGCACATCGGCGGCTTGTTGCTGGTGCTTGCTGATCACGAGCACTCTTGATCCGGTGACCAATGATGGTTCGGTCTGGGTTGTTGCAAGCGGCAGAAATGGAACTCGCGCGGTGAAGATTGATCCTGCTCCCGGCGTGCTAGTCACGGTGATGACGCCGCCCATCAGGTTGGCGAGACGCTGCGAGATCGCGAGGCCGAGTCCAGTGCCACCATGGGTTCGCGTCGTGCCGTGTGTTCCTTGTTGGAACGGTCGGAAAAGCCGAGCGCGGACCGATTCATCCATGCCGATGCCGTTGTCGCCAACAGTGAACTCGACCCAGATGTACCCATCATCTCCCTCGCCAGCGAGCGTGGCGCGGACTGCAACGCGGCCTTGACGATCCAATCCGCTCGAAAACTTCACTGCGTTGCTGATCAGATTGACCATGATCTGTCTCACACGATCTGGGTCGCCACTGACGAGCGCGGGGATCCGCGGATCGATGAAGTGTGTCAGTTGAAGCGCCCGTTTCGCCACGAGTGAATTGAGCAAGACACAACTTCCCTCGACGACACTTTCAACGCTCATCGAAACCGGATCAATCTCAAGCTTGCCAGCCTCAATCTTCGAAAAGTCAAGGATGTCCCCAACAACCGCCAGAAGTGAATCAGCAGAGGTTCGGATGGCCTGCGCAAGATTCATTTGATTGGGTCGGAGGCTCGTTTGCATGAGCACATCAACCATCCCGATCACGCCATTCATTGGGGTTCGTATCTCGTGACTCATCGCAGCAAGAAACTCAGACTTCGCGGCGTTGGCGGCGTCGGCTGCCTCGCGGGCTGTGGCGAGCTCTCTTCCAGCGCGCTGCTGCTGCGAGACCCATGCGAGCGCGATAATGGCGAGAATCAGTAGCGAAACTCCGGCGCCCGCGAGGGCAAGTGTTGTGCGATCTTCGCGCGCCTGTGCAGTGAGCCACTCATTATCTGCGTACGCAAGCACATAGAGGGCTCCGTTTGCGATCGTTGCCTCATCTGGCACAAGCGTGAGGTCAACCGCAAGATCGCGCCAGAGAAAGAGCGAGCGAGACTCGCCGCTGGTGTCGAGCCTTTGGAGCATTGCGCGAACAGTTTCAGGTGGAATCCGAAATGGAGCGCCACGGGGATTAATGCTCTCTTCGAAGACCTCACCGGTGTCTGAGACAAAGACGACCGTCATGTTCTTCGAATCGCGCGGAAGCACTTCAAGAAGCCGCTCAAACCACAACCGTGCGCTCACCACGCCGAGGCGCGATCCATCGGCAGGATCGACCACAGGCATCGAGTATGCGACCGAGAGCCCCACACTGTTGTTGAGAGCTGGTGTGAAGTCGCAGTGAAGTTGAAACTCAAGCGCAGGGCGAGAGGTGTTCCCACGTAGACACGATTGAACGATCGGTCGCGAATCGAAGCTCTTGCTGAAGACTTCAGCGATTCCGCCTTCAGGAAATGGACGACCTTCGGCGCTCTCGGTATTGAATGAACACAGCGCGCCGGTCTTGTCGAAGATCGCCACGAGGTCGATCTCGGTCGATTCGCGCACGAGCGCGTTGGCAAGCGCGGTGACTTCTTCCTGCTTGCAGGTGCGCATCGTCTCGATCACTTTCGGATCGCGTGCGATGATTCGTGTTCGTTCCGTTGCAGGAAGCACGCGATCGAGGACGCGCGCGCGCGTAATGTTGGCGATCTCGCGAACGCTCTCTTCTTCGGCGGTGACGCTCTTAGTCAGCGTCACGATCGCATCTGAGTCAGTCGCACTTCGCCATCCGCTCGTGAAGTCGCTGAATAGCAGTACCGCGAATGCAACGGCGCCAATCGCTGCCGAGACTCCCAGGAGTGTCATAGGCCAATAAATCTTGCGCGCCATCGGTGGCACAGAGTAATTCTGAATCGAGCAATTCAGTGAACAACTCGGAGATTCTCGAAATGCGAGCGGGTGCTTCCTGTGGGCAGCTTCTTGCGCGGGATTACGCTTGCCCCGATCCAAATGAGAAACTTGCAGAGGCGTCTTTGATCGACTTCACGCACAGGCCAAACCGACTCGCCAGCAGTAGTAGTCCCTACCTGCTGCAGCATGCTCACAACCCTGTTGACTGGTACCCGTGGGGGAGCGAGGCCTTCGAGTGCGCACGACGCGAGGACAAGCCGATCTTTCTGTCGGTGGGCTATTCAACCTGCTACTGGTGTCATGTCATGGAGCGCGAAGTCTTTGAGAGCGAGCAGATCGCGCGACTCATGAACGATGCGTGTGTGTGCATCAAAGTTGATCGCGAAGAGCGACCTGACCTCGACGAGACTTACATGGCGGCAACACAGTTGCTCACGCGCCACGGAGGATGGCCCAACAGCGTGTTTCTGACACACGATCTCAAGCCGTTTTTCGCTGGCACATACTTCGGCGCAGAGGATTCGCCAGGGCGTCCAGGATTTCCAACCGTGCTCGCGCAACTCTCTGCCGCGTGGACGCAGCGACGCGCCGCAATTGAAGAACTCGCGGCTCGAGTTGCGCAAGGGATCGCCTCGATGATTCAGGGCGACAGGAGAGAGTCGGGGGCCGTCGATGACGGCGCGATTCTTAATGCGACGATCTCGCAGCGCGCGGTGGCGCAGCTTCAATCGATGTTCGATCGAGTTAACGGGGGGTTCGCAGTTGCCCCTAAGTTTCCGAACGACTTCTATCACAGCTTTTTGCTCGAGGCGGGTGGGGAGGCTGGGTTGCAGATGGTGACAACCACGCTCGATGCAATGGCAGCGGGAGGAATTCACGATCAGGTTGGCGGAGGGTTTCACAGATACAGCGTCGACGGTGAATGGCATGTGCCTCACTTCGAAAAAATGCTCTACAACCAAGCGATGCTGACGCGCGCGTTCGTCGACGCCTACGCCGCGACCGGTCACCAGCGCTATCGCGATGTCGCGCTGAATGTGCTGCGGTTCGTCGCCGATGTGTTCACGGATGCCGATGGAAAGTTCTTCAGCGCGCTTGATGCCGAGACGGAGGCGGTCGAGGGCGCCTACTACGCCTGGACGAACGACGAAATCGCGCGCGTGTTGGGTGATGATGACTCACAGTGGTTCGCGCACCACTATCGCGTCGTTCCTATCCCAGTGTTTCCAGGGCACAAACATCCAGACGGTGGGGCGCTGATCGCAGCGCGGCGAGGCACCAAGCAAGACGCGCGTGCGCGTGAACTGCTCGCTCGACTCGCTCTCTATCGTCGAGGGCGCACACTGCCACGACTCGACGACAAGTCGATCGCCGCGTGGAACGGAATGATGATCGATGCGTACGCGCACGCGGGATCTGTCTTGGGTGAGCCGGCGTTCGTTGAGTCGGCACGTCGTGCAGCGACGAGCGTGCTTGGTCGACTCGTCGATTCGAGTGGCACACTCTCGCGTTCGGTGCGCGGTGATTCGGCAGCTTCGCACCCCGGCTTCCTCGAGGACTACGCGTGGGTTGTGCGAGGACTGCTCACGCTGGCGCGCGCAGAGGAGAGCGCGCCAGAGAAGCAGCGGTGGATCGACCTTGCAACGACGCTCGAAGCGAGAGCCGAGGTGTTGCTATGGGATGGCGATCGCGGTGGATTCTTCGACGCGGGTGTCGACGAGCATCTCATCGCGCGAAGCAAGAGTGCGTCGGATGGCGCGCCCCCCAGCGGCAATAGTGTGATGGCGCACGCGTTACTCGATCTCGCTGAGTTGACGGGCAACGCGCGCTATCTCGACCGGGTCGACAAACTCTTTCGCGCGTTCGCCGAGCCACTCGCGGGATCACCCGCGTCGATGGTTCACATGGTGCACGCGCTCGAGCGAAGGCTCGCGAGCGGTCCCATTGCGCTCACTTCGACGAACAGCTAGCGTCTAGCGCCACATGCCAACTCGACCAACATTGCTTTTCGTGGCATCACTCTTCCTGTCCGCCGGCTGCAGTGTTCCATCACTTCCATCGGATACCAACGGCCAGAGCACGGCCCTCACCGCCGGAGTCGTGCAGCGCGAAATCCACAAGGGAATGACTGGCGGTGAGGTCGCGACGATTCTCGGAAGCCCGAACATCGTCACCACTGGACCTGAGGGCACCGAGGTCTGGGTCTACGACCGATCATTCACACAGGTCGAGACTGCCAATGCTGGCACCGGCGTGTGGTTCATCGTTGGGGTCACCAGTCAAAACGCCGCTGTCGCGCGATCATCGCAAACCACTATCACCGTTGTCGTGAAGTTCGACGCCGCGAAGAAGGTCAACGACATTGCGTTCCACCAGTCGCAGTTCTGACGTGACACAACTCACCAAGGCATTCAGGTCGTCCGCGCCATCGCTTGTGTTGTGCATTCTCGGGGTGGCCATGCTGCTCGGATGTGGACCGACTGTGGTCCCTGCCGACGCGCTCGTGATGAAGGAGCCGACAACAGAGACCCGCGCGCGTCAGTCACGGCGGTATTCGACGGCCGACGAAAAGGCCGTCTTGATTGCGTCCAACCAGCTCTTGCAAGACTTGGGGTATGTGCTCGAACAATCGAACATGAACGCTGGTTTGCTCGTCGCCTCGAAAAACCGAACAGCCGTCGATGGCGGTCAGGTCGCTGGAAAAGTGTTTGCAGCGATTGTGCTAGGGGCTGATGTTGCGATCGATGCAGAGCAGAAGTTTCGTGTGTCGGTTGTCACGAGTCCGTCGGGGGACGCCAAGAGCATCACAGTTCGCGTGACATTTCAACGGTTGGTGTGGGATGACGAGGGTGATCTGAGCAAGGTTGAGCGACTCGATACCCCAGCGCTCTACACCGAGTTCTTCGACAAACTCTCGAAGTCACTCTTTCTCGAAGCGCAGGAGGTCGGATGATGCATTTCGCACGAGGTCTGTTCGCGGTCGCACTCACGCTCATCGTTGTGGCGGTGCATGGTGGGTGCAGCGCTCCTCCGGCTGCGCTCGATAGCACTGCCGCGCTCAAACTTCGCTCGATGGAGACACGCGCGTTCACCACGACCGACCTGAACAAGACCATCCGAACGGCGATGGCGACGCTTCAGGACCTCGGGTTCGTCATCGACAACGCCGATGTCGAACTTGGCAGCGTGTCGGCCTCAAAGCTTGATCGGTATGTGATCAAGATGACCGTGACCGCGCGCCCATACGGCAAGACGCAACTACTCGTGCGCGCGAACGCGCAGTACGAGCTCATCCCCGTCGAAGACCCGAAGTTCTATCAACAGTTTTTCGCGGCCTTCTCGAAGGCGATGTTCCTTGAGGCAGAGCAAGTGGATGTCGCAGCGCCGGGTGTGTGAGGGGGTTCGGTGTGATCAAGGCCAGAGCAGGTTTCGGCACGATGTGACCCTTTGTGATTGATCTCGTTCTGCTCAATACCCGAAGGCATCCTCCATGTCAGGCGGGGGTTCAATTGTGGGATAGAACGACAGCTCCCAGCGATCTGGCGAGCATATGTGCCACGCCCTAGGCGGGCGCGCATCGAGCCATCGGAGCGCAGCGGCAAGACGCCCGCGGTCGTGCGCCCAGCGGAGTTGTTCGCGCAGCCGATCAATCTTGCGCTTCGCTGATTCGCCGGCTGCTGCGAGGATGAATGGCATCGGGGGCGCTCCATCCCTGGGTGCGGCAGCCTCTGCGAGCCACTCCCAGAACTGGTGCCACACGAAGCCATCGGGTGACGATCGGTCTTGCGACTGGAGTTGTTCAAGCCAATCTTCGGCCGTGGCCCATTCGCGTTTTCGATCGAGGAGCTGGTCCAGAAGCTTCTGCAAGCCCTTGTAGAACTGCGATTCAATCTCAAGCTGGCATTCGTTGTCGAACGGGGATGGATCGCAGCTCGCGAGAAACTTGATGAGGTCCTCGGCGGAGAGCGGCGCGTCAATCGCGGTGTACGGCAACTCGAATTCGGTCTCGTACTCATCGACCAGTCGAAGTTGGATCCGGCCTCCTGCCTTGCGCGCACGCAGGCTAATCACCTCGCCGTGAATGGTGTCGACGAGCGAGACCCGCACGACCTCGACTTCTCTCCTCTTCAGGTATTTTGCTCCTCGAAGGAGCGAAGGAGCGAAGTAGTCGATGGGTGGGTTGCTCACTTGCGGGCTCCTTTGCTGCGGACTTCCACGATGTGCTTGCAGGTTCCTCGGTACTCGAACCCTGGGCAGGTGCAGTCCATGTCGGGGCCGACGATGGACACCACGTACTTCTTGGACGGATCCCTCGAACTCGCGAACTCGACTGTCTGCGCCTTCGGTCCGCTCAGCGCGTTGGCAAGCGCTTCGATGATGTCTGGCGTAAGCGCCGGTCGCGGGCGGCTGGAAGATGCTGCGGCACCCGTTACTTCAGGCGCATCAGACTGCGGGTAGCGCTTTCGGAGCTCTTCGGCCGCCGACTCGACGACTCGTCGCGCCCAGTCCTGATCTCGGGACGCGGCACCTGCGCCTTCGAGCGCACTCGCGTCGGCGAGGCCAGAAGACATCTGCCGCAGAGTTTCCTCGAGGTCGCTGAGGATGTCGCCCCCGCCAATGTCTCCAAGCACTTTGCCGTCCACGACCGCCTCGACGATCGCAGCCTTAAGCGACAGAGCCCGCTGAACGAAGGTGTCGACCGTGCCAGCTGCCACCATGTATGTGACTTGCACGATTCGCTTCTGGCCGATTCGGTAGGCGCGGTCTTCGGCCTGCCAGTGATTCGCGGGCACCCAGTCGAGGTCGTTGAAGACCACCTGCGTGGCGGCCGTCAGTGTGATGCCCGTGCCACCTGCGATCAGGTTGCTCACGAACACGCGCACCCCTTGGTCGTTCTGGAAACGGTCGACCAGTTTCTGCCGCTGGTCGGTCGGCGTGGCACCCGTCAACAGCACTGCCTGCTCACCGAACGCCTCGGCGATGCTCTTAGCCGGTGCATCGAAGCCCGTGAAGACAATCACCTTCTCGCCCTGGTCGAGCGCGCCTTGCACGAAGTCGATCGTCTGCTTCACCTTTGCGACGGCCAGCTTCTGTCGCACTTTCGTGAGCAACGCGAGCAACTTCACGCGGTCGCGATTGGCACTGCGGTCGGTTGTGGCGCGGCGCCCGCCGTGCGTCTGCTCGGCGATTCCGAGTACGAGCATCTCGACCACCTGACGCATTTCGTTTGCAGCGGTACCGAGAGGAACCTCGAGGTCGAGGCACGTGCGAATCTTGGGTGGGAGGTCGAGCACCTGGTCTTTGGTGCGCCGGAGCATGACACCGTGCAGTTGCAGTGTGAGCTCCGCGAGGTTGCTCGCGCCGTCGGTGACGAGTCCGTATCCGTTGTCATACGCGCCGCAGTACTTCTTGGCGAAGGTGAAGAAACTGCGTGCGAGCGGGTGCTTCACCAGCTGTAGCAGGGGGAACAAATCCCGTGGGCGGTTGGTGAGCGGCGTGCCGGTCAGGCAGTGCACGGCGGGTTCACTGGGTGCAGATGCGACCAGCTTCGTACCCAGTTTGCTGCGCTGGCTCGTGTGGTTCTTGAGGTAGTGCGCCTCGTCGAAGATCAGGCCCGCCCAGGGAAGCGCAAGCAGGTTGTCGATGTGTTTCTTGAGTAGGTCGTAGTTGATGACCACCCAGCCGCGATAGCCAGCCGGTGGCACGGCACGGTCGCCGATCACCGCGACTGGCTGCTGGCCCCCGAGGGCAGCATCGATTTCACGATGCCAGTTTCGCTTGACTGAGGCAGGGCAGACGACGAGCCACGGCCCGTCGGGAGCCGCCTCGCGCATCGCCACGATGCTCTGCCGCGTTTTACCGAGGCCCATATCGTCGGCCAGGATCGCCCGGCGCCTGCCGAGAAGGAACGCAAGTCCCTTGACTTGATGCGGAAAGAGCCCGTCCGCCAGCGAGGTCGCTCGCTGGAGCGCTTCTCCTGCGACTTCGTCGCTCGGCTTCACCGCCCGGGTTTTCATCTGTGTCGTTGCCATGTCGTGATCTCCACGACATCGAGAGGGGCATCAGCCTGAGGAGTGTCGCCGACCATCGGCGATCGTTGATGTTTGCAGATCAAGCGGCCAATTGAGGCCACCATCCGCCGCATCGCCCCTCGAGGGCTGACCTCAGCACCGTGGTCGGTTTCGACTCGGTTGCCGCCCACGCTTGAAGAGGTCGCGTGGGACTCTGGATGCCAAGAACAAGTCTATCGCAGGGCGTCGAACCTGCAAGCCGCGATTCCCGCTTTGCGATCAACTCCGCTCACTTCACGGCGCGCACGCACCCCAGGCGCTGAGGAGTGTTCCCAAGTCGACACCATTGACGATGCCGTCGCGGCTGCAATCGGCGCGAGGAGTCGTGCCGCCGTCAGTGCCCCAAACAGTCAGCAGCGCTGCGAGGTCGACGCCGTTGACAACGCCATCTTGAATCACATCGGCAACGCAGTCGCAGACTTCACTGGTCGCATCAGCGGTGTGCGGTCCCGAGATGTTTGGTGCCGGAACGTTTGAACACACCTGCGTTCCAAGCAGGTGCAGCTTTGGTCCGCCGTTGTCGTTCACCGCGCCGATGCCTCCGTACAACTTCTCTGCGGTGTTGCTCGTCACCGTGCAGTCGTCGAGCGTGAGATCCGCCGCTGGATTTCCATCAGGAACCCATGAGAGTCCTCCCACAAGATTGTTGGATGCGTTCGATGTGATGGACACGCGCGTGAACTCGTGCGCACCCAGCACTGCGTGAACACCTCCACCTCGGCTGTTGGCGTAGTTGTTTGCGATCGAGCAGTCGATGACGGACGTCGCGCCGCCGTAGATCTGCAATCCGCCTCCATCAGCCTGCGCAGTGTTGTCGCGGATGACACACCCATCGATGGCACCAGTGCAACCAAACATGTAAACGCCGCCGCCGAATCCGCTGGCATTCTGCTCGATCACACAGTTGCGGATGCTCGCGGCGGAGTTAAATCCAAAGACACCGCCGCCGACGAGTGCTGCGGGATTCGGCGGAAGGGGAGTGCCACCTTGACCACCTCGCACCGTGACTCCTTCGAGTGCAGCGGTGACAGGCTCGCCACCAGTGAATCGCACGACGGAGCCCGCGGCGCTGGCAGTGCCATCGATGATCGTCTTTCCAGCGCCGGCGCCACGCACGATGACGGCCTTGCCGGCGAATGAGATCGGTCCGGCAAATGTTCCGGCGCCGAGCGTCACGATGCGGAAGTCGCCGATCACCGTCGCATCGATCGCCCCTTGAATTGTCGCGTAGTCGCCAGGCACGGTGACAACATCACAGCCGTCGGGCATCCCATCGCCGTCCGAGTCGGCGCAGGTCTCTGTGATGCAACTCGGCGCGAGCGAAATGATGTGACCAGAGAATGGTTCAGAGCCGCACCCACAGAACACACTGCTCGCGAGTTCAGTTGGCGTAGACGCTTCGATCACCGCGATCGCAGGCGTACTGCCAGCGTCGTAGCTGAAGCGACAGGCGGTGATCGACGACTGGTCCTTGGGGTAACCCTGAGCCGACCAGATCGCCGCGCCCGCCGCGCTCGCCTGGTTGCCAACGAACTGGCAACGCTCGATTGCCTGCACACAGTTTCCATAGATGGAGATCGCGCCACCGAGTGCGGCGTCGTTGTCCTCGAAGATGCACTCCTCGATGCCGGCGGTGCACCACGGATTGAAAGACAACGCCCCACCGCGCGTGCTGCCATGGTTGCCGCGAAATGTCGAATTGCTGATCAGCCCGCTGACAAGGCTCGCGTTGATCGCACCGCCCGCTTCATAGGTGGGGGCTGTGGCGACATTTCCAATGAAGGAACATCCATCGATGCTCAACGACCTTCGATCAACATGGACCGAGCCGCCGTATGGGGCGGAGTTGGATTCGAACGAGCAATCGTTAAGTGCGAAGGTGCCAGACTGACCGGCGCTGGAGATCGCGCCTCCCCACTGCGAAGCGGTGTTTCCAGAGAAGACGCAATCAGTCGCCGACAGCTGCTCAGTTGCCCCGCTGGAGATCACTCCATGGGAAACCGCACCACCGTTGGTGGCATGGTTGTTCGTGAAGTTGCAGCCAGTCAATGTCAGCGGCTGAAACGTCTTTACATAGATCGCGCCGCCGCTCACCGCGCTGTTGCTAGTGAAGGTGCAGCCGGTGACTGTGGTGTTGCTGTTGGCTGCTGTGTAGTTCGAGGTGTCGTTACCAATCAGGATGGCAGCGCCGCCTACGGTGAGGTTGTTGTGATTCCCTGAGAACTGCGAGTCGATGACCTCGAGCACTGGTGTCTGTGCACCGCTGGCCTGAGAGGCTGAAAAGTAGATCGCGCGCCCAGTTGTGTTGGTGAAGGAGCACCGCTCAATCCTTGCCCGATTGGCCCCAAATGAGCAACAGGAGCAGTTGATCTGAATGCAGCTGACCGTGCAGTCGGTGAAGACACAGTCCCGAACGACGTGCGCCGCTCCCACTGCGCCATCTCCCCACAGTAGGATGGACCGACTGCACTCCACAAATGTGCATCGTTCAATCGTTCCAATGGCTTGCTCATAGATGACGCCGAAGGATCCCCCAGCGCACGATGCGAACACAGTGTCGGTGATCGATCTGCCCTGAGAAAAGAAGGTCGCACTACTACTCTCGATGCGGCAGTGGTCGAACGAGACATTCCACTGGTAACCCGCACCGCCGACAAGACTGGTCTCAACAAAGCGGACATAGGAACCACAGCACGCGTTCACCACAAACTGTCCTCCCGCCTGGGTCGGCACGATCGTCGTCACGCCGACGCCAGCGCCGCGCACCGTGACTTCAGTTCCGCTCGCACTCGCGATCGACGCGGGCCATGTTCCAGCCGCGACCTGAATCTCTGCTGTCGTTCCAGCGCAAATCATTGCTGCGGCGGCGTTGATACTCGGTGCGTCTTCTGGCACCCGCACGATCGCCGGGCAGTCGGCCAACGCCTGTCCCGACAAGCACAGGGTGAGTGCGAGGCTCCCCACACCTGCACACAACCGAACAGCTTCGCGGACCGAACTCCGGGACCGCACAACCAACCTGGAAGGGCTCAACATGTCTTTCTCCTAGAAAAATGCCTCGAGGAATCCCCCCCCGAGGCATAGTTCAAGCGCCACGGGGGTGCTCGGGGGGCAAATCTCCGCTTGCGAGCCTACCCCGCGTTGCTGGTAACCCCTACCGATTCTGCCGCCACGAGCAGACTCAGCACCTCGTACGCGAGGGCCGTGTCATCTGGGCACGCCTCAATGAGCCCTCGGTGCCACTCGTGGCGCGGGCGCGCATTGAATGTGACGAACAGCTCAACGACCCGCCGCCACCACTCGAGAGTTACAGGTTTCTGGTCGAGGCTAGGCATTGTTTTCTCCACTGCGCTGATCGCGCGGTTTGAGTCCCCGAGAAGTGAGTTCCCTGTGAAGCCAAGCGCGGGCGAACGCCCAGTCTCCCTTCACAGTGCGCTCCGAAACATCGAGACACGCGGCGGTTCTCTCGACAGAGAGCCCCCCGACGAATCGCAACCACGCCACTGCGGCTGCGCGTGGGGCGAGTGTGTCAAGCTGGTCGAGTGCAGCGGTGATCTCATTTGACACATGCCCCTGCGCATCGTCTTCGAGCCCAAGTGCGGCCGCGTCGAGTGCCAGCTCGTGCGTATCGACCGCGACGGTGCGCTCGCGTCGCGTCGCGCGGTCTCTGCGCCTCGCTGCATCGACGACAATCTGTCCCATCATGCGAACAAGGGATCCAAACAGGTGGGCGCGGTTCTCAAACGAGGTGCCGCCGAGTTTCAGATAGAGCTCATGCACGAGCACCGTTGTGTCAATCGGACGCCGTGGGCCCTCACGAGAGAGAACCGTGCGTGCCATGCGGTGAACCTCCTCATACAGCTCATGCCAGAGTGCCTGCAGAGCCTCATCGTCGCCCCCCTGATGGCGGCGCAACAACTCTTCAATGACTTGTCGGCGTTGGTTCGAATCTGCAAAGCTTTCCACTGGAATTCCAATTCTCCTCAAAGTCTCCTCAAGATCTCCTCAAAATCGTCTAGTCGTCTGCTCGAAGATGCGAGTCGGCATCCTCTTGATGATCAAGCGACGAAGAGAATCTAGTGGGGCAAAGATCTTGCATGGTCTGCAAGTATCGTCATTGCGCGTCGGCTGCCGCAACTCGCAATGGAACCTCCACGACTGAGTGCCGTTCACGAGTGCTTCGAGCTGCTCGCCGAGGGAGCCGACGATGGGGTTCTCGCACGCTTTGCCCCCGATGTCGTCGACGAGGCCAGGGGATTGCTCGCGGAACACGCAGCGCTTGATGCGAGGGGCACTCCAACACCAAGGGGACTCGAACCAAGGTCGAGCCTCATCGGAAGCGAGATTGCAGGATTTCAACTCATTGGCACTCTTGGCGCCGGTGCGAGCGGAGAGGTGTACCTCGCGCGCCAATCAAAGCCCGACAGGCTCGTCGCGTTCAAGTTGCTCTGGCCCTGCACGCGTGCCGAAGCGCGGGACGCCGAGCGCGAAGTCGCCGCGCTTGCCGCGCTTGAGCATTCTGGTATCGCGCGGCTCTATCAGGCTGGTACATGGGAGTGCAGTGGCGCGTTCCGCACCTGGCTCGCGATGGAGTATGTCGACGGTGCCCGCCCGCTTGACTCATCGCTGGCCGGTTCGATGCTGCTGCGCGATCGCGTTGCGCTGTTGGCAGACCTCGCCGACGCGGTCGCACACGCGCATGGGTGCGGGATCATCCACCGCGACCTCAAGCCCGCGAATGTGCTCATTGATTCACGCGGCCGTGCGGTCGTCATCGACTTCGGATTCGCCCGGCGTGAAACCACCGCGGAACGCACGCTGACAATGCTCGGCGAGCGTGTTGTTGGGACGCTCGCATATCTCGCTCCCGAGGCACTCCAGCAGGGGCGACCGTCTGATGTGCGCGCGGACATCTTTTCACTTGGGGCCATTGCATACGAACTGTTCTCAGGTCAGCCGATGCGGCGACTCGATGGACTGTCGCTCGCGCAAGCGCTTGCAGCGATTCAGTCGAGCGTGCCCACTCGGTTGGGGGCGGTTGATCGTCGTCTGCGTGGTGATCTCGATCGCATCACAGCGAAAGCAACGGACGCTGACCCATCGAGGCGGTACGCGGGGGCGGCACTCTTGTCACACGACCTGCGATTGCATCTTGCTGGACTGCCAGTTCTCATCGAGCAGCAGACGATGCGCGAACGCCTTGTGCGATGGGTGCGTCGTCACTGGCGACTCACCGTGGCGCTGAGTGCGCTGGCGTGTGTGCTGATTGCAACGACGCTCATCTCGCTGCAATTCGCGCGAGAAACAGCCGCACAGGCACGTCGTGCAACGCTCGCAGCCGCAGCGAGCGCGATCGAGGCGAACGATCAGCTCGCGTTCGGACAGGCGATCGCGGCGCTGCCTGATGACGGATCGCCCGAAGTCGCGCTGCTGCATCGCGCGCAAGCGTGTCGCGGCGAGTTGGTTGCTACTGGCGATTGGTACGCGCTCGCGGTGAGCCCCGATGGCACCTGGATCGCAGGGGTTGTCGCGCGCGAGGGTCCATACCGACTTGAGCGAATCTCCGCGGGTGCGTGTGTGTGGTCCACGTCGGTGCTGAGTTCGAATGTTGGTGGAGTCGCAATCTCTCCTCGTGGCCGCCTCATCGCAGTCGCACGAGACGATGGGTCGCTGCTCATCGTTGACTCGGATGATGGCCGCGTGCTGCATGAAGTCACGGCGATGGAGGATCAGGCAGGGGGCGATGTCTGCTGGCAGAGCGACGAGACTCTCGTGCACGCCGTGCGTTCGGCGAGGTTGATTGATGTCACGAATGGGCGTGTCACAAAGACGGTCGACGACCTTGGCATCGCAGAAGCGCGTGTGATCGAGCGTCGCAATGGTGGAGGATTCGTCATCGCAGCAGAGCGCGGTGCGTGCATCGTCGACGATGAACTCGCAGTGATCGAGCGGCTCGAGACTTCGGAGTTTCGGCAGACGGCGGCCCAGGGTCTTGAAGTTGATTCGGTCCTGATCGGCGGATGGGATCGCACTGTGCGGCGTTATGTCAGCGGATCGTCGAAGCCACTTTGGACAGGCCGCGCGCACCGCGACATCGTGTGGACCGTTGGTGTGTTGCCAGACGGAAGGCCATTTTCAGCTGGTGCCGATGGACTGCTCGCGATCTGGGACGCAGCGACTGGCGCAGCAGTCACGATCCCCGTCGCCGATGATGTGGTGTGGACCGCCGCAGTCTCAGGCGATGCACTCTGGGTCGGCAGCATGCACGGACTGCGACGCCTTGCACTCGCTGATCTCGCGTCGTGGGTTGGAGAGCCTGGGATTGCGCCAACGACTGTGGTGAGCCAGCAGTGGACGGCGCATGTCGATGCGAATGGACGAGGCGTGGTGAAGTGGATCGACGAACGCGTTGTGGCGTGTAGCGCCGTTGCCGGTCGGCGGCTTGTGAAGCTCGCGAGCACCGACGACGCGAGGTGGCTCGTGGCGGTTGACTCGCAAGGAGAACTCAGCGCATTCGACGCGCGAACTGGTGCGCAGTTGTGGCGCACAGGCGCTGTATCGCACGACGATGATCACGAGCCAGGTGGAATCGCCGCGGTCGTTGTTGACGCGGTGCGCGGGCGCGTGGTGCTCGCATCGCGGCATGGCGGTTGCGTTGCGTTGTCGCTTGACGATGGAAGCGTGCAGTGGATGCGCGAGATCGGTGGGCAATGCGTGTGCGTGGGAGTGTCGACCGTGGATGGGTCGATCATTGCAGGCGACAGGGATGGACTCCTGGTGCGTATCGACGAGCGCGGCGGGGCAGTGCAAGCGTCCGCGAGACATCAAAGGACGCGCGCGATTCGTATCGCCTTTACCGACGACGGCTCGCGCGCAGTGGTCGCTGGAAGCGATGGATCACTCAGGCTCATCGACGCGAAGAGTCTTGAGGAGCGGCTAACACTCAGAGTGTCGAGCGCGCTGCTCGATGCGCTGTGGATCGCACCAGACGGCATCTGGACCGTCGACCGCGAAGGAGTGAGGAGGAGGAGGTAGGGGGGGTTACGTGGAGGGCAGGGATGCGACGCTCAAAAACTCGTTGAGCCGAATCGCAATGAGGCGTCGCCTCTCAGCGAGGAATTCGGGAAAACAATCACGCGGCAAGAGCGCTGGGTCAGTTGGCACACACTGCGCGCGGAAGATGTGGTCGCCGTGGCGCTCAAGTAGTTCTGGGATGTACTTGGATGGATCGCTCGCACTGATCTTGCGATTCGCTCTGCCAGCGATGAATGCGAGGTTGGCGATGTCGTTCACTTGCCGAAGTTTGTAAACCCCATCGAGGTGCGCCTTGGGAAAAATATGATGACACTGAAGGCGCTGTTGCTGGCCAGGATGATCAAGCGCGATCCCAACATTACTGTGCCAGTCCTTCGCGCCGTTGGCGCGGAAGGCCAAGAACATCGTCTTGAAAAATGCACTGCGCTTGTTGCGACCTTCGAGGTCACTCGGCGTTACTTCAAGTGTGCCAACTTGTCGCCGCAATCGCTCAATGAGCCCATCCACACTCCCGTCGGCGCGCAGCACCGCGAGGTCCTCGTCCAACAGGGTTTCAGACGAGGACCGCGAGTACCGCCCCTTCGCGTTGGCCAACAGCACCCACCGGCGCAGCGCCTCAGCCTCATCCTGGGAAACCTGATACATGCGCTTGTGACCGAAGTAGGCGAGCGCGAGCGCGAGCGCGAGATAGGGTGAAGAGAGCAGTGCTGGGCTGTCGATCTGCGCGTTGCTCTTGAGAAAGCTGAGCGCATATTCCATTGCGGGCCTGCACTCGCTCCAGCCATTCTCGAGCAGCGCACTGCTCATGCCGCGCACTCTTCGAAAGCGTGATTGCGCTGTTGCAATCACCACCAGATTGCGAATGTGAAGGCTCAGGTCAAAGTCGAATCCTTGCGCCGCACATGAGTCGTCAAACTTCTCAAAGATCGCGAGCGAATTGCGCCACTTCGCGGTGACCTGAGCCAACGCGAGATCAGAGCCGCGCAGTTTCGCGCCGAGCGAATTGACTCGTACGAAGACTTCCGTGACCTCGTCGTAGTTCATCGAGCTTGGAAGCACCTCCATCCCGAACAGGTAGTTTCGAATCTCGCGAAGTCGCTCGAGTCGTGAGGAGTACTTGTCGTACCGGGGATCATTGAAGTCTGCGACACCAGCCTTCTTCAGGAATGGGCGATCGCTCCCGTCCTTGAACACCTCCGACACTGAGACCCAGTTCGGCAACTGCGCGAGGCGCTTCGTTCCAACCACAAATGCCATTTTTTCAAATCGCTTCAGAAGCTCCTCTTCGTCCGAGTCGGGCGCGTCGTTGTCCGCAAGTTCGTCTTCGTCGGAAGCGTCATCGCCACTACCGTCGTCCACTTCGGTCACCACTTCCAATTCGTCGGGATGGTCTAAGTTGAAGAGAATCTCGACCGGTTTCTTCCTCCCACGAACAGTGACGGGCTTGCCAGCGAGCACAGCAGCGAGCGATGTGATCCGTTGTTGCCCGTCCAGTAGCAATCGTTGAGCGTGAAAGGCGGGCGCTTCCTGTTCAACGGCAGCATCGCGCAGTGCAACATCCTCTGTGGTTTCCCACACGAGAATGGTGCCGGCGGGATATCCCCGATAGAGCGAGTCGAGCAGGTCGCGGACACGGGTACCTGGCCACACATAGCGGCGCTGCATCTCGGGAAGCGCCAACTCA